>ENA-OSEO01000171-OSEO01000171.1-sediment-metagenome-genome-assembly--contig:-NODE-171-length-182915-cov-11.904347_pt1 | contig 182915 bp, 158 predicted proteins | sample MGYA00237883_ERZ534232 | MGnify/ENA metagenome assembly ERZ534232
CCCTGTCCGCACATTCTCACTCCAGAACGCGACGCTGGCCAAGCAGGTCGCGACGGTCGGAGGCCGGGGAGTCCGGCATCTCGCGTTCAGAACAACGGGCCAGGACATCTTCGGACCGCACCACATCTCCTTCATTTGTGAGATGCCGTCTGCCGGGCGCTACCAAGTCGGACTCAAGGCTCTGGCCGGTCCCGACCAGGGGATCGTCCAGATGTTTCGGCATGACAGGCCCGTGGCCGAGGCGGTGAACCTGTACGCCGAAGAGCGCCGTCTCACCGACCTCCTGCCCCTGGGCATCTTGGACATGGTCGAAGGTGACAATACTGTATTCATTGTTCTGGTCGGGAAGGATGAAGGCTCGGCCGGTTTGGGACTCGATGCCGTCGAGCTCGTCTTCGAACGGGCCGAACAGACTCCGTGAGGTTTCGTTCTCCGTGAATCCGAAGGGCAATTCGTTGTGGGAGGTGTCAAACAAATGGACCAACGATGGCATAGAAAAAGCAAAGTAGGCCTCGGCACACCCGAGCGGCTCGCCGGCGCGAGTCCTGCCCTGCCTGGTTTGCTCCTTCTGGGCGTCCTGCTGGCGATCGGAACGAGCCGGTTGTCTGGCGATGAATTGGCCGAGCAGTTTGTCGCGCCGCCGAATGCGGCTTGGCCCTGGACCTATTGGTTCGTCATGGACGGCAACCTCAATCGAGATGGAATCACCGCGGATTTTGAGGCCATGAAGCGCGTCGGAATCAGGGGCGTGCTGTTCATGGAGGTGGACGTCGGCATTCCGAAGGGCCCGGTAAAATTCATGAGCCCGCAGTGGCGGGAGCTGTTCAAGCACGCCAACGAAGAAGCCGCTCGCCTGGGGTTGGTGATGACGATGCCCGCCAGTCCCGGCTGGACCGGCAGCGGCGGACCGTGGGTCAAGCCGGAGCAGTCGATGCAGAAACTCGTGTCGAGCGAGACGGAGCTCGCGGGGCCACGACAATTCGACGGAGTGCTTCCGAAGCCGGAGACGGTCGCGGGATTCTACCGCGACGTAGCGGTGGTGGCGTTCCCGACGCCGGCGAAACCCTATCGCATCGAGGATATCCAGGAAAAGACGGTTCATCGCCGGGTCATACAGAGGGGCTCCTTCCTTGTCGGCCTCAGACCACCCGAGCGTTGGGATGAGCAGCTTGGCACCCTGGCCGAAACGATTCAGTTTTTCGGCCAGCTGGCGCGCCAGTGTCGCAGCCTCCTCCCGGCTCAATCGAACGGCGGACCGGAAATCATAGAAGAAGATGCTACGCTCCTCGTATCGCTCCGGGATGTGGTTGCGATCGAAGATCAGCACTGCGCAGTCGAGGCCCCCGGGGATCACCAGCCGGGGTGGGTTGGGTCTTCCGGGGAAGGGCACGAGCCTTCCCGGCCCGATCCCGCCACAGTACCCGTCCAGGAGGGCGTCGGCCAGTTCGTGGGTGGCGAAATCGAGGACGCCCGCAAACAGCCCTTCGGATGCCAGTTCTTCCATCGCCATCCCACCGGTTCCATTGGCGTGAAAGGGAATGACCTCGTAGCCGAGGGCCTCCAGATGCCTGCGTACGTGCTCCGCTCCCTCTGTAATGAAGCCGAACATGGTCAGGCCCACCCGCTTTTTCGTGCTGCCGGTTCGATGCTTTTCGTTGCTGTCCACCATGCCGCAGACGGCTCCGGCGGCGCGCTCCAGCAGCCCGGCGGAAATGCTGTTGATGCCCAGCAGATCCACGACGCTGTGCATCATGGTGATGTCTTTGGTTCCCACCGTGCGGGACATGTCCCTGGAGGCTACCGTGGATATCATGACCTTGGGGATTCCCATGGGGAGGATGCGCATGATTTCGGTGCAGAGATAGGTGCCGGTTCCTCCGCCCGCTGAGACGACCCCGGAGAGCCTGTCTTGCCGGTAGAGTTCCTGGACCAACGAGCGCCCTTTTTCGATGACGGCCTCGATGGCTTCGTCCCGGCCCAGACCTCCGCGGGCCGCGATCGCCTCGGTGTAAAGATCGTAGTCGACGGGAAAAGGCGCCGGGGCCTTGGTTCCCGCGTGAAGCGTCAACGCCGGAAATCCTCGTTCTTCAATCACGTCTCTGAGGTAAGCATGTTCCTCTCCTTTGGAATCGAAAGTGCCTAGTACAACGACCGCCTTGTTTCTCTCCATGGCAACGCTCCATTATCCAAATGTTGCAGCGGGTGGAAGGGATACTTCCCGACAAAGTGCGTATTCTTTGGAACGGTCTATTCAGAGTGCCTGCCGGTAGACGCGTGGAAACAGATGTCCATACCGGGGGCTGTGTCTGGCAGCGTGTTCGACGGCCTGCCGTTCCTGCGCCGGGACAAAATGTTCAGATGCAATGTCAGCGAAATCCCAAGGAAAGCTTCATATGCTGGTTTGATTGGCGCCTCTTTTCTGGATTGAAAGGTCCCATATATAGGCCATTGGGAAAAGATCGTCAAAAGAATTTCGGCGCACGAAGGTTGGTTTGAGATTTTTTAAGTTGTTTCCATCCGGAAATGATTTCGCGGTAGAACTCAGTTTCCAATCCGGAAATGAGGATTTTTGGCCAATATCAAGGAAATCAAGCGTTTGCGCGGAGGCGACCTGCAGGTCGCCGCACAAGCAAACGTGCAGATTGACGCCGAGATTGGCCAAAAAGACCATTTCCGGATGGAAACGAGCTCACTTTGCCGAAGATGCGAGTGCACACTTCGCTGTGAAACATCCCCGGTCGCCTTCGGTGTAGGAAATCAAGACAAGGTGTGTAGGAAAAGACAACATAGTGGCTTAAGGCAGGAAATACCGGGTTCGCCTCTTTGAGCAGCAGCGGATTATAGGTATGGCACGAGGCTGCACTGTTGTATTTCACGCCAACCTGGTCCTTTTCGATGGAAGCAGGATCTGGCCGCCCTTCTTTTCGTTTGGATAAAAAATTTAATATGATCGGTATGATATGTCGTATTTTCTCCGTTTGATCCGGTTTGGCACGCAGGTTGCTTAAGAAGACAACCAACACAGGATATCACCCTTCCTCTAAAGAAAGGAGCAGGACATGGCTAGCAAAGATGCAGAAAATCGGAGAGCGACGGTGGGGTACGGTTCGACCTATCGCAGGGGCCGTAGCCAGGACCCCGCGGATAACGCCTCGCTGAAAGCGGTCCTGAACGGACAGCTTTGGATGGTCAAGCCGGACAAGCAGGCTCAGGCGGCCAATCCGTGCATCTGGATGCAGGCGGGCGTGGTCGATTTCAAGAACTGCAACAACTTCTACGATTGCACGACCTGCAAGTATGATGCGGGTATGAAGAAAAAGGTCGAGAAGGGGGCCGCGACCGGTTGGCGGGATGCGATGCGGCGGAGGCCCGGCCTGGAGAGGGTCTGCCGCCACACCTTGACGAACCGGATCGAGGAGCGGGTCTGTGCCTATGATTACGCCTGTCACAAGTGTGACTTCGACCAGTTTTTCGAGGACGTGTGGGCCCCGAAAACGGCCTCCAGGCCGGACGAGATGCACGATGTCAAAGGCTTTGCCGTTCCGACGGGGTATTATTTCAACGACGGCCACTCATGGGCCCGGATCGAAAGCGGCGGGTATATCCGGATCGGCATGGACGATTTCGCTCTGAAGCTGTTTGGCAGGGCCGATGCCTATGAACTGCCGGTTATCGGTAAAGAGTTGTCTCAGGGCAGACCTGGATGGGGCTTCAAACGATCGGCACAGGAGGCCGAGGCCCTTTCGCCGGTGAACGGGGTTATCGTCGAGGTCAACGGCGATCTGCGTGAAAAGCCGGCGATGGCGAATGCCGGTCCTTATGAGGCCGGATGGATGATGCTCGTGAGGACACCCGATATCAAGGGAACACTGGCGAACCTGATGACCGACGCCGACAGTATCGGATGGCTGAACCAGGAGGTGGGGCAGCTGGAAGGCATGATCGAGGAGGTGGCCGGACCTCTGGCGGCAGACGGTGGTACACTGGGTGAGGACATCTATGGGAACCTGCCGGGTCTTGATTGGGGCAACCTCCGGCGTGCCTTTCTGAAAAGCTGATCTCGAAGCGGGGCATCCTGCTGGGAGCCCGCCACGCAGCAAGTCTTTTTTTGGTGGTGAAGCGCGATGCAGCCGGGCGGGCCGGGCCCGGCTTGGAGGTCTTGTCCTGAAGGTGGATGTGGCGAAAGACCGAAACCAGCGGCCATAAACGACCGGTCCGAAAACGAGGTTTGGCGACGGGAATCAGCGGAGTCAACCCGTCGGGCGCATCCTGACGCTCGATCGTTGCAGAGGCGGGGATTGCAGGGAAGCCGAGGAAAACCGGGAAAGCCCGCTTGCCGGGGCAACCGGATCCAGGGAGGGATGCCATGGAAAAAGAGAGGGAGACCGGAAACCGGCTGGATGCGCGCCGTCCATGCAAGAGGCATGTGGAAGGATACATCGGATACAGACCGTGCACCCATGACTACCGCTGCGATGATTGCGAGTTCGAGCAGTTTTTCCTGGATCACTACCGGGTTCATGCGGTGGTTCAGCCCGTCGATACGATCAAGATCCGGGGGTTCGACGTGCCGCAGGGGTATTATTTTCATGCGGGCCACACGTGGGTAAAGGTCGAGGGAGACCAGACGGTGCGTATCGGGCTGGATGATTTCGCCTTCAAGGCGCTCGGCCCCTTCGATCGCCTCGATGTGCCGTTGATTGGAAAGGAGATCCATCAGGATCGTCCGGCCGTAACGGTTTATCGGGATGGACACCGCTCGGCCGTTCTTTCACCTCTGAGCGGTATCGTGACGGCTGTCAACCAGGATCTTCTCGAGGATGCCCGTGCGGCGTTCGACCATCCCTATGCCGACGGATGGCTTCTGACAGCCCATGCTACGGCACTCAGGAGCGATCTGAAACAGCTCATGATCGATCAGGAGACAAAAAGGTTTATGCGGAAAGAGGTCGACGAGTTGTTCGGTCTGATCGAGGAGACCCTGGGGCCTATGCCGAACGACGGGGGCGATATCCGGGGCGACCTGTACGGAGAAGCCCCGGAGATTGGCTGGGACAGGTTGAGCCGCCTGGTTTTCAAGGCGTGATACCGCGCACTTTCCGGATGGCAACCAGCTCCTGTCCGAAGGTTGCCTGCCTCAGACGGGACCCTGGACCGACAAACGGCGTGATTCAAGGAGTTTCTTCCGCCGCCCTGTCCAGTTCATCTTGGAGGAGAACCCTGCAATATCGGCAGAATGCCTGGGATTTGCGGTCGACATGCTCGATTTTGCGGCAATAGTGCATGATGCAGCGGGTTTCAGGGCAATGCTTGAGATTGAAGGTGTGGCCCAGTTCGTGGATGGCCTCCTTCATGAGGCGGCAGCGGAGTCGTTCAGGATCGCCTCCGGCAGGGATCCCCTCGCTCAGCCGGTGGGTGGAGACGATGCAGGCCCTGCCACCCAGTTGAGCTTCACCGTAGACGTGGGTGAGGATCGGAATGTACAGGTCGCGGTCGGTGACGGCGAGAATCTTCAAGGCATCGGGCGGGGCGAGTTCGGCAAGCCGGGTGAGGATCGCTGTCGAATGATATTGATCCCTTTGGATGTTGTAAGAGAAATCGATGCTGTCCAGGAGGGGCATGGCGACTGTCGGATAGCCGAAAAGACGGCTGATTTCGATGCCGATGGATTCGAGATAGGATTCCTGGCCGTCGCCTATGGAAGTCAGGACGATGATGGATGATGCTTTTCCTGGTTTCAATCCTGCTTCCTGATTCCGTAGCGCTTCATTTTGCTGTAAAGGGTCGACCGGTCTATACCCAATGTTTCCGAGCACTTGGATATATTCCACTGGTGTTGTTCAAGGATTTTAACGATGTGGGCCTTCTCAAGTTCTTTCAGGGACTGATCGGCGGGCTCGAGGGTCGTCTGGTCCGAACTGAAGATCGGCAGATGCTCAGGCAGGATGGTCAGGCCTTTGGCAACGACGACCGCCCGTTCGACAGCGTTTTCCAGTTCGCGGATATTGCCCGGCCATTCATAGAGCATCATCTCGTCCAGGGCGCCACGGCTGATCCGTTCGACCGGTTTGTTCGTCTCCTGCGCGAAACGGTGCAGGAAATGAGCGGCAAGCAGAGGGATGTCCTCCTTACGTTCCCTGAGGGGCGGCATCTCGAACGTAAACACGTTCAGGCGGTAGTAGAGATCCTCCCGGAAGCTCCTTTCCCGGATCGCCTGCTCCAGGTTGCGGTTGGTGGCTGCAATGACGCGGAAATCCACCTCGAGCGGCTGGGTGCTTCCGAGGCGGTAAAAGACGTGGTCCTCGAGGATCCGCAGAAGATCGATCTGCATCCGCATGCTGATCTCGCCGATCTCATCGAGAAAAAGGGTGCCGCCGTGGGCCAGTTCGAACCGTCCCTTCTTGGTTTCTTTGGCATCGGTGAACGCCCCTTTCTGATAGCCGAACAACTCGCTTTCGAGAAGCTGTTCCGGAAAAGCGCCGCAGTTGATCGAGACGAAGGGCCCGGCGCAGCGGCGGCTAAGGGTGTGGACGGCCTTTGCGGCGAGGCCTTTGCCCGTGCCGGTTTCACCCCGGATCAGGACGGTCGAGTCGGTCGGGGCGACATCGCGGATCAGCTCGAAGACCTTCTGCATGGCCTTCGATTGGCCGATCATGCTCTCGAATCGAGTCCTTTCATGGACCTCCTGTCGGAGGTACTGGTTTTCGAGTGCCTGGAGCTGCTGTTTTTCGATCCGCTCGATCAGGATCCCGAGTTCGTCCGGATCGAACGGTTTCATCAGGTAGTCGGTGGCGCCGTGCTTCATGGCTTCGACCGCCGTGTTGACCGAACCGTACGCCGTGATCATGATGACGGCGATGTCAGGATCGTTCTCCTTGACAGTCTTCAGGACGTCCAGACCGCTCATGCCCCCCATCTTGATGTCCAGCAGAATGATATCGAAGCGGGATTCTTCCATCATCTCCAGGGCCTCTTCCCCGCTCGAAGCGGTCTTCAGCTGATGCCCGTCTCTTTCAAGCCACCCTGCCAAAGATTCCCTTACGATGAGTTCATCATCGACGATCAGGATCTTGCTGCCGCCCATGGAGCCCTCCTTGTTCGTTTTCGTTCTCGGACTGTTCCGCCGGCCGTTCTCTGTATCGGATCGCCGGCCGTTTCGTGCCGACCCCTATGCGCGGCGACCCCGTCCAGGCGGATCCCCGTGTTTGCTCCCCCGGGCCGGGGGGCGGCCTCCGAACGTCGAAGATGCCCCCGGGGGGACACATGTCGGCTCCAATCGAATGGCACCCCGTGGCCATGGGAGAAGGGCCGCCAAGCGGGACCCGCCTTTCCATCCGGACGTAAGGATTTTTCTTCGCAGCGGGCCCCGGGCTCGTCCATATCGAGCAAACAAGCCGTTTTTTCGCGCGGCGGCCCATCGGTCGGCTCCGTGCAAAGGTGCATTCCGTATGCCTCCTTTCTGGAGATTGGAGAGCCCATGGATTTGAATATATTTCCCCCGGCCTGAGAACGCCGCACTTTTCAGCACGCTGTTATACAGTTTCGGGCGCGCCCATCAGGCGTCCTGGCTCGACTCCCGATTCACCGGGAGTTTGACGAGAAAGGTCGTGCCCTTGTCCGGCTCCGACTGAACCTCGATGGTCCCGCCATGGTTTTCGATGATGCCGTAGGCCACGGAAAGACCCAATCCGACGCCCTTCCCTTTTGTCTTGGTGGTGAAGAAGGGCTCGAACAGTCGCGGGAGGTTTTCTTTGGGGATGCCGGGGCCGTTGTCTTCGAATGCAATGAAGATCTGGCCGTTCCCTTCGACGGTGCCGGTTTTGATGGTCAGTGTGCCGCTGGGCATCGCCTCCATGGCCTCGGCGGCGTTGGAAACGAGGTTCATAAAGATCTGCTGGAGGTGATCCTCCGAGCCCATGACCTCCGGAAGCCGGGGATCGAGGTCGATAATGACGTTTACATTGTGGATCTTGAGGAGATTCGAGTTCAGGAACAGGGTCTTCTGCAGCAGCCGGTTGAGATCGACGAGTTTCAATTCAATTTTCGACTGCCTGGAGAACGTGAGCAGGTTGGAAACGATCCGGCTGATCCGCCGGGTTTCCGTCTCCATGAGGTCAAGGTAGCGGGCGAATTTTTGAAGGTCCTCGGTCGTCAGGCGCCCCTCCTGGCTGATGCGTTTCATGAGCAGGATCAGGTTGAGGATGCCGGCTATGGGATTATTGATTTCGTGGACGACGGAAGCGGACAGCTTTCCCAAGGAGGCCATCTTGTCCTGATGCAAGAGTTTGGCGTGCGTCTCTTCGAGGGCCTTCGTCCGCTCCTCGACCATCCTCTCCAGACGCTGCGTGATGCGCTCTTCTTCCCGCTTCCGGTCGGTGATGTCGCGGCTGACTTCGATGAATTTCGATACCCGGCCGTTGTCCTCGAAGATGGGGAACATGGTGACTTCGGTGTAAATAGGCTGTCCGTCGCTGTCGATACGCGTGACGACCTGCTGTGAAGGCTCCCTGTTCCTGATGGCCTCGTTCATGGGGCAGAAGATGATACCTTCGTTGCAGGGCTGGTTGCCTTTCTGAAAGACCTCATGGCAGGAGTGTCCGACGACTTGTTCGCGGCTGTAGCCCATTTTGGTCAGAAAGGCCTCGTTCACCTCCACGATCTTTCTGTCCGGGGTGATGACGAGAATGAAGTCCTGAATTCCGTTGAGGATGGTTTCCATCTCGAGGCTGCGGTCACGCCATTTGGCCTCCTGAAGCCGGGTGGCCGCCCAGAACATCATAAAGACCGCGCGGGTCATGATGCGGATGTGATCGGGGCTGTGTTTGAGGACGTCGTCGGTGACCTTTTCGTCCCGGCAAAGGACCAGAATCAGTTGAATATCGAGGGATGGGTCGTAAAGCGCATGGTAATCCTCGAAGACTTTGAGCCCGATGGATTTCGCGAAGAGGACCGCCGGGCTCTCCGGGTCGGGGTCGACGACGGCGACATACCGGGCCTTGACATCCTCCTGAGAATAGGAACTGGTGGTCTTTTCGAGGACCTCGCGGGCTAGTTTTCCGCCGCCGACAATCCCGATATTCAGCAACGAAGGCGGGTGTTCGACCATGGATTCTTCTCCTTTGAGGGGGCTGGATTCGGATCGGCCGGGGATTGGCGCATGCCGTGGTGAAAGGACGAAACGCGTATCCGGCCGGAATTGCTTGATCCAGCGCGAGCCGAATGGAAACTAAGCGTTGATCGGGCGGCTGGGTGTGATTACAATAATCCTATAAGAGAATGGAGAAAAGGCGGTTCCCGGCTGGGAGCCAAATAAGATCCATCCGGGAATGATCCCCCGGAAAAACCCGGTTTCCAACCCGGAAATGAGAATCTTCTCTCCATACCCTTCGGGTGCTCAGTCCCCCCGCTTTGGCGCGGGGCTGGTCCCGTTTTTTTCAATATCAAGGAAATCAAGCGTTTGCGCGGAGGCGACCTGCAGGTCGCCGCACAAGCAAACGTGCAGATTGACGCCGAGATTGGCCAAAAAGACCATTTCCGAGTGGAAACAAAATAGCATCGGGGTGAGCTTGATTCAAGCCGTTTTTGGAAGAGGAATAGGGATCAGAGCGGCGTTTTTGCGTGTAAAGACGAGCGGTTCAGCCCGTAGCCGAGCCATATTTTGGTTGACAATTTTCGGCGCTCCGGAGTAAGGTGCGCTGTGGCAACTGGGGAGACCTGAGAAGGTCGCTTTTCTGACAGATTGCTTTGAGGAGAATGAGATGCCCGAGAATGTAGTAGGTTCCGTCATGGTTGTAGGCGGTGGGATCGCGGGGATGCAGGCGGCGTTGGATCTCGCGGATTCCGGATATTTTGTCCATCTGGTCGAGAAGTCTTCCGCCATCGGCGGTGTGATGAGCGAACTCGACAAGACATTTCCCACCAATGACTGCGCCATGTGAATTATCTCTCCTAAACTGGTCGAGGTCGGCCGGCATCTGAATATCAATTTGATCACCTGCGCTGAAGTCGTGGATGTTGCGGGTGAGCAAGGTTCCTTCACCGTCACCCTGAACAAGACCCCCCGATACATCGATCCTTTGAAATGTACGGCCTGCGGGGATTGCGCCACAGTCTGTCCCGTCAACCTGCCGAGCGAATATGACCAGGGCCTTGCCGAGAGAAAGGCGACCTTCAAGAAATATGCCCAGGCGATTCCCGGCGCATTCTCCATTCAGAAGGCCGACAAGGCGCCCTGCCGATTGGCCTGCCCTGCCGGCCTGAATGTTCAGGGCTACGTGCAGATGGTCAAGCAGGGGAAGTACCAAGAGGCCCTGCGGATCATCATGGAGGATTTGCCGCTGCCCGGCGTGTTAGGGCGTATTTGCCCCCATGGATGCGAGGATGCCTGCCGCCGCTGCGAGGTGGACGATCCGGTGGCCATCCGGGACCTCAAACGACTGGCGGCGGACCGATTCGACCCGAGGGAGATCACGGTTTCCTGTCTTCCGAAACGGGGAGAAAAAGTGGCGATTATCGGCTCCGGCCCGGCAGGCCTGAGTGCGGCCTACCATCTCGCCAGGAAGGGCATCCAATCGACGATTTTCGAGGCGCTTCCCGCTGCGGGCGGAATGCTCCGCGTGGGGATTCCCGGTCACAGGCTGCCCCGTGAGGTTCTCGATCGGGAAATAGAGGTTGTTACGCGCCTGGGGGTCGAGATCAGGACCGGTATGGCGCTTGGCCGGGATATCACGTGCGAAGGCCTTTTCGAGGAAGGCTACGGGGCAGTCTTCCTGGCGATGGGGGCCCACAAGGGCATCCAACTGGGGATACCGGGGGAGAAGGCCCAGGGTGTTCGCCAGGGCGTCGACTTTCTGCGGGAAGTGAACTTGAAGGGAACGGCACCCGTAGGTCGAAAGGTCGCTATCGTCGGCGGCGGAAATGTCGCGATCGACGTGGCCCGTTCGGCGGTTCGGCTGGGGGCCGAGGAGGTCCACATCATCTACCGGCGTACACGGGCGGAAATGCCTGCCTGGGAAGAGGAGATCCGGGCGGCCGAAGATGAAGGGGCCAAGATCACCTATCTTGCCGCTCCGCAGGAGGCCCTGGTGGAGGATGGCCGTGTGGTGGGGTTGCGCTGCATCCGAATGGAACTCGGCGAGCCGGACTCCTCGGGCCGTCGCCGTCCTGTTCCCCTGCCGGGCAGCGAGTTCGAGATCGAGATCGATCAGCTGGTACCTGCGATCGGGCAGCGTCCGGATCTGTCGCCGGTGGAGGACACGGAAGACCTGGTGCTGACGCGCTGGGGGACCGTCGAGGCCGATCCGGTTACCTTCGCAACAGGGAAAAAAGGGGTCTTTGCGGGCGGGGACGTTCAGACGGGTCCCTGGGTGGCGATTGGTGCCATCGCTGCCGGAAGGGAGGCCGCCGAATCCATCGTACGGTATCTGGATGATGTCGATATGGCGGCGGGCAGGGAAGTCGCGGCCAATCCCGAGCCGGTCTATCGACCGATTCCTCCGGATGCGGCGGTGCGCCGGCGCGCCCGGATGCCCGAACTCGACCTCGAGGCCAGGAAAGGCAGCTTCAATGAGGTTGAGCTTGGCTACGACGAAGAGGCGGGCCTCGAAGAGGCCGCGAGGTGCCTGAACTGCGGTTATTGCTGTGAATGCTATCAGTGTGTGGAGGCCTGCGGTGCGGGTGCTGTCACCCTCGAAACGCACCAGCAGAAGCCCGAGACCGCTCAGCTGAATGTAGGTTCCATCATTCTCGCCCCCGGATTCCGCCCCTTCGATCCCAGCCGGTATGATACCTACAGTTACAGCAAATTCCGCAATGTGCTCACTTCGATGGAGTTCGAGCGCATCCTCTCGGCGTCCGGCCCGACGATGGGTCACCTGGCGAGATTGTCCGACCACAAGGAGCCCCGGAAGATCGCCTGGCTGCAGTGCGTCGGATCACGCGACATCAACCGGTGCGATCACGGATACTGTTCCTCGGTCTGCTGCATGTACGCCATCAAAGAGGCCGTCATTGCCAAGGAGCATGCTGGGAACGCCCTGGAGTGCGCCGTCTTTTTCATGGACATGCGCACGCACGGCAAGGACTTCGAGCGTTACTACGATGATGCGCGGGGCAAGCATGGCATCCGCTTCATCCGTTCGCGGGTCCACACGATCGATGAGGTGGAGGAAAGCGGGGATCTAATCCTCAAGTATGCGAACGAACAGGGGGAATTTATTGAAGAGTCCTTTGACATGGTCGTCTTGTCCATCGGACTCGAGACGGATCCCGCGGCTGTGCGGCTGGCCGGAGAACTGGGCGTTGAATTGACGGAGGGTTCGTTCTGCAAGACGACCTCGTTCGATCCTGTCGCTACGTCGAGGAAGGGCGTTTATGTCTGCGGCGCCTTCCAGGGGCCGAAGGATATTCCACAGTCCGTGATCGAGGCCAGTTCTGCTGCCGCGGACGCCGGTGCCTTGTTGAAGCAGGGACGCAATACCCTCACGAGAGAAAAGGAGACTCCCGCCGAACGGAACATCCTCGGCGAGCGGCCGCGGATCGGCGTATTCGTCTGCCAGTGCGGGATCAACATCGGAAGTGTGGTGGATGTTCCGGCTGTCCGGGCCTACGCGGAAGGGCTGCCTTACGTCGAATACGTAGCCGATAACCTTTACACCTGCTCTCAGGATACGCAGGACATCATGAGCCAGGTCATCAAGGAGAAGAATCTGAACCGGATCGTGGTGGCCGCCTGTACACCGAAGACCCACGAGCCGCTGTTCCAGGAAACCTTGATCAGCGCCGGTCTGAACAAGTACCTCTTCGAGATGACCAATATCCGAAACCAGGACTCCTGGGTGCATAAGGAAAACCCCCAGGCTGCAACGGAAAAGGCAAAAGATCTGGTCAGGATGGCTGTGTCCAAGGTGGCTCTGATGGAACCGCTTGCAGAAACCAGCCTGGAAGTCAATCAGAAGGCGCTGGTGATCGGAGGCGGCATCTCTGGCATGGTTGCGGCCAGGACCCTGTCGGAGCAGGGCTATCAGGTTTGTTTGGTGGAGCGGGCCGGCACCTTGGGAGGGCAGGCGAGAAACCTTTTCCGCACCTGGAAGGGGGAGGATGTCCAGTCCCACCTCGGGAACCTGGTCCGATCGCTCGAAACGGATCCCAACATCGATGTCCGCCTCAATACCACACTCGACAATGTCGAGGGATTCGTCGGAAATTTCAAGACGACGTTGAACTGCGGGGATTCGAAGGAAGAGGTGCTGCACGGGGTTGCGATTGTCGCAACGGGTGCCCATGAGTGGCAGCCCGATGTCTATGAATACGGAAAAGATCCCAGGGTCTTGACGCACCTTGAGCTGGACCGCCGGTTCATTGAAAACGACGGTGAATTGAAGAAGCTGGGAAGCGCCGTCTTCATCCAGTGCGTTGGCAGCAGAGAACCTGAGCGTCCCTACTGCTCCCGGGTGTGTTGCACCCATTCGATGGAAAGCGCCCTGCATTTGAAGGAACTCAATCCCGATATGGAAGTCTACATTCTATACCGGGATATGCGGACCTACGGGGAGCGTGAGTACCTCTATCGGAAGGCGCGGCAGGCCGGCGTTATCTTCGTCCGGTATTCGCATGAAAAGAAGCCCGTCGTGCAGGTGGGAACGGATGCCCTCGAGGTTGTGGTGGACGACCACATCCTGGGACGGCCGGTATTGATCCGCTCGGACCTGTTGGTGCTCGCATCCGCCATTATCCCCGAGAAGGACGAGGCCTTCGCGCAACTGTTCAAGATTCCGATGAACGCCGATGGATTTTTCGTGGAGGCCCATGCCAAACTCGGTCCTTCGGAGTTTGCGACTGACGGAGTGTTCCTGTGCGGCACCGCGCATTATCCGAAGCCGATCGACGAAACGGTGGCCCAAGCCAAGGCTGCCTGCTCGCGGGCCGTGACCCTGCTGGCCAGAAAGACGGTTCAGGTCAGCGGCACGGTGGCTCAGGTCAACCCGGCATACTGCAGCAGCTGCGGTGTCTGCGTGAGCGTCTGCCCTTATTCGGCTCCATCATTCATAGAAAAAGGGCCTTTTGCGGGGAGGGCGGAAATCAATCCGGTTCTATGCAAAGGATGCGGTTTATGCGTCGCCTCCTGCCGTTCGGGAGCCATCAATTTGAAAGGCTTCGGTACCGATCAGATCATGGCGATGATCAATGAGATCTGATCCGTGACCATCGGGCGTGATCGCGCGCTGCGGCCGGTCTTCCAATCCGGAGATGACTCTCCGGCCTTTCGGTGGTTCGAGATGGGGGCAGCGGCGGCTGCAAAGGGGTCGGCTATTTGGCGTAACCAGGTTTTTGAGCTGGAGAGGGGTTCTTGCTCCTGTCCTGGGGATCAGGAGTTTGCGCTGGGGCGGCTTCCGCCAGCCTCACAAACAATCGCTTAGAGAGGTGCACATCCGGAAAGATTTCCCGGGACAACCCGGTTTTCAATCTGGAATGGGGGGGTTGGCCCATATCTTCGGAGATCAGCTGCCTGCGTGAAGGAACCCTTTAGGGCTTCTCACAAGCAAATGTGCAGATTGATGCCGGGATTGGCAAAAAAGACCATTTCGGATGGAAAAAGGATTGACGCCGAGAACGGAAAAGACCTTTAACGGTGGGGATGGAATCATTGGACGGGTGCCCGGCCCCCGGTTTCGGCGGGAACCGGGTGCCTTGCCTGCCACACCAGATCCGATGTTCGCATGGAATATCGTCAACGTATTTTCGAATACAGGACCAGGAGAATGCAACAATGAGTGAATGGGAACCCAAGATCACGACATTTCTTTGTCATTGGTGCAGCTATGGCGCAGCCGATCTGGCGGGCGTCAGCCGGCTCCAATATCCGCCCAACTTCAGGGTTATTCGTGTTCCCTGTTCAGGACGGGTGAGCCCTAAATTCATCTTGGCTGCCTTCCGGCACGGTGCCGACGGCGTTTGGGTCTCCGGGTGACACCCGGGAGACTGCCATTACCTGGAAGGTAATTACTACGCGCGGAGAAAGTTCGCCCTCCTGAAAGGGCTTCTGGAACACATCGGTATCGAACCAGGGAGGCTCAATTTTTCCTGGATCTCATCCGCTGAGGCCACCAAGTTCGTTGAAGTGGCCAACAAAGTGGCGGACGAGGTGCGGGCTTTGGGGCCTGCAAAGTACTTGATCAAACAAAGAGCCGAGGTGGCATGATGTTGGAATATGCTGGCAAGATCAGAGAAGCAGCCAAGAAGCTGCTTGCCGATGGAAAGGTGGACGTATTCATCGGTTACCAAAAGGGTTCGGTCCCGATGATGAACGAGCCTGTCCTGGTGAAGGATCCGGAGCAGACGGAGATTCTACACTGGGACAGTCACTGCGGTCTGAACCTCTGCAATTACCTCACCAAGCGCACGGACAAGATCGGCATCGTCGCAAACGGATGCAATTCCCGCAATATTGTGACGCACATCATCGAAAACCAGATCGCACGGGATCAACTCTATATCGTCGGCATTCCGTGCGAAGGCATGATCGATCACCGCGCCGTGGCGAGGGCCGTCAAGTACCGTGAGATTACCTCCGTCGAGGAAGAAGGCGACCGGTTCACCGTAAAAGGGCCGGGATACGAGGAAACATTTGCCAAGAAGGATTTCCTCCGCAGCAACTGTGTCATCTGCCGCCATCGCAACCCCGTTATTTATGACGAAATGCTGGGGGATCCGGTTCCGGAACAGACAGATGTCGATGCCTATGAGGACGTGAAAAAGATCGAGGGAATGTCCTCGGAGCAGAAATGGGAGTTCTTCAATCGGATGATCTCAAGATGCATCCGGTGTTATGCGTGCCGCAACGCCTGTCCTCTGTGCTACTGTCCGACATGTTTTGTCGACGAAAGCCGGCCGCAGTGGGTGGGAAAGAGCATCGATCCCACCGATACCATGACGTTTCACTTCCTGCGCGCCTATCACTGTGCCGGACGCTGCACCGATTGCGGTGCCTGCGAGCGGGTTTGCCCGGTCGGTATCCCCGTCAGGCAGTTCACCAAGAAACTCAACAAAGACGCTGAGGAACTCTTTTCCTGGGAAGCTGGTCTGACGCTGGATCAAAGGCCGCCCTTGGATGTCTATAAACCGGATGACTACAATGCGTTTATCCGGTAGACGGCGTTATCCACTGCCCGGATTTCGCCTGAGGGGTCATAAACCGCACAGCGAATAGACAAAAGGTAAATTCCATGACAGACAAGATATTCACTAAAGATGAGTGGTTGGAACGTCTTGGGGGCGTTAAAGGAGATTACAAGGTATTCGTACCGGTCAAGGATGGTGATTTTCACATGTTCGCCCCGATCGACAACGGGAAAAAACCGGATTTCGACTATCAGAATACGCGGCTTTCCCCCAAAGCCTTGGTCTATCCTCAGTCCGAGCGGATGTTCGAATATTCCTTGGACAAGCAGGGTGAGGATGCCTTTATCGTCAAAGAGGCCCCGAAAGACTACGCCCCTCAGGCCGTCGTCGGCATCCGGCCGTGCGATGCCCAGGCGTTTCAGATCGTGAAGATCAATTTCGACAATAGGGAATTCCGGGATCCCTGGTGGGTGCAACGTTTCGAGTCTTCGGTCCTGATCGGGCTTGGCTGCAACGAGCCGTGCGACACCTGCTTCTGCAATTCGGTCGGAGGTGGCCCTTTCTCCGAAAAAGGCCTCGATGCGTTGCTCTTCGATCTGGGTGATGCTTTCCTGGTCCGGGTTATCACAGAAAAAGGGCAGGCATTTGTAGATAAAATGGGTGGTGGGGCCGATGCCGCCCAGGACGCAATCGACAAGGCCAAGCGTCTTGCACTGGAGGCCGAAGGTCGGATGACGTCCAAAGTCCCTACCGACAAACTGAAGGACAAGGTCGTTCTGGATCTGTTCAATGCTCCCTTCTGGGATGAGGTGGCGTTTGCCTGCATCAACTGCGGAACCTGCACCTATCTGTGCCCCACCTGCTGGTGCTTCGACATCCAGGACGAGACATACGGCAAACAGGGTGACCGCCTCCGAAACTGGGATTCCTGCATGTTTCCACTCTTCACCTTGCACGGGTCGGGCCACAATCCGAGAGACAAGAAATTTCAGCGTGTTCGGCAGCGTTTCATGCACAAACTGAAATACTATGTCGATAAGTACGGTGACGGTGTGCAGTGCTCCGGTTGCGGCCGCTGTGTGCGCTATTGTCCGGTCAACATCGATATCAGGAAAGTTTGCGCCCGGATGAATGCGTACGAAGGATAGACTTTTTACGTTCAGACGGCTGTAAGGTTTTATGTGCCGATGCTTCTGTGAGGTCTTTTCCTGGCCGTCTTCGATGAACGGGTGGGTCAGAGAGGTCAAGAGGCGTTGAAAGGACGTCAAGAACGCGTGAGACAGGGGGTGTTTCATTGAAAAATCCATATTTACCCTATCCGGTTCGGATTGATAAAATAACGACAGAGACCGTTGATCGGAACCTCAAGACCTTCAGATTCGTTTTTTTGAATCCGGAAGATGAGGAGAAGTTTGCCTACACACCCGGTCAATTTGCCGAATTGTCTATTCCGGGCAAAGGGGAGATCCCCATCGGGATCGCATCTTCTCCTACGGAAAAGGGCTTTGTAGCCTTTACCGTCAACAAGGTCGGACTCGTTTCCTCCTATCTGCACAATATGCAGGAAGGGGAGATCATGGGTATTCGAGGGCCGCTCGGCAACTGGTATCCTTGGGACGAGATGGAAGGGCAGAACGTCGTCATCGTGGGCGGCGGCTTTGCCTTCACGACCCTGCGGTCGAGCATCATTTATATGCTGGACCCCCAGAACAGGCCGAAGTTCAAGGATATCATCGTTGTCTATGGGGCCCGGAATCCCGGCATGCTTCTGTATCGGGACGAGCTGGCCGCCTGGGAGCAGAGGGACGACATCCACATGCACATCACCGTAGATGGAACGGATGACCCCGATTGGAAATACAATGTGGGATTCGTGCCGGCCATCACGGAGAAGAAGATCACCAGTGCCGAGGATGCGATCGCCATTGTTTGCGGCCCTCCCATTATGATTAAATTCACCCAACCGGTGCTGGAAAAACTTGGATTCCCGCCCGAGAAGATCATCCTTTCCCTTGAGATGAGGATGAAATGCGGCATCGGCATCTGTGGACGCTGTAATATAGGCGACCAGTACGTGTGCAAAGATGGTCCGGTGTTTTCTCTGGCGAAACTCAAGAAGATGCCACCGGAATACTGATCCGGTCCTGGGTGCAAGGGCGCGCAGGGCGCTTTCCAGGGAAGCGCCCGGAAGGGCCTTCGAGGCGGGGTCTGAATCCGGGTGGTTGAAGGCATGGTGACCAGCGCTTCAGGCCGTGCCGAATCATCGGGGGTCCTATCGGGCGTTGCGGATCGATGGCGTTGCAGTGGTCCATTGAATGGGGCTTCTTATTGTTCTGGCCCGTTGCCGAAACGTTCTTGAGAAGGGCCCCGAGGACCGCGGAAGGATGAAAGTGGGGTGGGTGGCAATCCCATCCCATTTTTTGTTGCGTCGTCGAAAGCGGGGCGTTTTCAAACCGTGCGCCGATCCCCTGGGCCCTGCTCCACGAAAAGACCCTTCTCTTTTATCCCTCAAGCAATATCCAACGAGGAGCGAGTGCAAGAAATGTCCGACGAAAACCCTATCGTCTCTCTCATCGGAAAAGAATCCTTTCAGTGGCTTTCCGGATACTTCAATCAGGAGACCCTCCTCGCGGAGGTGCCCGATGAAATCCTGAAGGCCGTGGCCGTGATCGATGTCTCCACCCGCGATTTCGGGGCGGATCGAAACGCCGTGACCGCCATTGCGCTTGTCACGTTTGCCTACCGTTTGGCTGGGCGCCGGCAGCAGGCGCATCTCGGGCCGAGAGACCTTCTGCTCGTCAAGGTCCTGGCGAAAGAGGAACTGAAGCGCAGAGACGGTCGAAGCGCTTTCCTTCGAGTACCGGAAGAGTTGCCACTGTTCGAGATTGTAACAGGCGAGGTGGGGGATCGCATCCGTTCGATGGCGACGATCAACAGTCCTTTCTGCCGGGGTGCATAGGATACCTCGAGCTTCAGACATCCGTTCCCGGCGCTCCAGGAGGCCGTTTGTGAAAAGATTCGACATGAGGGAAATCGGCGGCAAGATTCGTGTCCGCTACTATGCCCTTCTAGGCCCGCTCGAGTCGGTATTGACCAGGTTGAACATCCATCCGGATGTGCTGACCTTTGCGGGGCTGATTCTGAGTGCCGTTGCCGGGCTTCTGGTCGGGGGAGGATCTTTTTTCTGGGGCGCCTGGGTCATTGTCCTGGCCGGGGTGTTGGACACGCTCGATGGTAGCCTTGCCAGAAGCACGGGGCGGGCCTCGAAGTTCGGGGCCTTTTTCGACAGCACGCTCGACCGCTATGGCGAAGCTTTTATCCTGATTGGATTTGCTTGGTTTTTCGTGGGCGGGAGTGCTGCAGGTTCGGGGGTTGATGCACCGGACGGTTCAACCGTTGCTCCCTGGACGATCCTATGGATCCTGCTGGCAATGGTGGGGTCTTTTATGGTAAGCTACACCCGCGCTAGGGCCGAAGGGCTTGGATTGGAGTGCAAAGAGGGATGGTTCCAACGGCCTCAGCGTATGGTTTTGCTGGTGATCGGAGGGCTTTTGGGGGCGTTGCCGGTCGCCGGACCTTATATTCTCAAGTGCATCCTTTTTCTCCTCGCCTGTCTGTCGAATGTGACGGCTGCCCAGCGAATCCTGCTGGTGCGGAAGGCCCTCTCCTCGAAAGAGTCTCTGGTTCCATGAAAACCGACCTGATCTGCCCCCATTGCGGAGGCAAGGTGACCGCCTATCGGAATCCTTTTCCAACGGTGGACGCCATCATCGAATTGGAAGATGGTGGGATTGTGTTGATTCGCAGAAAGAATCCTCCCTATGGATGGGCGCTGCCCGGTGGATTCGTCGATTACGGTGAATCGCTCGAGGCGGCGGTAAAGCGGGAGGCTTTGGAAGAAACCGGTCTTCGGATAACGCTTCGATACCAGCTTGGCGCCTATTCCGACCCGGCACGGGATCCGCGTTGGCACACCATCAGCGTGGTATTTGTGGCACGGGGCGAGGGGGTGCCGAAGGCGTCGGATGATGCGGCCGAGGTCGGTGTCTTTTATCGAGGAGGATTTCCGGATCATCTTGCCTTCGATCACGCAACGATTCTGAAAGACTACTTCACGCGATGCGGCGAACGATCCTGAAGGTCCTCATCCCGCCTCTACTGTTGATCGTATTGGGGGGGCTCCTGATGCTATTGTCGGACCGCCTGGTTCAGGACCCTGCGGTTCAGGCCTATTTCCTCAAGCAAATCAGTGGAAAAATCGGATTCGACCTTGCTGCAGAAGAAATTACCGTCAACTGGCTGCACGGGATAGGTATCCGGGCTTACATGGCCGAGGCTGTTTCCCATTCAGGCAATATGCGGATGGAGGCGGCGGACCTCAGAATCATCTTGTCCCCAATCGGGTTGCTTCAGCGGGAGATCGCACCGACGCGCATCGATGTATATCAGCCTGTTGTCCACCTGCGGTCCCTCCCGGGGGAGCCGGCGGGAGCGGCCGTTGGTTGGGCCGACGGGGTCTTTCCGGTATTGCTGCGTCAGTTCGGAGAGCTTGTTTCTTTGCATCTGGAGGACGGCCGTTTAGATTTGAACGGCGGGTCGGTCCGATTGAAGGACTTCGATCTCATTGCAGAGCAGCGGGCGAACGCGCCTTTGACGGTCGATTTCTGGACCCGTGGACGCCTCATCCATGACCGGCGAGAGACGATCCTTTCTCTGGAGGGCGAGGTGAAGGAGGACGCGGTTCATCCAGAGGCGCCGCTCTGCCGGATGCGTCTTGAAGGCCGGTCGTTCCCGATCCGTTGGTTGCCTTGGCCTTCGTTCATCCCATGGCAGGGCGGAAGGATGGACATGGACATCTCGCTGAGCGGCAGCCGGGCCCTGGGTTTTACTGCGGATGCCCGGCTGAAGGGGAGACAGTGCGCCTTCGAGATCCGAAACGGAGAGCGGAGCAAGTCCTACCGTTTCAGCGAGTTGATATTGAACACCAAGGCTGCTTATGCTGATCGGCGCATCGACCTATCTTCTTTCACATTGCAGGGCCCCGGTTTTGATTTTAACGGTTCCTCCGGATTCGATCTGAAGAATCCCAAAGATCCGGAGATCCTTATCCTGGCCAATAGTGAAGCGATCGCGCTGAAGGATTTCATGCCCTTGATCCCCGATTCGATTCTACCTGCGTGGTTGGAGAGAGACCTGTTTCCGTTGCTGCAAGATGGAGAGGCGATCTTGGACGGAATCCGCGTGGCTGGGTCCGTGAGCCGGATCGGATCCCTGCGCGACAGGAGAAACGCCGACACGCTCACTCTGTCGATAGGCTGGAAAGGGTTGACCGCCGATACTCCTTGGGCCCCGGTTCCCTTTCGGGAGATTCCGGGATCGCTGGATATCGCGAATGGGGAGTTGAGGATCTCGGGCATCAGGGCGCTTTTCGGGCAGTCGGAACTCCAGGAAGGGTCGATGATCGTCTTTGATCTCTATGAGGATCCCCCCGTTTTCAATTTTGCCGTGAAGGGACGTTTCGACGCTTCCGATCTTGCAGCAATCGCCCGGAGGGTGCCGCTGCCGCCTGGTTTGACGGGATGGGTCGAGCGCACCAAACCCGAGTCGATCAGCGGATGCATCGAGGCCGATGTCCGGGCCGCCTATGTGTCAGGATCGGTTTGGCCGGTCCTGCAGAGCGGCGTTTTTGACGTAGTCGATGCGAGATGGGCCCCGGGTGGTTCGACGGAGGCCCTGCACGTTGAGCAAGGGACCCTGGAACTCGATCTCGCCGGGGAAAGCCGTTTTTCCAGTCGTTTTGACTGGGAAGGCTCATCGCTGGAGATGGACGGTACCTTCGGCCCAGGCTGGGAAGACGGATGGAGTCTGAACGGTCAGGGCGGGGTCGATTTCTTGAGGTTGATGCAGTACACCGGGGTCATGTCGCCGTGGCTGCCGGCCTTTCCCCATAGCGTTCCGTGCCGGTTTTCTCTGAAGGCCGTGGACGCGGGATGGCAGATTGCGGCTGAAGCGGATATTTCCGGCATGACATGGGATGCGCCTTCTTTCTCGATACAACTGCCGGATCAGGATTGCCGGGTGTCGTTCGACGGCACGTACCTTTCCGAAAGAAATAAGCGGATTGCCGGCAACGCGTTGTTCTCATTACAGAACGCAACCGCCGAGGTCAAGGGATCCGGTGATGCCGACGGGCTGCATGTGACGATTGCTTCATCTTCCTTCCCGTTGAAGACGCTTCATTTTCGCCCCACCCTGGCTGGGCGGGCCCCCCTTGAAGGGGTTCTGAAGGGAGATCTCGATCTGATCATCCCGATGCACTCTCCGGAGGAGTTCTCGGCCGAGGGCTTCCTCTCAGGGAAGGACATGGCGTGGACCCTGCCGATGACTTCCATGTCGATTCGCGAGGGGATGTTCTCGGTGGTCTTGGACGGTGAGTCATGCGAACTCACCGAGCTTTCGCTTCTGCTGGACGGAGGCCATGTGTCCGGGCGCGGTAGCTTCGGTTCGCTCTGGAGGGCCCCGAGAGGTGATGTGCAGCTGGAGATCGAGCGTGTCGATTTCTCTCGTCTTCTGGAGTCGTTGAAGAAGGTGGGCGCAGGGGAATTCGGACGGAAAGACTGGAATTTCCCGCAGGAGGCCGATTTGGGGATTTCGGTGGCGATCGATCAGGCCGAGTGGAAGGGGCGCGGATGCGGGAAGTTGAAAGGCGAGTTGATCCTGGCTGGCGGAGCCCTCTCTGTGGAAGAAGTCCTGCTGAAGCTGCAGCAGACGCGCATGACCCTGAAAGGCTCGATGCGCCGGGGTGGATCCCCTTCGATCGAGGCATCGGCCCATGTCCTGTCGGAGGGACAGCCGATCAGTGGAATTACGAGTGTTTGCGGGTGGAAGCCCACCGAGATCGAGGGGCGCCTGAGTATGGAAGGGGTTTTTTTCACGCGCGGGAAGCGATTTTCGGATCTGACAAAGAACATGGATGGCCGGGCAAGGGTGAAGCTCGAAGACGGGATCATCAGACGATCCAACCTGATTGTCAAGATATTGGAATTCCTCAGTCTACAGAGGATCGTCGACCGGCGGCCGGATGATATTTCCCGGGAAGGATTCTACTTTCAGAGCATCGAGGGGCAGGTAGGGGCTGAAAAAGGGGTTCTCGAAAGCGACGACCTCCTGATCAGGAGCCCGGCCTTCAATGCCGCAGTCGAGGGGTCTCTCGATCTCCGGACGCAAACGGTCGCAATGGATATGGGTGTCCAGCCCCTGGGAACCATCGACAGCCTTGTAAGCCGAATTCCGGTGGTGGGTTATATATTGAGTGGCGAAGACAAGACCGTTCTGGTGTATCGTTTCAAAATCCACGGACCCGTGGACCAGCCGGAAATCGATTACATGCCCCTGAAGAACATCGGAGACAGCATGAAGGGTTACATGGAGCGATTGATCGGTACACCGTGGCGGCTTCTCAAAGAGATAGGTAGAATCAGCAGAGAGATCGAACAGACCGAACCCTTGGAGCCTGCTGAAGAAGGGCTCTAGACGCCGGTTTTCGAAAGGAACGTCCAGATGGCCAAAATTGACCTGGTTGATATCTTCAAGCGCCGGACCCGGCATCCCTATAGACCCCGAGCTTCTCACCTGGTGGAGCATCTTTTTCCGGATTTCAGCCTGATTTCACCGCCAGGCGGCTCTTTGCTGGCGGGGGTCACCTCGTTTGCGAACCATCAACTCTATGTCGTCGCCCAGCAAAAACCCACACCCGATGACCTGCGTAGCAGCGAGGATCTCAAGAAGCTCAACTATGGCATGCTGACCTCGGACGATCATGCCCACATTCTGAGGATACTGCGTGAGGCGGCAGCTTCAGATACCGATAAGACGGTTCTTTTCACGGTTATCGATACCTATGGAGCGGATATTTCCATGTATTCCGCTCAAAGGTTTCAGGCCTTCTTCATCGCCCACCTCATCCGCGCCTTCCTGACCATAAGGGTCAGAACCGTATCCCTTATCCTAGGGGAGGGGGGGAGCGGAGGGGCGCTGGCGATTCAGGTGACAGACGTCCGCGGGCAAATGGAAGATGCCCTTTATGCGACAGCGCCTCCGGAGAGTATGGCTTCGATCGTTTTCCGGGATGCCACCCGGATTCAAGATGCCCTGACGGTTCTGAAGCCTGCGGCGAAGGAGTTGAAGGCCTTGGATGTGATCGACCGGATTGTTCCTTCTCCTGAGGATGTGACGGATGTCGAGGGGTTTGCCGCAAACGTGAAGGATTTCCTGTCCAAGGCGATCAAAGACCTTTCGCGCAATCATATCAACAAGCTGATCAAGCGCAGGGAGATGCGCGCCAAATCATACGGGGTGTCGAAAGGAAGCGGCCCTCTTTATGACATCAAACGTTACATCGAAAAACCGATCAAGATGGCATTCCGCAGACCCGCACCTGATATCAAGATCGTCAACTACTCGAGCCTGACCGAGGTGGGGGATGATTACGGTCACATGGATGGCAGGGCGGAGGATACGGAGTTTATCGAATGCGGGTCTGGAAGGAGCGGGGAGGGCAAGCACCAGGGCTGCGGCAAGCTGATCCCTCTCAAGGATTTCCTGGACAATTTCCAGGTTTGCCCCGAGTGCGGCTATGCCTACATCCTGAGCGCGACTGGATGGATAGACTGTCTTGCGGATACCGGGAGTTTTCATGAACTTTACAGAAACTTGAGTGTAGAGGATCTCCTCGAAGAAGACGCCATGACCAGTTATTACCGTGATTTCCTGGCGAAGCAGGAGGGTCGGTCCCATTTCAAGGAATCCCTCGTGGTCGGCAGTGCGGAAATCCATCATTTCAAGGTCGTCATGGCCATCAGTGAATTCTACTACTGCGGCGGGTCGATGGGGGTGGTTTTCGGCGAAAAGTTTCGGAGGGCTGTCGACTATGCGATCCAGGAGAATATCCCACTCGTGAGTTTGTGTTGTTCGGGTGGGGCGCGTCTTTATGAGGGTATTTCGGCTCTGATGCAGATGGTAAAGACAGTGGAGTCGGTCAACCGCCTCAAACGGGCCGGGCTGCCGTTCATCTCGGTTCTGGCGGACCCCTCGACGGGCGGCGCGATCGCGAGTTATGCGGCTCTGGGGGATGTCGTCATCGCTGAGCCCGGGGCCCTGGTGATCTTCGCCGGCCCACGAGTGATGAAATCACGCGGGTTTCAGGTCGAGGAAAAACTGGTCCGGTCGCATTTTTTGCACCAGATCTCAGGGGAAATCTATGATCGGCTCGATTACTACCACGATATACGCGGTATCCAGGAGATCTGCGAGCGGAAACACATGAAATACACCCTTGCGAAATACCTGGAATTTTACCGACGAACGGGTCTACGTCTCCCCCGCAAGACACGCAGGAAGAAGGGTCGTTCAACCGCCGTCTGGTGATCATTCGAGCAGGTCCCGGATGGCAGGCACTAGATAGACGCCGCTCAGGTCGAAGCGCCTCAAGGATTGGAGGAGAAGCTCCTTTTTCTCTTCGAGGCAGGCCCGCTTATCGACAATGATAACGGGCCTGCCGCGTAGCCGGCACAGGCCTCCCTTGCTGGCAGCGATCCTTCCATGCGAAAGGTTCTCGTAGCGAATCCCGATCTCCAAGGCCGCTGCCAGGGATTCGAGGGTCTCGATTATTTCCTCGTTTGTCACCCTTCTTCTCCGATTCCCGGACGGCGCTCCGAAGAAAGGCTCATGATACCCTTCAGCCCTTCAGCCGCGCCATATCTTTCACCAAGGCCCTGACGGCATCCGCGGAATGCTGCAGTGCCTCGGCTTCTGCATCTGTCAGGTTGATTTCGATGATCTCCTCTATCCCTGCCGCACCCAGTTTCGTCGGGACGCCGATGAAAAGGTCTTTGATGCCGTATTCTCCTTCCAGGTAGGCGGCACAGGGAAGGACCTTGTGTTTGTCTTTGAGGATCGCCTCAGCCATTTCGACGGCTGCCGATGCCGGCGCATAATAGGCGCTGCCGGTCTTGAGCAGTCCGACGATCTCGGCGCCGCCGTTCCGTGTCCGTTGTACAATGGCCTCGATCTTGGCCGGGGACAGGAGTTCCGTAATAGGGATGCCTGCTACGGTGGAGTAACGCGGAAGGGGGACCATGGTGTCTCCGTGACCACCAAGCACGAAGGCGTGGGTGTTTTCGACGGACACGTTCAACTCCATGGCGATAAAGGCGCGGAACCGGGCCGAGTCGAGCACTCCGGCCATGCCTATGACCCGGCTCTTGGGAAAGCCGCTCGCCTCGAAGGCGGCGTGGCACATGGCATCCAGCGGGTTGCTGACGATGATCAGAATCGATTCGGGCGCCACCGCCGCAATGGATTTGGCCACCCCCGATACGATGCCCATGTTCGTTGCAAGGAGGTCGTCACGGCTCATGCCCGGTTTGCGGGGAATGCCCGCGGTGATGATGACGATATCCGCGTTGGCGGCGGTGCTGTAGTCCCCCGTAACACCCGTGATTTTGGCGTCATGCTTTTCAATGGGGGCGGCTTCAGTGAGGTCGAGGGCTTTCCCTGCAGGGACCCCTTCGAGGACGTCGATGATGACCACGTCGCCCAACTCCTTTTCTGCCAGGCGCATGGCTGCGGTCGCCCCTACGTTTCCGGCTCCGACTACAGCGATCTTGTGTTTCATGTGGTTCCTCCTTGGTTAATCTGTTGAATGATGTGTCAAGTCGGTGTTGGCGCTTTTTTATCCTCAGTCTTTGGGGCTCAACTCCGCCGATTCGAGGCGGGACCCACCTTCAATGATATCTAGATCATATGAAACGGGCTGGTCCGGGGTGTAAAATACACCCCAGCCAAGAAATCCAAAACGGAGGACCAGCCCATGAAAAAAGTAGCGTATGTCGGTGTAGATTACCACATGAATTCTCTTTCGATCGCCGTAGTGGTCGAGGGTGAGAAGAGGATTCACCAGATGATCCGCTTGGCGAACGATGACAAGGTAATCGCGAAGTATTTCAAGAAACTGTCTGGCGAGTCTGAAATTCGTGCATGCTATGAAGCCTCCTGATGGACATTATTGAAGGAAATCATAAATGCTGGGGCGAACGGTGAGTCTTCGTGCGAGCAGCCGCGCAGATGGACGCAGAGATGGGCAAAAAGACGCTGTCCGGGTGGAAACCATCGGATGTCGCCAAGGTGAACGGCCAATATGAGAGGAATCCTTGTTTGATCATCCCAGTGGCTCAAGGAACGGGTTCGGCAGGTTCACAAGGACGATCCCTATTACAGGCCGGAAGGACGGCGGTTTTGTTCGGCCGGCTTTCGGGTTGTTTTCAGGCGATCTTTTGGTCCAGCTGGCTTCGGCGGCGGCTTGCTCGGGGATCATGACCGTGCGCCGAGGTCGAATACCGTCTCGAGAATGGATAAACACCGCAATTGGCCCGGAAAAACGCGGGCTGGATTCGAACACTCGAAAAGCAGGGGCCTCGGTCCAGCGGGTTGACCTCCGGTTCATGACCGGCCGTTGCTGCCGCGAGTTGCCAGCCGGAAAAACAGTCTGCAAAATTATAGAACAATTGAAATTTTAAGGTCAAGCAGTCAGCGTTGTTGAAGGGGTAAGTATTGATTTTGAATAGGAATTGATTGACTTCGATGTTTTTGGTGGGTAATAATAAAAATATTAATGACCTAGGCAGGTAAAGCATGGAAAAGACTGTGGTGCTCAGGGAGCGGGATATTGCGGAATGTCTAAAAACCATCGCTGACGCGATCCTTCAGAGAAATGATATCTTGAAGGATGTCGCTTTGGTTGGCATCAGGACAGGAGGAGCTTTTCTCGCCGCCCGGCTGCAGGATGCCATCAGGGAGAAGAGCGGGAAGGTCTTGCCTATGGGGGTACTGGATATCACCTTGTACCGTGACGACTGGACGAGGATTGGTCCGGCGCCGGTGGTAGGAAAGACAGAGCTGCCTTTTTCCGTCGATGACAAGACCGTGGTGCTGGTTGACGATGTCCTGTTTACCGGGAGGACGGTGCGGGCGGCGATGGATGCCCTCATGGATTACGGTCGGCCGCGCCGGATTGAACTGGCGGTTCTTGTGGACAGGGGTGAACGGAATCGTGAACTGCCGATCTTCGCCAATTACGTCGGCTCTGTCTATGAAAGCTCTGCCGACACGACCGTGAATGTCTACCTCAAGGAAGAGGGATATTTCGATCATGTTGCGATAGAAGAAAAGAGGGCCGTTTGAAGTCAGGTTCAAAGAAGAAGAACAAAAAAAAGGACAAGGAAGGCAGGCGCCTTTCGACCGCAGAGAATGCCCGTTTGAAAGAATTGCTGGATTTGGCTCAAATGGCTTCCCCTGATTCCCTGACGGAGGAGGCGGGCGGACCGGAGATGGCCCAAGCCTTGATCGAGAAGTTGGCGCAGAACGACTCCCCTCGTTTGGAGACGATGGCCGCGCTTGCGGAGGCCTATCCTGAAAAAGCCGTGCGCAAAGCACTCAGACGAGCGGTTTTCCAGATGGAACGGCGCGGTATCCCTGTGGATTCCCTTCAGGAAAATGCTGCGCTACGGCCCGAACCGGCATTGAGGGCCCGTGTGGAGAATGACCTTCATGCACAGATAGGTCCTGTCATGGATCTGAGCGGAGCGCGGTTGGTCGTGGTTACGGCGACTCATCCGCTCAGGGGCCATGAGGTCTTGATTGCAGTTGTCTCACCTGAGAAAGGTTTTCTCGATATCTTCGCTGGCAGAGTAAACAGGAAGCAACTCACGAGGCTTGAAAAAGACATGGAGGCCGAGGGGCAGCCGATGGTGGACACCTCGCTCCTGCACTCGGCGGATGTGCTCGAAAAGGCATACCAGCAGCATATCCGGATGAACGCCGGTGCACCCGATGGATACCTGGCGATACGTCCATCCTTGCTCGAACGCGCGGCCCGCTCGAAATCACCCGCAATCGAAGAAGAACCTGGGGCTTCAACGGAGCCGCTCCAGCCTCCGACCCAGGCCCAGTGCGATCTCTTGTTCAGAGAGCCGTGCATGGAAAGATGGCTGATCGAGGTCGACCTGCTCCAGCCATATCTAGAGGAGATGCAGTCCGCGGTCGAAAGCCCGCTTGTGCTATCGGCGATGTCTCAGGCCGATCGCCTGGCCGATATCAGAGGCCGTGCCCTGTCCGGCATTTTCACCGGGGCCAAGATGGATTCTCTGAGGGATTGCTTGACCGAGAATGCCTTTGTCTTCAGAGGGATCGGGAAAGACGATGCCGCTAAAACAAGTCTCCAGGCCGCTCAGGAATGCGTCAGATTCAGGGATGCTCCTGACGGGAGCGTGTTTCTCCGATATCTTTTGGACCGCAGTCTTGCCCAGGCGGGAGGTGTCGACCTCGGAAAGCCTCCTGAAGAGGATCTTATGGAGGAAAATCAGATGGAAAAGCCTTTGATCCTTGTGTGAAGGAGGGAAAGGAGACCGTTTCAGATGCCTGTATCGATTTCTGTTAAAACCGGCACCAGGACCGAGATGATCGACATCACCGGGCGGGTGCAGGAGACACTGCGGCAGGCCGGCGTCAAAGACGGCCTGTGTCTGGTTTACATCCCCCATACGACCGCCGGCTTAACCATCAACGAGGGTGCCGACCCCGATGTATGCCGGGATATCCTTGCCAGGCTTGAATTCCTCGTGCCCAGGAATGCCGGGTACCGCCACGCAGAGGGCAATGCGGACAGCCATATCAAGACGTCTTTGATGGGGAGTTCCGTCTCCGTCCTGGTGGAGGAAGGAAGCCTGGTTCTGGGGACGTGGCAGAGGATCTTTCTGTGCGAATTCGATGGGCCGAGAACGCGGCGGGTATTCGTTGCCTTCAAGTAGGGGGGACTTTCTTCCTTCAAAAGAGCGGCTGCCGCTCTTCGCGGGATGTATTCCTCAATGGGCTGAAGGAACAGCACCTTCCAGGTTCTCAAGTTGAGAAAAGAGGATCTCCATCCTGAACATGACTCCCTTGAAGCGAATTTCTGCTGCGACGAGTCCTCAATAAAGACATATTCCCGAAGGGTCGAGGCCGATCTTTTCGACCCAATTTCTCACCTCTCTGTGCAGGATCCTGTAAAACCGTTCACCTCCGCCCAGCCCCCGCCTGCCGAAAAAATAATTGATCTCGAGAAAAAGAGGTTCGGGATCGAGTTCGGAGAGGTTGAAAACGATGTCGATGGCCGCCAGATCGAGAGGGGCTGAACGGGCAAAGCCGCTTACAGCCGCGACCGCTTTGCGCTGCAGGTTTTGATTCCAGGAGTGGTCGACCACCGCCCCGCGGGCGATGGTCGTGATGATCTGGTTTGGAACGGCAGGACGCTTCCAGTAACTGACCTTGGTCTCACCGATCAGAACGACTCTCAGGACATTGCCTTCCGCATCGATCAGCTCTTGGCTGACGAATCCACTTGAGCCGCTTTCCTCGCATTGCCCCACATGCTGGAGCGTATCGCTCAGCTCCCGCTCGTTGCGGATGAGGAAGATGCCTTCGGCTTCGTGATGGCCGTCCTGCTTGATGAGGAATGGAAAGGCATGTGGTTGATGGCCGCAGTCCCGGGCATGCTTGAAGTCTTCTGTCGATGACCATAAAGAAGTGCGAGGATGGGGGCAATTGTAACGTGCAAAGAGCTCCGCCTGTCCGCACTTGCCTGGATAGCGGAACCGCAGGGAGTAATCCGGAAAGACGGGCACGCCTGATGCGGCGCAGGCCTCGAAAAGTCCTCTGGGGCATCCCTGTGGCAGGAGGATGGCACTGGCTTTCCCTATGAGCTCTTTTTCAGGGGCCCCGAGCGGGCGCGAGCCCAGGATGATCTGGGCATCCCCCCCCAGGCATGGGTGAAAAGAAAGGATCATAAGCGGGCCGATGAATTGTATGAGTCGTTTGACAATTCTTTGTTCAAGCATTAGGATAATAACAAAAACTTGTCTGTGTGAGGAATGGTAAAAATGCCTATCTACGAATTTCGCTGCCTGCAGTGCGGGGCCTTTCTCGAGAAGCTGTTGACGCGCTCGGATGAGCCGGTCGAGCTGGTTTGTCCTGAGTGCCGGTCCGAATCCTTCGAGCGGGTGGTTAGTCGGACCAATTATGTCATGGGTGTCGGGCCCGGGGGTAAATCACCGAAAATTACTGCGAAGTCATGCGGTTCAGGCAACGAGTGTATGACTCTGGACCTTCCCGGCCCCGGAAAATAGCCTCGGTTCCAATCCGGAAAGGGTCTTTTTTGCCGATCTCGGTGTCAAAGTGCAGGTTTACCTTTATGGCGGCCCAAAAGTCGCATCCTTACAAACGCTTGATTTCCGCTGCATTGTTGGGAAAACCTCATTTTCGGGCTTTTTAGACGGCCTTCCACCCTCCTCGGCGAGACGGCCGGGGTGCTACGTTCGATGATCGCTCCCACGTCTGTTCGAATTACTGGTGCCGCCGATATCTTGTCGCCGCAGAGGGCCTTTTGACTTCCGGGGATTTTTGCCTTCGGCCCCTCATCGGCTTCCTATTCCTGGGCGATCGAGCAGCGCGGAGGTGAACTGACAGGTGTGCTACGGGGTCGAGACAATGGCAGAGAATGAACCGAAGGCGGAAGCCTTGCAGGAATTGAACGTCGATGACGAGGCGCTTATCATGGACCTCTTTTACGAGCGGATGGTACCCCTGCTCGAGCGGGCCGACGCCAGAATAGGGACCCTGAATTGCCGTTTTGCCGGAGATGTTTACAGACATTGGACCCTCCATTTTTGTTCGGCCGGTTCTTCCTTTCAGATTACGGGCTTGGAGTACGACGAGATGAGCGATGAGCTGAGCCTCGACCTCTGACCCGGATGAAAGAGGCGGGGATAGAGGCCGCCTCGGCCCGTTTGCACGAATTGAGTTCACAAGCCTCCGTTGAGGCAGAGGACATTGGACATGCTTTTGGATCGACAGCTTCACGGAAGAGATTTTATCAAACGGCCCACCTGTCCCTTTTGTGGGCTTCTGATTGAGCCGCCTAAGGAACTCAGGACCTGCAGGCCTGGTGAAATGCCTGTCGGAACCTGCAGTTGCGGGGCGGTTTATGCCTGTGATGTCACGGGTCGTCATAGCGGGGAGGCCTTGATCGAGTCTCTGGTGTTCTCCTGTGACATGGACTGGGATTTGGCCTGGAACCTGTTGCCGGAAGAGGACTATAAGTACGAGATCGTTGACCATTACGACCTTGCAAATCACATGATCGTTCCTGGGGGATTCTTCGAGGGGCGGCGTGTTTCTGGGGTTCTTTTTTTCGTTCGGCTGCACAAAGATGTCCTGGAGGTGAGCGCAGACGGCGTCAGGCGAAAAATGGAGGATGCCGTTCCTTCCTTTTACGAGCGTAAGATGCGCAGACGCCCGGTGAAGTGCAGGGTTTCCAAGACGGAACTGGAGCAGCTGGTTCGAGATTTCAACGCCGATGCCCTGATCGAATTCGCCCGTGAGGACCCGAAGATCATCCGCATGGTGCAGAGGTTTCTCTACTCGGGGGATCGGCTTTTCAGGCAGCGTGCAGCCGAATTGCTGGGTCGTATTGCGGCTGTGGTAGGGGAATCTGAACCAAAGGCGGTTTCGAATCTTCTGCAAAACCTGTTTTACGCCGTTTCGGACACGGCGGCTTCGACATGGGGCGCCTTCGAGGCGATCGGCGAGATCATTGCCCGTAAACCCGACCTTTTTGCCGGTTATATGCCACAGCTCTATCCCTTTCTCACGGATGCGACGCGCCGATCTCAGACGGTACAGGCGTTGGCGAGAATAGCTGCCTCCGTCCCTCAGTTGCTGCGCAAGATCACCTTCCACTTCATCCCGCTGTTGAAAGATCCGGACCCCGAGGTTCGTGGGCAGACCGTCAGACTGCTCGGATATCTGCAGGCCGGTGAATTGAAGGACGATATGACCGAGCTTCTGTCGGATGAACATGAACTCGTCCTTTATGATTCCGGGCGTCTCGAAAAGACGTCTGTCGGAGCAATCGCTGCGGAGGCTCTTCAGCGTCTATGAACATCCGTTGTTGCATATCCGGTCCCGACGGTGACTGGGAACCGGGCGCCGCCGATCTTGACACCCCGTTTATGCTGGGGCCTGGAGCAGCGCATCCTCAGATGACCGTTGGGGATTTTTTTGAAGCCGTTAAGAGCTTCTTGACGGCCGATGAGGTCATTCGTGAGCCTTTCTCGCCGGCCTACGGGGAAGAGGTGCCGCTTCCCTTTCAGGACGCGGGAGAGGAATGGCTGATTCGCATGGAGAAACATGGGGCCTTTTATCATATCGCCAGTGTCGAAGGAGGATGTCCAGGAAGCAGACGCAGGTTTGCGGTGGTCTCCGCCCTCGAAGAGACCGGGAAGCGCTTTCTCAAGGACGATGTTCGGAATATTGGCCGCCTTCTGGAGAAAAGGGACGGGGGAGATCTTCCCGTTGCATACTGGATGGCTGAGATCCCTTCTTCCTATGGTGAGGGGAAACCCGGCTGGCTCATGGTGCTGTCGGAATGGCTCGAAGACTATCATGAATGGCATCACACGCTGGGCGAGGGAACATCACACATCGTGATCTGGGATCGAGTCGGGGGGGGACGTCGTGCCGATGAAGCGGAATACGCCGCCATTTATCGCGGGGTATCGCGTCTCCTGGCCCTGCACTACAACCCCGTGACTTTCGAGCGGATCGATCTCTGGCACCATGCGGCGGGGGATTTCGTGGTCTCTCGGTTCGGAGACGATCTGCGGGTCAGGTTGACGACGGTCAGGCGCTATGAACCGATGCCCTTTTTCGCGGGAGAGAGCGGTGTCGATCCCAGGATTCCTCTGGTCTATCTTTTCCTCGAATCAGCGCTCAAGACCAGATGCGACCGACACGACGGCACCGGCGAGGTCGCTTGGGCAGAAGACGATGTGCTGGGCCCCACGCTGGACGGTTTTTGCCTTGGTTTGAAAGAAAAAGAAGCGGATCGTGACGGGATTCCTGAAAGCGCAGGCCATCTTCTGGAACTCCTCAAGCAGTTTTCAGCGGAGGAACTGCTGCAGGTCCATTCTTCCCTGCTTCAGCTTTATGAAAGAGAGGACCCGGAGGAACTTCGGATGATGCAAATCCGGTTGCCGGAGCACTGCCGGGCCCTGTTCAGGACCATCCAAAGTGCGTCTCTACGAGGCTTTCAAGTGGCTGACCGAGCACAGCCGGCAGGGAGACCAACAGGTCGGCCTTGAGGGGGTCGCCTTGTTTCAGCCCTGCCAGCAGGGATCTGGAAAGGTCATACAGTTCGCGGAAAACGGTATCCAGAGAGAATGCGGGATATGCCTCATCAGGCCCGAAACCCGACTTCGGGCAGTGGCGGATGCGCCCCTGGATGACGGTCGGGACTCCATAAATACGGCAGGTGATAGGCCGCCAAGGGTAGATGAGGCACAGGCCCGTGTCGAGGAGCATCGGACACCGGATCCGTTCCTGGGCCATCAGACGGTTGGATCGGAAGGGGTCGTCCGTAAATGGCATGATCCGTGTTCGAAGTTTTTCGATCTCTTTGCGGCTCTTTTCGCAGCGAAGCATCGCCGGACGCCGGTCTTTGCGGGAAAGACCCTCGAAATGGACATGGATCCATGCAGCTTCGATCAGGAAGAGCCCGAATACGGCATGGCAGCAATCCCGGCAGCCTGGTTTGCAGAGGACACGATCGCCGTAATCGGACTGGAACCTCCGGAAGGCACCGTCGGCTGCATCGGCCAGCTCTCGATAGCGCTCGAAAAGGTCATGCTGAAGGCTTGGGGTGTCGAGAGAACTCACGATGACATCGGACCGTCCCGTTATGGTTTGCGATAGGGGAGCAGCCGCTTGATAAATTCAGGGTGAGCCTCGAACCCGAGAGCGATCGCTCGGTCCAGGTGTTCGATCGCCTTGGCGTAGTCTTCGGCTGCATAGTAGGCGAAGGCGAGGTTGTTGTGTCCCAGCGCGAAATCCGGTGCAAGCGCGACGAGCTCCTGTCCGGTTTCAATCGCCTTCTCGATTTCCTCTTTCTGCAGGTAGGCATTCACCAGGTTGCTCCAGGCCTGGGCGATCTTTGGATTGAGTTCGATGGCCTTTTTCAGGGCCTCGATCGCCTCATCCGTTCGGCTCATCTGCAGGTAGGCGAATCCTAGGTTGGCGTAGCCCCTTGCATAACGTGGCTCCAGTCCGATGGCCTTCAGGTTGACCTCGGCGACCCGTTCGAGATCGCCTTTCTTGAAATAGATATACCCGAGATTTACATACGCCTCGAACATCCTGACGCTGTTCCCGATAGCGTCGTTGAAGACCTTTATGGCTTCGTCCAGGTGGCCCCCCTCCATCAGGGAGACCCCCAGATTGTAACTGGTGTTGGCGCATTCGGGATTGGACTTCAGAATCTCTTTCTGCTCCGCGATAAACGCTTCGGAATCCTGCGGTACTTTCATTCCTTCACCTTGGATCGATCGGCTGGGTGTGGCGGTTCATGAGTCGGCGGATCTTCCTGAGGACCCCGCCCGCAAGCTGATGCTTCAAGTGGACCGCTACACGCCGCCTTCGATTGGAATCGAGATACAAAGAGGTCGCCGGCTAACCAAGCCGACGACCTCGAATCATGCTCCGGCATTCTTTTCAGAACACCGGATGGACAGACCGGCTAGTGGTCTTCTGTCTGACCTCTGCCCTTCAGACCGTACATCGTGCTGCTTCCGGTCGAAAAATAGATCAGCTTCTCTTCGTTGATCAGCGCTGTCGCCGCCTTCTTGATCTCGCGGGACTTTGCATCAGGCATGGATTCCTGAACGGCCTTTTCCATATCTTTAAAATAGAATTTGGACTTTTTGCTCGATGTAGCGAAGTCCATGATGGCCTTTTTGATATCTTCCATTCTAGATCTCCTTATATTGAGACGCGAACGGCGGGGAATTAGTCCTCTATCCCGCCGGCGGCCCTCGAAACCTCCCAAGCAGCCTCGGTGTATTTGAACTGGGTGGAGGTCCTGTAGGTATCGTACTGCAAGCGGTAATCATCGATCAGGTGCTCGGTAAAGGGGATGTTCGTCTTTTCGAAGAACTTTTCCCAGCCGATCCGCTCGGCCCAGTCGCCGATCCGCTCGTACTTCTTGGCGTCGGAGGCATAGGCTTCGATGATCTGCTTGACAGTCTGACATACCTCAGGATACCTGGGGAAGTTGTTGGGCAGGAAGGGCACCACGACCTTGGAGAATTTGGGAGGCGAGATCCGATTGGAGATCTTGCCGCCGGCCAGGATGGTCACGCCGTCGCCTTCTTTGTCCGAAAGCGGCAGGGCCATGCACATGGTGTAGCAATTGCCGCAGAACATGCAGCGCTCTTCCTTGATCTTGACCGCCTTCTTTCCGGATTCCGTCTTGGTCGGGGAGATGGCGCCGGTCGGGCAGGCCGCGATGACCAGCGGGATCTCGCAGACCGAGTCCAAGACCTCCGCATCGACGATCGGCGGCTTGCGGTGATACCCGAGCAGGGCGATATCGGAGCAGTGCACAGCGCCGCACATATTCAGGCAGCAGGCCATGGAAACGCGGACCTGCGCCGGCAGGGTCATGCCCTGGAAATAGTCGAACAGATCGTCCATCACGGCCTTGACCATGGAGGAGGCATCCGTTGCCGGGGTATGGCAGTGGATGTAACCCTGCGTGTGAACGATGTTGGTCAGGCCGGCGCCGGTGCCGCCGATGGGGAATTTATAGCTGCCGGAGACGTGCTTGCGGCTCATGAGGTCCTTTTTCAAGGCCTCGAGCTTATCGGAGCTGTCCACCAGGAATTCGATGTTGTTCCGGGTGGTGAAACGCATATGTCCTTCGCAGTATTTGTCGGCGATATCGCAGATCTCGCGGACGTGCTCGACCGTCATGAAACGGCAGCCGCCGCAGCGCACGGTGAAGACCTTGTCGCCGGTCTCCGAGAAGTGGACCAAGACGCCGGGTTCGAGGATCTCGTGGTGGGTCCACTTGCCGTAGTTGTTCCGGATGATCGGGGGAAAGTACTGCCAGAAATGCCGCGGACCGAGGTCGGTAATGCGGTTTTCCATGGGTTTTTCAGGGTTATAGAGTCCGAGTCTTTCGGTTGATAGAGCCATGAGTCATACCTCCTATCTCTTGTGTCTGGATCGGTAGTCGTTGATGTCGCGCTGCCAGCCGCCGGGAACGTCTTCCTCTTTCCAGAAGATATAGGGGTTGCTGCGCGGCTCTTTGACCATTTGGGGCATCGGAGGAATCTCCAGGATCTCGAGAAACTTGGGAATGCCGTAACGCTGGATCAATTCGCCCAGCCGCTCGCGGTTTTTCCCCTCTTCCATCCACCAATCCCAGACCTTTTCGACGATTTCTTTGATGTTGTCGTACGGGGGCTCCGCCTTCATAAAGGGAATGGTCAGCACGGACATCTGGGCGCCTTCGAGAATAGGGGCCTTGGCGCCGAACAGGAGGCTCACGCCTGTATCCAAGCCCGGCCGGAGGGCCTGGGGCATCACGTTGATGCAATGCATGCAGCGGGTGCATTCCTTGTCGTCGATCTTGAGCTTGCCGTCTTCCATCCACATACACTGGGTCGGGCAGAGGTCGAGGACTTCCTTCTGGATGTCGAATTTACCCCAGTCTCTGCCTTTGTGGGCGCCGGCGTTGGGCGGGATCTCGCCGCCGATGTAAGCCTTGACCGCTTCCTGGTCGATCCGGATGTTGTCGCGCCAGGTGCCGATGAAGGACATATCGGAGCGGGCGATGGAGGCGACGCAGCCGTTGGGGCAGCCGTCGAACTTGAATTTGAACTTGTACGGGAACGCCGGTCTGTGAAGCTCATCCTGATAGTGATGGGTTAGCTCGTAGCACATATCCTGCGTGTCGATGCAGGACCATTCACAGCGGGCCTTTCCGATGCAGCAGGAGGGGGTCCGGAGGTTCGAGCCCGATCCGCCCAAGTCCTGCTGGAGGATATGGGTCAGCTCGTAAAAAATGGGCTCGAGCTGCTCGGTGAAGGTCCCGAGGAAGATGATGTCGCCGGTCGAACCGTGCATATTCATCAACCCGCTGCCGCGATATTCCCAGAGGTCGCAGAGGGAGCGGAGATAATCGGTGTTGTAAAACTTGCTGGCGGGCTGGTTGACACGCATCGTGTGGAAATGGGCGATCGAGGGGTACTTCTCGGGCATGTCGGAGTAACGGCCGATGACGCCGCCGCCGTATCCGAAGACGCCCACGATGCCGCCGTGCTTCCAGTGGGTTTCGCCGTCATTGAACGAGTCCTGCAACTGGCCGAGCATGTCTTCCACGACGTCTCTTTCGATGAGCATCCGGTCGGTGGAGAGTTTGTGGCGGTGCAAGGCTTCGCGTTTCGCGTCGGCGACGAAGCTCGGCCAGGGGCCTTTCTCGAGGTCGTCCAACATGGGCGTGGCGTGCTTGATCTTGAAATTCTTGAGCTCTTCCTCGGTGTAATTCTTGAGTTCATCATCCTTGTAGATGCGAAGCTCTTGATATTTTAGTTCTTTTTGCTCTTCTTTTGGTTCGAAAGCCATTATGAATGCCTCCTTCTACGTGGGAAAATAGATAGTCTTGCAGGAGTAACCGTCCAAAAAAATAGGGTTTACTTCACCTCCTCCCTCCAGATTTGACCTGACCTTATTCGCTGACAAGGGATGTCGACCGTGTGTGAGATCCCACAGAAACAAGGGGTTAAACGAGCGCTAACTCCTTGTGAATATTGTAATTAGTTCAATTTTCAAATACTTAAGATTGCTTTTATAGTAGATATAACGTCGTATTGTCAATAGAAAAAGACCAGATTTTTGTTGACAAGACAGGGGTTGCGGAGGCGTAATCGGTCGGGTCCCGCCGAACCAAACCCATCAGTTGTCCCTGGAGTTCTGGATGGTGGGTAACTTCCGCTCGGACCGGGGAATAGCACGTATGGGCCGGGGGTTGAGCGGGTGGATGGGGACGCCGAGATTGGCCAAAATGACTATTCGCGGATGGAATCGAGGTAGGGCGGCAAAGGCCTTTGCAGGATAAAAACCGGACGCAGGATGTATTCGATACCCCCCAGAATCACGATCAGTGCGCTGCGCGGAGGGAGCGGCAAGACGCTGCTTTCCCTGGGGCTGGCTTCGGCGTGGGAGGCGCGGGGGTTGTCGGTCGCGCCCTTCAAGAAGGGCCCGGATTTCATCGATGCCGGATGGATGTCTTTCGCTGCCGGTCGGCCATGCCGCAATCTGGATCCTTTCTTGATGACCCGGGAACAGGTCATCCGGTCTTTTGCACTTCATGCGAGCGGGTTGGATTTCGCCCTGGTAGAGGGGAACAGGGGCCTTTTCGACGGTCTGGATGTGACGGGTTGCTGCAGCACCGCTGAACTGGCCAAATGGCTTCGAAGCCCGGTCATCCTGGTGGTGGATGTGACCATGAGCACCCGGACCGTCGCCGCTGTCGTCAAGGGCTGTCAGGTCTTCGACCCCGATCTGCGGGTCTGCGGTGTCATCTTGAACCGGGTCGCCGGGCCGAGACAGGAAAACCTGATTCGTGAGGCTGTTGCAACCTACTGCGGCATCCCGGTGGTGGGAAGCATTCCCAAACTCGGGAAAAACCTTTTTCCAGAGAGGCACATGGGCCTGGTTCCTCATCAGGAAAGGGAAGAGGGACGCAGGGCGGTCGCATGGACGAGAGAGGTGGTCGAGACCCATGTCGATCTGGCGGCCATCGAGGAGATCATGGCCAGGCAAGGCTCCGGGAATCTGCAGGTCCCCGAAGAGGAGGCCGCGACCGAGATTCTGCCTCCTGCACCGGTCCGCATCGGCTACATCCTCGACCGGTCATTCTGGTTCTATTATCCAGAGAACCTGGAGGTCCTCGAGCGGCTGGGCGCCCGTCTCATCAGGCTCGATGCCATGGAAGACCCTGCTCTGCCGCCGCTCGACGGCCTTTACATCGGCGGCGGGTTTCCCGAGACACAGGCCGCCGGGCTCGCGGCCAATGCGGGGTTTCGCACGTCCCTGAGGTCGGCGGTTGAAAAGGGGTTGCCGGTCTATGCCGAGTGTGGCGGGCTCATGTATCTTGGAGAGGCGCTCGAGATTGAACAGGCGGTCTACCCGATGGTCGGAGCGCTTCCGGTGACGTTCGAACTGATGAAACGGCCGCAGGGGCACGGATATACCGTGCTGCGGGCCGACGCGCCCAACCCGTTTTTCAGGGAAGATACCGTTATCCGGGGACACGAGTTTCACTATTCGCGGCCTCGGTTGACCCGTCGTCCTGAGGCGCGTTTCGCTTTCAAGGTCGAGCGAGGCCACGGGATCGACGGGGCGCGGGACGGGCTCTGGGTCAAGAATCTCTTGGGGGTTTACACGCACGTACACGCCGCAGGGGACGATCTCTGGGCCCGGAGGCTCGTTGAAATGGCTAGGAAATTCAGAGGCACAGATAGGGAATTTTTTCACGAATAGGCAAAAGAACCGTTGACAAGGCTGAAAATTCAAATTATATTTTTTCACTTAGATTTGAAACATACGCTCAAATCGGTTCAAACGGGGACAATATCACTAGAAGGAGGTTCGTTGTTATGCCCACGGTAGAATTTGAAGGTAACACCTTCCAGGTCGATGAAGATGGGTTCATCGATGACTTCAATAACTGGAACGAAACTTGGGTGCAATACGTAAAGGGCACGGAAGGGATCGAGGAACTGACCGACGAGCACTGGAAGGTCATCAATGTGCTTCAGGAGTACTACAAGAAAAACGGCATCGCTCCGATGGTGCGGATTCTTTCCAAGGTCACGGGCTACAAGCTGAAATATATCTATGAGCTTTTTCCATCGGGCCCGGGCAAAGGCGCCTGTAAAATGGCCGGTTTGCCCAAACCGACTGGATGCGTTTAACCGCTTGAGCGGTTCGCCGCGACATTTTTTCCAGTATCTTCGCATGGCATGGAATGGTGGATGAAGAAGCCGTTCCGTGCCTTTTTGCGTTAAAGGTCAAGGCTTCAACCTAAGGACCGTCCGATTCTCCGGTGGCGAGGACTCGAATGCGATTCTAGTCCCGGACGGGTGTGGTCGGAGCCACCCGCTTCAACGGGGTTTTCTCAAGAGGCTTTTGTAGAGATCCGGCCGGCGGTTGGGGAGAAAGTACCTCATCCGGTGGGAGCGGATGGCTTGCAGGTGGCTGGCCTTCAGGTCCGCGACGAGGACCTGCTCCTGCCGGCCGGCGTACTCCGCCACGACATGTCCGTCTGGTCCGAGGATCAGTGCAACGCCGGGGAAGGACAGTCCGCCCACTGTCTTGCCCACCTGATTGCATGCAACGGCGAAGACGCCGTTGTCGAAAGCCCGTGCCTGGAGGTGCCGCATCCAGCTGTTGCGCTTTTCCTCGGGGGTGCCCCGCGGGGAGGCATGAGGCATGAAGAGGATCTCCGCGCCTTGGAGCGCCAATGCCGTCGAGATCTCCGGGAAATGGGTTTCGTAGCAGATCTGGATGCCGAACGAGCTGTTTTTGAAGGAAAAAACCGGAAGTTCGGCCCCGGGATGGTAGGTTGTCTTTTCGGGCGGCGAGAGGTGGGTTTTCCGATACAACCCGAGGATGCCTGCCGGGGCGATCACCGCCTGGGTGATATAGGGAGATCGCCCCTGGGCTCCCTCGACGAGTCCGGCCAGGATAACTGCCCCGGTGTCTCGAGCGATCGCTGAAAGCCGCGCAACCGCCTTTTCCCAGTCTTCTCCTTCCAGGGCGGGCACGGGTGGCTTTGCCTTGTATCCGGTTACGGCCAGCTCAGGGAAGCAGATCACGTCAGCCATATGGGCGGCTGCCTCGCGGGCGAGCCGCTCCATACGATCCAGATTTCGCTCGATGGCCTGCGGAATGGCATGCATGCAAACCGCAGCGACGCGCAGGTCTTGCATAACCGTAGTCGCCTGCTGAATAAGCCCTGGAAGAAAGGCAGTAAATCTTGTTGGCTGCAGCCCCGCTGAGCATCGGGCGTGGTCAGCGGATCCCTTGTCAGCGTGTTGAGAAAATCCCTTGTGCGCAGGCTGTTGAAAAACGTCCGACTGCTGCGTAAAGCTCATCCCGTGTCACTGCGGCGCACGGATAAGTGCGACCTCCAATTCCATGGGATCCCGCAAATCTTGCATCCGGCCGTTTTTCAACAGCCTGCGCAATGATTACAAAGACCCGGTCGAAGGTATCCGGATCGGGCCGGGCATCAGGCCAGGATATAGCGGGCGACGAGATCGCCTACCTCGGTGGTGGTGTAGCCCATCCGGCCGGCTTCGAGGCTCTTCAGGTCCTGGGAAAGAACCTTGCGGATGGCTTGAAAGACATCGCCGGCCGCCTTGTCTTCGCCTAGGTATTCCAGAAGCATCTGTGCGGAGCCGATCGCCGCCATGGGGTTGATCTTGTTCTGCCCCGTGTATTTCGGTGCCGATCCGCCGATCGGTTCGAACATGGCGGATCGGCCCGGGTGGATGTTGCCGCCGGCCGCGATTCCCAAGCCGCCCTGAATGATGGCCCCGATGTCCGTGATGATATCTCCGAAAAGGTTCCCGGTGACGATCACGTCGAACTGCTCCGGGTTCTTGATCATCCACATGCAGAGGGCATCCACGTGCTGGTACCCTGTACCGATGTCGGGGAAGTCCTTGGCCACGTCCTGGAAGACCCTGAACCACAGGTCGGATTCGTAGATGAGGACGTTGGTTTTGGCGCAGAGGGTCACGTGTTTGCCTTTGTTCCTCTTGCGGGCATATTCGAAGGCGTAACGGATGCATCGCTCGACCCCTTTGCGGGTGTTGACCGATTCCTGGATGGCCACTTCGTCCGCCGTACCCTTCTTGAAAAACCCGCCGCCCCCTGCATACATCCCCTCGCTGTTTTCGCGCACCACCACGAAGTCGATGTCCTCCGGCTGCTTTCCCACGAGCGGGGTGTCCACTCCGGGATGCAGGACGACCGGCCTCAGGTTGATGTAGAGATCGAGTTCGAACCGCAGTTTGAGCAGGACCTCTCTTTCGAGTATTCCAGGCTTGACGTCGGGGTGTCCGATGGCGCCGAGGAAGATGGCGTCCATCTCGCGAAGTTCATGGATGACGCTGTCCGGGAGGAGGGTTCCGTCCCTCAGATAGGCCTCGCCGCCCAGATCGTATCGTTTGAAATCGAAGGTGAGGTCATGCTTCCGCCCCGCCGCTTCGAGGGCCTTGAGCCCTTCGGCCACGACCTCCGGGCCGGTGCCGTCGCCGGGGATTACGCCGATCGTATAGTGCTTTGACATGTTATTCCTTTCATAGAGATCGAGGCGACCGGTTTGGGGCAGCCCTCGATCGTGCTGCGGACTCTCTGCCGCAAAGGCCCGGATGCCTGACGGGAAGCAATCTCCCCAAGCAATCATGATCCGATCCGGGGAATCTGGAATTTTCTTCAAGCGCTGCGCGCGTTCAGTCCCACCCCTTCGGGGCGGGTCCCGGTTTCTTCACGCGCTGCACGTGCTGCTCCGTCACAGCCCTTCGTAGCGGATCATCATCCTGTTGCGCCGAGACCAAGCGGAATCCTGCGGATGGGGAACTCGAGTCATCCGGAGCGAAGGCGCGCTGGCTGGTGGAAAGCGGTTCGAAGGGCATTCCCCATTTACGGGATGGGACTTACTTGTGGCGCCTGTTTTCGGGCCTGAGGGCACGGACAGCCGCGCCGGCCTGCCACATTTCAGAGTGGCGCATCTCAGCCAGCTCCTTGTCGAGCTTTTCCTTGTAGTCCGGCGCGCTGTTGGCCTCGAGGACGATGCGGGTCTCCTCGCCCTCTACGACGCTCTGGTAAAGATCTTCGAAGACGGGCGCCACCGCCTCGCGGAAGCGCTTCCGCCAGTCGAGGGCCCCGCGCTGGGCCGTGGTGCTGCAGTTGGCGTACATCCAGTCCATCCCGTTCTGCCCCACCAGCCGGATGAGGCTCTGGGTGAGCTCCTCCACGGTTTCGTTGAAGGCCTCGCTCGGGCTGTGGCCCTTGCGGCGCAGGATGTCGTACTGGGCCTCCATGACGCCTGCCAGGGCGCCCATGAGGACTCCGCGCTCGCCGACCAGGTCGCTGTGCACCTCCTTTTCGAAGGTGGTTGGGAAGAGGTATCCCGAACCGATCGCGATGCCGACGGCCTTGGTCCGCTCCTCGGCGTTCCGCGTGGCGTCTTGGAAGACGGCGTAACTCGAGTTGATGCCGCTGCCCTCGAGAAAATTGGTGCGCACGGTTGTGCCGGACCCCTTTGGCGCGACGAGGATTACGTCGACATCGCCCGGGGGGATGACGCCGGTTTGCTCCTTATAGACAATGGAAAAACCGTGGGAAAAGTAGAGGGCGTCGCCCGGGCTGAGGCACTGTTTGATGAGCGGCCAGATGGCCTTCTGTCCGGCGTCGGAGACGAGCATCATGATGATGGTTCCCTTCCGGGCCGCCTCCTCGATATCGAAGAGGGTCTTCCCTGGCACCCAGCCGTCCTTCACGGCACGGTCCCAGTCTGCCGGAAATTTGGGGGACTGGCCGACAATCACGTTGAAGCCGTTGTCGCGCAGGTTCATGGACTGCCCTGGGCCTTGCACGCCGTAGCCGATGACGGCGATGAGCTCGTTTCTCAAAACCTCACGCGCTTTTTCCAGGGTGAATTCCTCTGCCGTGACGACGTCTTCCATCACGCCGCCGAAATTGATCTGTGTCATTGAACGTCTCCTTTATTGTTTTTCGCGCGGGAGGGCGATCAGGCCGGTCCGCGCGATTTCCTTGATGCCCATTGGTTCCAGAAGATCCAGAAAGGCCTTGATCTTCCCCTGATCGCCGGTAACTTCCACCATATAATAATCGGTTCCCACATCGACCACGCGGCTGCGGAAGATATCGACCAGGCGCAGGATCTCTGCCCGGTATTCCGGTTTGGCCCGGATCTTCAGGAGGACCAGTTCGCGCTCCACGTGGCTGACGCCTGTGAAATCGAACACTTTCAGCACGTTGATGAGCTTGTTGAGCTGCTTCTTGATCTGTTCCACAATGCTCATGTCGCCGGTGGTCACCAGGGTGACGCGGGAGATGTTCGGGTCGGTCGTCTCGGCGACGCAGAGGCTTTCGATGTTGAATCCCCGCCCGCTGAAAAGCCCGGCGATGCGGGAAAGAACCCCTGGCTGGTTTTCGACCATCAGCGAAAGGATGTGGTTTTCTCGATGTTCATCATCCATCGGTATTTCTCCAGGTTGAGTGAGGTTGGGATTCCTCGGGATCCGCCCGGTCTTGGCCTCGCAGAGCGCGTTGGCGCAGGCCGGACCATTCTGCGTCCGGGGATGTTTATCCAGTAAGGACAGGCTTCCAATCCAGACAGGGGCCTTTTCCGCCGAAAAGCCTCTCAAGGAAAGGAAGCTAGACCAGCAACATGTCGGTGATCGGGGCGCCTGCAGGCACCATCGGGTACACCTTTTCCTCCCGCTCCACCACGAATTCCATGATGACCGTTTTGGGCAGGGCGAGCCCCTGCTTGAGGGTCTCCTCGACCTCTTCGGGTTTGGTGGCGCGCAGGCCGACCGCCCCGTAAGCCTCTGCCAGCTTGACGAAGTCCGGGGCGTGCTCCATTCCCGTGCAGGCGTAACAGCGGTTGTAAAACAGCTCCTGCCATTGCCGAACCATGCCGAGGTACTGGTTGTTCAGGATGATGATCTTGACCGGCAGCCCATACTGCACGGCGGTGGCCATCTCCTGGATGTTCATCTGGATGCTGCCGTCCCCGGCAATGTCCACGACGAGCTTGTCCGGTCTGGCGACCTGCGCCCCGATGGCCGCCGGCAGGCCGAAGCCCATGCAGCCGAGGCCGCCTGAGGTGATGAAGCTGTTCGGCTGGTCGAAATGGTAATACTGGGCGGTCCACATCTGGTTCTGCCCCACCTCCGTCGTCACCAGGGCCTTGCCGGCCGTCAATTCATAGAGCTTTTCGATGACGTACTGCGGTTTGATGGTGTCGGACTGGGTGTAGGCAAGCCGTTTCGTGCTCTTCCACTCTTCGATCTGATTGATCCAGGCCGTTCGCGCCTTCTGGACGCCGCTGAAATCCTCTTTCTCGAGCAGCTCGTTCAGCATCTCGAGGGTCTGCCGGCAGTCCCCCACCACCGGAATGGTCACCGGGATGTTTTTGCGGATAGAGGTCGGGTCGATGTCGATGTGGACGATCTTGGCCTGATGGGCGAAGGCGTCGGTCTTTCCCGTGACCCGATCGCTGAACCGGACGCCGATTGCGATCATGAGGTCGCAGGCTGCGGTCGACATGTTGGCGCGGTAGGTCCCGTGCATGCCGATCATGCCGAGCCAGAGCGGCGTCTGGGTGGGAAAGGCCCCCAGTCCCATCAGGGTCGTGCTCACAGGTGATTGGATCTTTTCAGCGAACTTCCTCAGTTCCTCGGAGCCTTTCGAGAGGACGACGCCGCCTCCGGCGACGATCATCGGCCGCTTGGCCTCCTTGATCAGCTTCACCACCTTGTGAAGCTGCTTCGTGTTGGGGCGGTAAGTCGGCTGATACGACTTCAGATTGACATCCTTCGGCGGCCGGTATTCGCACTTCTTGCTCATGAGGTCCTTCGGGAGGTCGATGAGGACCGGGCCGGGCCTTCCTGATTTCGCGATGTGAAAGGCCTCCCTGACGACGCGGGCCAGGTCTTCGACCCGTGTGACCAGGTAGTTGTGCTTGGTGCAGGGCCGGGTGATCCCGACGATGTCAACCTCCTGGAAGGCGTCGTTTCCGATCAACTGGGTCGGGACCTGCCCCGTGAGGACGACGATCGGGATGGAGTCGAAGTAGGCCGAGGCGATCCCCGAGACGGTGTTGGTCGCCCCCGGGCCGGAAGTCACCAGGCAGACGCCGACGCGCCCGGATGCACGCGCGTAGCCGTCGGCGGCATGCACGGCACCCTGTTCGTGGCGGACAAGGATATGCCGGATGTCGGTTTGCACCAGCTCATGGTAAATATCGATCACGGCACCCCCGGGGTACCCGAAAATGGTATCCACCCCTTCTTCCTTCAGGGATTGCATCAGTATCTTGGCTCCAGTCAGTTTCATCCTGTTTCAACCTTTCCTTGTGTTTGAATCCATACCGCATCGATCTCGGTGCGGAAATTCCCGGCAGGGCACGGCGCCGATGCAGCCGCCTCCGCCGCGGCCGGTCTCGCACGTTCGGCGGAGTGCCCCTGCGGGTTCTCGAATCCCTGTGTCCGAGGGAGCGAATCAGGCGCGGGCCTTCTGTTTGACGTAGTCTACGAGCCCACCGGCCAGGATGATCTGGCGCATGAAATCCGGAACGGGTTTGGCTTGAAAAACCCGGTCCTTTCCAACTACGCTGATGCGGCCGGTGGTCAGATCCACATCGAGCCGGTCTCCTTCCTCGACGGCGTCCGCCGCCTCCTCCGATTCCAGGATGGGCAGCCCGATATTGAAGGCGTTGCGGTAAAAGATGCGCGCGAAGCTTTTGGCGATGATCACATCGATCCCGGCCGCCTTGATGGCCCACGGGGCATGCTCGCGGGATGAGCCGCAGCCGAAGTTGACGCCGGCAACGAGAATGTCCCCTTTCCGGACGTCCCCCGCGAACTCGGGACGCAGGTCCGCAAAGCAGTTCTTCGCCAGGATGTCTTTGTCGGATACATTCAGGAACCGCGCGGGAATGATGAGGTCCGTGTCGATGTGATCACCCAGTTTCCAAACCTTGCCTTGAAAATGCATAGTGCGTGTGTCCTCCAGGGTACCTAATCTGTACCGTTATGCTTTGCGGGATCCGACCGATCCAGCCGTTCGTCCTGGTCGGGCGCAGCATTCAGCGTGCCGCGCCCCGTGGGGTATTGGGGCCCCCATCTGTGGCCGGGGGCCCCGTCGAAACCCCTTCCTGGTGGGAAGGGGGGGTGCTTTCCTCCCTTTTTGAGGGAGAGGTCTGGGCATTGCCGTGCTGATGAGCCGGAACGCCCATTCGGCATCCGCTCCCTTTACAGGGCGTCGGGAGCGGTGATATGCCCGGTTACGGCGGATGCGGCTGCAACGGTAGGATTGGCCAGGTAGACCTCGCTTTTCGGGTGACCCATCCGTCCGATGAAATTGCGGTTGCTGGTCGAGAGGGCCCTCTCGCCTTCCGCGAGGATGCCCATGTGGCCTCCGAGACAAGGCCCGCAGCAGGGCGGGCCGATGACGGCACCCGCCTCGAGGAGCGTTTCGATGATGCCCTCCCGGATCGCGTCCAGGTAGATGGCCGGAGAGCCGGGGATCACGATCAGCCGGGTGCCGCGGGCGACCGAGCGCCCTCTCAGCACGTCGGCGGCCTTGCGCAGATCGCTCAGTCGGCCGTTGGTGCAGGAGCCGATGAAGACCTGATCCAGCTTGACGTCCCCTGCCTTCGAAACGGGGCGGACGTTTTCCGGCGAGTGGGGAAAGGCGACCTGCGGCTCGAGGGCCTCCAGGTCGATTTCGATCTCCTGTTCGAAGACGGCGTCCGGGTCGTCCGCCAGATATACGCCTTCCCGCTTGCTTCGGCCTGCCATGTATTCGCGTGTAATCTCGTCGGGGGCGAAGATCCCGTTTTTGGCGCCCGCCTCGACGGCCATGTTGGCCATCGTGAACCGGTCGTCCATCCCGAGCTGCCGGACTCCTTCGCCGCAGAAGGCGAGGGTCTTGTAGCCGGCGCCCTCCACCCCCAGGATCCCGATGGTTTTCAGGATCAGATCCTTGCCGCCGACCCAGGGCTGCAGCCGGCCTCGATAAACCACCTTGATGCCGGCGGGCACCTTCAACCAGATGCGTCCTGTGGCCATAATGACGCCCAGATCCGTGCTCCCGACACCGGCCGAGAAGGCCCCTAGCGCGCCGTAGGTGCAGGTGTGGCTGTCGGCCCCGATCACCAGGTCGCCCGGGACGACGAGGCCTTTTTCAGGCAGGATCACGTGCTCGATCCCGGATTCGGACAGTTCGAAATAGTGCTCGATGTCGTATCGGGCGGCGAAATCCGCCATCAGCTTGGCCTGCTGCGCCGACGGGATGTCCTTGTTGGGTACGAAATGGTCCGGGACCAGGGCGACCTTCTCACGGTCGAAGACCCGGTTCAGGCCGAAGCCTTCGAATACCCCGATCGCCAGCGGTGCCGTGATGTCGTTTGCGAGCGCCAGATCGACCTCGACGTCGATGAGTTCGCCCGGTTGGACGGCATCCCGCCCTGCGTGCCGGGCCAGGATCTTTTCAGTCAGTGTCATGGGGGTCATGCGTTTTTCCCTTTCTGATTTCCGTTTCCGGGTCTTGGGGCCCGCCGCTCCAAGCCGCCTAGACGGTCTCCTGGAGCGGCAGATGCCCGGTGTTTCGAAAGTCCTGCCACCCGGGCGCCGCCGGGGTCGACCCGGGAATCTATAAGATCCGTTCCTCCGCGGATATGGAGGGGTTGCGTTTCATGTACTCGAGGCGGTTCAGCCCGTTCAGGAACGCCTTTGCGCTGGCGGTGATGATGTCCGGGTCCGCGCCTTTGCCGAGGGCCACCAGACCGTTTTCCTGAAGACGCACGGTCACTTCCCCCTGGGCGTCCATGCCGCCGCTGATGGCGTTGACGGAGAAGCGAAGCAGTTTGGACGTCGTGCCCGTCATCTTGGCGATCGTGTTGAACGCCGCGTCGATCGGGCCCACGCCGAAGCCGGCGCTCTGGGCGGTTTCACCGTTGATCTTCAGCTTCACCGTGGCCGTCGGGACCGCCATCGTCCCGCTCACGACATTCAGGTAGTCCAACTGGTAGGTGTCCGGCACCCGCAGGATTTCTTCGGCCACGAGGACTTCGATGTCTTCGTCGAGGATCTCCTTCCGTTTGTCGGCGAGTCCCTTGAAGCGGTCGAAAAGGCGGTTCAGATCCTCTTCTGACAGCTCGTATCCCATATCCGCCAGCTTCTGTTTGAAGGCATGCCGCCCGGAGTGTTTTCCGAGCACGAGGCGGTTGCTGGACAGGCCGATCGTCTCAGGCTCCATGATCTCATAGGTCATGCGGTTCTTGAGGACGCCGTCCTGGTGGATGCCGGCCTCGTGGGCAAAGGCGTTGGCGCCGACCACGGCCTTGTTGGGCTGTACGACGATACCCGTGATCATGCTCACCAGACGGCTCGTCGGGAAGATCTCGCGGGTCTGGATGGAGGTGGTGAAACCCAGCATCTCCCGCCGGGTATACAGCCCCATGACGAGCTCCTCGAGCGAAGTGTTTCCTGCCCGCTCTCCGATGCCGTTGATGGTGACCTCCGCCTGGCGGGCACCGGCCTTGATGCCGGCCAGGGTGTTGGCGGTTGCCAGGCCGAGGTCGTTGTGGCAGTGCACACTCACGACCGCCCGTTGGATATTCGGGGTGTGCTGGATGACATAGGCCACCAGTTCCCCGAATTCATCAGGCATGGCGTATCCGACGGTGTCGGGAAGGTTTACCGTCGTGGCGCCGGCCTCGATAGCGGCTCCGAATACCCGGCAGAGAAAGTCCCGATCGCTTCGCGACCCGTCTTCAGCCGAAAACTCCACATTGGGCGTGAGCGACTTGGCGTATTTCACGGCGGCCGCCGCGGCTTCCACTACCTGGTCCCGGTTCATACGCAGCTTGTGCTGCATGTGGATGTCGGATGTGGCGAGAAAGGTGTGGATCCGTGGCTTGGCGGCATCCCGGATGGCCCCCCAGGCCTTGTCGATGTCTTCCTTACTGGCCCTCGCCAGGGCGGTCACCTCCGCCTGGTGGATGTGGGCCGCGATTTGTTTGACCGCGTCGAAATCCCCGGTGGAGGCCGCCGGAAAACCGGCCTCGATGGCATTGACTCCCAGCTTTTCCAGCTGCCGGGCCAGACGCAGTTTCTCTGCCGCGTTCATGCTGGCCCCTGGTGATTGTTCGCCGTCCCTCAGTGTTGTGTCGAAAATCTTGATCTGTTCCATAGCGCGTCAGCCTCCCTGATTCAAGAAAATAGCGATGATTGAAGACAGTATTCTGGTCCTTCCCGGGATGCTAACGCCCAAGGGCCCGCCGCAGACTTCCACTGGGGGAAGGGTCTGCGGCGGTTGCCTCCATGTGAGCGGGTTTCGTATCATTGACGGGTTTTTCCTCGACCGGGCCTTTGGACAGCTTGTACTGCACGCTGTCCACCAGGGCCTGCCAGCTGGCCTCGATGATATTTTCGGAAACCCCGACAGTGGTCCAGATCTCCCGGCTGTCGCGGGACTCGATTTGTACGCGCACCTTGGCGCCGGTGCCCTCGCTGCCGTCGATTACACGCACCTTGAAATCGACCAGTCCCATTTCCTCGACCTCGGGGAAGAACTTCCCGAGCGCCTTGCGCAGGGCATGGTCAAGTGCGTTGACGGGTCCATCGCCTTCGGCCGCCGTGATTTCCACCTCGTCTCCAACCGAGATCTTGATGGTGGCCTGGGCGGTGTCCTCGCCGTCACGGTTCTTCTCGATCGTAACGCGGAAGGACTCCAGCACGAAGGGATCCTGGTACTGACCGGTGACCTTCTTGATCAGCAATTCGAGCGATCCCTCGGCGGCCTCGAACTGAAAGCCCTGGTCCTCGAGTTCTTTCACCCGCTGGACGACCTTCTGGCTGTCGTAGCCGTTTCCACCGAGTTTGATTCCGAGTTCCTGGGTCTTGAATTCGATATTGCTCTTTCCCGACAGATCGGAGACCAGGACGCGTCGGCGGTTTCCGACCTGCTCGGGTTCGATGTGCTCATAGGCCGCAGGGTTCTTGAGGATGGCGCTCACATGGACGCCTCCTTTGTGCGCGAAGGCGCTGCGCCCCACAAACGGGCGCTGGTTGACGGGCGGGACGTTGGCCACCTCGCTGACGAAGCGTGAAAGTTCGGTCAAGTGCCGGATCTTTTCAGGCGGAATGCAGTCATAGCCCATCTTGACCTGCAGGTTGCCGATGACGGCGATCAGATCGACGTTGCCGCATCGCTCGCCGTACCCGTTGATGGTCCCCTGTACCATGACGGCGCCGTTCTGCACCGCGGTCAGGGAATTGGCCAGGGCCAGACCGCAGTCGTTGTGGGCGTGGATCCCGAGCGGCGTGCGGACGCGCGGGGCGACATGCTGCATGGTGGTCTGGATCTCTCCGGGCAATGTGCCGCCATTCGTGTCGCAGAGGACCAGGAAATCCGCTCCGCCTTTTTCGGCGGCGGCGAGGGTCTGCATGGCGTAGTCCTGGTTGCGTTTGAACCCGTCAAAAAAATGCTCTGCGTCATAGATGACTTCCAGGCCCTTTTCCTTCAGATATTGGACGGTGTTTTCTATCAAATCTGCGTTCTGTTCCAGGGAGATGCCGAGGATTTCCTCCGCATGGAGATCCCAGCTCTTGCCGAAGACGGTCACGGTCTGCACCCCCGAGTTCAGCAGGGCTTGAATACTGGGGTCGTCCTCGGGCTGTATCTGCGCTCTGTGGGTGCTTCCGAAGGCGGTCAAACGGGAATGCTTGAAGTCGTTCCGTGCAGCCATTTCGAAGAATCGGGCGTCTTTCGGGTTCGAGCCCGGCCACCCGCCTTCTATATAGTGGATGCAAAAGCCGTCGAGCTTGCGGGCGATCCGCAGTTTGTCTTCGGCTGAGAGGTTGACTTGTTCACCCTGAGTTCCATCCCTGAGCGTTGTGTCGTAGATGATGATCTGTACCGCCATGACGTTGCTCCCTTGATGCGAAAGGCCAAAAAAAAATCCGTTATCAGGCGGACCTGATAACGGATTTGGGGAAACTCGCTTGCTACTTAGCCATTATCAGGTCCGGGGACTTGAGTCGTACGACCAAAAGGAGAAGCAACAAGGATACCAGGATCCCTGTTGCGCTGATAATGGCGATGATGTTAAAGTCCAGGTAGCTCATACAGGCTATTTTCTCGTCAAAAGATTATTTTTCCACTTTAGGGAGAGGCCGAAAGCTTGTCAAGCTTTTTTTGTGAAAATCCTTTTCCACTCGGGATCTGGAGATATTCCGGTGGGCGGCCGGCATGGTAAGCACATGAACGAGATTTTATTGATCTACCCGCACTGCCTCGAGGAGCGGCTGCACGACGAAGACGCGTCGGTGGTGCCGATTGGATTGTTCTATATCGGTGCAGCGCTCGAGGCCGACGGGCGAAAGGTCGAGATCCTGAACACCCATCCGATGAGGGGACGGCCGGAGATCATTGAAAAGATGATCGCGGATCGAAAACCCGATGTCATCGGGTTTTCGATCCTGCATGCCAATAGATGGCCCGGGCTCGAAATGGCGCGCTTGGCCAAGAAGATTCATCCCGGAGTCCCGGTGGTGTTCGGGGGAATCGGGCCCACCTTTTTGTGGGAGCATTTCCTGCGGCATTTTCCAGAGGTCGATTACGCTGTCGTGGGCGAAGGGGAGCGGCCGTTCCTGGAACTCCTGCGTTGTCTCGAGAGGGGGGACAGGAAGGCCGTCCGCCGAATTCCCGGGATCGCCTGTCGGGAGGAGGATCGGATCGTCTTCAACGGGCCTGGCTCTCCTGTCGAGCAGCTTGACCGACTGCCGGACCCGGCTCACTATTTCGATTTCCAGCACCTGACATCGAGCCGTGGGTGTCCTGGCCGGTGCACCTTTTGCGGTTCGCCGGCGTTTTGGGGCCACAAGGTGAGGTTTCATTCACCCTCCTATTTCGTCAACCAGATTGAGCGGTTGTATCGTCGCGGTCAGCGCTTTTTTTATGTGTCGGACGATACCTTCACGCTCCAGCCCGACCGGGTGATCGCGATCTGCAAGGACATTTTGGCCAGGGGACTCGATATATCCTGGGCTGCGATCTGCCGAGTCAAGGATATCCACGAGGAGCTTCTCTACTGGATGCGCAAGGCGGGCTGTGTCCAGATCAGTTACGGCGTTGAAAGCGGTTCGCCCGAAATAAGGGAGAGGCTTGGGAAGAAGATCAGCCAGGCTGAGATCCGGAAGGCCTTCCGGTTGACGCAGGCCTACGGCATCCTGGCCCGGGCCTATTTCATCTATGGATGCCCGGGGGAAAATGCCGACACGATCCAGGCGACGCTCGATCTGATGGACGACATCCAACCGCTCAGCGTCATCTTCTACATCCTCGATCTGTTTCCCGGCACGGCTCTGTATGCCGATTATATCCGCCGCTCGGGGCTTACCGATGATATCTGGCTGAAGCGTGTCGAAGACGTCATGTATTTCGAAACCGATACGGAGCTGGGTCCCGAAAAGATTCTCGAATACGGCCGGATATTGCGCACCGGTTTCCACCGTGGATTGGAAAGCTACATTCGCTCGCTACAACTGGTTGATCTACCTGAGCTTTATTCTCGGCACGCTGATTTTCTTTCCCGGCTGGGCATGACCCTTAGTCATGGCGATTATGCTGGAATCGAAGAAATCCGTGACAAGGCGGGACTCGCAGAGTGGCTTTACCGACGATCCCTCGGCTACCATGGCGACCACCGGGCTTTCCTGGGGCTTGGGGTCCTTCTTCAGAAGCGGGGCGCCCATGCCGAGGCGGTGGAGGTTCTCGATCAGGCCTTAGGGCTTTTCCCCCAAAGTGAGCCGCTGTGTGTCTGCATGGGGGTCAGTTTAATGAACATGGGTCGATACCGGGAGGCGCTGACCCTGTTCTTGAGATTCCCGGAGTCTGTGCAGGGGCTCCAGTACGCAGCCCTGTGCTACGGGGCGCTTGGGGAAAGCTCCAAAGCGTCCGCTGCCCGCAGGCGGGCAGCGGAGCTGCAATCCGGGTCTTTTTCACCAAAATATTGAATTTTTAACTGTTTTGAGGTAGCGTCAGGCCGGCTGGGCTGGATGTCCTCCCTTGCCGAACGGTGGCGCAAGGCCCGGTACTCCGCACCGAAAACGTCTTTAGATTTATCCGGAAATGGTCTTTTTGACCAATCTCGGCGTCAATCTGCACGTTTGCTTGTGCGGCGAGCACCAGGTCGCCTCTGCGCAAACGCTTGATTTCCTTGGTATGGGCTAAACCGGGACCCGCCGCGAAGCGGTGGGACTGAGCACCCGAAGGGCGTGAAGAAACCGGGACCCGCCCCGCAGGGGGGGACTGAGCACCCGAAGGGTGTAAAGAAAAATCCTCATTTCCGGATTGGAAACAGAGTCCTACCGCGAAATCATTTCCGGATGGATACTCTTTAGAACCGTTTGGCGGATGAGAAATCATTCCGTTCCCGAGAGGCTGTCGTGTCCGAAAAACTGCAGATACTGGCAATCGATCCAGACAGACAGAATCAGGGTCAATACACCCAGGTCCTCAACCCGCCTCATCGGGTTGTTTTTTGTTGGGACAGAGAGGAAATCCCTTCGGTTCTCAAACAGACGCAGTTCGATGTCGTCATTGTAGGTCTGAACGGGGCGGACGAGGGGGGGCTCGGCATCCTTGGCAAGGTCGCCGAGTGGTCTTCGCATACCCCGGTTCTGGCCGCCGGTGATTCGGAGGAGCCGAGCCTGATCGTCAAGGCGATCAAAGGCGGGGCTTTCGATTTTGTTTCCCGGCCTTTCTCCAAGGAAAAACTGTTTGTCGCCATCGAGCGGGCTATCGAGAACCGGAGTCTGCGGAACGAAATAGACTATCTCAGAAGATCGCAGGACGTGATCTATGACTTTGGTCAGATCATCGCATGCAGCCCTGCGATGAAGAGGTTGATCGACACGCTCAAAAAGTTTTCACAGACGGATTCGACCATCCTGGTGACGGGAGAGACGGGAACGGGAAAAAGCTTTCTCTCCGGTGCGGTTCACTTCAACAGCATGAGGAGGGCCAAGCCTTTTATCAAGATCAACTGCGCCAACATCCCTGATAATCTCCTTGAAAGTGAGCTTTTCGGCCACGAGAAGGGTGCCTTCACGGGGGCATCGAAGACCCGTATCGGACGCCTCGAACAGGGTAAAGGAGGTACGGTCTTTCTGGATGAGATCGGTGAGATGGCTTTGGGGCTGCAGGCCAAGCTTTTGCGCTTTCTCGAAGAGAAGTCGTTTGAACGTCTGGGCGGCAACCGGACGATCCAATCGGATGTACGCCTGATCGCCGCGACCAATCGGGACGCTGAAGAGCAGGTGCGTGAGGGTAAATTCAGGGAGGATCTTTATTACCGATTGAATGTTCTACGGGTGCATCTCCCCCCGCTGCGGGAAAGAAGGGAATGTATTCCGAGTCTGGCAAAGCATCTGCTGAATCGTAGCTGCCGGCAGTTGGGCAAGTGTATCCAAGGATTCGCTCCGCATGTCCTGGACCGGTTCATCGATTACCGTTGGCCCGGCAATATCCGCCAGCTGGCGAATACCATCGAAAGGGCGGTTATCCTCGAAGATTCCGATGTGATTCAGCCCGACAGCATTCATCTTCCCGATGCCGTCATCGTGCCGCAAGCTTCTCCCGAGTGCGAAGCTCAGACGGCCGTACGCTCCCTTGACAGCCACGAGAGGCAGATGATTCTGAACGCGCTCGAAGATTGTCTTTGGGTGCAGAAAGATGCCGCAGCCCTTCTGGGGATCAGTCCACGGGCCCTTAATTATAAGATAAAAAAATTTCATATCACCCATGCCAGATGGCGCCGAAATCGATGATGAGGTGCAAGCCGGTCGGTAAGGCTCAGGTCCGGTCGGGGGAAGGCGGGGGTGGGTCCGGCAGCTTGGGGGTAAGGCGGACGTTGCTTTTTTTGAGTTCGACAACCAGGGGAATTCCCTCTCGCCCCCCTGACTCAGTGAGCTCCCCCTCTACGAGGCTGTAAACGAGGTCGAGAAGGGTTTTCCTGAACTCGGCAACAGCAAGATCATACATCAGCCATTCTTCGACGGCTCCGCTGACGACCACGGTAACGCTTTTTTCTTCTGGACCGCGGGATCCTTTCCTCCTGAGTGTGATGTCCAGAGGTCCGAAGGGGGTCAGGAAGCGTCTTTCCGTCTCCCCTTTGCGGCCGGTCTTCGTTGAAATGAGCATGACCGGCACGGTCAGGTCCACTTTGTCCATGGTGCTCACCCTGCATCCTCCGGCTCTTGCCGGCAGACGTGCAAACGCCGATCTCCGCTAAAGGTCATCATGCGCGTCCTCCATGCTTTTTGCCTGTCTGAAATGACATGCTTGAACCGTCTCTTGAGAAAAGGTTCACCCGCCGGTCCGTATTCCGGAGGCCCGAGCATCGTTTTGCGTCTACCAGGCGGCGCTGCGGCGGACGGTCGCTCATGTCGGCGCAGCCGGCGATGCAGCCCGTTCTTCGAGGATCGGAACAAAGCAGTCCGCAAGAATTTTCTGCATGCTTGATGCCAAACCCGGTTCCTCTGAGGATGGGCGTTATGTCAATCCGATTTCGGCTGATCGCAATCGTGCCTGCTCGCAGACGGTTTTCCCGGCAAAGACGGGTTCAGGGCACATGCCCGCCTCCAAGCAGGGCTTTCAATCATCCTCTACCGGGACCCTGCGTGCCTGATTCCGGGGGGCGTTTCCCGTTACTGAAATGTAACTCGTATGCCCATGTGGTATCTTTCCGGTTGCATGGGTGGCCAGCGGTTCCGGAGACAGGAAGCCCTTCCCCGTCTGTGGACCATGTGCAGCATGGTCATCGGCATAAAGGCATTTCTTTGAAAACAAGGGGGTGACAGGACCCTGGAATTCTGGCATATTGCAGACACATTGAGCCGGTCCGTGGGTTCTGGACGGTCGTCGGCACCCGGCCCGGTTCTTACGATCGTTCCTTCCGGAAATGGTCTTTTTGCCCAATCTCTGCGTCAATCTGCGCTTGCTTGTGCGGCGTGCTATTCGTATGCCTCCGCGCGACCGCTCGATTTCCTTGATCTTGGCAAAAATCCTCATTTCCGGCCTGGAAGCTATGTCGAGTTCAAAGCTTCGTTTCCGGGTGGGCCTGCTTCAATCCAAACCTTTTCCCGATCTAAACAACCGAATCAGGAGGTTGATGAAACCATGGCTGGACCAAAAGACCCCGATCCTCAGAAACTGGAGGTGCTCAGGCAGTTACCGGTTGAGATCCTTCGCCAACTGACACGTGAAGAGGTCGCCGCATTCCTGGGCGACGATCCTTGGCCGGATTCTTTACAGGAGAAATTGAAAGACTATCTGATTTAGACCAAGGGGCGGTATATCCGATTCGTTGTCATGCCCGCCTTGCGGCTTTGATCAGTTCGGGTGAGATCAATGCAGGATATTCAGAGTCATATGGATTACAGAAACATCGACATCGATCAGGTCGGTGTGAAAGGGATTCGTTACCCCATCACAGTGTTGGACAAGGACATGGGGAGTCAGCAGACCGTAGCGAAGATCAATATGTACGTGGACCTTCCACGCTACTACAAAGGCACGCATATGAGCCGGTTCGTGGAGATACTGAACGAACATAGTCGAAGGATATCGCTGCAGAATTTTTCACAGATTCTTCAGGAAATGAAAGACCGCTTAAACGCCGAAAGCGCCCACATGGAGATCACGTTTCCATATTTTGTGAAGAAAGCGGCGCCCGTCACCGGCTCGGAAGGATTGATGGAATACAAATGCACTTTCAAGGGCTCACTTCGGCGCCGCTCGGACCTTGTGATTATGCTCAACGTGCCGATCTGCACACTTTGCCCTTGTTCCAGGGAGATCAGCGATTACGGTGCCCATAACCAGCGGGGTGAGGTGCGGCTTCAGGTGCGTTTCAAGAAATTCGTGTGGATCGAGGATCTGATCAGGCTGGTCGAGGAATCGGCGTCCTGCGATGTCTATTCGGTCCTGAAGAGGGAGGATGAAAAATACGTGACGGAGAGGGCTTACAACCATCCGATGTTCGTCGAGGACATCGTTCGGGAAATCGCCGTCAAACTGAATCATGACAACAATATCACCTGGTTCGCGGTGGAGTCGGAGAACTTCGAATCCATCCACAATCACAACGCTTATGCCTATGTAGAAAAGCGCAAAAACGAACCAAGCGCCTGATGGGGAGGAAAGACGGATGGGCCAGGATTTGAAGCAGATGTACCGAACGGTGATGGATGACCATTTTCCCGATGAATTGACGATTTCATTCGGTGGTCAGACCCTCGTTTATCGGAAACGGACGTGGCGTATACCGGATGAAAAGACCGGCGGGCTGGTCGAAAAGGGGTTGCGCTACGGGGAGAACCCGGGCCAGGAGGCTGCATTGTACGAACTGACAGGGGGGAACCTGATCCTCGGTGGCTGTGAATTTATCCGCCCGGGATGGGGGCTCGTCTCCGCTGTATCCGAACAGCACATGCTCCAGAGCGGGAAACATCCCGGCAAGATCAATCTGACGGATCTGGATAATGCTCTGAACATATTGAAATACTTGAAATCCCGCCCTGCAGCGGTCATTGTGAAACACAACAATCCCTGCGGCGTCGCCTATGGAGAGACCTGCGCCGATGCGTATCTGAAGGCCGACATGGCGGATCGGATCGCCGCCTTTGGTGGGTGTGCCGTTTTTAACCGCCCGATCGACCCTATTGCCGCCGCCGAGATTGCCAAGAATTATCTGGAAGTGGTTGGGGCCCCCGATTTCGAGGAAGGGGCGCTGGACATTTTGAAAAAGCGGTCGAATCTTCGTGTCATTCGTGTCCCGGGAATGGAGCGACTGGAGGCCTACGCCGCTCTGCGCTTCGTCGATTTCAAGAGTCTCATGGACGGTGGACTGATATTGCAGCAGTCTCCGTTGAATGCGGTCCGCTCTGCCGCCGATTTGAAGCCGGCCAGCGCCGTTCACGACGGGCGCTCCTATCGCATTGAGCGGGCGCCGGCACCGCAGGAGGTGGAAGACCTCCTTTTTGGTTGGCAGGTCGAGCAGGGGGTGACCTCGAATTCGGTCCTGTATGTAAAGGACGGTGTGACAGTCGGGATTGGCACAGGCGAACAGGATCGCGTAGGGGTCGCTGAAATCGCCGTCTTCAAAGCCTATACGAAGTATGCCGACGCCTTGTGCTTCCGACGGCACGGGCAAGCTTATAAGGATTTGGAATTACAGGTCAGAAAGGGTGAAAAAGCCAGGGATCTGCTGGAGGAAATCAAGGCGGAGACCGCAGAGGCCAAGGGCGGGTTGATCGGTGCTTCCATGGTGTCCGATGCCTTTTTCCCGTTCCGTGATGGTGTCGATGTGGGGATCAGAGAGGGGATCGGAGCGGTGATTCAACCCGGAGGCTCTCTCCGGGATTTCGAGGTGATCGACGCATGCAACGAGGCCCGTCCACAAGTGACTATGGTTTTCACCGGACAAAGGGCCTTCAGGCATTGAGCCGATCCATAACCAGAGAGGGAGTGCGGCCGCCGCCACGTGCAAGCGGCGGGCACCACCTCCAAAGGCTCCGGAAAATCGCCCTGTCATAAAGGAAAAAGCTCGTAGATCCTTTGGGCCAGCAGGATATTCCCTTTGACCCGCAGTTTCCCGGTCATGAAGGCCTGCATGCCGTTGAGCTCCCGGTTGACCATTGCGATCCAGGTTTGATCCGACATGGTCAGGATCACCGAGGGCTCGCTAGGCAGGTTTTCTTCGATGGTGCAGGTGTTATCTCTGATGACGGCGGACCACTGGCCTCCGTCGCTGCCCGTGATGTCGAACCGGATTGTCGCATCCAGACCCTGAGCGGCGTTTGGGTCGAACGCTTCCGGCATTTTCGCGAAGATCTCTCTGACACGTTTGAAAGCCATGCCTTTGCTCCTTGCTGAATGTAGATAGTTTCCATCCGGAAATGGCCTTTTTGGCCAATCTCGGCGTCAATCTGCACGTTTGATTGTGCGGCGACCTGCAGGTCTCCTCCGCGCAAACACTTGATTTTCTTGATATTGGCCAAAAATCCTCATTTCCGGATTGGAAACTGAGTTCTACCGGAAAATCATTTCCGGATGGAGACTAGATAGTCGGCTCGGACGGCACCCGGCCGCCGATGCGCTGTGTGGAATGAAACCTTCTCCGATGGCTCGCATTTTGGGGTGACTGGCGGAAAAAGTCAATGGAATCGACTTTCCATGGGATGGGTCTATCCGACGCGCAGAGATCGTTGACTGCCCATCGTGAACCGATTTTCGAGTACGATCCAGTTTTCAGTCCGGAATGAGGATTTTTTCTTCGAACGCTGCGTGTGCACAGTCCCCTGCCTCACAGCGTGTCCCGCTTTGTTTTAATATATAGAAAATCGAGCGGTTGCGTGAATCCGACCTGCAGGCTGTCAAACAAGCGAAGGTGCAGGTTGACGTTGAAAGCGGCAAAACAGCCGTTTCGGAAGGTGGGCTGTTTCCCCTTGCAAATCGCATGGCTTTGTGTTATGCAGCCCGGCTGAAGGGGTTCAAGCCCCTACCTGGTTTCCATCTGGAAATGGTCTTTTTGGCCAATCTCGGCGTCAATCTTTCGTTTGCTTGTGCGGCGACCTGCAGGTCGCCTCTGCGCAAGCGGTTGATTTCCTTGATATTGGCCAAAAATCCCCATTTCAGGTTTGGAAATTGAGTTGTACCGGAAAATCATTACCGGATGGAGACCACCTGGTTAGAGATATTCAACCGGCCTGGATTGGGCTTCAGGTGGAGCTGGAAATCGTTGGCCGCAGACCAAAAAATGTTTTGACAACATGCGCTTTTTTTTGTAAAAGGCCTTACCCCGTGGATTAACTTAATCAAAATGAAGGAAGGGTGAGTTATTTATGCTTTCGGCAAATCACACTCTGCTCATTCAAATTGCCAATTTCCTAATCCTCCTCTTTGTGTTGAACCTGATCCTGTACAAACCGATCCGGCGAATCATTGCGGAGCGGAGACAGAGGATGGGGACTCTGGAGCAGGCCGTTGCGGACCTCAGGGAGCACTCCCGGAAGAGCGAGGCTGCCATTCAACAAAGCGTCGTTCAGGCGCGCAAGGAAGGTTTTGCCCAAAAGGAAAAGCTGAAGGGGGATGCGCATAAGGAGGAGGTCGGCATCCTTCAGGAGGCTTCGAGCGCTGTAGCCCAGCGCATGACCGAGGCTAAAGCCGACCTGGATGCGAGAATGGAGGCCGTGCGGAAGGAACTGGAAGCGCAAGTGGCTGCTTTTTCGAAAGATCTGGCCGAAAAAGTTTTGGGGAGGGCTTTCTGATTATGAGGAAAGGTGGAACCGGTAAAGGTCTGCGATGGATGTCAGCCGGGCTGATGACCACCCTGTTGTGTACAGCGGCTGTGGTTGCCTATGCGGCGAGCGGCGGTGGTGAACATGCTGCCGATGACAGCGGCAGGCTGATGGATCTGCTGTATCGCTGTATCAATTTCGCCCTGCTCGTTATCATCTTGGTTGTTGTGATCAAGAAGACTTCTTTAAAGGACTATTTTGCTCAGCGGAGAGAGGATATCAAGCGGCGCATGGAGGAACTGCAGAAGGAAAAAGCTGCGGCCGAGGCGCGATACCAGGAACTCGAGCAGAAGTTCAAGGACTTCGAGATCAAGAAGAAGGAGATTGTCGAGCAGTTCAAGGCTGAAGGTCTTGTAGAGAAAGACAAGATCATTGCCCAGGCGAAGGAAAGGGCCCAACAGATCATGGGCCAGGCGGAATCGACGATTCAGCGTGAGATCCAGGGTGCCAAAGACCGTTTGCGCGAGGAGATCGTCAACGTAGCGGCCCAGAAGGCTCAGGATCTTATCGTCAAACAGATCAAGGCGAGTGATCAGGAACATTTGGTTGATGAATTCATAGAAAGGGTGGGGAAGCTACATTGAGCGGCTCAAAGGTTTCCAGACGATATGCAAAGGCGCTGCTGAGTTTGGGGCAGCAAGACGGTCAATATGAATCCTACGGGAAGGGATTGCAGGCATTCGTCGACTACTGCAAAGCCAACCCGGATTTTTTCGCAGTCATCTCAAACAAGATCTTCTCGGTGGAGGACCGGAAAAAGGTCCTTGATTTTGTCCTGGAGAAGAGTGAATTTCCCGCGATGGTCAACAACTTCCTGAAACTCCTGCTCGAGAAGAATCGTATCGGAGCCATCCCGGATATCACCGACTACTATGTAAAGCTCACCGATGCGCTTTCGAATGTCACCCGTGCGGATATCCTGACGGCCAAGCCTCTTAAGACTCAGGCCCTGGAGAAGCTGAAGAAGACTCTGTCCGATTTGACTTCCAAGGAAGTCAGGTTCGAGGTGAAGGTGGATGAGTCCCTGATCGGGGGGCTGGTCGTGAAGATAGGGGATTTGGTATTGGATGGTAGTGTGAAAGCCCAGCTGGAAGGGTTAAAAGAATCATTGAAAAGGGGTGAATATAACTAATGGAGATCAGAGCAGAAGAGATAAGCCAGGTAATCCGCGATCAGATCAAGGATTATGAGAAAAAGGTGGAAGTGAGCGAGACAGGCACGGTTCTGTCCGTTGGCGACGGAATCGCGCGTGTCTATGGCGTGGAGAATGCCATGGCCATGGAGATGCTCGAATTTCCAGGTGGGATCTACGGCCTGTGCCTCAATCTCGAGGAGGACAACGTGGGTGTCGCCATCATGGGCGACGACAGCCAGATCAAGGAAGGGGACACGGTGAAGCGGACCGGCCGCATCGCTGAAATCCCGGTCGGGGAGCCAGTTCTTGGCCGCGTTATCGATGCCGTGGGTCAGCCGCTTGACGGCAAGGGCCCGATCGAGGCGACGGAATTCCGGCGGATCGAAATGGTCGCACCTGGTGTCATCGCTCGCCAGCCGGTGGGTGAGCCGATGTATACCGGCATCAAGGCGATCGATGCCATGACGCCGATCGGCCGCGGACAGCGTGAATTGATCATCGGCGACCGCCAGATCGGGAAGACCGCGATCTGTGTGGATGCCATTATCAATCAGAAGCGGACCGACATCTACTGTATTTACGTTGCCGTCGGGCAGAAGAAGTCGACCGTCGCCCAGGTGGTCGACGTGCTCGAGCGCCACGGTGCCATGGAATACACCACGGTCGTAGCGGCCTGTGCGAGCGACCCTGCGACACAGCAGTTCATCGCACCTTATTCGGGTTGCGCTATCGGGGAATACTATCGTGACAACGGGAAGCATGCGCTGATCGTGTATGATGACCTTTCCAAGCAGGCGACCGCCTACCGTCAGGTCTCGCTGCTTCTCAGACGCCCCCCGGGGCGCGAGGCCTTTCCCGGCGACATCTTTTACAACCACTCGCGATTGCTGGAGCGTGCGGCCAAGTTGAACGACGAACTCGGTGCCGGATCCCTGACCGCCCTTCCTATCATCGAGACCCAGGCCGGTGACGTTTCGGCCTATATTCCGACGAACGTCATCTCCATCACCGATGGGCAGGTCTACCTCGAGCCGAACCTGTTCTTCTCCGGCGTCCGACCTGCGATCAACGTCGGGCTCTCCGTTTCCCGAGTCGGTGGCGCCGCCCAGACCAAGGCAATGAAGAAGGTGGCGGGGACCCTGCGTCTCGACATGGCGCAGTACCGCGAGTTGGAGGCCTTCGCCCAGTTCGGCAGCGATTTGGACAAGGCAACCCAGAGACAGCTCAATCGCGGCCAGCGGCTCGTAGAGGTTCTCAAGCAGCCCCAGTATCAGCCGATTCCCGCGGAAAAGGAGATCGCCATCCTCTTTGCGGGTGCCAATGGTTATCTGGATGAATGGCCGGCTTCTTCGGTTGCCGATTACGAGAAGCAGATGCTCGAGTTCATGGATAGCAAACATGGCGACCTGTTGAAGGAGATCCAGGAAAAGAACGACATCAGCGCAGACCTGAGCGAAAAACTGAAGAAGGCGCTGGATGAGTTCAAGGGGATTTTTCAGCCCTCCGTTTAATCCTTAACGACCTGAAAGAAAGAGACGGATAGATGGCAACCTTAAGGGATATCCTCCGGAAAATCGGCGCCGTCAAAAAGACACGCCAGATTACGCGTGCCATGAATATGGTGGCTGCCGCCAAGCTCCGGGGGGCGCAAATGAAGATGGAGAGCTTTGAGCCCTACGCGCGAAAGTTTTCCGAAGTCCTGGGGAACCTGGCGAGCCGCATCGAGCCTGATGTCCATCCATTGCTGGTGAAGAAAGAAGATGTGCGTCGGGTCGAATTGCTGCATTTCAGTGCGGATAGAGGATTGTGCGGCAGCTTCAATATGAACGGCATCAATCGGGGCGAGAAGTGGATTCGCGAACAGAAGGAGAAAGGGCTTGATGTGAGCCTGAACCTGGTTGGCAAGAAGGGCCGGGATTTCTTCACGAGGCGCGGATACCCGATCACCGCCGCTCAGACTCATTTATACGGGAGTGTCGATATCTCGTTTGTCAACAAGATGAGCGCCGGGTTTATCGAACGGTTTCTGAACGATGAGATCGACGAAGTGTACATGATGTACAGTCGGTTCGTCAGCATGGCTCGGCAGGAGCCGACAGTGGTCAAGTTGATCCCGATCGAGCCGCCCCGGCAGAGTGAGGAAGAGGTTGGAAAGACTCAGGCGGAATACGTCTGTGAGCCTGACCCCGAGGATTTACTGATCGAACTTCTACCGAAGAATATCAGCGTGCAGATATTCAACGCGTTTTTGCAGAACGAAACCAGTGAGCATGCTGCCCGTATGGCCGCAATGGACAATGCTTCGAAAAACTGCAAGGAATTGATCGAGACGCTGACCTTGGTCTACAACAAGGCCAGGCAGGCCGCCATTACGGCTGAGCTGATGGATATCGTGGGTGGTGCCGAAGCCTTGAAGAAGGCTTAATGGTTTCATATTTTAAGGAGGTCTTTAATCAACCATGAACGAGGGCAAAGTTATACAAGTCATAGGTCCGGTTGTCGATGTTGAATTCGTTGAAGGCGAACTTCCCGCCATTCTGACGGCACTGCTCATCACCAACCCAGCCATCGATGACACCGAGGACAATCTTGTGGTGGAGGTTGCCCAGCACCTTGGTGACAATGTCGTCCGTTGCATCGCTATGGACGTCACCGATGGTCTGGTGAGGGGGATGAAAGCCAAGAATACGGGTGCGCCGATCCGCATGCCTGTCGGGGATCCATGCCTTGGGCGTGTCCTTAACGTGGTTGGCCGGCCTGTGGATGGTCTGGGACCTGTCAATGCGGATGTGTATTACCCGATTCACCGTCCGGCTCCGAGTTTCGAGGACCAGGATACGAGCGTGAATGTGCTCGAGACCGGCGTCAAGGTTATAGACCTGTTGGTTCCCTTTCCGCGCGGCGGCAAGATGGGGATGTTCGGTGGCGCGGGCGTCGGAAAGACCGTCGTGATGATGGAGATGATCCACAACATCGCCATGCAGCACGGTGGTATCAGCGTGTTTGCCGGTGTAGGGGAGCGTACTCGTGAGGGGAACGACCTGTACCGGGAGATGAAGGAATCCGGTGTTATCGAGAAGGCCGCGCTAATCTACGGGCAAATGACGGAGCCGCCTGGGGCTCGTGCGCGAGTGGCGCTGTCGGCGCTGACCGCTGCTGAATACTATCGCGATGAAAAGGGTCAGGATGTGTTGCTCTTCATCGACAACATCTTCCGTTTTACCCAAGCTGGATCCGAGGTCTCCGCTCTGCTAGGTCGGATCCCTTCCGCCGTTGGTTACCAGCCGACACTGGGTACGGACCTTGGCGCCTTGCAGGAAAGAATTACGTCTACGAAAAAGGGATCCATTACCTCTGTCCAGTGTGTCTATGTCCCTGCCGATGACTTGACGGACCCTGCCCCTGCCACCACGTTTGCTCACTTGGACGGAACAGTGGTTCTCTCGCGGCCGATTGCCGAACTCGGGATCTATCCTGCCGTTGATCCGCTCGACTCCAGCTCGCGCATCCTGGATCCGAATGTGCTGGGTGAAGAGCACTATTACGTTGCGCGTCAGGTGCAGCAGACCTTGCAGAAGTATAAGGACTTGCAGGACATCATCGCCATTTTGGGCATGGATGAACTGTCCGACGAGGATAAGCTCACGGTCGCCCGCGCTCGGAGAATGCAGCGGTTCCTGTCTCAGCCCTTCCATGTGGCAGAGACCTTTACCGGAACACCGGGCAAGTATGTCGCGGTAAAGGACACGATCCGTGGATTCAAGGAAATCATCGAGGGAAAGCACGACGATCTGCCCGAGGGCGCTTTCTACATGGTCGGTGGGATCGATGAGGCGATCGAAAAGGCAGAAAAGATGGCTGCCGCCAGCAAATAGGGGTGATTAGCTCATGGGAGACTTATTTTTAGAGGTGGTGACGCCTGAAAAGGTGCAGGTGAGCCAAAAGGTCGACATGGTGGTCGCACCTGGCTCCCTCGGCGAATTCGGCGTTCTGGAGGGGCATGTGCCCTTTCTGACCGGCCTCATTCCTGGAGCCCTGCGCTACACGGCGGGGGGGAAGCCCCACCTGCTGGCCGTTTCTTCCGGTTTTGTCGAGGTTTCCGAGAACAAGGTTACGGTGCTGGTCGACTCGGCGGAGCGAGCCGAGGAGATCGATCTCGAGAGGGCTCGGTTAGCGATGGAGAGGGCCAAAGAGCGGCTTTCGAAGGAAAGAGGCAGGAAAGACATAGATTTTATGAGGGCCGAGTTGTCCCTTAGAAAAGCCATTGCGCGGATTAAGGTTGGGGAGGCTACCAAGGGGAAGTAGCCAGCGATCTTTTTCTGCATTGACAAAAAAGGGCAAGCCGTAGCGCTTGCCTTTTTTATTGACGTTTTGTTCGATTGTGGATAGGATTACAAATTACTTCAATAAAATAGGCGAATGCCGGGTTGGCAGGCGGGACGTCTGGACGACATCTTACCTCTGGTCGGCGATTGTTTCGATGACGATGAGTATGTTTTTGGGAAAGGGTGTGCCCGTTATGGATATTGGAATGGAAGTGGATCAATTCGAACTCTTGGAAGAAAAAATTGACCGCCTGATTGGGAGTATCCAGAGTCTAAAACGTGAAAATGAAGCCTTGAATGAGAAGTTGCAGATCCAGGAAGAGAAGCTTGCTGATATGAATGAGCAGGTCGAGAATCTGAGGGCTTCGAGAGACAATGCAAAGGCGCGGATTGTATCCCTTTTGGATAAGATTGAGCAGATAGGGTTATAGGACCGGTTGGGGGGGGCAGTTGAGCAGGCCCATCAAACTGAGCATTTTGGGGAATGATTATCTCATTCGGAGCGACGAGGATGAGCAGCATGTAAAAGAGATTGCCCAGTTTGTGCGGGATAAGTTCGAGCAAATCAGCAGTCAATCTGATGGAATCTCTGAAAGGAAGACAGCCATTCTCGCTGCCTTCTATATTGCGAGTGAATATTTTCAGCTTCTTAAACAGTATGATGAAATGGTAAAGCAGTTTCAGGAACGTGAGGAGATTGTACAATCCATTAGGGAGCGTGCTCGCAAGCTCAATTATCAGATTGACGCTGTTGTAGATTAAGGTCACGGATTGTTTTTGTTTACTCAAGTTGCAGGAGCGATGATTTGAGGCAGAATTCTACCCGCTACGGGGATTGTGAGGCCTGTGTTGTGGGTATTGTTTTGCTCAGCGAGGATGGTGGGCGTTATCCATCTAGGTTAGGTGAAACCGGCCCGCTCCCTGTGCTTGATGAGTAAAACGGCTTGTCCGTTATGCTCCAATCCATGTCGGTGATGTCGTATTGCAGTTGCACCAGCCGCCGGGCTTACTTAAAGTTCTGATCAAGACGATCGAGTGGTTCTTGCGGCAGCCCCCTCCCCTAATAAAAGCATTCCCGTCGTACTGTAAAACCCTCCTGCCCGCACGGTTTACGGCTCTTATAGAAAAATGGACTCCCTCTTGTCCGCAGATGGTTCCAGCGGTCTGAGAAACATGAGCCGGTGGGCGTATGCGTGACTTTACCGGCGAATTGTGAACATCCCGTCAGGCAGCTATTTTTCCGGCGGCGGAGTTGGGTAACTGCGCAGCTTGCTTCTCTCGGGATTATGGCGCGTTCTGCCCGTGCAATGGTTGAATTGCTGGTTTAGTTTCTATCGAGAGATGATTTCCTGTAGAACCAAGGTTCCCATCCGGAAAGGTCGATGTTCAGTTCATCATTAGGAAAGCAAGCTTTTGCGGGGAGGCTGCGTCTAGAAAGAACTGAGACCCGCAAGCCCGAAGAGCTTGGTCAGAGTGGACGGGACCCACGAACGTAACCCTCATTTCCGTGTTTGAAACGTGTCTGTGCTTGAATAGCATCACTTCGGATGGACACCAAGGAGAATGAACTCGGCATGATCCCTATATATAGCATCATTATTACGGGTGTGGTTTCCCTGATTCTGGGCCTTCTGCTAGGCTATTTGCTGTACAAGAAGATGGTGCAGAATCGTGTGGATTCGGTGGAGAAATATTCACAGAAGATTTTGGCCGATGCGGAGAAAGAGGCCAGCAATATTAAAAAGGACGCGGCTTTACAGGCCAAGGACATTTTATATCAGACGAAGATCGAGTTTGAGAGGGAGAGCAAAGAAAAGAAGGAACAGTTGCTCATTCAGGAGAAGAGGCTGCTTCACAAAGAGGAGAATCTGGATCGAAAGATCGAGCAGATAGAAAAGCGTGAAACGGCTCAGTCCGACCGCGACAAGGATATCGAAAAGCGGGAGAATGAGCTCAAACGAATGGAGAACGAATGTGAGCGGCTGATCGCCGAACAACGCATCCAGTTGGAGAAGCTTGCGGGAATCTCGAGCGAAGAGGCCAAACAGCAATTGATCAGTTCGATGGAGATGGAGGCCAAGCACGAAGCGGCCAAGATCATGAGGCGAATAGAGAATGAGGCTCGAACCGAGGCTGATAGAAAGGCGCAGGAGATCTTGTCTCTTGCTGTAAAGCGCTATGCGGGAGAATATGTGGCTGAGAAGACGGTCTCGGTGGTCAACCTGCCGAATGAGGAAATGAAAGGCCGCATCATTGGTCGAGAAGGCCGGAATATCCGTGCGATCGAGGCCGCTACCGGCATCGATCTGATTATTGACGATACCCCGGAGGCTGTCATCCTTTCTGGATTCAATCCAGTGAGGCGGGAAGTGGCCAAGATCGCCCTCGAGCGGTTGATAGACGATGGAAGAATCCACCCGGCCCGTATCGAAGAGGTCGTTGCCAAGGTCGACAAGGAGATAGAAGCCGCCATCAAGGATGCCGGAGAGCAGGCGGCCTTTGACGTTGGTGTGCACGGAATTCATCACGAACTGATCAAACTTGTCGGGCGGTTGAAGTATCGGTCGAGCTATGCTCAGAATGTGCTGCAACATTCCCGAGAGGTGGCGTTTTTGTGCGGGATCATGGCGGCTGAGCTCGGGCTGAATGTCAAACAGGCCAAACGCGCCGGTTTGCTGCACGATATTGGCAAAGCCGTCGATCATGAGGTCGAGGGTCCGCATGCGATCATCGGAGCGGATCTGGCGAAAAAATACGGTGAATCGAATCAAGTCGTCCACGCCATCGCCGCGCACCACGAAGAGGTGGCGCCGGAGACCGTTTTGGCGGTATTGGTTCAGGCTGCGGATACCTTGTCGGGTGCCCGTCCGGGGGCCCGACAGGAGATGCTTGAATCCTATGTGAAGCGGCTTGAGGGCCTCGAAAAGATCGCTATGAGCTTTCAGGGGGTAAACAAGTCCTACGCGATTCAAGCAGGACGGGAGATCCGCATCATCGTCGAATCAAAGATCGTTGATGACAATCAGGTGTTTATCGTCTGTAAAGATATTGCCAAAAAAATAGAAAAGGAGCTGTCTTATCCCGGACAGATCAAGGTGACCGTGATTCGTGAGACACGGGCCGTCGAATACGCCAAGTAGAATTGATGTTCGATTGCGCTTTTTAATGAGACGCTGCTGCGCCACTGATCGGACATGACATTTTCTTCCCCGCTTTTTTCCATTCCTGACCGAGATTTTTTCCATGCTCTCTGCACGGTCGGCTGGCCCCTCTTTATGCGGCGTGTTCTTTCTTTGTCGATAGCTTGAAAAACAAGGTCATGAACTGAAAGCGGAAACTCCAATGCCAATCGGAAAGTTCCGCAGATACTGCCTGGGTGATGTCTACATGATCTGCAGGAGAGATGAAATCCGGCTTTGACAGGACGTTGGACGGCTGGGGTCATGATCCGTTGGCGAGATTGTCAGGTGGTCCGAAGCTGATCTTAGAGGCGATACCTCCGGAAGAGCATGGCCTCATTCTGTTTGCCGAGGCTTGAGCAGGTGGAAATTCGTGGCATCTTTTTTTGCTTTTGTAATTTGTCTCATTTTTGGAGTATGGTAAAGACATGCCCGATCGTCTTGTCACCGTCTATCTCGTTGATGGTAGTTCTTATTTGCATAGAGCGTACCATGCCATCAGGAATCTGTCCAATTCGAAGGGATTTCCTACCAATGCCGTTTTCGGATTCACCAAGATGCTGCTCAAACTCTTGGCTGAAAGGAATCCAGAACGTCTGGCGGTTGTGTTCGACGCCAAAGGCCCCAATTTCAGACATGCCATCTACGCTGCATACAAGGAAAACCGCCCGCCGATGGCTGAGGATCTTGTCGTTCAGGTGCCGGTGCTGAAAGAGATCGTCCGTTTGCTGAGCGTGCAGATGGTTGAAAAGGAAGGATACGAGGCCGACGATCTGATCGGAACCTATGCTCGTCTTCTGGAGGAGAAGGGTTGCAATGTTGTCATCGTCAGTGGAGACAAGGATTTCAGGCAGCTGATTTCGCCGTGCATCAGCCTTTGGGATCCGTCCAAAGATGTGGTCACGAACTATGAAGGCCTCAAGCGAACATACGGATTCGAACCGGGCCGTTTTGTCGATGTTATGGGACTTTCCGGCGACAGCACGGACAATATCCCAGGCGTTCCCGGCATCGGGGAGAAGACGGCCGTCGAATTGATCAGGGCCTTTGGCTCTTTCGAGGGCGTGTTTCAGAATCTTGGCCAAATCAAGAAGCAGAAGCTGCGCGAGAATCTCGAGAAATACCGGGAGCAGGCCTATTTGAGCAGGCGCCTGGTTGCCATCGAGCGGTTTGCGGATACAGGTGAGGCCCCAATGGATTTGCGAATCGGGGAACCGGACCGCGAACGTCTGGCTCAGGTTTTCAGGGAATTGGAGTTTCATGCTTTATGGGAGCAATTCATGCCCCGTCTTGCGGAGAAAGATGTGCCTCTGCGTCTCTGTCTGACAAAGTCGGGTTGGCAAATGCTGAAGGATTCGGTCCGTGCGGCGGAGTCAATGGCCTTGGTGGTTTTGACATCCGAGAGCGATCCTCTTCAGTCGCCGATTGCAGGAATCGCACTTTTCACGCCTGATGAGGGCTTTTCTTATGTGCCGTTGAACCATAATAAGGATGCTGGGGATTCGCCCCGGCTCAGCTGGGAGGAGATCGAAAAGGATCTGGCCCAACTGCTTGAAGACGAGAGCCTCGGGGTGACCGGGCACGATTTGAAGGTGACGGCTGAGGTATTCGCCTTAAAAGGGCTGAAGCTGCGACGGTTGGAATTCGACACGATGCTTGCGGCCTATGTCGTCAATCCTGGGCTTAAGCGTTATGATCTGCGGGCCCTGGCTCAGTACTACTTGAATTTGCCGATGACCGCCGAGGAAGAGCTTCTGGGTAAAGGCCGGAACGCCCAGTCCTTTTCCGAAATTCCGTTGGAAAAAGCCTCCCGCTATTCCTGCGAGAGGCTCCAGGTCATCCTGTCGCTTAAGAAAGATTTGTCGGAGAGGCTTGCGGAACATCGAAACGAAGATTTATTCCGCCAAATCGAAATGAGGTTGATCCCCGTTCTGGTGGACATGGAACTGCACGGGGTCAAGTTGGATCAAGCGGTTTTCCGCAATCTATCCAAGGATTACGCCGGCAGGATGGCGCAGATCGAAAAGGAAATCTTTGCTGAGGCCGGGATGGAGTTCAATATCCAATCTTCTCAGCAACTTGGGTTCGTCCTTTTCGAGAAGTTGCAGCTGCCGGTTCAGCGAAAGACCAACAAGACGAAGCATTATTCCACGGATGTCCATGTGTTGAGGAGACTGGCGGGTGGTGCTTCCCGGATTCCTGAGCTGGTGTTGGAATACCGAACCCTGTCCAAGTTGAAATCGACCTATCTGGATGCCCTTTTGAAGATGGTAAATCCAGCCACCGGTAGGATTCACACGTCGTTCAATCAGGCAGTGACGGCTACGGGGCGTCTGAGCAGCAGCAACCCGAATTTGCAGAATATCCCCGCCCGGGGCGATACCGGTCGCGAAATCCGCAGAGGGTTTGTCGCTGAGGAAGGACTCCGGCTGGTCTCCGCGGATTACAGCCAGGTTGAGCTGCGTGTCTTTGCACACTACTCCGGTGACCAGGCCTTTCTGGACGCTTTTCACAGCGGCGAAGACATCCATCGGCGAACGGCCTCCGAACTGATGGGGGTGCAGCCCGATGCCGTCACCCCGGACATGAGGCGCATCGCCAAGACCATCAATTTCGGTATTATTTACGGTATGGGGCCGAGAAAATTGAGTGAGCAGCTTGAAATCGATGTGACGACTGCCAAACATTACATCGAACGTTACTACTCCCGGTACAGCGGGGTCGTGCAGTACCGGGAGGAGATGATCTCGAAGGCCCGGCGGGATGGATTCGTGACGACGCTTTTCAACCGTCGCCGGTATCTTCCGGATATCGATCATAAAAATCCGATGATCCGGGCGGAGGCCGAGCGGATGGCCGTGAACACGCCGATTCAGGGGACCGCCGCCGACCTCATCAAGATGGCGATGATTCGCATCCATGAGCGCTTGGGGCCGGATCGACCCGTGTGCCGCATGCTGCTCCAGGTCCACGACGAATTGCTCTTCGAGGTGGTTTCGGAAGAGACGGAGCGGCTCATGCCGATGATCCGCCGGGAGATGGAGGATGTTTATCCGTTGAAGGTTCCGCTGCTCGTCGATATCCGGGAGGGCGCGAATTGGGACGAAGTCCATTGAGAGGATGGAGGATGTATGCCTAGGTATGTTTTCGGGCCGGTGCCCTCAAGGCGGCTGGGTCTGTCCCTGGGCATCGATCTTCTGCCTCCGAAAACCTGCTCATTCGACTGCCTTTACTGCGAGGTGGGCCGCACGACGTTGAAACTGAGTGAACCGCGGCCGCTGGTTTCTGTGGCGGAGGTCCTTGAGGAGGCCAGAACCATCTTGGAGACGGCGACCACCGATGTCGTTACGCTGGCGGGCTCCGGCGAACCGACCTTGCACAGCGGTATCGGCGAGGTCATCGCTGGACTTCGGGATTTGAGTTTAAAACCCGTCGTGCTGTTGACGAACGGGTCCCTTTTTTGGCGAAAGGAGGTCGTCCACAGGGTTCTGGCGGCGGATGTGATCATGCCTACCTTGTGCAGCGCCTATCCCGAGACCTTTGCCCGGATCCATCGCCCGCACCCCGATATCACCCTCGAGAAGGTGATTCGGGGGATCCGGTCTCTAAGGAATGCTTATACCGGACGGCTGGCCATGGAGGTCGTTCTGCTGGCCGGTATCAACGACACGCCCCAGGAGATCGAGGCATTGAAAGACGTTTTGGACGAGCTTCACGCTGATGCCGTCTACCTGAACACGGTTGCAAGGCCTCCATCCGATCCCACGGCCAGGGCCGTCGCTCGGGAGAAGCTGGAGGCCGTCAGGACGTTTCTAGGCGAGAGTGCTGAAATGGTTGTATCGAAGCCGCTGGCAGCCGGTTCGGGAAAAGGGCTTTCGGCTGCTGAGGTCCTGATCGAGGTGATCAGGAGAAGGCCTCTCAGGTTAATGGATGTCTGTTCATCCCTCGGGTTGACGAAGGATGCCGCTGAAGCCCTGATCAGGGGTTTCGAAGTCAAGGGGCGTATCCGACCCCGGGAACAGAGTGGCGAAGTCTATTATACGAGTACAGAAGACGATGGAAGATGAGACGCGTGCCTCCGGATCCGGGAGGCAAGGGTTGTATGCCGGCATCGACGCCGGTTCAGTGGCTGTCAAAGGCATCGTCATCGATCAGGCGGGGGAAATCGTCCACGCCTGCCCGTATGCCCGGCATTTTGGGAGGGTCGAGGAGAAGATCCAGGAGTTGATCGCGCAGCTTTACGCGGATATCGGCCCCGAAAGTTTCCGGTCCATATCTTTTACCGGGAACCATGCCCGCAAGCTTGCCGAGGATCTCGACGCTTTTTATGAGTTCGAAAACATCACCCAGGTCCTGGGCGCGCTGCATGTTGAGCCGAAGGCGCGTTCCATCATCAGCATGGGGGGGCAGGATACCGCTCTTTTCGAGATCGGACACGAGGCCGGGGCGTCCAAAGCGGGCGAAGGAGAGTGGGAGCTGGCCTATTTCAACTCGAACGGGCCGTGCGCATCCGGAACCGGATCGTTTATCGACCAGCAGGCTCAAAGACTGGCGACGGCCCTCTATGAGACCGAAAAGGTGGTTTCACAGGAGGCCATCGACCAGGTTCTCGCAGATTTTATCGAGCTCGGTTCGAAGAGCCTAAAACCCGCGCATGTTGCCTGCCGGTGTACGGTCTTCACCAAGTCGGACATGATCCACCTGCAGAACAAGGGCGAACGGCTGGAGGATATCATTTTCGGCCTCCATATCGGCAATGCCCGCAATTACATGAGCACGATCGTCTCGAATCGCCGGCTGCGCGCGCCGATCCTTTTCATCGGCGGACTTACGCTGAACCGGCTGCAGGTCCAGGCCTTCAAGGCGTATTTCCCGGATCTCGTCATCCCGCCTTATGCCACCGCGACCGGGGCGCTGGGGGTTGCTTTGCAGGCTCTCAGGAGCGGACACAGAGGGGTTGTCGAGGAGAAGAGAGTGGAGGAGATCCGCTCCTCACGGATGGTGAATCTGCCCTCGGCACAGAGGCTGATTCTGCGGAAAACGTTGTTCCCGGAAGGCAATCTCGTTGCTTCGAAGCCTCTGAAGAAGAAGACGCGCGTCTATCTTGGGCTCGATATCGGATCTACGACGACGAAGTATGTCCTGATGGATGAAAACAGGGTGATCATTCACAAGCGCTACGTGCCGACGCAGGGAAAACCCATCGAGGTGGTGAAGGAACTCCTGGGGGAATTGCAGTCCGAATGGGGCGGTGCGCTGGAAATCACCGGTACGGCGACTACAGGGTCCGGTCGAAACGTTGTGGGGGATTTTCTCAATGTCGATCTCATGATCGACGAGATCACGGCGCATGCCCGCGGTGCTGTCGAGATGGACGCCGCGGTGGACACGATCTTCGAGATCGGTGGTCAGGATTCGAAATACATCTATATCGCGAATACGCACCCGCTCGATTTCGATATGAACAAGGTCTGCGCTGCTGGGACCGGCAGTTTCCTCCACGAGCTGTCAAACAAGTATGGGATCAACATCGTCGGGGAATTCCAGGATATCGCTCTTTCATCGTCGGCTCCGGTTCCGTTGGCCGAGCGCTGTACGGTATTCATGGAATCGGACCTGGTTTCCTATCTTCAGCGGGGGGCGCCGGTCAAGGATTTGATGGCGGGGCTTTGCTATGCCATCGTGTCCAATTATCTCAACCGCGTCGTGGGCAAGCGCCGCATCGGAGAGCGGATCATGTTCCTGGGGGGCCCTTCCCTGAACAAGGCGGTTGTGGCTGCCTTTGAAAACGTTCTCGGCAGGGGCCTGCTGGTGCCTCGGCATCGTGAGGTCCTGGGGGCCTATGGTGCGGCTTTGAGTGTTCAGGAACTGATGGCCTACGAAGGAAAGGGCGAGAGCAGTTTCAGAGGTATAGCCAGCGCTGTTGCGGATAACATGGAATACGAAGAGAAGATCTGCCATGCCGATCCCAATTGCCACAACCAGTGCAAGCTGAAGATTTATCATTTCGACGGGCGGCGGAGCGTGTGGGGCGGCGAATGTGGCCGCTACGACGTGACGCGGGGGCGCGGCGAGAAAAAACCCAATTATTTTGCGCTGAGACAGCGCGTTATGGATGAATTTCTGGACGGCGTGGCGTTGACCCTCAAAGAGGGGGAGACGCGCCTGGAGGCGGACGGGCGACCGACGGTCGGGCTTCAGAGGGCCCTGTACGTGCATCAGACGGCGGTGCTTTGGGCGCATTTTTTCGATCGGTTGGGGTTCAGACTGGTGCTGACCCCTCCAACGACGCCCGCCATCTCCTCGCGCGGCATCGAATCCATGGCCGCAGAAACATGCTATCCGGTAAAGGTTTCGCACGGACATGCCCGCATGCTGATCGGCAGGACGCGCCATCTCTTCATGCCCTTCATGATCACCATGGAGAAGCCTCAGGGGGCCGAAAAGGGCTTTTATTGTCCCATGGTGCAGGGCAACACCTATATGCTGCAGTCCGCTTTGGGAATTGATCTGAAGAAGGCGTTGAGCCCGACAGTCTACCTCGATCGGGATCCTAAGACCATAGCTATGGCGTTGACCGAGGCCTTGGGCCCAAAGCTCGGTGTGCACTTTGCTGAGACGCACCAGGCCCTGATCCATGCTTTGGGGAAGCAAGCGGCTTTCCGCCGCCGGCTGATACAGGAAGGCGACCGGGTCAGGGCCGCTATGGATGAACATGAGCCGCTCGTTGTGGTGACGGGCAGGCCCTACAACCTATATGACGAAAGGCTAAATCTGCGTCTTGGGCAGAATTTGGGGAAGATTGGTTTGACAGCCCTGCCGATGGATTTCCTTGATGTGTCGGCAGTGGACCTTTCCGACTTCCCCAGCATGTACTGGGGTTTGGGTGCACAGATCCTCAGGACGGCGAAGATCATCAAGGAGCACGATCACCTCTTCGGTCTGCATCTGACCAACTTCGAGTGTGGGCCGGATTCCTTTCTGGAGCATTTTTACCGCTATATCATGGGGGACAAGGCCTACCTCATTCTGGAATTGGATGAGCACAGCGCCGTAGCTGGTGTGATGACGCGTTTGGAGGCCTATCAAAACGTTATTGAAAACGTGCTGCGAAAGCAGCATCAAGCGTTCAACGGCGCCCTGGACCACAGGGCAGCCAATTAGTTTCCGTCCGGAAATGGTCTTTTTGGCCAATCTCGGCGTCGATCTGCACGTTTGCTTGTGCGGCGACCACCAGGTCGCCTCTGCGCAAACGCTGGATTTCCTTGATATTGGCCAAACCGGGACCCGCCGCGAAGCGGTGGGACTGAGCACCCGAAGGGTGTGAAGAAAAATCCTCATTTCCGGATTGGAAACCTTGCCGCGCCGGATGCTCTTTTCCGGATGGACACCGATCAGTTTCCATCCGGAAGAGGAAAAACGCACCATCGAGCGCCACAGAGTCGATCTCATGAAGGATACAGCTGCCAATGTGATAAGGTTTCAGGCGCTTACCGAACGGGTAGGCCGGGTGAACCTTCGGAACAAGACCTTTCTGATCCCCCAGATGAACCGGATCGGTTCGCATCTCCTGGCGGCGACCTTTCGGGGTTTCGGCATCCGTGCCCAGGTGATGGAAACATTCAAGGGGCTCGACCTCGGGAAGGAGTATACCTCGGGGAAGGAATGTTTCCCCTGTCAAGTGACGACGGGAGACATCCTGTACCACATGAAAAAGGAAAAAGAGCGGCTTGGAGATGCCTTCAAGGCCGATGATTACGTCTATTTCATGCCGGAAGCGGATGGCCCCTGCCGTTTCGGCATGTACAACAAGTATCAGCGCATCGTATTGGATTCCTTTCCCGACCTGGAGAGTTTGAGGATCGGGTCGTTGACCACCAAGGACGGGTATGCGCTCGATGGGCTGATCGAGCGCCATCGGGTGCGGGACCTGCGCAAATCGGCGTATTTTTCGGTCATCGTCGGGGATATTCTCGACCGCCTTTTGTGGCGCGTTCGACCTTATGAACGCCGACCGGGTGTGACGGATGCCTTTATCGAGCAGGCCATGCAGCGGATGGAGCAGGCTTTCGAGCGGCATGCCGCGAAGAAGGATTTCGATGCGATCCTGGGACGGCTCGGGGAGATCATCGAGGAGGGACGCGGCCTGGTCGATCCGGCCATCCCTCCGAAGCCTCTGATTGGGTTGGTGGGTGAGATCTATCTGCGCACCCACGTGGAGGCCAACCAGGATTTGATCCGGTTGATCGAGAGGTACGGCGGGGAGGTGGTGAACGCATCGCTCGCCGAATGGATGAACTATACGAGTTACGACCGTTTGCGTGAAGCCCGGAAGGATTTCGTCACCGCTCTGCGCCAGCTCCGCATGGCTCCCCTGAAAGATGCTCTCAACAGAATCATGAGCTATGGGGGGGATTTGTTCTATCAGGAGTATCGTCAGCGGCAGGTCTACCGTTTTGCAAGGAGCAGGATCGACCTGCTGGAGGACCATCGCATCGCGCATCTGGACAAGCTGCTGCGGCACACAAACCTGTTCAGCTTCGATGTAGGGACTGAAGCCTGCTTGAGCATACCCGGTATTGTCGAGTATGCAAAAAGCGGATTCAACGGTGTGGTGAATGTCTATCCTTTCACCTGCATGCCGAGCACGATCACGTCGGCTGTTATCAAACCCGTCATCAATCGCTACAAGATTCCATACCTGGACACGCCATACGACTCCAGTTCCCAGCCCGGAAGAGAAGCGACCATCAGAACGTTTATGTATCAAGCCCATCAACACTTCCAACGAAATGGAAGGCTACGGAAGGAGAGTCATTTCGCCCCATGAAGACCAAAATGCTTATCAACGCGGTGGAATCGGAGGAATACCGGGTAGCCATCGTCACCGACAATGTCTTGGACGGTTTTTACATCGAGAGCACCGCCACCGAGCAGAAGATCGGAAATATCTACAAGGGTACCATAGAACGAATAGAACCCAGTCTGCAGGCATGTTTCGTAAATTTCGGGGCTGACAAGAACGGGTTTCTGCCTTCTGCAGATATTCATCCGGAGTACTATCATATACCATACGACCCGTCTTCCGACGGACCGCCGCCGCCGCTCGAAAAAGTCCTCAAGAAAGGGCAGGAGCTGCTCGTACAGGTGATCAAAGAGATGCCGGGCCGCAAGGGAGCTCATCTCACAACCTTTTTGTCGCTTGCGGGTCGTTATCTTGTTCTCACGCCGGGTCGGGAGATGGGTGGCGTTTCCAAGAAGATCGAAGACGAAAAAGAGAGGGTGCGGTTAAAATCGGTTATGTCGGAGTTCACCCTCCCCGAGGGAGTGGGATTCATCGTGCGTACCGCCGCCCTCAAGCAGAACAAGCGGGAGCTCTCCAGAGATCTGAACCGGCTCTTGCGCATGTGGGAAAACATCCGGAAGGCGGCGAGAGAGGTGCCCCCTCTGACCTTGATTCACAAAGAGCAGGATGTCTGCCTCAGGACCCTTCGGGACTACTTCACCGGCGAGATTACGGAAGTGCTGGTGGACGACAAGGACACCTACGCGAATGTCCAGTCCTACATGAAAATCATCTCCCCGGCTCATCAGAACCGGGTGAAGCTTTACAAGGACAAACGCCCCATCTTCGATCATTACAAGATCGAAGAGCAGATCGAGGCGATTTACCGCAGCGAGGTGCCCCTCAAGTCGGGTGGATCTATCGTGATCGATCAGACCGAGGCGCTGATCTCCATCGATGTCAACTCGGGGCGGGGCAAGAGTGGCAAGGATATAGAGACCACGGCCTTCAAGACCAATACGGAAGCGGCGGTGGAGGTGGCCCGGCAGCTGCGTCTGCGGGACATGGGCGGCCTCGTCGTGATCGATTTCATCGACATGCGGGACAAGAACCACAACCGGGATGTCGAAAAGATGCTGCGCGAGGAGATGAAGAAAGACCGCGCCAAGACGGACATGTCCCACATCTCGAAGTTCGGACTGCTCGAGTTGTCGCGCCAGCGATTGAGACCGTCGATCGAATCGCGCAGTTATCAATCCTGTCCCCATTGCCAGGGCCGCGGCATCGTCCCGTCCGTGGAATCCGCGGCCATCTCTTTCCTGCGCCAGATCTGGCTGGGTATTACGACCAAAGAAGTGAATCAGGTGCGGGGGATTTTGTCGCTGGATGTGGCGACCTATCTGCAGAACAAGAAGCGGCATGAGCTTGCCGAACTCGAATCCCGCTATGGCGTCTGCATCAATCTCAAAGGGGATCCGCTCCTGCCGCCTGGAAAAGGCCAGGTCGAATTCCTGCAGGAGACCCAGCCGAAAGAGAATGGATCGGTGTGATCTCAGGGTTCAGGCCGCAGGACGGGCCGGGGGCGGGTGCCCGGCCGAAAGATGGCTCAGGGCGGTGCGCTGAGATTTGATGTTCAATAATATCTTCTATTTTATCGTGGTTCTCCTGGCCTACGGCGTCGGCGACGCCGAACGGCCTCCGATCCATCTCTTGCCGCTGCATGCCGGCCTGATCGCTGGAAGCTGGCTGCTCTTCGCCCTGTTGTGCCGGACCGGTTTCAGGGCGCTCCTCACGCGGTCCCTGGGCACGAATGAGGCGGTTCACCTCCCGGAACGCTACCATGCGCTCCTGGCGAAATTTTCCGTCCTGGCGGTGATCCTCTTTGCGGTGGCGGTCTACGGTTTCCACCTGAAGGGGTGGTTGCATGCGTTTCCTTTCTCGGACCGGCTCGACGTCCTGGATCATTCCTTGGCGCTCGCCTTTTTCCTCTGTTACCTGGCGACCATCTGGTATTGGGCCTATCCGGTTTCCGAGGCCTTCATGGAGACCGGCATCGGGCGCCGCCGGTTCATCGCCTCACATCTGCGGCTCAATATCCCGATTCTTCTCCCGTGGTGGGCCCTCACGTTTATTGCCGATGTCACCGGGCTTCTAACCGGGTCGCGGGAAGCCCTTTTCCTGGGAGGAATGCTGGGGCAGATGCTCTTTTATGCGCTCTTCCTGCTTCTTCTCATGACCATCATGCCCGTTTTCATTCAGTTTTTCTGGGGCTGTCGGCCGCTGGAAGATTCCCCTCCGGTCCAGGAACTGAAGTCCTTCCTCTCGCAACAGGGGTTTCGCTACCGCAAACTTCTCAATTGGCCGATCTTCGCCGGGCGCTTGATGACGGCCGGAGTGATGGGCATCGTTCCCCGCTTCCGATACATCCTGTTTACGGAGTCTCTGCTGAGGGCCCTCCCCGCAGAAGAACTGAAGGCAGTGGCGGCCCATGAGATGGGCCACGTCAAGTACAAGCATCTCCTGTTTTACCTCCTGTTGTTCCTAGGGTTTATCTTTCTCTTTTCGAGCGGTTTCGAGATTCTCGGCTATGCCCTGCTGGCGCATCCGTATCTCTCCCCCCTGCTTCACGCGGGACAGGGAATCGATTCACCCCTCTTTTTCATCCTGGCGGCGCTCCCCATGGTCCTGGTTTTGCTGGTTTATTTTCGCTTCGTCATGGGTTTTTTCATGCGCCATTTCGAACGGCAGGCGGATCTCTATTCGGCGCGCCTGATGGGATCTCCCTGGCCGGCCATCAATGCCCTGGAGCGGATCGCCTGGCTGAGCGGCCGTATCCGAGACCTGCCGAGCTGGCATCATTTCAGTATCCGCGAGCGTGTGGAGACCCTGCAGCGCAGTGCATGGGACCGCGCCCTCGTGCGGCGACACAACCGGATGCTGCTGATCTCGGTTGTCCTTTACGTGATGGGTGTGGGGGTCCTGGGCACCTTCATGCATTTCTCCGGATGGCGGGACCGGGCCGCCCTGGATCTGCTTGCGCAGGTGATCCAGGAGGAGTTGGCTGAGCAGCCGGATCATATGGAATTGAGACAGAGCCTGGCGATGGTTTACCAGCAGAAGGGGGATGAGGCCGCCGCGATGCAGATATACCGGGAAATCCTCGAGCGGGACCCCGGCAACGCAGTGGCCCTGAACAATCTTGCCTGGTTGCTGCTGACCGCACGGGACGAAGGGATGCGTGATCCCTCAGAGGCGTTGCGCCACGCGCAGGCCGCAGTCGCCCTTGAACCGTCGGCCGTTTTTCTGGATACCCTGGCCGAGGCCTACTTCGCCCACGGCCGTCTAGACGAGGCGATTATGACAGCCGAAAAGGCCCTCGCCGTCGCAGCTCCAGACGATGACCGGCGTTACTTGCGGAGACAGCTTGAACGGTTTCGGGAGGGTGATGCCGACAAGAAATGAGCGGTATGTCTGCATTCATCGGATGATTCTCATAACGAGCGGCCCGACTCCCTTTTCTACCATTTCAAGTTTCTTGGCGAGACCATAGGAAAGATCTATGTCCCTGCCTTCGATAAAGGGTCCCCGATCAGTGACCACTGCCTGCACAGTCTTTCCGTTCTCCGGGTTTGCCAGTTCCACACGTGTGCCAAAGGGTAGTTCGCGGTGGGCGATGGTTGGGGCATGCATGTCGAACGAATCCCCGTTGGCCATTGGGCGGCCATGATAGGCGTCTCCATACCAGCTTGCTACGACTTCCTGACTTTCCGGATAAGATGGCTTTCGAATTTTAAGCACGGTGCCGATCTCCAGTTTACGCGGGTCGGCAACATCATTGTCATGGACGAGATCTTCCAAGTTGACGTGGAAGCGTCGGACTGCCAAGTCCCAGAGAGTGTCCCCCTGTTTGACGGTATACGTGACCCATTCCAGATCTTTCAGCTGGTCCAGTCCTGGTGTGTTATCCGCCTCAGTAATGCTATCCGCAAGATCGTTAGCCCTTATGGTTTTCGCTTCTCCTGATGCTCTTTCATGGGCAGCAGGCGTATGACGGTCCAGAGTGTTGTTCAGCTTAATTGGAATTTTTGCTGGGCGTCCCTTCTCAGCGTCCTCAATTAAAACCGAGCGGGCAGGTTCAACCGTTGCTCTGTCTGAAAGAGCACTTTCGGGAGTTTCTTGGGCCCAAACTGGTTTAGGAGATAGCGGCAACCCTATTTGTTCTATGAAGAACTGAGAGAAGGTTTCCAGGGGGCGGGACGCTGACGGCTTCGAGACAAGCGACACAGATTGTTGTTGGATTGCCTGCTCAGTCGGTGATCCGATAGGATGGCCCTGTATCTCCTGGAGCACCTGTTCGAATTTTTCTTCTCCTCGAACGACGGCGCCTTGCTTTAGAAACCAATTACCGTTCTTTGAGCTGCGGCCAATGGCATCGGGGTTCAGTTTTTTGAGTTTTTGCCACGAGGTGCTAAGAATCTTGGTTACCTTGGCAATAGTATCGCCTTGCTGGATATGGTAATTCAAGTGATGACCTCCTGGTGTTTAGATGGTTTCCATCTGGAAATGGTCTTTTTGGCCAATCTGGGCGTCAATCTGCACGTTTGCTTGTGCGGCGACCTGCAGGTCGCCTCCGCGCAAACGCTTGATCTCCTGGATATCGGCCAAAAATCCTCATCGACGGTTGAACACTGCTCAGTACGTGCCCTTCGGGAGAAGAGCGCTTGTCTCTGTAAGGAATGCTTGTTTTTTTTAAGCAGGTTTCTTCAAAAGAATGCTCAGAGACACAGAAAAACGATAGCAAAAAGCATGCCGAAAAAATATCTTTGGTCTTTGCTGCAGCTGCGGTAGCGGGGTTGATCGACGTTCAGGACCTCCTTAAGGTGATTTTTCACCCAGGTAAGAATAGTTTTTTGTCCGTAACGGCCTTTGGCAAATAGGTTTATCCCGCTTTCCTTCGGATGCTGAAACAGCGGGCTCCGTAAGGCGGATTGCCAGCAAAGCCAGGGGGATGGAGCACGCATCGAAAAGTGGCATTTGGACTCGATAAAAACTCAAGAATTTCGCTGTCTGGTCGATTCAATCAAATATGGGCTCTTTCTGCGGATTTCCATCGCCTTCTGTGATGAGTGGTATTCACTCTTTCCCCCGTTTGATAACATGGCCGATGAAATTTTGACGCAAGCGGACATCGATGCCCTGTTGGCTTCGATTCAGTCAGGAGATGTTGACCTTGAGGCTTCTTCAGAAGACGAGATCATGAATAAGGTCGCCAAACACAAGTCGAAGGTGGAGAAAGAATAGCTTCGTGGCGTGCCCTGCGAGAAGACGAAGCGGGGCTGAGGTCCGGGGAGAGCGGTTCGGATGGGAGGTTGAATCAGATGTCAGATAAGCTGAAGGAATTTGATTTGACGGAACAGATCGCCCGGGCGGCGAAAGACGTTTTCAGTACGATGTTGACACTGGACGTAAACCTTGAGGAGGCGCAGGAAGCTCTAGAAGTCGACGGTGACCGCATCATGGGGTCGGTTGGGTTCGCCGGTGATGTCGCCGGCATTGTATGTATCATCGTTTCGAGTACGTTCGCCAAATTTTTGACATCCCGCATGCTGGATTGTGAACTGGAAACCGTTGAAGCCGTCGATGATGTCAATGATGTGATTGGGGAACTCTGCAATATGATCGGCGGCAACCTGAAATCAAGATTTTGCGATTTCGGGCTCCCCTGTACATTAACTATTCCATCCATTACCCGTGGTACGCGATTCAGAATGACCCCAGTCCGAGGGTCGCAACGTCTGCGCATGCACTTCCGCTGCGAAGATATCCCCTGGGAATTTCATCTCTACCTCAAAGCGGAGTGCTGATTGGCGCTTTTCAAGGCCGGCAAAACCGATTTCTAGCCGGTCTTGCGGATTTCCATGGGGAAGTTTTATTTGGAGCAGCGCTTTTCAGAGAGCGCACATGGAACCAGGCGGGAGAGCCAGCCGGAAATGTACAGGAAAATCAATAACTATAAAATTTTCCTAATGACCGTAATTGCAACGTATAGTGATTATCAACTCCTTAAATAGCCAAAAGCTGTAGCAGTAGGACAATATTTGACAACAACTTCACCGATCTGTTCCAAATCACCAAAACGGGATTCAATGTTCATGTTCATAATATTGAAAGGTAGTCCGCAGTAAGAGCGATTAAGACGGACTGCAACTTTCTCAATGCTTTCATCAGCATCTAGAGTCAAGTCCTCGTATCTTATCAATAAAATTTGTTCCTTCAATGAATAAAGGAGATGTGCATATGTTTCCCAAATCTGAGCCTGTCTAATTAATGGCTGATCAGAAACAAAAACAAAATTTCTCCATCGGGGGTGCATAAGGGAATCAGAGACCATCGCCTCAGGTATTTTATTATTTTCCTTGCGATTCCAACTGGCGATTGTGAATATTGGATTGCGGATTAGAGCAATGATGTTATATCGGTGCTTAATGATTTTAAATATCTGATTTAAATAGGGTATGTTTACCTTCGAGCCAATAAGAACATGTTGGTCTATTGGCTTATCGACGATTCTATATGCAACCCTCGCTTTTTTACTTTGGGTATCAGTTGTAAGTTCTCTACCCTCATATCGGTTTGGAATAGGGGCGCCGGATAACAGCCTTGCCTTAATCCTCATTAAATCCTCCGGAAGGGAGTCAATATTATATAAAATCTCGTTTAGGCAAACGGAATTTTCAAGGTTATTAAGGATCTTACTGAAAAGGCTGGTCCCACTTCGCGGTATGCCGGTAAGGATAACAACATTTTCGGGTTTTAGATTAATTTCGTTTTCCAATGTAATACATGAGAATGGATAATTCAGCAATGTGTGAAACAAACTATTAATCTGATTGTAAATTAAACTGAGATTATAATTATTAGTAATATATTCTCTGTACTCTTGAGAATTGAACTCATTAGATAGAATCATCCGTGTGCAATCCGATACCGTATTAAAAAGATATTTTTTGGGGAAAATGTTTTCTGCTCCAAACCAATTGTGAATAACAGGTTTGATGCCTTTTGCCATTGCTTCAGCTATCCCCATTCCAAAAGATTCCAATATACTTGTTGATATAATAATACTTTTATCCTCAAGCCACCGGTCAACATTGCTAATCCATCCATAAAATTGGATATTATCTTTTAGCTTCATTTCCTCGATCATCTTAGTGAAATAAAGTTTATATCGCAAATCTTGATATTCACCGGCAATATGAAGAGAATACTCATTATCACTCTCGACGATATCGGCCATGCATTGTAAAAGGAGTTCTGGGTTTTTTTTGTAGTTCAAGTAGCCAACATAGGCGATCTTTTTGTTATTTTGTCGTTCACTATAGGTATATCGAGAGATATTTATAGCATTAGGGATGATTGTAGAAGGGATTTGTATCCCATGGGTTTGGTAGAAGATTTCCTGGATGTGCTTAGAAACAAAAATTGCATGGTCAACGAAATCCCATGAAACTTGTTTTGGGTATTCGGTGAATACTTCATAGCTATGTATCCTACAAACAATCATGCTGTTTTTATCAAGATAATTGCTTGATTTTATTAAAATTTGATCGCACCATTCAAACCATGTAATATCAGCCCAATTTATTGCTTTCTGTATCAAAGATAAATCTATTTGTTTCGTGCAGTCTACATATACAGTTTCATGATATTCAGAAAAGATTCTTTCTATATCATTTATGAACTTTTTGTCTGGTCCACATACAAATGCAATTCGAATGAGTTGGCCAGCTGTTTTGTTCCTGGCTGCATTTAAGAAAACCGTCGGTATTCTAGTTTTGTATGATTTAAAGTTTTTCATAGCTATAATACCCAATAGATAAGTTTAATTGTGTTTAAAGAAAAATTACAATGAATTATATTATATTCTTTGTATTGCTTAATTCAATTTTTTTCTGATAGTACATGATATGAGTGTGGCGGCATTTTTATATATCGTGATTTATTGTTTTAGATATATTTTGTAATGTTGTGATTAAATGATGCAGGAATATAGTGAAAGAGTACATGGCCATTGTTATTCTTATTGCTTATGCATATTTTGGAATTTGCTGGTAATATTATCTGCTGACAAAGAATCTGTGTCTGACAATAGACCAGCGTGTCTCTTTGTGTCTTGCCTGACATAAATAGTGTTGTAGAATATTTTTAAGTTTTTTAGTCAGGAGTTGTTGATATCGAAAAATCTTCGCTGCATGGGCAGTGCTTATGAGTATTTACAGCAAGGACCGTGCCGTATCGAAGAACCATTGTTTCCTCATAAATGATTGTTTCTGAAGATTGAGACGCAGGGATATTTTTCTTTTATGAAGGGGCGAGATTATTATGCGTTGTATGGAGTATCGAGGTGTTTCTGCGCCGCATGTTCGTTATCCGATTGGTGTTACGTGAAGTATTTGTTCTTTTTTTCAATTTTAGTGATTGTAAAACATAAAGCGTTATTTGCCATAGATTATAATGTTTGTATCGTAAAAATGCTGTAAATGCTTGGTAGGCATTTTAGAAAATGATAATTTGTGTAAATAACATTTTTTAGTTGCGTGATATGCAAATTAAATGTTAAAAAAAGATGCGTATGTATTTACTGCCGTTGCAGATTGTAATCGGATATTTATACGTTTATGTGGAGGGTAAATTTTGGTGAATTGTTTTGTATATATTTTGTATTGATTGTTTTTGCACAGAAGTTTTAATGAGGTTTATTAAAAACAGGGTTAATAATTTGTTTATTGTTGTGTGGCGCAAATTGATTTACAAGTAAGATTTTAAAAGAACGATTTCTGGTTTTGTTGTTTGCTGTGTAAAGAATTCTGGTATGTCGGATAAGGCTTTGTGAACGGCTTGCTTAGATGAAAATGGTCCCCACATGACTGCATAACAATCCTGATCATTTAATCTCTTTGGTAAAATAAATATCGGGCTGTTCACATGGGTTTGGCGAAAGGCATTCTGCACCGATAGGGGATGGCATACGACTTCGAGGCGGATGCAATATTTCTGGCCGTCGTTTCTGTAACGGTGGTGAAAAAGAGCGGCGGCCTTGGCATGGCGGCCCTGTTGAATGAGGCCCAGGGGGGTGTCGGGGGCGTGCTGGATATGCATGTCCTCGATTTCTGCGTTCTCCTGAGCGATGGAGTGGGCCTGCTTGGTATCCGTGGGGGCGGCTGGGGAGGAGCAACGTGAAGATGCGGAGGATGGGTGGTCTGCCTCTGGAGATGGGGCGATGGTATTTGGGTCCTGTGCTGGTGGGGATGCCTTTTGAGAGGAGATCTGAAAAATTGCATCCTGCCCGTTTTCGAAACTGGGAGGGAAGTGCTTGCCTGGAACGGTTTGGGCGGAGTTCGCGAGAAAAGGAGTCGCCGGTTCTGGAAGGGGATGTTTTGGAAGGATGTAAGGGTGTTTACTGCATGGAGGGGCCGTGTGATCCAAGGGAGCTTCGGTCGTTTCGGGTCTGGAAAGGTCTTCGGTTACCGTGGATTTCGAGATGGGGTCCAGCGTTGGACCTTGAGGGTCTTGCGATGAGGGCATCGGCAAGGTGAGGGTGTGACCGGCTGGAGATGGTCTCTCTGACCCTTGAGCGTTGCCTCGAATGATGTCCGCACGAAGGGAAACGACCGGCGGCGGAGATTTTGTGAAGGATGGAGACTTTTCGGTATTGGCCCAATAAAAGAGGGCGACGGCGAAGACGGCCATTGCACTGGCTGGGGCCCAAAATCGGATGAAGAGAGTCTTCCGTCTTTTCTGAGTGGGATCGGGACGGGTCTGTTGCCGGATCGGGATTTCTTCCTCAAATAGATCTTCCTGCATCGAGGGCTTGTCTCCTTCGGCTAGTGCGGCAAATTTTGCCGCGCTGGCGTTCTTCAAATAAAAAATATTTAGTAATGCTGGCTAGTTAAACGGTGGCACCTCTTTTGCAATCTCTCACAGTGTACCGCTGTGGATGTTCGCCCGGGGGACTGGTTCGAAATCTGACTGCATGGGAAGAATTATATGCAAGAATGAGTTGTTTTGATAATGATAGCTTATTAAAAATTTAATGATAAGAGCTCTTAGAGGAATTGCCAAATGAAAATCGATCTTGCACCATATTTTTCAAAGGTTTCTCAGACGATTCAAGGTGGGGGAAGGGAATGTGAGAAAGCTGAAAGGGATTTCAGCAAGATCCTCGAGTCCGTTTTGGGAAATCCGGTCTGTAGGGGGCATGCTGCGCCGGCGACCGTTGAAATGAAGGGCTGCTCCAAAGTAGAAGGGGTTGAACCGGTGCCGATAGAGCGATCCTCACGGCTTGCGTGGTATCTTGAAGATGTACTGGATGTAGTCGAAAATTATGCTCAAACATTGGCTGATCCAGCGTGCAGCCTCGAAAGCATAGCACCCTATATCAATCGGATGGCTCTGGAGCAGGAGAAGATCTGGTCGCTTATGAACGGGCTCGCTGCAGAAGATGGGCTGCGCGAGGTCGCTCGAGAGGTGCTGGTGACCTTGTCGGCCGAAATGAGTCGTTTTGAACGGGGTGATTACGTCTGATGTCAAGAAAGCTGTCGTCCTGCCCAAGGGATGTGTTCTGTTTTATTCGCGGCAGTGAGGTTGCAGCCATCGATCATACTGGCCGGGGTGCAGGCAGTCTCCAGATGAATCGGGAATGGCGCAAAGCGGCTTAATCCGAACGGCAACGCGTCAAATAATTGACTGAATGAAGGGTATTGGCCTGTGTAGTTTTTTTAATTCGTGGATCAGCTATCTCGAGACAGGCCATAAAGAGCCTTGGGGAGTGTATTTTGAGATTTCCAGAGAGCATTTCTTGCCCTCTGTCGAGCATTGCTGCGATGTATCTGCCTATCGGAATGGGCAAGATTTACCCAGACTGATTATCCACAGCCATAGGAAAGGCGAGAGGTTCATGCACGGTGTTTGAGTTTGTTTCATGATGCATGATGTGTGTTTGCCGTGTGAATTTACCGTCGGATCTGCGAAATAAGAATGTGCTCCAAGGGAGCCGATGCTGAAAGCAGGGAAAGGGAGGCTTTTGGACAATGCCTGCTTCTCAACATGTTGAAATGATATAATTTTGAAAAACTTATCATTGCACTGACGCTGCCGGTACCGGTGAAATCTATGGTGAGAGGATGTCCCATGAAGACAGGAGACCCGTGTGTGACCGTCATTACGCCGACACATAATCGCCCCGATTACTTGGCGGAGACGATTCGAAGTGTGGTGGGCCAGACAATGTGTGACTGGGAGATGATTATCATCAATGACGGCGGTGTGGATGTAGCAGATGTGGTTGCTGATTTCCATGATCCGCGCCTTATCTATCGCAATGAGCCTGTCAATCAGGGAAAGGCGGCATGTCTGAATCTAGCGCTTGGAATGGCGCGGGGGTGCTACGTTGCTTATATAGATGACGACGATATCTGGTATTCGAATCATCTCGACATCCTTTCCCGGACTTTGGATGAGAACCCTGAAATCGGTGCAGTATACTCCGACCTCTATGCGGTCATATTCATCAGGGACCCTGAAAACGGCCGAAGGTATCCAGTCCATAAGAGCATACAGATCTCGCGGGATTTCAACCGCGATTTCATGTTCTATTTCAATCACACCCTTCATGTAAGCTTGATGCATCGCAGGGAATTGGCGCACAGGGTCGGCGGCTACGATCCGGATATCACCGTTCTGATCGACTGGAACATGACGAGGAAACTCTGTTTTGTAACGGATTTTAAATACGTTCCGGTGGTGACGGGCGAGTACTACATGCCGATGGGTAAATCGGATCGGATCTCCAATCTCGAGCGGCAGGATCCGGAACGGTTTAAACACAATCTGCGCAAGATTCGGGCCGATATGCCTCCCGAGCCGTGGCCGAGGGTTGATAAAGTGACGGTGATCTTGCCGGTTCAAGGTTGGGATTCAAGCGCTGTTGAAATTATGACTGCCTTGACAGATCGTCTTTGTTATCCGGTGAACTTCTTGTTCGTGAACATTGAGGATGGCCGTTCCGAGGCGGACTGCAGGGAGCCGTTGGGCAAGATATCACAGTTGAAAAATGTGGAAATTCTGACGCCCCCACAACCTCTGACACCTCTGGAAGCTTATCGATATGGTGCCGAGAGGACCAATGCCCGCTATGTTTATCTGGCGAGCATGGCTTTCGATCCGACCGTGGAAATGCGTTTGCTCAAAGCCATGGCGTTCCTGCGCAGCAAATCCGTTGCCGGTGTGAAGTGGGCTGTGCCCGGAGAAAGGGACTCCGGTTTTGATATTCTGGTCGAACGAAGGCTGTTTTTGGAACGTTCGGATCTCAACGATGATTCGGCCTGTGTGGATGTGCAACTCATTTCGCTAGTGCCACCCCCGAGCCTTCATTTTGATGTTCTCTTGTCACAGGCCAAAACAAGCTTGAAGGAAGGTGATTTTCCTTTGGCCTATAGATGTCTTGTTCAGGCGACAGCTATCCGGCAAGGAGCCGGGGGGGCGCAGTTTGTGGTGGACATGTTTGCCAAGGTGTGCTTTGAGATGGGAAAATTCGAGGAGGCGGAGGAAAAATGCCGTGCCCTTATCCAACGCGGCTATGGAGCCGATAACTGGATTCGCTTGGGAAAGATCCTGCAGGCAACCGGTCGCTTCCACGAGGCGCTGGAGGCCTATCAGCGAGGCCTCGATGCCATCGGTCTCCCGGATAATGCTTTGCAGCGTCCCGTTTTTCCGGTGACGATGCATCAGGAATGCGGTGCCTTCGTCGGTATGCTGGGGGCTGCGGAATGTCTCCTGGAACTGGACGACCTGGTCGGGGCGGCCCGGTTTTTTCGCAAGGCTGCCAAAGTCAAGGCTGACAGTCATAGAACACTCCTCGGCTTTGGTGCCCTTTTCCTGAAGGCCGGTGACCTGGCCCAGGCCTGGCAGGCTCTTTCGCTGGCGGCGAAGAAGAATGAAGATGATCCGAAGATCAGCCATCTGCTCGGATGCGTCTGCGAAGCACGCGAGGAATTGAACTCTGCCTTCGATTATTTCAAGAAGGCATTCGGACAGGATAAAGCCGGTGAGGAAAACCTCTTAGACCTTTGTCGCATAGGGCTAAGACTCGGACAATGGCCGGTGTTGGAATCTGCATTGGAGGAGTTTTTGGAGCATAGGCCCGGGTCTGCGGCGGGACTGCGTCGGTTGGCTGAAGTGAAAGCCATACGAGGTCGTGAAGAGGAGGCACGCGCGTGTCTGGACAAGGCGGCCCTGATGGATAACCATGCGGTTTTTGCTGAAGCCAAAGGTTAGGCCTATTTCCTGGCTTCCCAGTCTTCCTGGATCTTGAGAGCGCCGAAGGGTTTTGGGGCAGCATCGATGAAAAGAGATGTCTGATGTTTGAGCACAGCTCTTTAAACAGCAGTGTGTCGAGCCTAGAGTCGTCAGGTTTGCGTTATTCATTTGCTCAGCTGGAAAAATGATCGAGGTAATTGAACGATGACAGCTAGACTGGAGATCAACGGCATGGAGCGCTCCTATCCGGAGAGGACAGCCAACCTGGAAGAACTGCTGTTATATGTCATCCAGAACGACCAGGCTCCATCACCCCTGATGGTAGAAATCAAGGTGAATGGTAAACACTATGATGAGGACTTTCGCCATCAGGCGCGTTTGCTTTCGCTAAACGATCTCGATCTGGTGGAGGTGATAACCCACGACCGTGAAAGTCTTGTCGAGGACTTCCTCTCGCAGTTGCCGGGACATATTGAAGGGATTCGAAGTGGCATCGAGCAGGCCTCAGAATGTTTGCGCAGGCCGGGGTCCCGCTTGAAGGGGTATGATCTGGTCGCAAGAAGCTTCGAAGTGCTGCAGTCCTTGGCGCAGCATCTTTACCAAGTCAAAGCTGCGCTTGCCGGACAGGAGGAGTTTCCGGGGGGGCTATGGCCTTGGGAAGACCTGGTGGTGACGCTCGACAAAGTTCTGGCTGTGCAGGAGGCCGGCTGCGCCGAAGCGATAGCTGATGTCCTAGAGGAAGAAATGCTCCCGCAGCTTGCCCGGTGGCATCGACACGCTGCTACCGGGTTTTGCGCTAGAGCCTGAAGCCTCATTGGGATGAGGATGATGGAACGGGAAACACTGCAAAGCCTTATCGCGTTGGGGCGGGTCCATTTGGAGGCTGTTCATGCACGGGACTGGGGTGCGGTCGATGAAGTCCTGGAGCGGAAGTTGGATCTTTATGAAAAAGGTTGCCCCATAAGGGAGGAAGGCCTGCCGCCGAGGGACTTGCAGAAGATCCATGAATTAATAACCATCGAAAAGCAAATCGATTCAGCGCTCAGGGTCAGTCGATCGATGCTATCGGATGATCTGGAAACGGTCCGGTCCTTACATGTTTGTCTGCGTGATCTTCGCAAAGCAGCTCGCCCATCGACACGTGCGCGCCTGTTTTTGAAGGGTTGAGGAAACAAAACTTTTAAGTCTAATTGGATGATTTAGCGTTATTGTCCATGAAACTGATCAGGGAGTTGATGATCCCACTCATGCGGTTGATATAGCTGTCGAGGCGTGCGTACTGTTGTTTGAGTCGCTCCTCGTAGAGCAAGAGTCGGCGTTCTTCCTGGCTAATCCGGCTTTCGACGTTTTCAATAATATCTTCGTAATGATTTTCGAGGTTGCTTAAAGGACCACTGCTGCTGAGAAGGTTTTCCAGTTCGTGACCCAGTTCGGTAATGACGCCGTTTTGCAGCCTCAACTGCGTTGTATGGATTCCGCTCCCGGCTGGCAGAAATGCACTCATGGCGATGCCGCGTTCGGGCCCTGAAACACCTGTAAGGGTATATGCGCCACTCCCGCCGCTGAGATTCACCCAGTCGCCCCAATCGCCGTTTTCAAGTTTGAAATGGGCTCTTTCATTGTCGGTGTCCACCTCTACCTCGTAAAGCCCCGGTGTGGCTGTTGGGAGAGTGCTTGAAAACCGGATTTCGCTGCTGTCGGTCATTCCGCCAAAATAGGCTGAAAAGACCGCCGCGACGGCATCGGAGTCGTCGTCGAGGGCGTTGCTTAGGATGTCCTGATCCAAAAGCAGCAATCCTTGTGTGTCAGAGCCTTCGACAGCGTCGGTGTAAAAACCCAATTGGAGTAGGTTGCAATAGGAGTCGAGGCCGTCCCGGAAACCCGGTGCAGTGCCGCTGATCAGGCTGTCCAGGCGGCTTTTGATGATCTGGAGCGCGTAGTTTCCCAGAAGGGTGCCTGCCTCCCCGGTTTCAGGGTTATAAGCGGTGGCGTCCTTGACTTCCATGCGGACCGAGTTGAAGGCCTCGCGGAAGGCTTCGATCTTGGAGATCATTGCTTCCTTGTCGGTGCCCACGGTCAAGGTGACGGTTCCGACATCTTTGAGTGTCACCGTCAGGCCGTCAAGGATATCGGTGATGAGGTTTGTCGAGCGCTCGATCCATGCCCCGAACGGATAGCCGTCCACCCGTAATTGGGCATTGCAGGCAGCGGTTGTTTCTGTAAAGACCCCTGCCGTCGCGCTGAAATCCTCCGTATCGCTGCTGCCGTCGAGGGTGGTGCCTCCGGACGGGCTGAGAACGATGGTATGCCCATCGCCCGTTTCGCGGCCTGTCAGAATCAAATGAGATGCGGCACTGCCTGTTCCGCCATCGTCCAGGATGTAGGCGTTGATGCCGGCTCCCGAGGCATTGATGAGATCCCTCAGCCCCATGAGAGTCGTCCCGGTCGGCACGATGATATCGACCGGGTCATCTGTCCCGTACTGGATTTGGAAGACCTGGTCTGTACCGCTGGCATTTACCGTCTGGCCAAAGCCGGAGGCGCCGAATTGCACCGTGTCTCCGCTTCCGTCCAGGGTCATGTCACCGTCTGGGTCTACGAGGATCGTCTTCGTTCCATCCGGAGTAGTCTCTGTAAGCACGAGACGGTCTAGCCCTCCGACACTCGTGATTTTGGCGGTGACTCCCGGATTCGCAGCGTCGCCGTTGATTGCAGCCTGTAGATCTTCAAGACTTGCGCTATCGGCTACCGTGATAATGCGGGTCGTCCCGCCGTACGCGTAGGAGAAGGTTCTATCTGAGCCGCTCCAATTGACTGGATCCGTGCGATCCGCCACTCCAACGTGCATCAGGATCCCGTTCTGGATGCCGCAATGCGCTTCCGTTTCGGCTTGTGCCAGTTGCCCCACGACGAGGCTGTGATTGCCCTCAGCAGCGGTGCTGGAGGCGGTTGCCGATACGACCCCCGTATTCGACGAGGTGGCCGTGCGGATCAGGAACTCCCCGGGGCGGTCCATGCCTCGTACCGTGTTGTAGAAAGCTGACAGGGCCGAATCCACCGTGCCGATGGACTCGATTTTGGCTTCCCACTCCGATTGCCAACTCTCCAGGGGGGCTACCCGGGCTGTGCGGCGGGCTTCCACCAAGGCCTGGATGATCGTATTGAAATCCTGATCACTGCTCATCCCTGTAAAGCTGATCAATCCTGACATGCTTCCTCTCTGCTTTTTTCGCTTTCCTCAGGGTTTGGCGCCTGGCGCATCGGTCTTCAACTGCCGGGTTGAGATGGTCGGGCTTTGCATTTACAAGTACACCGCTCTCACAACCAAGCAAGAAATATGCCTTCTGCGGACCCTTTGGACCATCTGTTCGAGACGGCGGCATTGCCTCTGCAGACGTCTGACAACGGATCGATGTCAGGCAGATTTTTCCGCTGGCCCCGGCAAAAGAGCACGGGGGGTCAGACCTGCAGACCTGTCGCATGCAGGCGAGGAGCGTCGCCGTTTCCTCGCACCTGCAAATAGGCATTTTCCCACCCTTCCAGCAGATTGGAGAGCATCTGTCGCACTTCTTCAAGACCCCGAACATCGTTTCGCCAATTGGCCTGAATGAGATGCCGGTTCATGAAGAGATAGATGCGTCGCAGGCCTTGTGCGAGTTCTCCCCCCTGATCGATATTGAGGGCGTTGTTGAGTTCCATCACAATGTCGCGTGCCTTGTTGGCGTATATATTCTTGTTCTTGATATCTCCCGCTTCACTGTACTGGACGGCCTTGTTCAGAAAGGTGATTGCCCCTTCGTAAAGCATCAGAACGAGTTTCAAAGGGCTTGAGGTGTGGATGTCGGCTTCCATATATGCTTTGTATGGTTTGTACATGCTAGGCCTCCCCTCAGGATGGCATCTTCAGGCGATGGTCGCTCACAGGGCCTCTTGGATAATCGAGCGACCCGCGGCCTTTTTTCATGTGATGTTGCCTGTCGGCCGCAGGTCGCGCATCTTTTGACGAACTAGCCCAGGAGCCGGGTGGCCAGTTGGGGCAGGCTGTTTGCCTGGGCCAACATGGCGATGGCGGCCTGAGCCTTCACCTGCAGATTCATGAAATTGGTCATTTCGAAAGCCACATCTACATCCGAGATCTGGGATTCTGCAGCCTGGATATTCTCGGACTGGATGGTCAGATTGGTGACGGTATTTTCCAACCGGTTCATCATGGCGCCGAAATGGGCCCGGCCTTCGTCTTTCTGAATGATTGCGTCATCCAGTGTTTCCAGGGCAGCTTGAGCGCTTTCCTGCGAGGCGATGCTAAGATCAGCAATTCCCAGTCCGCTGGCCGTCATATTCTGATTTTGAACTGAATAGTAATCCTCCGTGGCGTCATTGCCGGTTCCGAAGTGGATCGTTACAGAACCGTAGGATTCATCAGTCCCTTCGCTGCCGTCGGATTCGGAGGTGGAAAATACATACGTGTTTCCGCTCGCATCGGAAAAGAGGGCTTCCGACTCGCTTGCACCGGCAGTCTGGTTGGTCAGGGCCAGACCTTCACCGCTTGTCCAGCTTGCCACGAACCCCGTGGTGGCCGAATTGGCGTTGAGCCAGCTCACCAGATCCGCTCCCGTGTCGGAACTTGTTATGACAGAAGTCAATGTGCCCAGGCTGCCGTCATGACCTTTGTATGAAAAGGTGAGCGTTTCGCCCGACTCGAAAGCCGTGAATGCCGATACAACCGTTATCGTGCCTGCCGATAAATTAGCCTGATCTTCCGCGACTCCCATCACTTGGGCAGTCGCAGAAGCGGCGACGGTCCCGTCGAGCATCTTGGTCCCGTTGAATTCGGTGGCCTGCGCGATCCGCTCGATTTCATCGCGCATGGCGGCGAACTCATCGTGCATGATCTGCCTCTGATCGGTACTGTAAGTCCCAGTGGCAGCTTGTTCGGCTAGTTCCTTCATGCGGATCAGTTTTTCGTCGATGACCGAGGCGGCGCCGTCCATGGTCTGGAGCATGCTGATAGCGTCGTTGGCGTTGCGGATGCCTTGGTTCAGGACCTCGACGTCGGACCGCATGAGTTCCCGAACGGCGAGCCCGGCGGCATCGTCGGCGGCGCCGTTGATGCGCAGACCCGAGGAGAGGCGGTTGATGGATTTGCTCAGGCCGTTGTAGCTCCGAGCCAAGTTGTTGGCGGCCGTCAAGGCCATGATGTTGTTCTGAATGGTAAGTGCCATGTTGTATCCCTCCTTTTGCAATGAATGGAATGAATCATAAACTGCCTACTCCGACCCGGTGCCAAGCTGAATCCCTGCCGTTCACCTCCTCTTTCATGATTGTATCATTCAGAACGCTTTCCGTTTGTCTGAGCGGAGCCATAGCGAACGAAGAAGGCTTTCTGACGCCGTTTAAAGGACTATCGTCCAAATCTTGGGAGGACTTTAGTAAAAAAATCATCCGGCCGGTGCGATGCAGGCGGCCTTGAACGCGTGGTGACCCTTCAGGAAAAGTAGACGTTTTTAGGCTGTAGAGATAAACAACACTTCGCTTGACAAAGGCGGCCTTTTTGGATTAATTGCAGCTTGCTTAGAAAATTTTTCACTGGCCGTTCGGAAAATGCCTCGCGTTAGCTGCCGGCTTGGCCGAAAGCTTGCATTGAAAGTGCTGCAATGGATTGAAAGGGGATAGGTGGTCTCAACAGGATGATACATCGATGGCCGAAAAAGATCCTGGTGGTCGACGACGAATCGGCTATCTGCGATCTGGTGGTGGAGTTTTTGAGCTTCAAAGGATATGCGGTATCGTCAGCGTCCAAGGGGTACGCCGGCCTCAGGATGTTCCAGCAAGAGGATTACGATCTCGTGCTGCTCGATATTCGGATGCCCGAGATCAGCGGCTTGGACGTTTTGAGGGAAATCAAGCGCATTCGGCCGACTACAGCGGTCATAATGTTGTCGGCATATGGAGATGCTGAGACAATCCGGACAGCCCTGACATATGGGGCCGCGCACTACATCGAAAAACCTATGGCGCTGGAAGGGTTGCTGAGGACTATCCAAGGCCTTGAGAAGGAGAGAGAGGAGGTGTAATGGTTTGGGATGGGTTTTTACCTCTGATGCCAAGCCCGGTATGGTGCTTGAACAGGATGCTCTCAATCGTCAGGGGACGCTGCTCCTCAAAAGCGGGCGGCGGTTGACGGAGGAGAATATCAGCATGTTGAAATCTTGGGGAGTTCCGAAGCTCTGGATCGAAACAGGGGATGAAACCGCTGCCAGGGCCGAATCGCCGTCCTCTGCCCGAAGCGGAAGAGATCGCAAGACCGAATTGAGCGCCCGCTTCGAGGGGGTCTTGGAACACCCGGCCATGGTGGCCATTTTCGAGGCAGTCTGCAAACTGGAGCGAACGAGGTCCCGCGGTATAGCATGAAGCCATCCAGCCGTAATCTGGATCGGATTATCAGGAATGTCGCCGATCTCCCGACTCTTCCCGCGGCTGTTCTCCACATCACGCAGATCGTGAACAACCCGAAGGCCTCCGCTCGTGATCTGGCGGGGATTATAACGAGCGACCAGGTTTTGACCGCGCGCCTGTTGCGATTGGTCAATTCCTCCTTCTATGGTTTCCCGCAAAAAATTTCAACAGTCACCGGTGCGATTGTCCTCCTGGGGTTCGATGCCATACGTCATCTGCTTCTCAGTACCTCGATTTTCCATCTGTTTTCATCCCCCAACGGTGATGCGCGTTTCCATTTAGATGCTTTTTGGGACCATTCTCTGGGGTGTGCGTTGGCAGCCAAGGTGATCGGGAGCCGGATGCGTTATGAACAGGTGGAAGAGCTTTTTGTGGCCGGTCTGCTACATGATATCGGGAAGATTATAGAGGTGCTGTATTTTCCCGATGAATTTCAGCAGATCGCCAAAGGGGTCTCAGAGCGGAATATTTTGATGCTGGATGCCGAGATGCAGATCTTGGGCCTCAGCCATGCAGAGATCGGTGCTGCTTTGGCCGAGGCGTGGCGCCTGCCGCCCAAACTCATTCAGGCCGTAGGGTTCCACCATCATCCGGCCGATACGGAACATTTTCGGAGGGAAGCTGCCGTTGTGCATTTGGCCGATATCCTTTGCCGCGCGCTGGACCTTGGTTCGGGGGGCGATATGCGAATGCCTTGCCTGGATGCTGTCGCCTGGGATCATCTGGATATCGAGATTGCGGCCTTGGAATCGATTTTGGATGAGATCGACGCGGGTTTTCGGGACCTAAGATGTGCGATATAGCTTGATCATTGACGTTGCAGGACATGGGCCTGAGAAGCAGTAAAAAGGCGAGAAATTTTCCGAAGAGCCGGAGGAGCAGGTTGCCAAGTGGATGAGAAGCGCGTGCTGGATTTTGAAGCGGGTTATGACGCGGCCCTCGCGCTTATCGAGAAGATAGACCGGCTGGGGCAGGTTCAAGAACGTATCGCTCTTACGGACGGTTTCAGTCGTATTTGGGATGTGCTTCAGGAAGAAATAACGCGTTTGATTCGGGCGGAGGGGTGCGGGCTGTTTGGTGTCGAGGAGAAGACCCATGCGTTTGTCCTGCGCGAGGTGTCCGATCCAGAAATAGCGGATCTTTGTCGGCGGGAGATTGAACTGCAGATCGAGAGCGGTGCTTTTGCTTGGGTGATCAATCGGCGTCAGCCTTCGCTCATTCCTTCGCTTGCTTTCAGTGAAGGATGGACCGTGCTGCTTTTGCCGCTTTCGACCCCGCGCCAAATTCTTGGCGCGGTGCTCGTTATTACTGCCCAGGATCCTAGCGGCATTACCCACGAAACCGTCAGGTTGTTGACGATGCTTGCCAGGCAGGGGGCGCTGGTTATGGAGAACAGATTTCTCTATGACCGTTTGCGCCAGGACCATGAAAAATTGCGACACGCCCAGAACCAGATCATTCGGGCCGAAAAGCTGGCGTCGATTGGACGGATGGCTGCAGGTGCATCGCACGAGATTCTGAATCCTCTGACCATTCTTTCCGGGCACCTCCAAATGCTGCAGTTGCAAGAGGATCTCGGTGCCGGAGCACGTCAAAAACTTGCTTTGGTGCAGGAGCAATGCGCTCGCATCGCACGGGTGGTTAAAGACCTGATGCGCTTTTCCCGGAATGGAGGAGAGCATGTCTTGAGCCTGGATTTGAACATACTGATCCTGAAGGGGCTGCGACTGGCAGAGAAAGACCTGCGGTCTTCCTTGATTGAAGTTTCGCTGGATCTGCAGGAAAATATCTTTCCGGTTAGCGGAGATCCCGAGGCCCTTTTGCAGGTTTTTCTGAATCTCGTGAAGAATGCGCGGCAAGCTATGCCGGAGGGCGGGCGCCTCCACGTTAGCAGTCGCATCGGCGATGACCCTGGCGTAGAATCCGGAAACAGGCGATTTGTCGAGATGAGGATCCGTGATACGGGCTATGGGATTCCTGTGGAGTTGCAGGCCAAGCTTTTCGAGCCTTTTCTGGTGGGGGGGAATACCACAGAGAGGATGGGGCTGGGTCTTTATCTGTGTTATCGTATCGTGCACGGGCACGGCGGGCGTATCGATATAAAGAGCAGTGAAGGAGAGGGGACCAGGGTCATTGTGGCTTTGCCGGCAGGACCGCCGCCCTGAAAATTCAACTAAAGATTCAGAGCGGATCGGTCGATTAAAAGATCGTGGGCTGCGACCTTGTCTAGATCTTTCCATCCGGAAATGGTCTTTTTGGCCAATCTCGGCGTCAATCTGCACGTTTGCTTGTGCGGCGACCTGGAGGTCGCCTCCGCGTCAACGCTTGATTTCCTTGATATTGGCCAAAAATCCTCATTTCCGGATTGGAAACCGGGTTCTCCCAGGAAATCGTTTCCGGGTGGGATCTATTTAGATCATTGGAAAATGGTTTTTTTGGCCGATCTCGGCGTCAATCTGCAGATTTGTTTTTGGGGTGATCTGCGGGTTTACTCAACGCAAACATTTGATTGCATTGATATTGATTTGGGACTCGCTGCGGAACGGTGGGACGGAGCACCCGCAGGATGTGAAGGGTAGATCTTCATCCTTGGATTGAAAACCGGGTTCTACCGAGGAATCATTTCCGGATGGCTCTATCCAAGACGGGGAGTGAAGCGAACGTCAATCGGAACAAGTTCGGTCCGAGGAATAAATTTCTATGAGCGATATGAAAGCCTTAGACTTGAAGGGGTTTGTGAATAACGGAATGCGTGAAGTCTTCTCGACGATGCTGTCCATGGACCTGGAACCAAGCGGACGACCTTCGACGGATGGTTCCGGTCGGGAAGAGCGGATTGTCGGTTCTGTGAGCTTTGCCGGTGCCGTCATGGGGAGTGTCAGCATTACTTTGAGTTCGGGATTCGGGCGTGAAATTACGGCTGCCATGCTCGGCATGTCGCCTGATGAGGTGGAGGACCAGGAGGAGATCGACGACGCTGTCGCGGAAATGAGCAACATGATCGGCGGCTATCTGAAGTCGCGATTCTGTGATTCCGGTTTGCCTTGCGAGCTATCTATCCCCTCGATTACCAGTGGAACGGATTTCAAGATCGAATTGATGAATTGGGAGCAGCATGAGCAATTCAGCTTCGCTCATGACGGCAAGCAGGTTGAGGTGGCGGTCTTTCTAAAAGCGGGATCCTGACACTTTCCCCATCTTTTGCGTTTTCTCCCGGCCTCGTCCGGGAGATCCGGCTGTGGATGCCCTTCGTGCCCTTTTTGGGTGATTCCTGGCCCGTGGAGAGGCGGGGCAAAAGGAGATACGGTGCGTGGGTCTCTCCCCCGGAAACTCCGAAAGGTGTGAGGCGTACTCAAAAAAAAGAAACAGGAGATAGACTTATGACGCATAAGGTACTGACCGTGGATGACAGTAAGACTATCCGTACTATTGTCAAGAAGGCCTTCAAACCTTATGACTGTGAGATGTTCGAGGCCGAAAACGGCGTAGAAGGTCTGGCTGTGGCTGTAAAGGTCCAACCGGATTTGATAGTTCTGGATCTGACCATGCCCGTGATGAACGGGCTAGAGATGCTCGAGAAATTGCGCGATCAACAGACGTTCATGGCGATACCGGTTATCATGCTGACAGCCGAATCCGGAAGGGAAAACGTGATCAGGATCGTCAAGATGGGGGTCAAGGATTACATCGTCAAGCCGTTCAAAGGTGAGCAATTGATTGAGCGGGCGGAAAAAATCCTGAAACTGGAGTTGAAGAAAGATGGGGATGGAGAGGGCTTGGAGGTCATGAATCATATCGTGACTGACGGCGAATTCGAGATTGTTCTATTGTCCGACAAGTTTTCCAAACCTTTTCAGAGCGCATTAGAGGAGTTTTTGCAGAAGCGGATCAGGAGGATGAAGGAAGGGGAACGGAAAAAGGTCATTTTCGATCTCAGTACCGTATCGGCCGTGAGTGTCTCCCTGGTCAAACTTTTGATCTCCCTGTTCAGCAAATGCGATGCGGCGAGTTGCCCTTACGCCGTTGCAGCCAATCGCGGCGTTGCCCAGGAGATGAAAGGCTTGGCTGAGTTGAGTTCCGTTGCCATCGCTGAGGGCGTCGACGCGGCTAAACAAGCCATTTAGGGGGCAAGAACGCCTTCTGGTTCTGCTTTCAATAAGTTGACCAGCAACCGGTGCAGTTCGGTGATACGGTAGGGTTTGCCGATCGCGGCATTGAAGCCGAACTCCCGGTAATTTACAATGAGGGGGTGGTTGGCGTACCCGCTGGCTACAATGGCTATCGCAGCGGGATTGATGGCGCGCAAGCCGTCGAGTGTCTCTTTGGCACCCATACCACCCGGAACGGTCAAATCCAGGATAGTGATGTCGAAAGTCTTTCCTGCTTCGTTTGCAGCGCGATAAGTCTGGAGCGCCGTCTCTCCATCACTGGCGCAAACCACTGTATAGCCCATCGATTCAAATGCTTCCTGAAGGACGTCGAGCAGTTCGGCCTCATTATCCATGATCAGGATGCGGCCTTTTCCCTTCAGCTCTCTCTGCTCTTCGCCGTCTTGGTCATGCAGGGATGGGGGTTCCCAGCCCTCCTTACCGGCTGCCGGCAGGTAGAGGGTGAAAACCGATCCTTCACCGGGGGTGCTTTCCACCACGATATGGCCGTTGTGCTTCTTTATGATCGCATAGGAGGTCGCCAAGCCGAGCCCGGAGCCCCCCGCCTTCGTGCTGAAATAAGGATCGAATATCCTGCACAGGTTTTCACGGGGAATGCCGGCACCCTGATCACGAATGGAGATTTGGACGTATTTCCCTGCGGACAGCAGGGGGTGAAATGATCCGCTTACAAAGATGTTGCAAGCTTGAATACGGATGACGCCTCCGTTCGGCATGGACTGTTCGGCATTGATGATCAAGTTGTTTAGGACCTGATTGATCTGCCCCGGGTCGCAATTCACCGGTTTCAGATCGTCCGGAATCTGACAATCGTGAGTGACATTCGATCCCCGCAAGGCGAAACAGACCGAATCCAGGATAATAGCTTTGATTGATGAGGGTTGCTTTATAGGGACGTAGCCCCTTCTGCTGAAGGTCAGAAGTTGCTGAGTGAGATCCTTGGCCCGGAAGGATGCCTTTTCAGCCTGAACCAGCTTTTCGTAAGCTTTCTCCTCCGGCTGGAGGTACATCTTGGCCAGGCTGATCTGCCCCGATATTGCAGTCAGGATATTGTTGAAGTCATGTGCGATGCCGCCTGATAGAAGGGCCAATGATTCATATTTCTGGGCCTTTCCGATTTCTTCTTCCATCCTTGTCTTTTCCGTTATGTCCCGGAAGACAACCACAGCCCCTAAGATTTTACCCTGCCGGTCGATGATGGGCGCGATGCTGTCCCAGATCAGACGTTCTTCATTGTTCCTATCCATCAGAATGGTGCTGGCGTCAAAATCCTTGATCTGTCCGCTCCGGATGACCTCGTCGACAAGCCCTTTCTTGGTCTGGCGCGAGGATGTGTCCAAAAGCTTGAACACGTGGTCGATAGGTTTTCCGGCAGCCTCATCCTGAGAAAAACCAGTTATATCCTCTGCCACCTTATTCAATAAAACCACTCGGCCTCCCTCGTCTGCAGCGATGACCCCGTCACCGATGCTTCTGAGCGTCACGGCCAGTCGCTCCTTTTCGGTTTCGAGGGCTGACAGGGCATTCTTTTCCGCCGATATATCTCGAATGACTGACTGCCGCAAATGGGTGTCCTGACCGAGGGGCAGAGAGCTGAGGGTCGCGTATAAGCTGCCCCCATCAGGCCTTTTCAGCTTAATTTCATGAGTTTTGCCGTCTGGAAGGGCCAACGCCTCTTTCAGTTTCAAGCCGGCTTCAGAAGGGTGTTTTTCGAAGAGTTCCTGAATGAGCGGGGCTTCTTCATCCGGCATTTTTTCATCTAATGAGAGAACAATCCTAGCCCTTTGGTTACAGCGCAGCATTCGGCCCTGGGGGTCGTGCAGGATAATTGCATCATCGGAGTGCTGGAAAAGGCTTTCGAACCGGTCCGTACTGATCTTCAAGGCGTGGATAAACCGTTCGTTCCTGGCCAGTGCCAGGCTGAGGGATTCTGCGCCGGCACGGGCCTTTTCAAGAAGGGCGATGCGCCGCAGGGTCCCTTCCATAACTGCCTTAAGATGATCGAAGACGTATCGCATACCGCTCAGTACCGCCAACTGTGTTTTGTCGGTCAAACGCAGTGCCAGTTCACCGGTCATCGTACCCTCTGGTCTAAACGGCAAAATGAAATAGGGGTCCTGAAATTCAAACCACGGCATCTTTGTTGAGCCCCGCCCTGCCGGATTTCCCGGTTGGCCCCTTTTGTCGATCAAACTCTCCATCTCTTGAAGAGGGTGATGATAGCCGCTGTCCTCCGTTGCCCCTTGATAGTGTAGCGGAAACTCAAACAGGCGTGCAGATGCTCCATCCAACCAGCAAGCCCCTTCCAGATCGACATTATCCCCAGCGTCTCTGCAGCAGACCAGTCCGGTTTCTATCTCCATGCTCTCGCGCACATGGTCGGCGGTCGTCAACAAGAATGTGTGGATGTCATCCGCTTCAAGCAAGAGTTGCTGTAGGCTCAGGATGCCTTCCAGAAGACGTCGCTCTTCTTTTTGTCTCCTCAAGCTCTGGCTGCCTGAAATCATACGGTCTAGCGTCCTTCTCGCCGCCTTGAGACATGCGAGATAGAAGTCCTTTTCATCTCGATGAATCTCCAGCAAGGTCGCTCGTCGAGAGATCTGCCGACCGATAACGTCCAGAATTGCCGCATATGAATTCTCGGGTATGCCCAGGATCTGGAACAGGCTTTTCCGTTCTTCAGGACCTCGGATAGGCGGCAGGGTGTCTGCCATACAATCGTGAGACAGAAGATCCGCCAGCTGAATGATGTGCATCAGCCTTTGGTTCCGAATGAATGTCAGGTCCTTCATGGTGTCCAAAGCGCGATGGTGCAGCCAGATGACGTGTACCATGATTTCAGGCAGACGCCATTTCTCCGCCAACCACTTTCCTGCGAGCGTGTGATCGCATCCGAAGAGGTCTTCTTCCATTTCCAGCAGTGATTCACCGGGGACTTGCGAGTTCAGAATCTGCTCCCAATCGGTTCTGAAAAAGGCATGAAAAACCATTCGGCCGATATCGTGAAGAAGACCGCCGAGAAACGCCTCTGTTTTAAGAGAAGGCGCGGTTTTATCAGCCAGTATTTCAGCCGCAACGGCACATCCCAGACTGTGCAACCATAGTTGATGATCCACTTCGTTTGAATCGCCGGCGAAGGTGTAACGCAAGGACTGAAAAACCAAAAGGGTCATCGTCAAATGGCGGATTTCATCCAGCCCGAGCAGCACCACAGCGTTCCTGACGGATGTGACCGGTGCACGCAGACCATGGTAGACCGAATTGACGAGGCTGATCACCTTCATCGCGACGGCTGCATCCGTGGTAATGAGATCGGCGACCTCTTCGAGATCGATTTCGTCGCGATCGAAGATCTCGAGAAGTTTGGTAACCAAGGTGGGAAAAGCAGGCAAATTTTCGATTTGTCTTACAACTCTACGCACCTTGTTGGTTTTATGGTCCATCGGCTGCATGTCGAAAGACTTTTGAGCCCTGCCAAAGTCGTTTGAAAATCCCATAAGGATCTCCTGTCGATTTTTCAAGAATGCCGTTTTTCCCCTGCCGAACTTTGTTTAGCCGGAGTCGATTGAGGAATCCGCAGCGGCTCTGAAAAGGAGCCCCGTCGGCATCCATATCCTATTTCGGGATTGGAGCCGGACTTGTTCATGAAAGACTGTGATGGACATGCACTAGTGTATTTTTCGGCTGTTCACGCCGGAACTTTAGCTTTTTTGCACTATGGATTGAAGCTGCATTCGCTGTCGCTGCGGCCTCTTCTTTTTCTTCCCTGTTTTCAAGGGAGCAGAGGAAGGATTTATTGACAATTTTTGGTTGATTTTGTATTTTTCTGGCCTGATCCTGTAGCCGCCTGGCTGCGGCAGATGAGCAGCATCCCATTTTCTTAAATCAATCGCTGACGATATTTTTTCGCTGTAGGGGCAATTTCGATATCCCTGACGGCTACTCGTTCTATTCGATGCAAGGTATAGGAAGTCGATGGACCATTTTCAAATTCTTTTCGTCGATGATGAACCCGATATAAGAGAAATTGCTCATAAATATATGACCTTCCATGGGTATAAGATCCGAGTCGCCGAAAGCGGTGATGTGGCTCTCGAACGCCTGCGTATGGAGCGGTTTCCGGTCGTATTTACGGATTTATTCATGCCCGGAATGGATGGATTGACTCTCCTGAAGATCATCAAAGATGAATGGCCGGCCACGGATGTGGTTGTTTTGACGGGATATGGCAGTATCAAGTCAGCTATTGAAGCGACGAAGCTCGGATGTTATGACTACCTGCAAAAACCGATGAAACTAGAGCGCTTGAAGCTTTTGGTGGACCAGATCGCAGAACGCTGGAAAAAGACCGAGCCCGATAATTTGCTCGAGGTGGATGGAGATTACGGCAGCTTTGACGGGGTGGTGGGCAAGAGTCCGCGGATGCAGGAGATATTCGCCCTTATTTCCAAAATCAGCTCGAACGGTCCTACGGTATTGATCCATGGCGAGAGCGGTACGGGCAAAGAGTTGATTGCCAGAGTAATCTGGCGAAAAAGCTCGCGGCAGGATAAACCTTTCGTGCCGGTCAATTGCGGGGCGATTCCTGAAGGGTTGGCCGAAAGTGAACTCTTCGGTCATGTGAACGGTGCTTTCACTGGAACGGTACGGGATACCAAAGGGTTGTTCGAGGCGGCTGACGGAGGAACACTCTTTCTGGATGAGATCACTGAAATTTCTTCTTGCATGCAAGTCAAGCTGTTGCGTGCTCTGCAGGAAAAGTGTATCCGGCGTGTAGGGGAGTCTAAAGAGTTGTCGGTTGATGTCAGAGTCATCGCCGCCACCAATCGTGATCCGTTGGTCAGTCTCCAAGAGGGCCGCTTGAGGGAGGATCTTTACTACCGGCTGAATGTCGTGCCGATTATGTTGCCGCCTTTGCGAGAGCGCAAAGAGGATGTTGAAGGGCTTGCTCGACATTTTTTGAAGCGACTGGAGCGGATGAATAAAAAAAACGGGCCGATTAGCATCACCACCCAAGCGCTTGAGGCCCTTCGTCGATACCATTGGCCCGGCAATGTTCGAGAGCTTGAGAATGTCATAGAGAGGGCCTTTTTATTATGTTCGGATCATTTGATCCGATTGTGTGATCTTCCTTCCAATATCGTTGCGATGCCACAAAACAGTTCCAGCCAAAATTTAAAACTCAGAACGCATGAAGCGAACCTGATCGAGAAGGCTCTGTCCGAGGCCGGCAGCAATAAAAGCACTGCCGCAGATCTGCTCGGGATCAACCTGAGCACGCTTTACCGGAAGATGAAAAAATACGATATCCCTCTCTGATGGTCTTTTCGTTTCCCGCATGCAGTCCCACCGTTAGGTAGTTTCCATCCAGAAATGGTCTTTTTGGCCAATCTCGGCGTCAATCTGCACGTTTGCTTGTGCGGCGACCTGTTGGTCCTATTCGCACAAGTGATTGATTTTCTTAACCTTAGCAGGCTGGGCCTATCCCGAAGGGGTGGCCTGAGCACGCGAAGCGAGTGAAGAAAAATCCGCATTTCTGGACTGGAAACTGGGCCGTGCCGGTGAATCGTCCTATCCCATTTCATCGCTTGTGAGTTGAATCTTGAACGCTTTTGGCAAAATGCAAAAGCTCTTGCATTATGCAAAGTGGACGGGGCCGATTCATTGAAGGAAAGCTGGAGCTTATTGATCTGATTTTGCAATCCCGTGAATTTTCTCGGGTGCCCGGCTTGTGTCGAGCTTTTTCAGAGGATCGGGGGAGATTGGGAAAAATCCGGACGTTTGAGCCTTCGGACTCATCGCAAAACGGCTTGAACCCTTAACGGCGAAGGTCATTGGATATGGAGTGCGAGATGCTTTTTCCCAGTTTATGCCGTTTCAGTTCACGAGGCGGTTGCATTTGCATTTTACACAAGAGGACCGGACCTATTTCAGGTTCAAGGATAAGACCTCCATTGCCTTTTAATGCCGATCTTATTGAAATGTTTTGTTTCCTATAGTTGTACACGGGTCCTGGGGTATGATGGTATGGATCTTGCTCTTTCCTTGCGTGGTTACGAGGCGTAGAGCGATTCCGATGGAGCGTATTCCCGGGGTCCACCTCAGTTCAAGGGTTTAAGAAGAAGATTGGTCCTCCGTCGGCCAGGATTAAAAAATCAGAAAAAAGCGGCTGCGGGATTTAAGGGGATCACCTTGGGTGGAGGAACCGTTGAACCACGTTTTCAATGCATTGCTGGAGGATGATCAAGAGCAGGGATCAGTGGGTGTTTCGCCCAAGTCGTCCCGTGCTGCTTCGCTAGCTTTCGGATCCTTGGTCGGCCAATGTGGCCAGATGCAGGCGGTTTACAGCCTTGTGCGCAAAGTTGCCCGAACCGATTCCACTGTGATCATATACGGAGAGAGCGGAACGGGTAAGGAACTTGTGGCACGGGCGATTCATGAGACATCCGATAGGAGAGACAAGGCCTTTGTGGCGATTAATTGCGGTGCCATTCCGGAGAATCTCCTGGAAAGCGAACTCTTCGGTCATGTGAGAGGGGCTTTCACGGGCGCGACCACGAACAAGCCCGGAAAATTTGAGATGGCTGACGGCGGAACGATTTTTCTGGACGAAATTGGAGATATGAGTCCCGAACTGCAGGTCAAACTCCTGCGGGTTCTTGAAACTCGTTCCTTCGAGCCTGTCGGTGGAAACCGCTCTTACAAGGTCGATGTACGTGTCTTGGCGGCTACCCATCGGGATTTAAGGGACGCTATTGCCAAGGGCCGTTTCAGAGAAGATCTGTTTTACCGCCTGCACGTCATTCCCGTCACCCTGCCGCCTCTGCGCGAGCGGAGGGATGATATCCCTTTGCTGGTGGAGCATTTCGTAGCGCACTTCAACGCTGCCAAAGGAATGAGTATCGCCGGTATCCGGTCGGACGCCCTCGAACGTCTGGTGGATTACCACTGGCCCGGGAATGTCCGGGAACTCAAGAATATGATGGAACGTCTGACAATTCTCCGGGGGCAAGGGGAAATCGATCTATCCGATTTGCCTGACAAATTTCTTGCCATGTCATCTGCCGAGGCAAAGTTTGTTCCGCAGATTGAGTTTTCAGAGGAAGGGATTTGTTTGAATACAGCAGTGACCGAGTTTGAAAAGGCGTTGATACTCCAGTCGCTTCAGAAAACGCAGTGGGTGAAGAACAAGGCGGCGAAGCTCCTGCACTTGAATCGCACAACACTCGTCGAAAAGATCAAACGCCACCAGTTGCAGCCGTGCTGCTGACCATCATCGTGTCAAATATATGACGACCGGTTCGGACTGTTGACGCCCGATGTCACAAGGCGCTGCTCCGTCCTTGCAGGTCGAATGCACTGCCCTACTGCACCGGCTTTTTAATCATATCTCCCACACCCGATGTTTGTTCCTCCTTCTAAAGGCTCTTTAAGATTTCCCCCTATTTGACCCATAGTCATTCCAGGTCCACTTTTCTCATACGATGTTTTTCCAATCGGTGGCATGTTTCTTGCCGTTTCTAAGACAGATCTCATTTGGGGCCGGTTCCCACGGATTCCGATTGGGGTTGTGCAGTGACGCAAGAAAGACGCCTGTATCCATCCAGGGGAATGCCGGCGAGTGAAGGGAAAGGAGTAACGGCTGCATGCGGAGGGCGACGATCCTTCTTGTTGGTGGCGATTCTGAGCTTTGGAGCCAGGTTGACAGGGTGCTGGGCCGAACCGGTTGCGAGGTGCAGCGGGTGGCGGCAGGCAAGGACGCTGCCGCCAGAGTGGCTGAGACGCCCTGCTTGGGTGTCCTCGTTGATACTGCGACGGCCGGAATGCCCTGTAGTGAATTGATCAAGACCGTCAATGGAGTGGCGGCTGAGATTCCGGTTGTTTTTACGGCCCGGCAGAGAACCGTGTCCGAGGCGATGGAAGTGATGCGGGCGGGGGCCGAGGACTATCTTGGGAGGCCTATTGATTCCCGGCATTTGGTCGCTTTGGTCGAGCGGTGGCGCAGCCGGGGGCATCACGATATGCGACCCGAGGTGAACCGGGATCGTCACAGCGGCTTTGACGATTGCCGGGAGATTGTCACACGTGACCCCGCTTTTTTAAATACCTTGAAAGTCGCCGAAAACATCGCCCTCAGTCCAGCGACGGTCCTTATTTATGGGGAGAGCGGCACCGGCAAGGAACTGCTGGCTCGGTTCATCCATGAAAGAAGTGACCGCCGCGAAGGTCCCTTCGTGGCGGTCAACTGCGCCGCGCTGCCAGATGGTCTGGCGGAGAGCGAACTTTTCGGTCATGAGAAAGGCGCGTTTACGGGGGCGTTGAATCGCAAGTTGGGGCGGTTCGAGCTGGCCGATGGTGGCACGCTTGTCCTGGACGAGATCTCCGAGACACCTCTGCCCATTCAGGCCAAATTGCTCCGTGCCCTGCAGGAACAGATCATTGACCGGGTCGGAGGCAGCACTCCGATATCGGTGAATGTGAGGGTGATCGCCATTACCAACCAGGACCTCGCAGTGGCAGTGGAGGAAGGTCGCTTCCGGGAAGATCTTTTCTACCGTGTCAATGTTATCCCGCTGATGATTCCGCCTTTGAGGGAGCGCCCCTTGGATATCCCCCTCCTGGCCCGCTATTTCATTGAGCATTACGCCGACAGGGTGGGTCGGCCGGCGCCGCGCCTTTCCTCTGAGGTCAAGGAACATCTTGTGAAGCGGGAGTGGAAAGGGAACGTGCGCGAACTCGAAAACACCATTCAGCGCGGGATCTTGTTGTGTCAGGAAGAGGTTGTTCTGCCGGAACACTTATTGTTGGAAGGTCCCTTCAAAAGTTTTTCTACCGGCAAGTACATGGTCGAGGCGGGCTTGTCGATGAGAGAGATGGAACGGCGACTGATTTTGGCCACGCTTCAAAATGTCAACGGTAACCGTACCCATGCGGCCCGGATGCTGGGAATCAGTATCCGAACACTGCGGAATAAACTTAGGGAATACCGGGATCGCGGGCTGGTCCTAGCCGAGAATTCCGGAGCGGCGGTGGGGATGGGTTGAAAGAGGATCTGCCGCGAAGACCCATTCTAGTGTTTGCATTTCGGACAAGGCTTTAGGGCGATCAGGCGGAAAAATTTTCCCAACGGCCGGCAAGAAATCACAGGGGCAGGATCGCCTGAGCGCATTGCGTCTCATTTTTTTGTTTTGATTGCAAGGCGTTATCTTTAGATGAGGAGGTGCGATAGGGGTGGTATGTTATTTGCTGCTCGCTTAGCATAGGAAGGGGGAAGAGGGCTATGTCAAACGGCGGTCTGTTTGATGGAACGATCCAGAAGTTGTGTCATGCATTGGACCTACGTTCCATACGGCACAATATGATTGTCTCCAATTTGGCCAATATGGACATTCCGGCATATAAGCCTTTTGATCTGGTCATTCGTGAGGAGATGGGCAAGGACCGTGGAGAGGCTTTGCCGCTGCTGCAGTCGCAACCCGGACACATGGCATTGGCAGGGGCGGGCCATTCAAGCTTGCAGCTTGCACCAGCGGCGATGGCGATGTTTACGGAAGACTCCGCTGCGCCTGCACTGGACCGGGAGCAGGCATTGGCGGCTTTGGCACAGAATGGTCTGGTCTACAACGCAACGGCCCAGATTGTCGCCCGCAAGTTCGATGGTCTGCGTAACGTCGTTGAAGGAGGAAGGGAGTAAGCGCCCATGGATTTTTTAAACGCCCTGCAGATCAGCGCTTCCGGATTAAGTGCCCAAAGAATGCGTATTAATTTGATTACAAGCAACTTGGCCAATGCTGATACGACCTCCACGGCTGAAGGTGGCCCGTATAAACGAAAGGATGTGATTCTGGGGGCTTTCCCGGTGAGCAGGGAGAATGATTTCAGAGATGTCATGTCCCGTGAGGTCGAAAATGCAATGGCCGAGGTGAAAGTGGTGGGAATTGTCGCCTATGAAAGGGCGCCCCGGATGAAATATGCGCCTGGCCATCCGGATGCGAACGGCGCGGGTTATGTAGCCATGCCGAACATCAACGTGATCGAAGAGATGGCGAATATGATGGTGGCCGCACGCAGTTATGAAGCGAATCTGACGGCCATCCAGACCACTAAAAGCATGGCCGCCAAGGCTCTGGAGATAGGCAGATAGCCATGAAGATCATCCCTCTCTTGCATACAGAAAGGCTTTCGGTCCTTCAAAATCCTGGTTCAACCGAGAAAGTGCAACAGCCGGGCACAGGTTTCGCTTGTGCCTTTAAATCGGCCCTCGCACATGTCAATCAACTACAGAAAACGGCGGATACGGCGGCCGTAGATCTGGCTGCCGGGAGACGAGAGGACATCCACCAAACCATGATCGCTATCGAGAAGGCAGATGTCACTTTCAGACTCATTATGCAGATCCGCAACAAGGTAGTCGCGGCCTATGAAGAAGTGATGAGGATGCAGGTTTAGTGTCCGTGGCTGGTAAAACCTTCTAAGCATGGAACCCGATAGGATTTACCGCTGAAAACATTGAGGTGATATGGCATCTACACTGCATTCCAAGTTTTCATCGGCGATTGCTTCCTTCAAGTCCCTCAGCCACACCAGACGGGTGGTTCTGCTGGGTCTGACGGCGGCGGCGGCCATGTCCATTATATGGCTCATGGTTTGGGTCAACACCCCCGATTTTCAAGTCCTTTATGGGAATCTCGCTCAGGAGGACGCTGCCGCCGTCGTCAGTCGCCTCAAAGCGCAAAAGATTCCTTTCGAGATTGCGGCGGAAGGAAGCACTGTTTTAGTGCCTGCCGAGCGGCTCTATGAGCTCAGACTCGATCTGGCTTCTCAAGGATTGCCGCAGGGCTCGGGGGTTGGTTTTGAAATCTTTGATAACACGAAGCTCGGGATGACCGAATTTGTTCAGAACGTGAATTATCAAAGGGCCCTCCAGGGGGAATTGGCCAGAACCATTGCGGGTTTCAGTGAAGTGGAAAGCTGCAGGGTGCATATCGTCATGCCCTCCCAATCCCTTTTCCTGGATCAGGAGGAGTCGGCCACCGCCTCCATAGTGTTGAAAATCCGTGAAGGATGCCAGCTCAGCCAGAATCAGATTCAAGGAATCATCCACCTTGTTTCTTCCAGTGTGTCGCGGCTGGCCCCTAAAGACGTGACGGTGGTCGACAACTTTGGCAAGATCCTCGGCAGGGACAGCGAATCTTCGGACATGCGGCGTGTCAGTTCCGACCAGCTCGAATACCAGGTGAGGGTGGAGAAGAATCTCGAGAATCGGATCAAGACGATGCTGTCCACGGTCCTGGGACCCGAAAAGGCCATCGTACGCGTTTCCTGTCTCATGGATTTCAGGCATGAGGAAAAAACCGCGGAACAGTACCAACCCGATGCCGTGGCGGTGCGCAGTGAGCAATATCATAATTCCGGGTCTGCAGGGGCCGATGCAAGCGTTGTCGATGTCCCCCTTGGAGTGGATTCGATCGATCAAGAAGAGAGAAAGAAGAAGTCGGAGCCAACCGCTGGTGCCGGGTCCGAGAGGCAGAGCCGCGTAGTGAATTACGAGGTCAGCAAGGTCATCAGCCACGTGGTCGAACCAGTGGGGCGTATCAAACGCGTCTCTGTAGCGGTGGTGGTGGACGGGACTTACCGCCCATCGAAGAATGCACCCGATGATGCGCAGACGGAATACGTACCTCGCAGTCAGGCGGAACTCGAGCGAATGGAGGCCCTGATCAAACGGGTCGTGAATTTCGATGCGGATCGCGGGGACCAGGTGGAGGTAGCCAACATGCCTTTCGAGTTTCGTGGTCAGCCGGAAACTGAGGAGACGAGCGCTTTTTCACGCTGGGTGCGATGGCTTGAACCTTTAGGTATGTATTCGAAATACGTTATTGCGGTTCTGATACTGTTGTTTGCTTACCGGTTGGTTGTCCGTCCGGTTATACGCTGGCTCACAGCCAGCTACGGCGGAGAGATGGATCTCCAGGTTCTAAAGCAGCTGCCCATGACCGTCAAGGAGCTGGAAGACGGGTACGGACGCAGCTCAACGGTTGGTTCCGCGGCTTCGAACCGGGCGCTGGAGGCAATTACGAGAGATCGGGATCGATCGCTACAGTTGATGCGTGAATGGCTGAAGGAAGGGCAGGCCGGGACTCCGAATAGCTAGATCAACCGGAAATGGTCTTCTTGGCCAATCTCGGCCTCAGTCTGCACGGTTGCTTGTGGGATGACCTGTAGACCACCACTGCGCGAATTCTTGATTTAATGGGTATTTTGCAAACTGGGACCTGCCGCGGAGCGGTCGGGCTGATCGCCCGAAAGGTGTGAGGAAAAATTATCATTTCCGGATTGGAAACTGGATTCCACCGGGAAATGATTTCCGGATAGACGCTGGCCAGGACGAGTGTATAGGCTCGACTGTTTGTTGGATGTGTTTGATGTCCCTGAAGAAAATTAACGGTTGGGTTCTGGAATGCAGCAGGTTGGTTGATGGTACGACTGTGGCTTCGACACCGGCCCTGGATTTCGACGAGCAGTGCCATGCCGAGATCGGCCGGATTGGATGCTTCTGAGCGGAAAACGGATATCGCCAGGGGTTGAATGCATGAATCCAAGACATTTGCCTGGTTCATTGAAAGTCGCCATCTTGATCCATTCCATGGGTCATGAGGCGGCTCGCCACATCTTGGACAGTCTCCAGGCGCAGGAACGCGAACTGGTCAAGCAGCATCTGGATCAAATGGGTGCAATTGCGCCCGAGGTGGTGGATCGTGTAGCAGAAGAATTTGCAGAGATGCTGAGCCGTATTCAGCCATCAGCCCCACCGTCGCTTGGTTTAAGGGGAATGGACCGCCAGGCGGATGTCGTGGAAGACCCCCGTCTCCCGAATCTCAGAGCGGTGGAGTGCCTCGGTTCGGAAGTCGTTTCCGACCTTCTCAAAGATGAACATCCGCAGACCATCGCTATCGTGCTTTCACACATTACGACCGAATTGGCCAGCAGCGTGATGCAACACCTGCCGGACGAGACGAGACGGGAAGTGGCGCTGCGTATCGCAGGGACTGAAAAATTCCTTGCTGCTATGGTGAACGAAATCGATCAGATTCTTGGCGAAATTATGCAAAGCAAGGATAGCGGCACCTCAAGGAACGTGAGCGGCGTCGATCGGTTGGCCGAGATGCTCAACCTTATGGAAGGCAGTTTGAGCGAGGCGCTTATCAGTAATATCGAGGAGTCTGATCCGGATTTGGCGGCCGCGATCAAACAAAAGATGTTTGTCTTTGAAGATCTGGTTCTTGTGGATGATCGTGGTTTGCAGAAGCTTCTGCGCCGGATCGAGTCGAAGGAATTGGCTGTTGCGTTGAAGGCGGCCTCGGAGGCGGTTAAGGACAAAATTTTTAATAACATGTCCGAAAGGGCGGGTGAAATGGTTCGTGAGGATATTGAAGCCCTCGGTCCGGTCCGGATGAAGGAAGTAGAAAACGCACAGCAGACCATTACCAAGATCATTCAGGAACTGGAAGAGAAAGGAGAGTTGGTGATCAGTGGGCGCAGAGGGGAAAAGATCGTTGGATAAGATGGACAAGGTCGGTTTGCGGCAAGATGCGGGATTCCCGCTTTACTGTTTCCCTCAACTCTCCCGATCGGACCCTTCAATCGACAGCGGATCAGGGATCACCCAGAAAGGATTCCAGCCGTATGTATCGAAAGAGGCTTCATCCAGCAGCGGTGCGCCTTGGCCCATGCAGGAGAACGGCTCTGCCAGGCTGGAGGATGAAGAAGCTGCGCAGCGAAGAGCGAAGGAAATCGAGAAATCGGCCTACTCAAAGGGCTTCCAGGAAGGGAAAGAGGCCGGTAGAAATTCCAGCCGTCAGGAACTGGATCCAATCTTATCCAATTTCCGGGAGGCGCTCCAGGAACTGGTGCGCGTCAAACGCGAAATCTACATGAGGGCGGAGAAAGAGGCCGTCGAATTGGCTATGGCCGTGGCGAGGAAGATCGTGTGCCAGGAGTTGAGTGTCAGACGAGATATTATTCTGGGTGTGGTACGCGAGGCCTTGAAGACCGTTGAAGATCACGAAAAGATCACTATCAAGGTCAATCCGAGAGATCTCGAAGTAATCAAGGATACAACGGTTCGCAATCCGGACTTTTTTGACAACCTCGGACATGTCCAGTTCGAGGAGGACCCCGGATTGGGCGATGGCGGCTGTGTGATTGAAACGGCGCTGGGAGAGATCGACGCAAGGATAGAGCGGCAGCTGGAGGCAGTGGAAGAGGCTTTCCGGGCTGAGATGATGACGCATTCTTCGGCCGGATAGCGGCGAAGCAGATTCATGGGACAGGGAGCAAGACCGAGGAGGGTGAATGGTCCCGATTATCGATTTCAGCAAGTACCATCGTACCCTGCAGCACCATAGCCCGATCCGGGCCATCGGCCGCGTGACGAAGGTTGTCGGATTTTTGACGGAGGCAAACGGCCCCGTTTCAAGTGTCGGCAGCATCTGCGAGATTTACAGCCGCGAGTGCGCTTGCCGGATCACTGCGGAAGTCCTTGGTTTCAGGGATGACAAGGTTCTGTTGATGCCACTTGGGGATCTCCACTCCATTTCACCGGGCAGCCGCGTGGTTTCAAGGCAGGGGCGCGCAACGGTGCCGGTCGGCGAACGGCTGCTTGGAAGGGTGGTGGACGGGATGGGCTCGCCTATTGATGGTAAAGGCCCCATTGGGGCGGATGCGAAGTATCCCATTTATGCAGAACCGTTGAATCCCCTTCTGAGGAAAAGGATCGAACGTCCTCTAGATGTAGGCGTCCGAGCAGTGAATGGACTCCTGACGATCGGCCGTGGTCAGCGGATGGGAATCTTTGCTGGATCCGGTGTGGGCAAAAGCGTGCTCCTTGGGATGATGGCCCGCAACACAACGGCGGATGTCAATGTGATCGCCCTGATCGGTGAGCGGGGGCGTGAGGTTAAGGACTTCATAGAAAAACACCTTGGGGAAGAAGGGCTGCGGCGCTCTGTAGTCGTGGTGGCAACCAGCGATTGCATGCCAGTTATCCGGATGCGCGGGGCCTTCATTGCGATGGCGATCGCCGAATATTTCCGTGATCGCGGCCAGCAGGTCCTGTTGCTGATGGATTCCATTACGCGCTTTGCCATGGCCCAACGAGAGGTCACCTTGGCTGCGGGAGAGCCGCCCACGACAAAGGGATATACCCCTTCCGTCTTCGCTCAATTGCCCCGACTGCTCGAGCGGGCGGGGACCTCTGCGGGCGCAGGGAGCATTACCGGGCTCTACACGGTGCTGGTCGAAGGTGATGACATGAACGATCCGATTGCAGATTCAGTCCGTTCCATATTGGATGGACACATCGTCCTATCAAGGGATCTGGCGCATCAACGGCACTATCCCGCCATTGATATCCTCGGGAGCATCAGTCGTATAATGGACGATATTGTCAATGCTGGAGTCCAGAAAAATGCTGATGAAATCAAAAGAATCCTGGCAGCTTATCGGAAGGCTGAGGATATTATAAATATTGGAGCATACGCTCGCGGAAGCAACAAAGATATCGATTATGCAATCAAAATGATTGATAAAATCAAATTTTTTTTGCAGCAGGATAAAAATGAAAGGGTATCATATGAACAGAGTATAGAAGAAATGGATCGGATACTTAAGTATGATTAAATGTATCTAATTGGTAAATGATTTATTTTGTTAATTGCGATATCAATTTGCAAGTTTGTTTTTGCAGCGTTTACTAGATTGTGTCCATACGGAAATGATTTCGCGGTAGGACTAAGTTCCCGAGTAAGAACATAAGTTGTTTTATATTTGCAAAACTTTCTCATTTCTGGATAGTAATCAATTAAGGATATCGAATGTACAAATTTCCTCTATATGCTGTTTTGAAAAATGAAAAAATTAGAGAGGAATTAATTGAGAAAGAATTGAATGATTGTTATTTGCTGTTGTTCAACACTAAAAACAAATTAGATAAAATCAGTTTTAAACGATCAAGCTACATTAGATTGCTTGAATTAAAGCAGGAGTCAGGTAGCGATGCCTCGTTGTTGATCTTGTATAGTGATTATATCGATCAGCTATCCTTGGAACTTGAGAGAATTGAGAAAAGAGTGCGGCAGCTCGAAGCTGAAAAAGAGGATAAACGACAAGAGCTTCTCCATGTCGTAAAAAAGCGCAATATTCTTGAAAAATTGGAAGAAAAAGGAAAAAAAGCCCATGAAAGTTGCCTTTTGAGAAATGAGCAAAAATTGCAGGATGAGGCAGCCATGCGCGGGAGCACCGGTATGAGGCAATCTGCCCCGAAGTTATGAGCAGGAGAGGTGATTCGAGCAAGAGATGATCCCTTTATTGTGGTTGGATGCGCCGGCAAGCATACTGGCGGAAGGCGTTGACGGGAACGGTGAATGGATTTTTGGTACGCGGGAGCGCGGGATCGAGGATTGTACGTTCCCCGCTTTTCTCGCTTCCGCCATGCCCTCGGAGAACTCTGCCTGTAAAAATAGGCTTGCCGTCCAAGAACTGACCTGCGGATGGCCATCTGGGGCTGAGAGGCCGTATGTAAAAATCTTTGGCAAAGGTAATGTTTTGCCGCCGGCTGCAGGCGAGGTTGAACGGCCGGGAACGGAATTCAAGGAAAAGCGGATCATTTCAGGAGATTCTCCCATGCCCGAGGTGGGCAGCTCAGGTTTGTCGAATGGTTCGGGTGAAGCCTTCTTCTATGATAAAGCCGGGAGTGCGGCGATGGTTCAGGTGATCCCGCAGGAGGGGGAACTTGTCCGGAGGGGATTGTCCTATTTGGGTTGGCATGCTGCGGAATTCGAGGGTGAGGTGGCCCTGATCGATAGGCCGGTGGCGATGAGTCGATCTGATTCATGCGCAGGTGTCGTTCTGCCGCCGGGGAGTGAAGAGACCGACAAAGGGGGTTTTGAAAGGTTTGTACCTCCATCGGATCCTTTTGAGGACACGTGTCAGGAGGGCGACGAGGACCTGAAGAACGTTTTCCATCCCTCGGAAGAAGAGCAGGCGGCGAGCGACGGTGGCGGGGCCGTTCTTGGTATCGGGAAGGAGTCTTCTTCGGAGAAGGTTGGTGTTTCGGCGGTTGATCGAATCGTTCCGGCTGCAACCCGGCCATTGGTGGATACCGGGAAGAGGAAACCGGATGACGGGACGGAGAATGCTCGGGGCTATACCCCCGCGCAGAGCGGATTTTCTGAAATGCCTGGGGTATGGAGGGATTCCCGTCTACCGGGAGCGGCTGCCATTCAGGGCGTATCCACGCGGCTTGATGCTTCGGTTTTCCATACTGGCGTGGCTGATAGGGCTGACGGCCTCCTGACGTTTTTCGGGTCAAACCACAAAGGCTTTCAGGAATTGAGCGAAAGAAAATCTGTTCCGAATATACCCCGGTCATATTTATCTTCGAGGGATGTCGCAAAGGAGAAGAGATTGTTTGTAACTGCAGGCGGGCTTCCCAAGCCGGGTGTGATCCGATGGTTTGATTCCGGAGCCGCGGAGTATGAGTGTGAAGAGAAGACGGTACATGGTTTCATCAGGCGGGAGGAGATGTCCGGGTCGATTCTGAGCAGCGAGCAGGCCGATTCGCTGGAAGGCGCCTTGAAGAAGACGGAGCGGTCGATGCAATGTATGGCCGGTCGAGACGGGGCCTCGACAGTTCTGCCTGCAGCCCGCGTTTGGCGTGGAAACGAGGTGTCCGGAAGAGAGCAGGCGGGAGGATCTTTTCGAAGGATGGATGTCTCCATCCAAAGTGTGATGATGTCGGAGAAAATGGACGAATCGGAAAGCGTTGATGATCCGATGCGCCTTCACCGGGTGTCGCGAATCGTTGTGGAGACGAGTCCCGGAAAGGATATCTGTGGCAACACTTCGGTTAACGCCGAGGAGTCGATGTCGGAAGGCCATTCAGATCCCCTGAAGGGTTTCGAGCGGTATGCGGGTGACCAGGCGCAGAGCGGGGCAGAGCATCGATCACCCAGGCCGGTGAATAGGCCGCTCCTTTCCCTTTCGGATGAGCAGGGCCGGGACTTGTCCGAACTGGAAAGATCAGGAGAAATATCTAAGGGATCGGGGACAGGGAAAGAGGTGCCCGATATTGGGCGGATGGATGGACCGGCTTTTACCAGTCGGGAATTTGCCATCAGAAGAGGGGTTGTTCAGGGAGACCTGTCTCTGAAAGTAAGCCGCTCTGGGGATAAGACCCTGGTCTCCAGCGACTGGGATGAAGGAGCCGAATATCCGCTTGATCGTGGTGTCTCGTCGAACGTGGTTGTAAGAGGCGTGGAGGAAGAACCTTTCGCCGCTGATCTGAACCAAAGGGTTGCGTCGCCGGGTGAAGGCAGGCCGGACTTTGGAGCCTCTTCGCCGGGAAGAAGAGGCGGTGCTGTCATTAGGGAAGAGGCTCAGTTACTAAACGCCGGCTGGGGGTCGGCGGGCGGAGAGGCCTCGACTGTCAGGAATCGATCCTGTCCCGAGATTCCGTCCGCGCCAGACCCGGAAACCAAGTCTTTGGTGCACTCGGTGAAGATTGCTGAAGTGGGGCGGTTTCTCTTGAATTCGGTGTTTTCGTCTGCAAAGGGCGGAGGTGAAATCCTTCTGCAGCTTAGCCCGGATCATCTAGGCCGATTGCGAATCAGAATCGCGACCGAAGGGCGGAAGGTTTCTGTCCGAATGGCGGCGGAGAATGCTACCGCCAAAGATCTTCTCGAGAGCCAAATCGGGCATTTGCGTGTGGAACTCCAAGGGCGGGGCCTCGAAATGGCGCGGTTTGAAGTAGTGGTGGAGCATGTCTCTGACAGACCGGAGGGTGGTTGGCCGGAAGACGGGTTCACCCGAGGTCGGGAGGAACAGCGGCGTCAGAAAGAGAAAAAGATCCTCGATCCGCCTCGAAGGGCTTCTTCCCTTGCGCCGGTGTCACCTGCGGTCGATGGTGACGTGAATTTCTATGCCTAGGTTTCTCATCTGGAAACAGGGATTCCACTAGCGAACGTGTTGGAGTCGGCAACCGGGAAGGGGTATCGTGCTGCCTGAGGCGGCAGCGGAGGGCCGGGGCGGGCGGAAGGAGGTAAGACGATGAGTATAGCGGCAGTCAATTCTTCTATCATGGGAACGGCTTCAACCGAAAAACTAGCGAACGAAGGCTTGGAAAAAGATGATTTCCTGCGTCTTCTGGTGACGCAGCTGCAATATCAGGATCCGTTGAATCCTATGGACAGCACGGAGTTTACCGCCCAATTGGCCCAGTTCAGTTCGCTTGAACAGATGAATAATCTCAATAAGCAGATGGAGTATCTGCTGATGTACCAATCATCTATCAACAATTCACAGTCGGTGGATTTCATCGGTAAAGAGATTCAGGCAGCGATCAATGCATTCGAAGTGAATAATAGTGAAATATCAAAACTATCTTATGCCATTGACAGCGATGTTTCAATAGTGACGGTCAATATTTATGCAGAAGACGGCAATCTGCTGCGGAGTTTGAACCAAGGAGCTGCCAATGCCGGCAAACATGAAATCGATTGGGACGGCAAAGATGCGAACGGAAACACTGTACCTGATGGGATCTATACATTCGAAGTGAAAGCCGTAGATAACAAAGGTAATGATGTACAGACTAAGAACTTTGTAAGTGGTCAGGTGACTGGGATAACCTTTGAGGAAGGTACGACATATTTGTTGCTGGGTGGATTGAAAGTGCCGGTAGGGGCGGTTGTCGAAATTCTAAGTGCTCAGGAATTGGAAGGTTGAATAAGCCGATACAAATTATATAGGGGAGGAGACCGGAATATGTTAAGTTCTCTGTTTACGGGAGTTTCAGGACTTAAGGCCAATGGCATGGCAATGGCGGTTATCGGTGATAATATCGCCAATGTCAATACCATCGCATTCAAAGCCAACAGCGCGACATTCGCAAATGTCCTGCGAAGATCTTTGGCCGGAGCCACCGGGAACGAGATTGGCAATGGCGTGCATCTATGGGGGTTAAGCCCGCTGTGGGCTCAGGGGTCGCTTGAAACGACCAGCAATTCCACGGATATGGCTATCGATGGTCGTGGTTTTTTCATGGTGAGGCATGAAAACGGAGATGTGTTTTATACCCGAGCCGGCGTATTCTCGTTCGATGCCGATGGTGATCTGGTCAACCCGAATGGTCTGGTGGTGCAGGGTTACAAATACGTGGATGGGAAGCTGCAGGCGGATGTCGTAGATATTTCGATACCATCTGGAAATATTCCGCCCAAGGCGACGACTATGATGAGCATGAATATCAATCTCGATTCCCGAGCCCTGCCCGCGCAATCGGGTTTGACGCCTGCAGTGTGCACAGTGCAGTGCACGGCCGACAATTCGGGCATTCTCTATACGGCGGTTGAAGCGGGTGAATCCGGTAACGGGATCAGTATCGAGTACGTGGATTCAGGCTCGGGCGGGCTGAGTGTGACGGTGAGCGGCGATGCCATCACGGTGGACCTGGGCGGTGCGACGGCGACGGCCAACGAAATCATTGCATTGATCGACGGCGATACGGATGCTTCGGCGCTGGTGACGGCGGCTGTTGCGGAAGGTTATGTGGGGGACGAGCAGGCGGGCCTGTTCGCCGCATCAAGCCTTAGCGGGGGTATCGACGGCGCCGAGGGAATTCCTGCCGACAGCTATTCTACGACGCTGACGGTCTACGATTCCTTAGGTTCACCTTTGAATTTGACAATCGATTTTACGTGTCTGGGTGACAATCAGTGGCAGTGGCGTGCGGTGTCTTCTGATGGAACGTGCACCTCCGGGGGCACGATCGCCTTTGATGCTTCCGGAAAGCTGGTGTCTCCGGCGGAAGATCCGACCATCACCATCTCGGGTCTCACCAACGGGGCTTCAGACATCAATATCAACTGGGACCTGACCGAAAACGAAAACTTCACGGGTTATTCTTTGCGCAGCATGACGACCTTCCAGAACCAGGATGGTTACAGCAGCGGTACGGTCCAGAGCGTGTCTGTGGATCGAAACGGTGTTGTCTCGGGCATTTATTCGAACGGTCAGATGTGGCCCATTTATCAGATTGCATTGGCTGACTTTCCCAGTTACGCGGGTTTGGACGCGGTGGGGGAAAACCTTTACGGTGAATCGTTTACTTCTGGCCAGCCGACCATCGGTATCGCGGGCAGTGGGACCATTGGCAATATCAGCCCCAACTCCCTCGAGATGTCCAATGTGGACCTGGCCAACGAGTTCGTCAAGATGATTACGACCCAGAGGGCCTATCAGGCCAATGCCAGAGTGATCACAACAAGTGACGAAATTCTGTCCGAGTTGATGAATGTGAAGCGTTAAGATCAGGACGATGCTGTGCAGTTACCTGTGTCGATTCCGGCTTTTGGGATGCATGAGCAAATAACCCAGAAGCCGGCTTCGAAACGGGTTTCGCAGTGAAAAGGCCTTGAATGAAGCGGTGACAAGCTTTTTTTACGGATCAGATCCTGAGTTTGTGGCCGCAGTCGACGCGCGCCTTGGCGCGGCAACCGGCTTCAATAGCCGGGAGATTTTTTTGGGGAGGATCCAAGATGATCGAAGTTACACGTCTCGATAACACAAAAATGTGGGTAAATGCGGCATTGATCCACTCTCTTCAGGCTACACCGGATACGGTCATTACTTTTACCACCCGTGAAAAGATGATGGTCCGCGAGCCGGTGGACGAGGTGTCGCGCCGCATCCTGTCTTACCATCGTATGGTCCACGCTGACGATGCATTTTCTCCCGTTCTCTGTCATGAGGTTCGGTCGAGCACAGTCAATTAAGAATCCTTCGGGATTGTTCGGCGTGCGAGAGTATTTCATTTGTGCGCAGGGATTTCAGCCGCTTTTGACTCCGATCCCATCTTTTCCGCGGTGTGGAGATTTTCTGATCTCGTGCCAATGAAGGCCGAAGAAGCTGAACCGATTGACCGAGAAAACGGCTGCGGAACGGTTCAACCGATGGGGAGGAGCTGTTCGGATCTCGGAATAGCTTCGAGGTTCGTGCGACGCCCCTTCTCGGATCTTTCCCGTCTTGAAGACCGTCGATGTTCAAGGCAGTGTCAATGCTTTGACGACTGTCAGGAAAGAATTGACGGTGTGCCACCTATCTAGTTTCCATCCGGAAATGGTCTTTTTGGCCAATCTCGGCGTCAATCTGCATGTTTGCTTACGCGGAGGCGACCTGTAGGTCGCCTCCGCGCAAGCGCTTGATTTCCTAGATATTGGCCAAAAATCCTCATTTCCGGATTGGAAACTCAGTCCTACCGCGAAATCATTTCAGGATGGATACTAATTCGGACAATTCGTGCGGACGCTCGGCATGGTCTTTGCGTTATCAAGCACCGAGATTTTCTCGCAGATGATAAGCTTTCGACAAAAGTCTGAATGTTGGGATCTTCGGCCGTTTTGATCGTGCAGCGAGGAGGATTTCTTTGGATATCGCAACACTTGTGGGGCTGTTGGTGGCTGGGGGATTGGTTGTCAGCTCCATTATCATGGGCGGGTCTTTTACTTGGTTTCTGAATTATCCCTCCCTCATGATCGTGATCGGTGGAACCATGGGGGCCACCTTGATCAGCTACCCTTTGGGCGAAGTCATGGGAGTCTTCAACGTGGCCAAAAAGGCCCTCTTGCATCAATCGCAGTCTCCTACAAAGTTGATTCCCCTGATCGTCGAGTTTGCGCGCAAGGCTCGAAGGGAAGGGATTCTTTCTTTTGAATCCCAACTGGATGAACTGGAGGATCCTTTTCTGGTCAAGGGGCTGCGGCTCGCGATCGACGGTATGGACTCCAGCGCGATCGAAGAAATTATGCGCACGGAGATTCAGTTTGTGGAGGAGCGTCATAATCTTGGTTCCGAGATTTTCAGCACCATGGGAACCTATGCGCCGGCCATTGGAATGCTCGGTACGATCATCGGTCTGGTCCAGATGCTGATGCAAATGGAGGATCCAAGCCAGATCGGGGCTCCCATGGCGGTAGCCCTGTTGACCACCTTTTATGGCACGATACTGGCCAACCTGCTGTTCCTGCCGATCGCGGGAAAACTCAAAACGCGCAGCAAGAGTGAGGTGCTGGTCAAGCAGATGATCCTGGAAGGAATCATCTCGATCCAATCAGGTGACAATTATCGTGTTGTGGAACAAAAACTCAAGGCCTTCATCGCCCCAAAACTCCGCCAAGGCGTTTCAGAGAAGACTGTGCCCCAAGTGGAGCAGCCGACATGAATAACAAAAGGCATGATATCCGAGGGAATCAATCGGAGGGTTCATTTAAGCGTGGAGGTTGGCAGGTCGTTTACTCGGGCTTTATCCTTATCATGCTGTGCTTTTTTATCATGCTTTGCTCGTTTTCAACCATCGAAGAGGCTAAGGTGTTGCGCTTCGTCAAATCCTTTTCAAACGCGGTCAATATTTTGTCGGGCGGGCTCAAATTCACGGAGGGTTCGGAGGTTTTGCTGCCTGGCTTGGACATGGTGGATAAGCGAAATCCTTTGGCTGACCTTCTGCAACGTCTGGAGGAGATCATTCGCAAAGTGGGGTTTTCTCAGTCCGAGGTGACGTTTTCCATGTCCGAATCGGGCCTTTCAATGCGTTTGGCGAGTCAGGTTCTTTTTAGGGTAGGTGAAGCCGAACTGAGCGGGCAGGCCTTGCCGCTGCTGGAAAAAATCGGCCTGTTGATCGAGAAGACGGACTATAGTGTTCGCATCGAGGGCCATACCGACAATACCCCTATTCATACCGAGCATTTTCCTTCCAATTGGGAGCTTTCCACCGCCAGGGCGGTGACTGTGCTGCGCTACTTCCTTGAGACCCGCGACATCCCAGCCGGACGCCTTTCAGCCGTTGGGTTCGGAGAATATCAGCCGTTGTACCCCAACGACAACGAAGAGAACCGCTCAGGCAATCGAAGGGTTGAGATTGTTTTTGTAGATGGACCCAAAATGCGGGGGGGGATGGATGAGGTCACGGACGGTGCTCAGGGGGAGGACAGCGAAAAGAGGCGGGAAAGCGGAAGAAGGCGCGAGTTGGCTGACGACCTTTAACGATTTGATCACTCTTTTGATGGTTTTTTTCGTGTTGCTTTTCACCATGAGTCAACTGGATGTGAAAAAGGCAAAGACCTTCCAGGACGCTCTTCAGAGCGGCCTCGGCGTGTTAATGCCTGGCGAATCCGCCCAGGTGGCCGTGATGGATGAATCGGGCTCGTTCGGCCTTTCACCGGAGTTGAACGAAGGCAAAAGAGCCCACCTCGGCGAAAGACCCGAGGACCACTCCGATGCGGGGAACCGTCTTTTGGGAACGGTTCAGGAGATTGTCAATACCAGTCTTTCGGATCTCGGGGAGGACCCGGGCGTGTTGGCTACTCTGACCGATGAAGGGGTCGTCATTTTGTTGGAAGATGCCGTTCTATTTGATTCCGGAAAAGCGGAGATTAACTCGCAAGCCTTCAATCAGTTGGATGCTATACAAAACATCATCATAAGCGTTCACAATCGAGTGCGCATCGAAGGGCATACGGACGATGTTCCCATTTGCACGCCAAGATTCCCATCGAACTGGGAATTGTCCACTGCACGGGCTGTCAATGTCCTCAAATACTTTACGGCCAGCGGTTTAGTAGATCCGGGTCGCTTTTCGGCTGTGGGTTATGCGGACTCCAAACCACTGGTTCCAAACGAAAGCCCTGAGGCCCGGAGAAAAAACCGCCGTGTAGAGATCGTGCTGGTCAAGTAAAGAGCGAGGAGGTGGCATGTCGAGAAAAACGCTGTTCATGATCCTGGGGGGCATGGTTCTGTTCGTGGTCTTGATCGCTGCTGGCTTCTTCGTTATGTGGCAGCGCATGACCGCTCTTCAGTTACAGCCTGAGACGTCGGCGCCTGCAGCTGCGCCCACTGAAACGGAGATCGATGATCCCGCTAGGATGCTGGGGCCGACCTTTGCTTTGGATACGTTCATCGTTAATCTTTCCGACGACCATCTAAATCGTTACCTACGGGTGACGATGGAGCTGGAGTTGGGAAATCCGACCCTCGCCGACGAACTGAAGAAACGTCTGCCGCAGGTTCGTGACTGTATGCTCAAGATCCTGCCCGTTAAACACAGTGTAGAGATTCAGGGAGTTGCCGGTAAGGAGGCGCTGCGGATGGAGATTATGTCGACCTTGAATTCTTTTCTCAAGACAGGCGAAGTCGTGAACATCTATTTTACCGAATTCGTTATCCAGTAGGTTCAGGGCGATGTCCGACCAGATTCTTTCCCAAGAGGAGATTGATGCCCTCTTGTCCGCCATGGACAGCGGCGAGATCGATTTGGAAGGGAGCAGCCAGGAGGATAAAACGGCCAAGCCTTACAATCTCGCCTCGCAAAGCATCACGCTGCGCGATCAGTTCAGCGTCCTCGAAGAAGTTTATGCAAAGTTTCTGGATCTTCTGCAGGTTTCTCTTCGATCGCTCTTACAGAGAGATATGGAGGTGGCCTTCGTTTCTCGAGAGATCAAGAAATTTGCAGATATGATCAAAACGTTCGGCACTCCGACATTCTTCAACGTCTTTCAGATGGAGCCGCTTTTTGGCTCTGCCTTGCTGGCGATAAAGCCGGGTCTTGTTTTCTCTTTGATCGACTGTCTCTTCGGGGGCACTGGCAAGGCGATCGAAACATCTAGGAATTTTACAAAAATCGAACAGCGGATGATGGAGAAAGTCTCGAGTCATATCCTTGGGGACTTGGAGAAGGCCTGGGAAATTGTCTGTCCAGTGAATATAGGTTCCAAGAAAATCGAGACCAGACCGGCATTCATGCACGCTATAGATCCTAACGATTATGTTGTCAACATCGTCTTTGCGCTGAAAGGAGGCGCCCTGTCGGGGGACATCCAAATCTGTATTCCTTACCTGATGCTGGAGCCGATCAAAGATCGCCTTTCTTTCAAGTATTTGAGGGAACGTGAACGGGAACACGCATGGAACGTCCCGTTCCAGCAGCTTCTGCAGGATGCGGAAGTGGAAATGGTGGTTGAATTGGCGAGGACACAGCAGACCGTGCGCCACCTTTTGAGCTGGAAAACAGACGATGTTGTACGTCTGGACCGCGGACCGGAGGATCCGGTGATCGCCTACATCGAAGGAGTGCCCAAACTCTACGGGTTTCCAGGGATCCTGAAAGGAAGCCGGGCTGTCCAGGTCAGCGGGCCCTTGAAACAGAATGGAGGAAACTGAACGATGTCCAAAGACCAAAACGGTGAAATGGCAAAAGAGCCGCGGAGTGCGCGGAGAGAAGCGTCGGCCGGCGAACAGCCTTATGAGTTTTCAGGGCTGAGCGGGGAGGCAGCAGGTGGGGAAAAGGCCAAGATCGACTTTATTCTCGATATTCCACTGCAGATCACAGTCGAACTTGGGCGTACGCGCATGTTGATCAACGAACTGCTTAAACTCGGACAGGGTTCCGTGGTGGAACTCAGCAAGTTGGCGGGTGAAACCTTGGATGTCCTGGCAAACAATCGGTTGATTGCCAGAGGAGAAGTTGTCGTGGTGGACGAAAAATACGGCATTCGTTTGACGGAAATCATTACCCCCATCGAGCGTCTGGAGAGCTTGAAATGAGTCCCGGGCCTGATTTCTTTGCCGGGATGGGCAAGATGTTGATGGCCTTGCTGGTGGTGCTGGCTGGGTTATGGGCGGCTTTCTGGGCTGTTCGCCGGATAGGGGGAAAAAGGTTGACGCGCAGTCCGATGTCTTTGATTCAGGTCCTGGGCAGCCGTTACTTGGGATACCGGAACCAGATTTCGTTGGTGGCGGTGCCGGGGGCGCTCTTGGTCCTTGGCGTCAGTCGCGAACGGATCAACCTGCTGGCCAGACTGGATCCGGATGCTGCTGAAGATTTGGCCGTAGAATGCGCAGAGGACTCCTTCATGGATCAACTGCGGTCCGTGGGCCGAGGACTCAGCGGGAAGGACAAGAGGGGAGATGCAATCTGAGAGGTCCGGCCGGGGGCGGAAGCGGATCCTGCCTTTGTCGAGTGGATGGAGGAAAATTCCTCAGAGATAAACTCGGTGGTCTGTGACCCGGGGAGAATTTTCGGATATGCAGAGACGTTCACTTGTTGAGATCACGATCCTGTTCCTGTTGATGCTGCCGGGCTCGGCCATCGGGCAGACGCCGGTCCTTGATACGCCTATGGTGACCATCGGTATCGGTACCCCTGCCGATCCTGGACACATGGGGGTGGTACTGCAGATCTTTCTCCTCATGACGGTGCTTTCCCTTGCACCTGCCATTCTCATCATGCTGACTTCGTTTACCCGTATAGCGATTGTCCTTTCGATTCTGCGCCAGGCCATCGGGACCCAGCAGATGCCGCCTAATCAGGTGGTGATCGGATTGGCGCTGTTCTTGACCCTGTTCATCATGACCCCGGTTTGGCAGACGGTCAACCATAACGCCCTCCAGCCTTACCTGAAACAGGAGATCACCCAGTCGGAGGCCTTGGATAAAGCAACAGGCCCGATACGGGATTTTATGATCAAGCAGACACGTGAAAAAGATCTGGCTCTGATGGTGGAAATCGCAAGAATGGAGCGGCCTAATAATATCCAGGACATTCCGACTACCGTTTTAATCCCATCGTTTGTAATCAGTGAATTAAAGACTGCTTTCCAGATGGGATTTATGCTGTACATACCGTTTCTTATCATTGATATGGTCGTTGCCAGCGTGCTGCTTTCTATGGGGATGATGATGCTGCCTCCCATTATGATATCGTTGCCTTTTAAGTTAATGCTTTTTGTGTTGGCAGATGGTTGGTATCTGATCGTTGGTGCGGTGGTTAAAAGTTTTTCAAATTGATTTAATTTATTTCATTATATGATAGGTATATGATATGACACCAGAATTTGTAACAGGGCTTGTAATTGAAGGTTTAAAAACCGCCGTTATGATAGCATCGCCGATTCTGGTGTTTGGATTGCTGGCTGGTCTCATTGTAAGTATATTTCAATCAGCTACACAGATTAATGAAATGACATTGGTTTTTATTCCAAAAATGATTGCAGTGGGATTGGCAGTGATGATATTTTTTCCATGGATGCTGAATAAAATGACGGATTTTACATCTAACTTGATTACAAATCTGCCGATGTATATCAAGTAATAAACACATAAAGTAATAAGGCAGAATGCAAAATATCATTGTTAATGTTTTGGATGTCCAGAATTTCTTTTTGATTTTTGTCAGAGTGACATCCATGCTTTTTTTTCTCCCCATATTCGACAGTCGAGTTATCCCTGTAATCTTTAAGGCAGGTCTGTCACTGGCGATGAGCCTGCTCCTTTTTCATTACCTTTCTCCAACTATCCATTTGGCTGATCCTCTGGGACCCGTGCCCCTTGTGCTGGGGGTTGCCGGAGAGGTCTTCATGGGGGCGGGTATCGCTTTGTCCGTCAAGCTGATTCTTGCCGGTGTTCAGCTGGCGGGTCAGCTGGCTGGATTTCAGATGGGCCTGGCAATCGCGAATGTGGTGGATCCGCTGACAAGCGAACAATCTTCGGAGACGGCCATGGTTCTGAACCTTTTCGCTATGCTCGTTTTTCTCGCCGTCGATGCTCACCATTGGTTCTTGAGGGCCCTGGCCGCGAGTTTCGAGCAGGTCGGCCCCCTCTCTCTGCACTTAAGTCCTTCGTTTGTGGAGAGTCTGCTGACGCTGTCAGGAGCCATGTTCGTCATTGCCATCAAGGTGGCGGCACCGATTATCGCCGCCCTTTTACTCACAAGTGCGGCGCTCGGCTTGGTGGCGCGTACAGTTCCTCAAATGAATATCTTCATCGTCGCTTTCCCCCTCAAGATCATGGTCGGATTTCTGCTGATGGCACTGAGCTTGCCGTATATATCGAGCTATTTGTCGGAGCTTTTCCATACCTTTGGCCGGGAATTGGTTCTGATGTTCAGCGGGCTTTGATGGCTGCCGCGATTCAGTCTGGTCGGGGAGCGACAAGATCGCAAGTCAAGCAAAGTCCGCGAGAACGGCAGTGTTACCAAGGAGGAAATCGAGATCCTCTCAACAGAAAAGGCCTTTTCAGGACGAAGACAGGGTGAACCATGCCACAGGGCAGCGATCAGGAAAGAACCGAACAGGCAACCCCCAAGCGTCGTGAGGATGCGCGCAAAAAGGGCCGGGTGGCGCAGAGCCGGGAGATCCCGTCGGTCATGATACTTTTTGCCGGATTAGGGATTTTCTTTTTTGCGGGAGGCTGGGTTTTCAGCCGTCTGTCTGTGGTCATGCAATGGGTGTTCGGTCAATTGATCGACAGGGCCGAGTTGGCCGCAGGCGATGCCGAGCTTCTCCTGATGAGCTTTTTCAGAGAAACACTCCTGGTCATGGCCCCTTTGGCCTTGGCGGTCATATCTGCCGCAGTGGGCGCCAACGTGCTGCAGAAGGGATTCCTTTTCAATATGGAGTTGTTGAACCCTGATATCTCGCGGTTGAACCCCTTGAAGGGAATCAGACGCATGGCCTCCATGAAATCTCTGGTAGAACTGATGAAGTCTGTGCTCAAGGTGGCTTTTATCGGCGGGATCGGCTATCTGCTGGTGCGCTCTGCAATGGATGAGGTCCTGGGATTGGTGTGGATGGAGGTGCCGGAGATACTTGCCTTCATAGGCGACACCACTTTCAGATGCGTATTGTTGATAACGGTGCCCCTGGTCGTTTTGGCTGTCGCAGACCTTCTCTTTCAACATTGGGAGCATGAAAGAGAACTGCGTATGACCAAGCAGGAGATCAAAGACGAAAACAAGCAGCGCGAGGGTGACCCGTTCGTCAAGGCCAGGATCAGACGGGTGCAAATGGAAGTAGCCCGCAGGCGGATGATGCAGGCTGTAAAGGAGGCCGATGTCGTTGTGACCAATCCCACGCACTTGGCGGTCGCGTTGAAATATTCTCCAGAGACCATGGCTGCTCCACAGGTGGTTGGGAAAGGTGCTGGATTTTTGGCGGAGCGTATCAAAAGGCTGGCGCAAGAAAACGGAATCCCTGTGGTCGAAAACAGAATTCTGGCCCAGGCATTGTATAAAGGAGTCGAGGTTGGAGGGATGGTGCCGGTTGCGTTGTACAGGGCTGTTGCGGAGGTGATGGCCTATGTTTACAGGCTGAAGGGGCGTCGTCTCTAATATCTCCTCGATGTGGAGTCCTAAGAATTTGGCATACATGATGCAATTCGCAGAAAACGGGGCTTTGAGGAATGGAAAGGGAGCGACGGGATGTCCGTCGATCTGATGGTCGAGGATAAGCAAGGGACAAATAGAACAGGCTTGCATCGGCGCGGGGATTTGGTGTGGGTTTAGAAGCCGTAGCGCGAGGTAAGCGCAGGAAAAGGGGTCGATATGGCGGCAACGGCCTTGAATTATAAGCGACTGATGGCTTTCGGGAAAAACGGGGATGTTTTTATGGCTTTCGCAGTGGTGGGAATACTGCTGCTCATGATTTTCCCGTTACAGCCTTTTTTGTTGGACCTGGCCCTTTCACTGAGCATCAGCTGCTCCTTGGTGATTCTGATGGTGGCGGCGTACATCTCACGGCCGCTCGACCTGTCGGCTTTCCCTTCCATTTTGCTGCTCGTGACCCTCTTGCGGTTATCGCTCAACGTCGCATCGACGCGGGTTATTCTGATCAACGGGGGCGAAGGGGCCGCCGCAGCCGGAAAGGTGATTCATGCCTTCGGCAATTTTGTTGTGGGTGGCAACTATGTGGTCGGTTTGATCGTTTTTGTCATCCTGGTGGTCATCAACTTCGTCGTGATTACCAAAGGTGCCGGACGTATAGCGGAAGTGGCCGCCCGGTTCACGCTGGATGCCATGCCTGGTAAACAAATGAGCATCGATGCGGACCTGAACGCGGGTCTGATCGATGATGAGGAGGCGCGCCAGCGGCGCCAACACATCGCCCAGGAGGCCGAATACTATGGTGCGATGGATGGGGCCAGTAAATTTGTGAGGGGCGATGCCATCGCGGGGATTATCATCACCCTGATCAATATCGTGGGCGGCTTCGCTGTCGGCGTTTTTCAGCTGGGGATGGGTTTCGGGGAGGCGGCTGAGACCTTTACTCTTTTGACGGTTGGGGATGGGCTGGTCAGCCAGATACCCGCTCTGATTGTATCAACTGCTGCGGGTATTATCGTCAGCCGGGCAGGGGCCTCCGAGAGCAACCTCGGCAAGGAGATCGCAGCCCAGATATTTTTGCAGCCACGGGCGATTGCAGCTTCGGCGGGCGTTCTTTTGACTTTGGGTCTCATCCCTGGGTTGCCATGCATACCGTTTCTGTTTTTTGCAGCGGTGGCCGGGGCGGTTGCCTACGCCCTACATCAAGCCAGGCAGACCGGGGAGCAGCAGGCGCAGGAGGCAGCTGCGCGGCGCGAAAAAACCGAGGCGCCTCAACGCGTCGATTCCCCACCCCCTTTGGATCTGTTGGCGCTTGAGATCGGCTACGCTTTGGTGCCGCTGGTCGATGTGAATCAGAACGCCGAACTCCTGGATCGCATTCGCTCCATTCGGCGGCAGATTGCCCAGGAAATTGGGATCGTCGTTCCACCAGTACACATCCAGGATAATATGACGCTGAAACCTGGAGAATACACCATTCTGCTCAAAGGAAACGAAATCGCACGTGGCGAGCTTATCATGAACCATTTTCTTGCAATGAACCCCGGGATGGCAAAGGAAAAGATCGAAGGAATCACGACAAAGGAGCCGACCTACGGCCTCCCGGCCTTGTGGATCAAGCCCGAAAATCGTGAGCGGGCCATGGGGAAAGGGTACACGGTTGTAGATCCGGCCACCGTCATGGTCACTCATCTTTCACACGTGATTCGGACCCATGCCTATGAGATTTTGGGCCGTCAGGAAGTTCAGACGCTACTGGACCGGTTCAAGGAATCCTATCCCAAGGTGGTGGAGGAATTGATCCCCAATCAGCTTTCGCTTGGGGCGGTGGGAAAGGTTCTGCAAAATCTTCTGCGGGAGCAGATCCCGATTCGCGATTTGCTCACAATCCTCGAGACCTTGGCCGATTGGTCACCCGGGATCAAGGATGTCGAAATTTTGACGGAATATGTTCGCCAGGCGATGTCTCGCACGATTACACGAATGTACGAGGCGTCCGATGGCAGCCTTCCGGTTCTGACCCTCGACCAGGCTGTGGAAAAGACCTTGGTTGGCGCGGTTCAGCGCAATGAGCAGGGAACCTATATGAACATCGATCCGGTCACGGCGGAGAGGATCGTTCAATCGATCAGCGGAAATTTCGAGCGGTTCGGGCTCATGAACCACCAGCCGGTTGTGCTGTGCTCAGCACACATAAGGGCTCACTTCAAACGTTTGCTCGACCGTTTTACTCCCAACATAACCGTTCTTTCTTACAATGAAATCTTGAATAACGTCAAAGTCAAATCTTTGGGCACGGTGGGGCTTGGAAATGCGAATTAAGCGCTACGAAGCGGCCGACATGACCGAAGCCTTGCGCCAGGTCAAGGAGGAATTGGGGCCTGATGCGGTGATCCTCTCGGCTAGAACCTTTAACGGGTCGAGGGGGTTTTCCGGAATACTCAAAAAGAGCCGGGTGGAACTGACGGTTGCAGTGGATGTGCCGGGAGGCGATGCTATGGAGAAGGGACCGGGCAAGCGGGCAGGAGGGGACCCGGGGCGACGGGTTGGCGCAGAGATTTCACCAGCGCCCATATCAGAACAATATAGGGCGCCGGATCGGACTCCTCTTCGGTCGTCCCCTTTGGCGGCCCACTGCCGAGAGCAGGCACGGAGGCTTTTCCCCGTCTTTCAGCAGTTGCTTTTGCACGGGGTGCAGGAGGAGACGGTCTTGAATCTCATGGCTGCGGTGGCACGGTCGACCGGACCGAGGGATCTGATGGAAAATATCGGCGTTTTCGAACGGCTGATGGAGGCGTTGTCAGTAATGGGATTACGTGGACGCAAGATCAAGGTGGGGGCAGGGAACCAGAAATTTGTCGTTTTTCTTGGTCCGACCGGTGTTGGCAAGACCACTACAGTGGCCAAATTTGCTGCAGCCGCTCGTTTATCCAGGAAAAAGGATCGTGTGGGCCTGATTACCATGGACAATGATCGTATCGGCGCCATTGCCCAATTGAAGATATACGCCAAGATCATCGGAGTGCCGCTGGAGGTTGTTTCGAGCCGTCGGACTCTTGAAAAGAGTTTGAAGCGTTTGCGGTCGAGGACGGTCATATTTGTTGATACCCCGGGATTCAGTAGGGGTGGGTCTTCGCGGATGGAAGAGTTGCAGAGCCTGCTGAGCCTGCTTGATCCAATGGAAATGCATTTAATCTTGAGTGCAGCGACCCACGAAAGAGAGTATAAGCATCTCCGCACAGTTATTGGCAACCTTCATATCAGCAGTGTTATTTTTAGTAAAATCGACGAATGCAGCACATATGGGGGTATCCTGAATTATCTTATCGGGTCGGATACCCCATTTTCCTACTTCACGAACAGTCAGCATGTGCCGGGTGGCATTGTCATTGCGAGTTTGGAGCGAATCGTCAAGATGTTGGTAAATGCGGAGAGTGAAAAATGCATCGGGGCCTTGCCACCGGAAGTTCTTGCCGAGAACAGAAGAAAACTGGAGAACAGGTTGCGCGCACTTGCAGCAGGTCCGGAGGTAAGTGATCTGTATCATTTTGATAGGGCCCTTTCTTTCGAAGATTTGCTTGAGACAGCGGGAGATAGGAAAGCTTACGGGACCTGAAAGATCTTTCGCGGGGGGGGAGGTTTTTCCTCTTTCCCGAATTTTGTGCCTTTCGCCGCTTTCGCGCAGATTTCTTGTTCGAAACGTGTCCGTTGCGACGGCAGGCGACCATCGAGCGGAAAAAATAGGGCGCAGAGGGATAAGAGGGCCTAATCCCTAGGCGCAGGAATGGATGGTGCACGGAATGGAAAAACATGAATCGACAGGCAAAGTCATCGATTTGACACGTAAACGCGAATACTACACAAATGGCTCCCATCCGAGAACCGGCCAATCGCCGACACATACGCGCGTCATCGCGATCAGCAGCGGAAAAGGGGGTGTAGGTAAGACGAATATTGTCGCAAACCTGGGTTACAGTCTCAGTCGTTTAGGCAGAAAGGTTATGATCCTTGACGCTGATTTGGGATTAGGAAATTTGGATGTTCTCTTGGGAATGGCGCCCCAGTACAACCTCGCTCACGTCGTTAAGGGGCTGAAAAGGATAGGCGAAATAACGGTTGAAGGCCCTGGTGGGATGACAATTCTGCCAGCGTCATCAGGTATTCAGGAGATGACAAAGCTCACTCAGTCACAGAAAATCAAAATGCTTGAAGAATTAGATAAATTGATCGCAACAAAAGACATTCTGTTGATTGATACAGCAGCTGGAATATCAAGCAACGTTATGTATTTCAATGCTGCAGCTCAGGAGATAATCATAGTTGTTTCTCCTGAACCGACTTCTTTGACAGACGCTTATGCACTTATAAAAGTTTTATCGATTAGATACGGTAAAAGGCATTTTTTTATTTTATCAAATATGGTTGTGAACGAACATGAGGGACTTGAGATATATAGGCAGTTGAAAATGGTTTCTGATCGGTTCTTGAAAGTAGAGATAGTTTATCTTGGTCATATTTTCACCGATACAAACATTATTAAATGCGTTAAAAAGCAGAAAATAATATCTGAATATTTTCCTGAATCTTCAGCTAGTCGATGTTTTAATAAAATTACAGAGACAATTGCATTGATGAATACGGAAAGTAATAGATATGGTGATTCAAATTTTATGTGGAATAACATTTTCAATGATGCATATGTCTGATCTTAAAAGCAAAGTTCGGAAAGAAAGCCATGTATTATTCTGAAGCAGCTTTGCATCCCAGTTGTGATGATTCTGATTCAGCTCACTCGATGGATGCTGACTTAGTTGAGCGATATCTGCCCTACGTGCGGATGATTGTTCACCGCATCGCGGCTACCTTGCCTGCCCACGTGGAGACGGAAGATCTGACGAATGCAGGGTTTATCGGTCTGCTGGCGGCTGTCAAACGATACGATCCCGACCGAGCGGGAACGTTTACCGCCTATGTGTGTATGAAAATTCGAGGAGCTGTTCTCACTGAACTCCGTTCCCGGGATTTCATGCCAAGAGGATTGAGACGTCGATTCCGGGAACTCGAGAAAGCTGAACAGGCAATTGAACAGCGGGGTGGAATTTTTGCTGATGATGAAGCTGTTGCCCTTGAGATGGGTTTGACGATCAAGGAGGTTCAGGATATTCGTCGGGCTGCATGTCTGAGCTTTATAAGCTTGGAGGAATTGGGATTCGATGGCGCAGAAGACCGCGAAGATCTGCGACGATATATGTTTGGGGAGATGGAGGATGATCCCTTATCTTTGGTCGGACTGAACGAGTTGCAGGAGGCCTTGGCTGCGTCCATCGAGGAGCTGTCAGAGAAGGAAAAACTCGCGCTTTCTCTCTATTACTGGGAGGAGTTGACCATGAAGGAAATCGGCCTCGTTCTGGGGATTACCGAATCACGCGTCTCTCAAATTCATAGTCAGGCATTGATGAAGTTAAGGGGCAAACTGCGGCGCAAAGGGTTCATAGAAGCTGAGTGAGGCAGGGGCTGAAAGGATTTTCATCCCGAAATGGTCTTTTTGGCCAATCGCGGTGTCAATCTGATGACGAGCAGGACGGAGATGTTTCTGAGAGAAAGGCGGCGCTGTAATGGTTGGTCCGGTGAGATGGGGGGAGTATTTTGCCCCGATTAGTGCCTCAGGATGGGTGAAAAAACCCGACGAAAGGGACGGTGGCCGGGAGAGGCAGCAGTTCGAAGCGTTGATGTATCGTCAAGAGAAGACGGATGATCAACCCGCCGGGAACCGCGATCAGGATGATTCGGAGCGAAAGAGGCTTCAGAGGACCTTAGACGCTGACACGGACAGCGGGACCACGCTGCAGGATACGAGCGAAGAAGATGCAGAGCTTTTGGGCAGACTGGTTGACATTGTTATTTAGTTTCCATCCGGAAATGGTCTTTTTGGCCAATCTCGGCGTCAATCTGCGCGTTTGCTTGTGCGGTGACCTGCAGGTCGCCTCCGCGCAAAAGCTTGATTTTCTTGATATTTGCTAAACTGGGTCCCACAGCTTTGCGGCGGGACTGAGCACCCGAAGGGTGTGAAGAAAAATCCTCATTTCTGGATTGGAAATTGGGTTCTTCCGGGAAATCATTTCCGGACGGAAACTGTTGTGAAACGGGCTCTTGTCAAATGAAAAGTTCTGAAAAAAGCTCCTGTTAAATCGGCGCCGGTGTCTGGGACCCTTTGCCGGATAAGGGTTTTCCCGATGGTACCGAAGCCGGCGGTCTAGTCAACAGAAACGGATTACGACGGACCAAGCAGCGGATGCGGCTGCGGTAATGTTGCTTGAAGGTATGGGTGCCGATGGCGGAAAGGAGATGGGCGATGACAGAATTTCTTGGTGGTGATCTGGGAATCAGATTCCAGATCTTCGGATTGGCCGTGATTTCGGGTCTAGTGTTTTATTATTTGATTCTGCAAAGGCTTCGGATTCGGCAGAACGCTGTTCAAGCTGAGCTTAAACAAGGCATGGATAAACTCGATAAGCTGATCGAGCAATTGAAAATGGACATAGAAACCTTACCTGGGCGCAGTCAGCGAAGCCTTCCGGGCTCGGGGGCGAGAATTCAGCCCCTTTCTGCCAACGGTCACAGAGGGACGGCGCCGAAGTCTTCTGCATACCGGGCCGGGCTGACGGAGGACAGTGCCGCAGTTTGGGATTCCTATGGATCGATCACCGAGCTTTTTCGAAAAGGGGTGTCGATTTCGGAGATTTCTGAGAGGACCGGCATTCCGCGTGGTGAGGTGCAACTCGTTTTGGACCTCGGGCTTGATTCGAGTGTGTCGTTGCGAAGGCGTTCGGCTGAGATCAGGCTTTCCTGATCGGCAGAGGTGAATATTTGCCCGACTCGGCAAGATTTGCCGATGACAGGCCGAATAGCCGCGCCGCGGTGGTCAGGACGTTCAGGCCAGGGGGCGATCCGCAGTCAAAAGAGGGGAAGGCTCTCCGGTATGAGATTTGCAAATCTTGAGATTGGCCGAAAGGCTGTTTTTCATTCGCCGCAGGCGGCCAACGGAAACGGCGGTTAAGCGCTGCGAGGCGCCATATAGGGGAGTGGTAATGACGGACGCATTATGTCGGTTGGGGACCAAGGCGCTGCTGCAGGAGATGCGCATGGATGTTCTGGCCAATAATCTGGCGAACATCAACACAGCGGGTTTCAAAGGAGACAAATTTGGCCTGGCGCTTCCTCCTTCTGAAGATAGTGGATACGGGGCGGATAGGCCGATGGGTGGCAGACTGCCCTTTGAAATATCCACCGTGGTTGATTTTTCACCGGGCACGCTCAAGGCGACGGAGAATCCTTTGGATGTGGCCTTAAGCGGCGAGGGGCTCTTCTGTGTCGAGAACCCCCTCGGGGAGACTCTGTATACCCGCAAGGGCAGATTTGCGTTGAATGGCGAAGGAGAAATCGTGACCCAAGACGGATGGCCGGTCATGGGTCAAGGGGGCCGAATGCGGGTGGAGGGGACAGAAATTATGATCGAGGAAGATGGCAGTCTTTTCGTGGACGGGGCTCGAGTGGATCGGTTCAGGATCGTCCGTTTCGAGTCTCCGGAACTGCTTGAAAAGGCCGGAGATACCGTCTTCAGGGCCTCGGAGGGCATGGATCCGAAGGTTGAAGCGGACGAGGCCGATATAAGACAGGGATTCATCGAATTGTCCAATGTGGACGCTATCCGGATGATGACGGAGATGATCGAAACCGTTAGAGGATACGAGTCCTATCAAAAGATGATGCAGGTTCTCGATCAGATCACGACGCGCTCGACCGAGGAGGTGGGGCGGATATCTTGACAGGGATCGGATCCCGCCATTTTACTGTTACCTGCGTAGAGAAAGTCGCGGGTTGGCTTCATGAGAAATGATGGACCGACGCCCGGACCTGGAGGATAAGACATGTTGCGAACACTATGGATTGCAGCTTCAGGAATGCAGGCTCAGACCCTGAATATCGACGTCATTTCCAATAACTTGGCCAATGTCAATTCCTGTGGATTTAAACGCAGCCGCGCTGATTTTCAGGATTTGCTTTACGAGAATCTGCGTCCCGTCGGGGCGACTTCTTCCCTGGGCAACGAGGTTCCGACAGGCATTCAGCTGGGGCATGGGACAAGGCCTGTGGCAGTGCAAAAGATATTTCTGCAGGGTGATTATCAGCAGACGCAAAACGAACTGGATATGGCCATCGAAGGCAATGGCTTTTTTCAGATTCTGATGCCGAATGGCGAAACGGCCTATAGCCGGGCAGGTTCTTTCAAACTGGACAGTGAGGGGAGGATCGTGACTTCGGATGGCTATCTGCTAGAACCTGAAATCAGGGTTCCCGATGATTCTGAGATGTTATCCATTGGTACGGACGGGACGTTGTCGATCATGAGGGCAGGCGAAGTGGAGCCGGAGGAGATCGGCAGTATCGAGCTGGCGCGGTTTGCCAATCCAGCCGGGTTGAGCAGTATCGGGCGGAACCTTTTTCTCGAAACAGGCGCATCTGGGCAGGCTATTCTCGGTATCCCCGGTGAGGATGGACTGGGAACAATCGCCCAGGGCTATCTCGAGATGAGCAATGTCAGTGTTGTGGAAGAAATGGTGAATATGATCACCGCCCAGAGGGCGTACGAGATCAATAGCAAAGCGATTCAAGCCGCTGACGAAATGCTTCAGATGGCCAACAATCTCAAGAGGTAAGGAATCATGACGGTCTTCGGGCTCACACTCAAAAGAGCTGCGCATTTCATTGATGGGTTTTCCAGAAGGTCTTTGTTGTTTTTTTGGCTCGCGGGGCTGTCCTGTGTTCATCATGCGTGGGGAGCGCCGGTCAATGTTCCCGTGCTTCAGAAGATTATTGTAGACGGGGACCAGATTCTGTTCGAGGACCTGATAGACCATGAGAAAATCGAGGCTTCGCAGGTCGCCGCAGAATTGGCGCGCCTCGTCATCGCACGGGCACCGTTGCCTGGTGAGGAGCGGAGCATCTCCGCGGAGTATCTTGATGTTCGTCTCAGACAGCATGGTTTCGACACGGACAAGATCCGACTGGAGGCACCCGGCCAGATCTTTGTAGCGCGTAGCGCCGAGGAAGTCCCGCCGGAGAAAATCGCTGAAATAGCAACTGATTATGTTTACGCCAATGCTCCCTGGGAACGGGATCGGATCAGGGTAAAAGAGGTTCGTCAGACTCAGACGGTTATGGTTCCTGCTGGTAAGGTGTCCTACGAAATCCAGTCTTCTCGCACGGAGAAATTTTTGGGTTCTATCCCTCTCGCGGTGCGGTTTAAAGTGGGAGACGGTTTTGAAAAGCGGATCTGGGTAACCGTGGAAATCGAAGTGATGGAAGATGTGGTCGTGACGAGCAGGCCTCTGAACCGCTTGCATGTTCTTGCTGAGAGTGATCTTGCTATGCGGCGGGTGGACTTGACGAGTCTTTCCGGCAATACGGTTACGCAGATGGATATGGCCGTGGGCAAACGCCTCAAGAGGGCGCTTGGTGCCCATGCAACTTTGCGGATGGATCATTTGGAAAGGCCTTATTTGGTGAAGGCTGGAGACCTGGTGACGATAGTGGCCGAGTCGAAGGGGGTGAGGATCACCGGGTTGGGTCGGGTCGAGGAAAGAGGCCGGCAGGGTGATACTGTGCGGGTTTCCAACACCGATTCCAAAAAGGATATTTACGGCGAAGTGCTGGATTCTTCGACGATCCGGATACCATTTTGAATCACCTGGAGGTGCCGAACATGTTAAGGGTAATCAGGGAGACCATCCGGATTTGGGTGATTCTTACGGGTCTATGGGTTGTTTTGCTTTTAGCCGGCTGTGCTGGCAGCCCTCAGTCGGCCTCGATTCCACCCCACGTGACGCAATTACCCGAACCGCCGGTGGTGGAGGAAACTTCCCCGCAAGGTTCGCTATGGCGGGAGAACGGACCGTTGACGAATCTTTTTGTGGATCCCAAGGCTGCGAACGTCGGAGACATCGTCACGGTGAGCATCGTCGAGACTTCGACGGCATCGAACGACGCCCAGACACAGACTGGTCGGAAATCATCCCTCACCGCCAGCGTGGACGGCTTCCTGGGGCTTGAGAATCGGTATGCAAGCAACGCTAAGTTTAACCCATTCTCGGCTATTAAGGGCGGAATGGAGAATGCTTTTGACGGTTCGGGTTCGACAGCGAGAAGCGGTAAATTGGCAGCTTCCATGACCGCAAGGGTCAACGAGGTGCTACCCAACGGAAATCTTCGCATTATCGGTTCGAGGGAGGTGACCGTCAACAATGAAACCCAGATCATCACCCTTTCTGGTACCATCCGACCGCGGGATATTTCGCCCGATAACGTGATTCTCTCAACCTATATCAGCGAAGCGAGGATTACCTATACCGGTGACGGCATCGTTCATGAGGGGCAGCGACCCGGGTGGTTCACCCGTATCATGAATGTCGTATGGCCCTTTTGATCGCCGGCTGGAGAAAGGATTACCGTAAATTACTCTGCGATAAATCCACATCGGAGGGGCTCATCTATATGGTGACAGGGCCGATGCAGTACTTTACACGGTGGAGATGAACATGCCGACGAGATCCAATGCCAGAGGACCTTTTTCCTTTCTCTTTTCCGTGATTCTGCTTCTTCTGCAGGTCGCAGAAATGTCCTATGCGGCCAGGATCAAAGATTTGGCCTGCCTTGAGGGTGTGCGGCGCAACCAACTCGTGGGCTATGGTCTGGTTGTGGGATTGCAGGGGACCGGCGACGGCAAGAAAGCGCGCTTCACCGTTCAATCCATGGCCAGTATGCTTGAACGAATGGGAATGACGGTCGGCTTGAAGGATATCAATGTCGATAATGTAGCCGCCGTGATGGTTACAGCCGACCTGCCGCCTTTCGCACGTTCCGGGAGTCGTATCGATGTCTTGGTCAGTTCCATAGGCGATGCGGATTCGCTTTACGGTGGGACGCTCCTGATGACCCCTCTCAGAGGGGCTGATGGCGGGGTCTATGCGGTGGCTCAAGGCGCGCTCAGTATTGGAGGGATCTTGTCAGGTGGAAAGGCCGCCAGCGTGCAGAAAAATTTCCCCACGGTGGGACGCGTCGTGCAGGGAGCGCTGGTCGAACGCGAAGTCAGCGCGAATTTTGCGGAAGACAACACCCTGAACCTAATTCTCAATATGCCCGATTTCACGACGGCGGCGCGGATGTCTGAAGCGATCAATGATGCCTTGCTGTCCAATTCGGCGCAGGCAGTTGATCCTGGGAGGGTGAGCGTCACTGTGCCGGAGCGCTATGAGGGTGACCTGGTCGGGTTGGTTACCTTGATCGAAGGGTTGGATGTCAACAGGGATATGGCCGCCCGGGTGGTCATCAACGAACGGACCGGGACCGTGGTGATCGGAGACAATGTCCGTTTGTCGACGGTTGCCATTTCTCATGGCAATTTGAGTATCGAGATAAAGGAGAGCCCGACGGTGTCGCAACCGATGCCGTTTTCAAGCGGAGAGACAGTGGTTACACCTAATACCAGTATCAGTGTGACCGAGGAAAGAAGCAAGTTGTTCCTGGTCAAGTCGGGTTCGACGATCGGTGAACTGGTAAAGGCCATGAATGCATTGGGGGTTTCACCTCGAGATCTGATCACCGTCTTTCAAGCTATCAAAGCCGCAGGTGCCTTGGATGCCGAACTGGAGATCATGTAATGTTGCAATCGATTTTCACTTTGGACGCGGATTGGCAGACTTCTTATTTGGAAGGCCGGACTGTGAAGGCCGAGCGGACTCTGATTCCCGGCGTTAATGCGGCAGAGGAGGAGCAGCCCTTGCTTGCCGAGACGTGCGCCGAACTCGAATTCCTTTTTGTGTATGAACTTCTTAAGGTCATGCGCTCCACCGTACCGAAGACGGATTTGCTTGGCGGAGGTGGCATGGAGGAGCAATACACGGCCATGATGGATATGGAACTGGCTCGTCACCTGGCCTTGCGGGGCGATCTGGGCATTGGGGAACTATTGCTGGGACAGATGGATGATCAGCGGCTTTCAGCCGGAAATAAAGAGAATTTGGAGAATAATGGTAAAGTTTTCAGCCTGTCGGCCGATAAACCCTTAAGAACTTTTTAAGGGAGTTTTCTCTCTGGTCGAAAAGAGGTCCCGGTGTTGCCGCCGTTTTCGAAACCCCTGACCAAAGGAGATAAAGCATGTGGAACAGGATTCGATAATGGCGGCCGTATAAGGGAGGTGAATGGAATGAAAATTACGGGTGATCATCTGTTAGGTCAGATCGACGGGTATGTGAAGAATCGGACTGAGGGTTCGGCGCAGTCCAGATCCTGTCCGTCAGCGGGCGAGGGTGGGCATGGAACGGACCGAGTTGTGCTGTCGGCAGAGGTCCTGGAGGTATATGAATTGAAGAGCCGCCTCGAAGCCATACCGGATGTGCGGGAGGAGCGAGTGGCGGCATTGCGGAAACAGATAGAGAACGGCACCTATAAGGCTGACGGAAAAAAAATTGCAGCTAGGATGATCAAGGAATCTTTAGAGAATGAAATCCTTCCCGAGTAGCCGGTACGTTGTTTGGGCTATATTGCACTAATGAGGTTGAATTGTAGGTCTGTCAGTGGGCAAAAAATGGAACAGAATAAAGATATCAATTTGAAAAATCTATCTGGTGATATCAAGAAATCGCACGTTTTGTCAAAGCAGCTTCTAGATGTGCTTCGTAAAGAATATATTGCCATTATGAATATAGTTGAATGCTTAAATAAAGAAAGAGAATATATTATTAATTGCCGATGCGAAGATTTAATTGATATTGTTATTGAAAAAGGGCGTTATGTCGATATTTTAAACAATGAAGAAGAAAAAAGATCGTTTATACATAAACAATTATCAGATATATATGGGATAAGCGCTGAAAAGTTGACCCTTAGTGTTCTCGTTGATTTGTTTGAAAACGGCGTTGCAGATGATATTTTGCTTCTGGGGAACAATATCAAATCAACATATACTGAATTATCCGATTTGCAAAATAAGATACGAATATTGATTGAAGATGGATGCAGGTTGATTCAAGGAACGCTTCAGAATCTTGGCAGCGCACATAAGGATAACTCTTTATATCTTCCAAGTGGGAGCCTGTTAAATTGCGAGCACTGTGGAAGATTGCTTTCGAGCCAATTCTAACCTGTTCATCTATGAAAAAGGCCTTTTGGATTGATCAGGGCCTCTTCTGAATCTTCTCCTGCATTATGGTCTACAGATCGTTTTCAATCAGTGACTTGGATGACCAAATGTATAAGGAAGACCCTCTTTCCAAGACGAAAACCCTGACGCCATAATCTCTGCTTCAGCCTGTAAGTCGATAGGGTCAGAGTGTGCGTGATTGAAAGCTCAACTCAGTAGTGGGCCAAGAAGCATTGATTGTGCGCGGCTGATCCTTTCCGAGATCAGCCCCGACTGAAGGAGGAATCGGCCCTTCGTTCTTTGCAAAGTGGAGATTCGGCAAGTGGTTCTTTAAACGGGCCGGTGGGATTCTCCCTGTAACCCATGGGTGGCAAAGGCTGCCCCGAGACTATCGCAGGGTGGCTTCAAGGCCGGGCTCGAGCCGGTGCGGGTCCGACCCGAGCGCTGAAAGTGCTCGAGAAATATGGATTTCCATAGAACTGAGGAGGCGCACGTAAGAAAGGCATATGAGGCATAAGAATGATCATATTATACCGTTGCTCGAAAGAGTCGTGGAAGACATCGATAACCTGAGCTTGGGTGATGAAGACGCTTGGAATTCACTTTCCATAAGACTGGCGCGTCTCGCGGATGATTTCCAGACGGTTCCTGAAGAGGTATCCCGGGCGTTTGGGCTAGGCATAAAGGGGCTTGAGACGGGATCGGGGGATCTGACGGGTTCACAGCGTTTGACTATTCTTCGTCATCTCTCCGATCTGTTGACTGCTGCCTTAGGATGTCTTCGGGGCGACCCGGAATGTTATGCCGATGACTTGGCCCGTGCGATGCAGGTCATCGATGCGATGCTTGATGCGATCGGCAACAATCGGCCGGGGTGCGATGTTGCGGCCGCTAGTGAAAGTCCGGGGCAATTGGAAAGGGCACTGCACGATGCGGCTGCTCTGCTATTGCAGTCCGAGCCGCACGATTCGTCTTCCCTGTTTAACCTTAGAGCGTGCCTGGAATCACTTGCCGTCCGGGATGGGATGTGCGAAGAGGCTATCGAGAAGTTATCGGAAGCCCGGTTCAACCTTGATCGATATGTCGAGGATGGAGAGGGGGAAGGAGGACGGCTCCTTCAAGATATCGGCGTCTGCTTCGAGGAGGTTCTGGAAATCGTCACGAGTGGGGGGGGCTTGCCATCCATTGCTTCGGAGGGTTCTGAGCCGGAAGCGGAGGGGCCAAGACTCGCTGAGGATGACGGTGGTGAAAATACAAATTATATGCCGGACGAAGCCGATCAGGAACTCTTGGGGGAATTTGTAGCGGAAGGTCTTGAATTGATCATGAATGCCGAAGAGGCGCTGTTGGCTCTCGAAACAGATCCTGAGGATATGGAGGCTGTAGCGACAGTCTTTCGTGCCTTTCACACGATCAAAGGAACGTCCGCTTTCCTGGAACTGGGGTTGATTTCGGAGATGGGCCATCACGCCGAAAACCTCTTGAGCCGGGTGCGCCAAGGGGAGATTCGTTATTCAGGGGGGTATGCGGATATGGCCCTGCGAGCTCTGGATATGCTGAAAGAGTTGATCCAGGCGGTTCAAGAGAGCATCGTTTCAGGTTGGTTATCCAAACCGGACGGTTATGACGGGCTGCTGGAGATTCTTTCGGCTCCGGAGGTTGTGACCGGGGAAGAGAATGATCTGAGTGCCGAAGAATCCGGGAGGTTCAATGAAGCGGATCGTCTTGGGGATATTCTGGTGGAAGAGGGTACCGTGAGCCCTAAAATCATCGAGAAGGCCCTGGCGAATGATTTGGGCCGCCCCCTCGGCGCAATCCCTGTAGAAGAGAAGGGGGTCAAGACCGACGAAGTGGCGCGAGCCCTGAGAACCCAGCGCAAGGCCCGGGCATCCGATGCCGGGGTGGAATCTACGGTGAGGGTTAGTACCAGCCGGTTGGATCGGCTTGTAGATCTAGTGGGGGAGTTGGTCATCGCGCATTCTATGGTGGCCCAGGACGAACTTATGGTATTCGCCGGTCATCATGAGATCGCTAAGAAGGTATCTCACACCTCCAAGATTATTCGGGAACTGCAAGATCTGAGTATGTCCATGCGCATGATCCCGCTGAAGGGTACTTTCAATAAGATGGCGCGACTGGTCAGGGATTTGACGCGTAAGGTAGGAAAGAACGTCAATCTGCTGACGGAAGGCGAAGAAACGGAGATTGACCGGAATATGGTGGATGTTGTCAATGATCCCTTGGTTCACATGATCCGCAACGCAGTCGATCATGGCATTGAAACGCCTGAGGAGCGGCGGCGGGTGGGTAAGCCGGAGCAAGGTACCATACAGCTTTCAGCCTACCATGCGGCGGGTAATGTGGTGGTGGAGATCAGAGACGACGGCCGGGGATTGGATCGCACCGCGATTGTTGAAAAGGCGCGCCAGGAAGGACTTTTGCAGGATGATGCTGCGTTGAGTGAGCGCGAAATCTACAACCTCATTTTCGAACCTGGTTTCTCCACGGCGAAGACGGTTACGGACGTCTCAGGCCGCGGCGTCGGAATGGATGTTGTGAAGAAGAATATAGAAAAATTGCGTGGTCAGGTGGACATCCAGTCGCGACCGGGACAAGGGAGCGTGTTCAGGATGAGCCTGCCGCTGACCTTGGCGATTATTGACGGTATGGTAGTCAGGGTGGGCGAAGAGCGTTATGTGGTTCCCACCGTATCCATTGTGAGGGCGGTCAAACCGCAACCCAACGAGATATCTACGGTGATGGGAAAAGGCGAAATGCTGTCATTGCAAGGGGAACTGCTGCCGCTCTTTCGTCTTGGATCAGTCTTCCATGTCCAGCGGGTGAAGCAGGAGGCGGGAGAGCCCTTGGCGGTTGTGATTGAGGATGACGGGGTGAAAGTGGGACTGGTGGTCGATGAGTTGATCGGACGTCAGCAGACTGTGATCAAGAGCCTTGGTGACACCATGCGCGAAGTCCCGGGCATTGCCGGGGGCGCGATCATGCCCAACGGCCGGGTAGGTCTGATCGTCGACATAGCCGGTCTGGTGCGATTGGCTCACGGGGCCGATGGGGGCCATGGGGTCAATTGAGGTTCGCGATGGAGGGGTTGGTCTGGAACAGATAATGGAACTCGGGTCGCCGCACCTGACTGACGGACAGTTCAAGGCCATCAGCCGTTTAGTCTATGATATCTGCGGAATCAGTCTTAATAACGGGAAAAAGTCCCTGGTCCGCGCCCGGCTCATGAAACGCCTGCGGGCGTTGAGAATGCAAAGTTTCAGAGAGTATCTCAGATATCTGGAGAGCGAGGCTGGAAGGGGTGAAATCGATTTCATGATCGATGTCATTACCACTAACAAGACCAATTTTTTCCGCGAGATTGACCATTTCGATTTTCTGAGGACGTGTGTGTTGCCGACCCTGAGGGGGACACGGCTGCGTTTTTGGTGTGCGGCTTGTTCTTCTGGAGAAGAGCCCTATTCCCTGGCGATGGTGTTGAGGGAGAGTCTGATCGGAATGGATTGGAAGGACGTCCGAGTGCTCGCTACCGATATATCCACCCGAATGCTGAAAAGGGCGCGTGCGGCCAGTTACACGGAGGAGGCGGTTCAGGAGATTCCATCCCCAATGCGGCGGAAGTATTTCGACATCATTCAGCGCGATGGTCAATGCTATTATATGTTGAAGATGAATGTACGCTCATTGGTGTCTTTGGGATGTTTGAACCTGATGGGGCCCTGGCCCATGAAAGGCCCTTTCGATGTAATCTTCTGCCGAAATGTGATGATCTATTTCGATCGACCCACTCAGCAAAGGCTGGTCCAACGTTTCTGGGAGCTTTTGCGGCCGGAGGGCTATCTGTTTGTGGGGCACTCCGAAGGTTTGTCAGGAGTTGTTCACCGATTCCAATACGTGCAGCCGGCCGTCTACCGAAAGTGATGGATCGAGCAGAACAGGGTATGGATGCATGAGATACGTGGTTGACGTGGGGGACATGAAGTTGGGAAAGGCAGGGGATCTTCTCGTGACCCACGCACTGGGTAGTTGTCTCGGGTTGATGGTATACGACCCGGCCGCGAAGGTGGGCGGAATGCTGCACGCGATGCTGCCCCTTTCGAGGATCAATCAGGAAAAGGCCATAGCGAATCCCTATATGTTCGTAGACACCGGTGTGCCTCAGCTTTTCAAGGCGCTGGATACACTTGGCGGGAAACGGGAGCGGATGGTGGTAAAGGCTGCCGGCTGTGGAAAGCCGCTCGGCGGGGATCAGATCTTCAAGATCGGCGAGCGCAATTATATCGTTTTGAAAAAACTCCTGTGGAAGAACAACATCCTCCTGAGGGGTGAGGATATCGGTGGGACGGTCAGTCGAACGGTGCATTTCGATCTTTTCAGCGGAGAGACCATCATCAGCTCTAACGGCATGAAGAGGGTGCTGTGAACCAGGACATCTCACAGGAGATCGCGAGGCGTATCAGGTCATTTCCGAGCATGCCCAAGGCAGCGCTTCGAATACTGCGGTTGCTCGAAGACCCGAATGCAAGCCCCAGGGAAGTGGAGGCCCTGCTGCGGCAGGAGCCATCCCTGACCGCCAACATCCTCCGCATGACCAACTCGGCCTTTTTCGGTTTGTCCTGCACGGTTGGATCGGTGCGGCAAGCGTTGGCGCTCCTTGGTTGGAAGCGGTTGAGCCAGCTTGTTTTGGCCTCGTGCGTAAGGGCAACCATGGACAAAGCTGTTCCTGGCTATGATCTGCCGGCCGGAGACCTGTGGCGGCATGCCGTGATGGTATCCGTGGCGGCGGAGGGTTTGGTGAAGGAACTGAATCTCACAGGGGGCGACGATGTTTTCACCGCCGCTTTGCTGCACGATATGGGCAAACTGGTTCTGGGTGCCTACGTGAGAGATGCGCTTCCCAAGATCGAGGCCCTTGCTGCGGATGCAGTTCCTTTCGAGGAGGCAGAGACGCGTGTCTTGGGCACGAATCATGCCGAAGTGGGGGCGGAGGTCTTGAAGCGTTGGTCTCTTCCGCCTCAGATCGTCGAGGCGGTGCGCTGGCATCATGCCCCTGAAGGAGGCGGACGGACCACGGTTCTGATCGATGCGGTGCATATAGCCGATATGCTGTGTGTACTGGTGGGTATCGGAGGAGGGCGGGAGGGGCTGCGGCATTTGCCTTCCTCGGGGGCTCGTAAACGCTTGGGTTTGAGTGCCGGCGCACTGGAGCGCGTGGCCAGTCATGCATTGGCTTTGGCTCGAGAATTGACAGCGACGATTTGATTTTTATCGGATTTGTGGCGATTTTCGGATCCCGAAATGTGTGTGATCAGGAAAAGTTGTTTTTTTGGATAGGGTTTTCAAAAATGCGCTCAAAATGAAGGATATCCGGCTCTAATGCGGCAGAAGTTTTCTAGATTCCATCCGGAAATGATTTCCCGGTAGAACCCGGTTTCCAATCCGGAAATGAAGATTTTTTTTACGCGCTTCACGGCGGGTCCCGGTTTGGACAATATCAAGGAAATCATGCCTTTGCGCGGAGGCGACCTGCAGGTCGGTGCACAACCAATGCACAGACTGACGCCGAGATTGGTCAAAAAGACCATTTCCGGATGGAAACTTTCTATGTGTTTTAGTAATAGGCGTTCCGATAGTTCAAATATCAAAAAACGGAACGGCATAGAAGGATCGCAGATTTCTCCATTCCATAAGATTTCGATTTGTGCAACGAGATGTACATGAATTTATAATTGGAGGTGTCAATCTGCCGTTCGACATAACATTCTCTATAGTTCGGATGAGATCTGTGAAGTATTGGGTAGGCAAGCGATTGAAAGGGTATTCAGGATGTCTATCAATGTTTTGATTGTGGATGACAGCAATGTGATGCGGGCGATGATTCTGAAAACCCTGCGTATGGGAGAAATTGAACTTGGTGAAGTTCTCCAGGCGGGTAATGGCAGAGAGGCTTTGGAAAGAATGGAGAACCATTGGGTCGATCTGGTGATTGCGGATATTAATATGCCGGAGATGGATGGAGAACAGATGATCGACCGGATGATCGTAAACCCTTCTTTTAAAGATATCCCTGTCCTGGTGGTTTCCACTGAGGGGAGTCTTGCCCGTGTCTGCCGGTTACGGCAGAAGGGCGCCCGCTTTCTTCACAAGCCTTTTTCACCCGAAGAGCTTCACGATACCGTCATAGGGATGTTGGGGGTGCCTGACCATGCGCCGGAATGAAATCAGAGCGATCATGTCCGAAACGGCCGTAAGCATCCTTGAAAGATTGGCCTTTGTTTTTTCTTTCCCTGCGGAAGAAGAAATTCTTGAGGTAAGCGGGCAGGACAGGGTGCAGGCGGGCGTGTGTTTCGATGGTCCGATGCGGGGTATTTTATGGATCGAACTGCCGCAGGAGCGTCTGAAAGAGTTGACATCCAATATGTTGGGGTTGGCCGAAGGGCAAATCTCCCCGGAATTGGAACGGGACGGTCTGGGCGAGATCATCAACGTCATCTGCGGGAATTTGCTGCCCAGATTGGCTGGTGAAACATCCATTTTCACCATCGGCGCTCCGGTGTTCGCAGCGCCTGGGGATGGCCTGCCTTTGATCCGGCCGGAGGGTGAGTCGGTGGAGGCCGTTTTAGATCTTGATGGGGGTGTCTGCAGATTGAACCTGCATGTCGAGGAACGGATCCTGGATTGACAGAAACCTGTTTCCAGGACCTTGAGGCGTGGCAATGATCAAGGTGTTGATTGTCGATGATTCGGCCGTTGTACGCAAGGTTCTTTCGGACGAATTGTCACGTTTCGATGATATTCAGATCGTTGGAACGGCTGTTGATCCGTACCTTGCGAGGGACAAGATCGTCAAGCTGAAGCCGGATGTCATCACCCTCGATCTTGAAATGCCCCGAATGGATGGCCTCTCTTTTCTGGCGAAACTGATGAAATACTACCCCTTGCCGGTTATTGTCCTCAGCTCGCTCGCACCCCGAAACAGCGAAAACGCGCTGAAAGCCTTGGAACTAGGTGCTGTGGAGGTGCTTTGCAAGCCCGGGTCGGCCTTTTCCACCCAGGACGTGGCCCGCGATCTGGCACGCGCCATCAGAGGAGCAGCCATAGCGAGAGTGGAAAAGCAGGTTGCTCCTTCTGCCGGTGTCAGGACAGCGCAGAGTCCCGGTCGAATCCATCTGCAAACCACCGACAAGGTCATCGCTATCGGAGCGTCGACGGGGGGAACCAAAGCGATTGAAACCGTCCTTCTGGGACTGCCGGCTACTGTTCCTGGTACAGTGATTGTTCAGCACATGCCGGAACATTTCACGACTACTTTTGCCGCCCGTCTCAATGAGATGTGTCCCATGGAGGTGCGGGAGGCCCGTGACGGGGATCACTTGCTGCCGGGCGTCGTTTTCGTCGCCCCCGGTAATCGCCATATGTTGTTGCAGCGCAGCGGTGCAAATTATGTTGTCAAAATCAAGGACGGACCGCGTGTCCACTATCAGCGTCCCAGTGTGGATGTCCTCTTCCTGTCTGTGGCGCAAAGCGCAGGAAAAAACGCCGTCGGCGTTCTTTTGACCGGCATGGGTGCCGATGGTGCCAAAGGTCTTCTGGCTATGAGAGAGAGCGGGGCGCGGACATTGGCACAGGACGAGGAATCCTGTGTCGTTTACGGCATGCCGAAGGAAGCCGTTCGATTGGGAGCTGTCGAGAAGGTGATGCCCTTGAGCGGTATGGCGGCGGCGATCCTCGGTGCCTTTTAAAAACTGTCGGCAAAAGGCTTTTTCATCGCGGGCTTTCCTCCCGTGAAAATCTCCGGGCGAAGGACGGGATCTATGGCTTGATGAAAGGGGCTGCATATGTCTTCAGATATTTACTCTATTCTGCACGCGGCCAAAGGGGCCCTTACGGCCCAGCAACTCGGCATCAGCGTGACGGGGCATAACATCGCTAATGCCAACACGCCCGGCTATTCGCGGCAGCGGCTCGTCTTGGAAACCGAGGTGCCCCAAAGCAATAACCCCGGACAGATCGGCCGAGGTGTCAAGGCTGCAGAGGTAAAGCGCTTTCATGACCGATTTATTGGACTGCAATTGAATGATGCGAACCAGGCCTTGGGGCGCTGGGAGGCGCAGGCGGAGGTGATGAATAAGGTTGAGACCTTTTTCAACGGTGACCAGATCAGTGAGGCTATGAACCAATTCTGGAATGCATGGGATGATTTGGCCAATAATCCGGGCGGGCAGGCAGAGCGTTTGGTTCTGCTGGCGAAGGGGCAGCAGTTGGCGGACAATATCAGTCGCCTGCACGGGAACCTGAGTGATATCCGGATGAATGATGTCGCGGTGGTTGTCGATGCCGCTGTTGAAACAGTGAATCGTATCGCGGGCGAGATAGCCGATCTGAACCAGAAGATCCTTACCGCGGAGGCCGGAGGACAAAATGCGAATGACCATCGGGATCAGCGGGATGCTCTTGTAGCCGAGATTTCCGCCATCCTGGATGTGAGCAGTTTCGAGGACAACGGAGGGTCTGTTGCCCTGCTCCTGGCTGATGGGCGGCCCCTGGTGGAAAAATCTTTAACCTGGGATCTGGGTATTCGCAAGGACGAGAGCGGTTTGCAGCGAATCATATGGGAGGATCCTTCCGGAAACGAACTCGATGCCACAGATGAGATCAGCGGCGGGCGTCTCAAGGGCCTCCTCGAAGGGCGGGATCAGGTGTCACAATATTTGGCGAATCTGGATACATTCGCAAAGGGGCTGATCGAGGAGATCAACGGATTGCATCGGACGGGTTATGGGTTGACAATTGACCACGGCTCCGGCATTCCCTGCACAGGTATCGATTTTTTCAGTGGAGATTCGGCTTCTGCTATGGTGGTCAACGAAGCCCTTCTGGAGGATGCGGGTTTGATTGCTGCAGCCGCTGATGCGGAGGGTGTCCCAGGGGATAACCGGATCGCCGTGGCATTGGCGAATTTACGTTATAAGGCCGTCTTGAATGAGTCGACGTGCACTTTTGGCGATTATCTCAACGCGGTTGTGAGCGATTTAGGCAGTGCGGTCGCTCAGACCGGTGCCAACGAAGAACATCAGTCGAGTCTGGTGAGTTATCTGAAGACATACCGGGAGTCGGTTTCCGGCGTATCGATCGACGAAGAAATGATCGCTCTGGTTCAATATCAGCATGCCTATGCAGCATCGGCTAGATTGATCTCGACGGTGGATGAAATGCTGCAGACTCTCCTCACGATCCTTTGAGAGGTGGATCGATCCCTGGAAGGTTTATGCAGTCCGGCGGTTGCATTCTGAATCTGAGATTTTTCCGGTTTGGTGCAGCGTGGACCTCCCTCGCCGGTCTGCCTCGGCGGGATATCCAGCGGTTTCCTGAAAAGGAGGGCTTTTTGAAATGCGGGTGACCAACAAGCTTTTGGCGGATACGGTCAACCAGAACCTTTTGCGTAGTGTTCGGGATCTGCTCAAGACAGAGGAGGTTGTCTCGTCGGGAAAGCGGATCAACAAACCTTCGGACGATCCTGTCGGAAGCGCACGCACTTTGCACTATCGCCGGCTTTTGGGAGCTGTCGGACAATATGAACGGAACATGAACCACGCAGATGCCTGGCTCAAAAGCACCGAGTCTGCCCTGGGTACCGCGAATGACCTGTTGGTTCGAGCCAAAGAACTGGCTGTGTACCAGGCCTCTGAGACGGCCTCGGCCGAAACGCGGGCTGCAGCGGCTGCTGAGGTAAAGGTTATTTGGCAAGAGATGCTCCGTCTGGCTAACACACGTTTTGGTGAAACGTATATCTTTGCCGGCCATCAAACCGATTCGGCGCCTTTTGCAAAGGAATCGCTGCCCATTCTCACGTCCCCGTATGTCGACGACGCTGTTTTCAGCATCAATACAGACGAGATTTGGACATTTGTGGTCGGAGCGGAGCGTTTCGATGTATCGGTTTCCGCAGGCCATTCGTTGATGGAGGTGGCGGAAGCCGTCACCGCTGCAGGGGAAGGGTTGGTGCAGGCTGAAGTTATTGGTGACGGCCCTCCCGGCGCCGCCGACCGGCTGGTCATAAGCTTGGCTCCTGACCGGAGCGCAGCTGTGATCGGAATTGAAGGCAATACAAGCAATCTTGAACTTCATATCGGCGCGGCCGATGCGGAACATATCGCCTACAGAGGGGATCAGGGCCTCATTGCTGTCAATATGGGAGAAAATATAGGACTAAACATCAATTTCACGGGTCAGCACGTGTTCACAGAAGATGACAGTGCAAGCGGTGTGAATATCTTCTATGTCCTTGACAGCCTTTGCTCGGCACTTGAGGAAAACGACACGACGGCGATTCAGGACCGGATCGTATTGCTCGACAGCGCACAAAGCCAGGTTCTGGGAGCACAGAGCGAATTGGGTGCGCGACTTAATCGTGTGGAGATGGCCAGGAATTACTGGTCGGATTTCGAGTTGGCTACCACTCAGCTTCTCTCTGAGACGGAAGATGCAGACATGGTGGAGGCCATGACACGGCTGAGTCTTCAGGAAACCATTTATAACGCTTCATTGGGCATTGCGGGTCGTATGCTGCAACAGACGCTGCTCGATTTCATAAAATGAGGAGCCGGCATGAAAATGTTGAGTCAGTGGTGGCTGCCGTTTTTTCTGATGGTGTGGTTTGTCCCTGGGAAAATATGGTGTCTCGGTAGTGATGAGCTCATTGCTCTTAGACGGGCAGGGCTGAGCGATGCCGCTATCCAAACGATTATCCAGGAAAAGGTGGTGGAAACCGCTGCCTTTTCTGTCGAAGAAATTGTGGACATGAAGCGTGCGGGTTTCAGTGACGCTTTGGTTCAGACGATCGTCAGAGAAGGGTCCTTTATGAAGGATGCAGAACCTGTTGTATATGGGCGGAATCTCAGCCCGGTCACGATGACCACGGTCCAGGACCTTATCGAATTGAAGAAATCGGGTTTTAGCGATGAAGTGATTCAGGCTGTGATTCAGGCCGGATCGGACCGAACCGAGGCTTCTGAAAGGGAAAAGGCCTGGGAAATGCTGCGGGAGATGGGTGTCGTGATAGACGAGCGCCGAAGGAGATTCCCGTGAGGAAAGGTTTCAGCGCGGTAGGTCAAAACTATTTTCTGCAGCCCGGATTCATATATGTAACCCGTCGACCGGCGGTTATCTCTGCTGTGTTGGGTTCATGCGTCGCAGTTTGCGCTTACGACAGGAAACGGCGGATGGGCGGCATGAACCATTTCCAGTATCCTTTTATCCGCGATCCGAGGGTGGCAACGGCGCGATACGGCAATGTAGCTACCTTGGGCTTGATCCGTTTGATGGTCGAGGAGGGATCGCAGTTGAAGCATCTCGAAGTTCAGATCTTTGGGGGAGCTCACAACCCCTCCCTCTTATCCAGGAATGTTGGACGAGAAAATATCATGGCCGCTCGCAAAGTCCTGGCTGCGCAAAGGATCAAGGTTGTGTCGGAGGATGTCGGCGGAGAAAAGGGCCGCAAGCTGGTTTTTGATACGGCCGCCAACGAGGTGGCCGTCATGAAAGTTGATCGTCTGCGCACCAGTGACTGGTATCCTTATGGGGATCAACGCTGAATCGCCTGTTTCCGCTAATAATCCTGTCCTATCTTGGCCCCTCCCCTCGCTGAAAGTCATTCCCGCCCTTCCCCAATGGATTTGCGAGAGATTATGAAAATATGCCAAGCGGCCGAATGTGCCAGAGTCGCTGACTGGCCGTGCCCGTTGCTTCGGTCTGTAAACCGCATTAGCCGTGCTTCGGTTATTCAAGCGGAATGAAGCTTGCTTCAGCATGCTTGCGCACCGAGCGACCCATCTTGGTCCGGGATGCCATAGCCTCCGAATGCCTGGATCGAATATTGCTGACAATAAGCCCGGTCAACCCGTTGCTTGCTCCAGGACTTGGATGTCGCTTGCGGTTAACGCTCGGTCGATATCGAGCAGGATCTTAACGCTGCCTTCCATTTTAGCCATGCCCAGAATGAACCGCGTGTCGCAACGCATACCAAAGCTTGGCGTGTCTTCGATCTCTTCGGCGCGGATGTTGAGAACCTCGGAGACTGAATCTACTACGATGCCGATCGTGATTCTGCCGGCAGAGGCTTCAATCTCAACGACGATGATGCAAGTGCGCTCGTCGTGGTCGATCTCAGACATGCCGAAGCGTAGACGCAGATCGATGACAGGGATCACCTTCCCCCGCAGATTGATAACGCCTTTAACGAAAGCGGGTGTCTGCGGGACGGGAGTGATGGGCATCATACCGATGATTTCCTTGATCTTCAAAATACCGATGCCGTAAGCCTCGCCGGCGAGGGAAAATGTCAGATATTTGCCTTCCCTCCCTCCGACGATACCTTCTTCCGAAATCATTTGAACGTTGGTTGCCTTCATGGTGGTCTCCTTTCACAAATGGAACGTTTCCCAGCGCGAATGGGCGTCCCCCCTGTTGCACAGGGAGTTCGGCCGGGTTTAAAACGCCGCTTTGAGATCCTTCTCATCCAATCCCACAATCTGTTCGGGGCCGATTTCTCTGATAGGCTCGAAAGGTGATCCGGTGTTTTTTTCAGGGGGAATGTGGTGCGTTTTACAGGAGCGGGAAATCTGAAGACCTCTTTCGGTGTTCAAGCTCTTCTGATCGGATTTCCACTTTTGCTGTGTCATTTGGCTCATTTCTCCAGCCATAGTCTCCAATTCTCTCACGACGCCACGCATTTGCTCCGCCTGAGCATTCATTTCTTCTGCCGCACCAGCGGCTTCCTCTGCGTTCGCGGCATTCTGCTGGGTGACCTTATCCATTTCGGTGACTGCGAGGTTGATTTGTTCGATGCCTTGGGCTTGTTCACGGGAGGCGGTCGCGATTTCGCTGATGAGTTTGCCCACTTTTTGCGCGATCTGGTTGTTCTTTTCCAGGGCTTCCACCACCTGGCTGTTCAGCCGGGCGGCATCCTGGATCTGATCATTGGCGCCTGCAATCAATCCTGCGGTGTTTTTGGCGGCCTCTGCGGCCCGTAATGCCAGATTGCGAACCTCATCGGCCACCACGGCAAACCCGGCTCCGGCCTCCCCCGCGCGTGCGGCTTCAACTGCCGCATTCAGCGCGAGCAAATTGGTTTGAAAGGCGATTTCATCAATGGTTTTGATGATTTTACCGGTTTCTTCGCTGGATTTTACTGTGGCGTCAAGGGCAGTATTCATAAGGGCGACCCGCTCCTCAACAGTCTTGAAATTGGGCGCTGCCTCTTCGCGCATCAGCCGATCCACATCGGTGGCGTTCTGTGCGTTTTGTTTGGTCATGGCGGATATCTCTTCAAGGGATGAAGATGTCTCCTCGATTCCGGCGGCCTGCTGGCTGGCGCCTTCAGCCAGGGATTGGCTCGCAGCTGAAATTTGCGATGCCGCTGCCGCCACTTCCTCTGCTCCTCCCCTGAGATCCCGGCTGATGCGCTTGACGTCCCGCGAAATGGAGAGCCCGAGATAGAGTCCGAGTCCCAGCGCTAAGGCGAAGCCAAGCAGCATCCCCGAGACGGAGGCGCCTTTGAGCCAAACTGCCTCGGATTGAGCTTTCTGCCACGTCTCTTCAGCTATCCTTCGATTGAGATCCACGATTCTCTCCAGAACCTGGATCGAATCCCATTGGGCCTTTCGCAGTTCGCCCGTTCCGACAGTCGTCATAGCATTGTAAAGTTCCTGGGCCTTTTGAGCTTCGGCCTGCATAATTCCGAGCAGCCGGGTGATCTCGGCCGAGGCTTTGAGGGCGTCGTTCATGAGAAAGGAGGCATTAGCGTTTTCTCCTCCTGCCACTAATGAGGTGACATGTTTAAGGTTTTGATGAAATGCATTGTGGAAAGGCCTGAGCTCTGCAATCGCCGACTTGAGGACTTGATTGTCGGTTTGAAAGGTTTGGAGCCAGCGGCCTAAAGGGCAGTTTTCCGGATCGTCGCTTCCTTTAAGGGGTTCGTTGAAGTCGATCAGACGCAACGTTTCGTTGACCAGCCTATAGTGGCCCAAGGCGAGGTGCTCCAGCGTCCGATTCAGCTGCAATGGATTGAGGATGCCACCGGCGGCGAGATCCTGTGCCATCTCGAAAAATTCGTCATTGGCCTTTTTCCCCCGGTCGAGCTCTTTCCTGAAATCGTCCCATAACGCAGCTTCTTCGGGTGTCTGAGGCAAAGTTTCATAGGCTTTCCACGCCTTTCCATAAGCCTCGCGTGCCCGGGCGATGTTTTCGAACTGGCGCTGGCGCAGATCATCGCTCAATAATGGGTTGAGAAGGGTGCGTTGCGCTACACGGATGGTTTCCATGGCCTGACGGATGGTCAGGAGATTCTGGATACTGGGTAAGCGAATTTGACCGACTTCTCCAAGGTGTATGTTCATCCGAGATACGCTTTGCCAGCCGACTACGCCTACTGCAAGTGTAATAACTGCAATCGCTAAAAAGGCCAGATTGAGTTTTTTCCCTATACGCATGCTCTTCATTCGGTTCCTCCTTGGAATTAAATTACCTTTATGAGACCAAGGCTACCGCCGGAATGGCGAAATACTCTGTCGGTTTGTGTTCTGCAGCCTTTTCGCGGGAAAGAAGCCAGCGGATTTCTCTGGGGCCCAGGCTCCCGACTGAAGAGGGCAAACTACGTCTCTATGAAGGGCCGGATGCGGCGAACCGGTCACCTCTTTAATCGGCATGCTATGCTGATTCTTGAGAGGAAAATGACGAGGCGAAGCTTTTATGGATGGTTGGAACCGAACCCTGCTTCTTTAATCCCGGCGCTGGTTTTAATCGGGTTGTAAGCCATGTCCAACGTATAGAGAAAGGTTGATTCCATCAGAATATTTTGTCCGGTGGCGCTTCAGGACTCTTTGTTTAAAAGATGCCTTTTCAAGGGCTTAGGTTCGAAATTCAAACATTTCTTCCCCGATACCCTTCTTACGACGAGAGAAGGACTTTGGAAAGACTTGAATCCCAGCGCCCGGCAGCCGTGGGGGGCGGCCGGATCCCAGGTGACATAGTAATGACTGCAGTGAAAACATTCTGACATAGGCTTGCTGTGTCCTCTATACCGCTTCAGCAAAAAAGTGCTCGTGTTATGTCGAAGAGGCTGCCGGTCCGAGTGTCGCAAGTAGATCACTGCTGGCATTATGTCCCTCAGGAAATGACTTCCCCGCATAACCCGTGTTTCAGTCCGGAAAGGAGTGCTTTTTATTTGTTCCTTTCAAGTGCTTAGCCCCATCCTTTCGGGGTGGGTCCCGCTTTTTTCATGTTCGTGAGATCACGTGGTTGCTGAGACGGCTTGTAGTCCGCCGCACAACCCAAGGTGCCGATTGACGCCAAGATTGGAAAGACCATTTCCAGATAGAAAGAAGCATTTATCATGCCAGAGTTCAAGGAGCGTAAAGACCTTCAAAAGCCGTTTCATCCGGAGCGTTGAAGCGATCTGTTGGCTGGAGCGGCTCTGTGAGGGCGATCGGCTGGAAAGAGCTAGAGTGGCGCTATGCATGGTATACTTTATGCTTAAAATTCAATAATCGAATGTCTATGCGGATTAGATTGTGGGAGCCGTCTGTTTCGAGATGGAAATTCCCTCGAGGAGTGTTAGGACTTTTCGGAATGGTTTCGGAAAAAATGAGATGGTATCGGTTGTTGATCGCAGGGATGGGGAGGCTGGTCTTCTGTGCAGTGATTTTGCTTTGGATTCCAGATGTTTTGCGGGCAGGTTCTTTGTCCCTCAAAGAAAAATTAGGGATGCTGGGCTATGATGATCATACTGCAGAAATCATTGTTTCCGGGAAACAGGCCCGTGAGGATCTGGACCGTGCTTTGATGCTCGAGATGCTCGGCTTCGATGATCAGGAATCAGCTTACTTTATGCAGCGCGGTTTCAGGGATGTTGAGGAACTGTTTGCCCATTACCGCCGAATGGAGCAAAAAAGAATCTGCAACCTGAAGCTGGGAACTGCAGAATTCAAGGCGTTATTGAGGGAAGCGGGGCGTTTTTTCCCTATTGTGAATGCAGCGGCGAAGAAAACCCGCGTCAAAGAAAGTTTGATTCTAGCCATGATAAAGGTGGAATCGGATTTCAATCCGCTTGCGGTATCCGACAAAGGGGCGATGGGATTGATGCAATTGATGCCCGATACGGCCCGGGATTTGGGCGTCCGTAAACCTTTCGATCCGTCCCAGAATATATGGGGCGGTGCGAGTTATATGGCAAAATGTATCAATAATTTTAGGGATATCCGTCGAGCTTTGGCGGCTTACAATGCAGGCCCGGGGCTTGTGGAGCGGACGAAAGGAATCCCCCGTATCAAGGAAACCCAGGATTATGTACGGAGGGTCTTGGCCTATGAGGGGGTTTTCTCCTCCTTGCTCCACAGACTTCGATGAACCTGCAATATTATCGCTTCGCTCTTTTTAGGAAGCTGATCTTGCATCTCAAGTGCCGGCTAACAATTCTTGCCACTACATACATAAGGATGAACACGAGAGAGGCGCTGAAATCGGCCCCGACCCAAGGAATCGAAACAGGAACCCCAAAACGGAGTCCGGCAAAGCGCAATTGAAGCCAGGCGATTGCCAGCGGAACGGGCCAGAGGACGGCCGCGGCTACGGTGATTTGAAGGAAAAAGGCCTTCCCGTACGCCTCGTTCGCCAGGCTGTTGATGTCTTTGTACAAATCGCGGTCACCAGCCTGGAGTGCGGACAGGGATTGGTCATGGCGATCGGATGCCTCAGAAAAGGCGTCCCGGATGGTGCGTCGGTTGGCCCGCACTGCGATCGTCCCGGTCAGTTCACCGAGGACCGCAGACCAGAGGGCAAGCAGACCCGTCCCAAGCCACCAGCCGAAATAAGGATTGGCCGGCCATCGGTAGGGGGCGATGAGAAAGGCGTCGATAGCTGCAAGAAGGGCATTGGGAGATTCCATTTCACTGCTTGGCGCCCGGTCCGTACCCGCCGCGGGGTGTGAAGGTTGCGTGCACGGGTGCACCGGTGCAAATGAGCGGGGCAGGGACCCCTTCTTTCAAGAGGGATGATCCGCTTCCGGGGCGGCTGCGGATCATCCGGTTCATCTGCGGCCTTCTCGGCCAAGGCCGCCCCTGCTCGAACACTGGGTCCGATTGCCGGCTGCGGGTCTTCGCTCAGAAGGGAGGCAGAATGCTGTAGTCGAGAAAACCCTTGGTGACGTAACGGATGCCGACATAAAAGGCCAGTAGGACGAAGATCCGTTTCAGCCAGATGTCCGGGATGTACTTGGACGTGCGCGGACCGATCATCGAGCCGATAAAGATCCCGACCAGTTCCATTCCAATGAGTCCCCAGTCGGTCGGGACGCCCTGCCCGACCATGTAGCCGAAGATCGAACTGATCATGCCGACGAGGACCGCGAGGGCACTCGTGCCCGCGACCAGGAACATCGGCAGACCTGCGATGGAGGTCAGAAAGGGTACGAAGAGAAAACCGCCTCCCACGCCGATGAAGGAGGCCATGGCACCGATGATCAAGCCGCCCAGCATGGGGATCCAGGACTTGAACTCGAATTCGACACCGAAAAAGGTGAAGCGGATCGTGCCGACAAAAAAGGTGATGATCAGAGATATCAAGGCCAGCAGGTAGGCAATCCATTTGGCTCCGCCGCCGAGGCTGAGCCAGAGGGCGCTGGCGATGACGAAGCCCAGGGCGAGAAACATGAGGGGCCAGCTGCCAGAAAGCACTTTTACTCCCTGATCCGTGCGCTGTCCCTCGCGGGTCTGTTTTTCGAAGGCCGCTGCGGCTTCTTTGGCCTTCTTTTTCTTGGCCTGACCGGAGGACGTCGTTTCACGGAGCAGGATGACGCCGAGCAGGAGGACAACGAGCCCGAAATAACCCAGGTAGGCCTTGAGACTGATCTTGCCGGCAGTGATGTCCGGGATGACGGAGGATCCGAGCACCCCTCCGATCGCCAGACACATGGCGAGCGGGGCTACCAGCCGTCCCATACGGTAGTAGTTCGTGCTCGAAATGAGCGCGCTCAGTCCGACGAGCCACTGATTGGACACCCGGATGGAATCGGTTACGAGGTTGTTCATCGGATGGCCTTTTCCGAAATCCTTGGCGTAGTCACCGAGTCCGAAGATCGTGATATGCCCGACGCCCGCCATGATGCCCCCGAAGGCGCCGACGGTGGAAAAGATCCACCCCACCCAGATCGCCCAGAGAAACCCCAGCAGATAACTGACATCCGGCGCTCCGGGGATTCCAAGGAAGCCTTTCGGTGCATTTGCATCGATCTTGCCTTGACCGATAGTGGACTGGATGGCGTCGGCGAGTTGATCCGCATAGACGGGTCCGGCACCGGTGGCTGTCATGACGGCGCATCCCACAAGCAGCGTCAGGCAGATCATCCATCTCGTCCCTTTCATGTGCAGCACCTCCTCGTGAGTCAGTTTTGGGTATTCATTCCAAACGGTCGGTGGATGGGCCCGAAGGGTTCCTCGGACGTCCTCCGTCTTTGGCGGGGCTGGAGCGATCCGGGCGATGCGCATGGGTGTATGTTCCGCTGCCGGCTGCAGCGGGGCTTCGCATCAGGTGGAGGTCGGATGTGGCGATCATGCGCGCACCCCGAAAGATTTCACGCAACGGCACCACCGGAAAAACGGCGCTTGCAGCGCTTCGTGCCGGGATCTCTGAGGGATACTCAGGGAAGAGCAGGAAGTCCAGGAAAATCCTAAAGCATCTCCATCCGGAAATGATTTTCCGGTATGACCCCGTTTCCAATTCGGAAAGGAATATTTTTCTTTACACGCTGCACGTGCTCAGTCCCACCGCTTTGCGGCGGGTCCCGGTTTGGCCAGTATCCGGAAAATCAAGCATTTGCTTGGAAGGGACCTAGCGGTCGCCGCACTAGCAAATGCGCAGATCGATGCCGAGATGGGCAAAAAAGACCATTTCGGGATGGAAACTAAGCCGATTGTGTAGCGCATTATGTTATTGACGGCAAGAAAAAATATGCGGGCTGCGGGATTGTGCCACTAAACCCCCCGCTCTATGCGCTGTCCTGGTCACGGCATATCCGTCCGGAAATGATTTCGCGGCAAGACTCAGTTTCCAATCCGGAAATGAGGATTTTTCTTTATACCCTTCGGGTGCTCAGTCCAACCCCTGCGGGGCGGGTCCCGGTTTCTTCATACCCTTCGGGTGCTCAGCCCCACCGCTTCGCGGCGGGTCCCGGTTTGGCCAATATCAAGGAAGTCAAGCGTTTGCTTGTAAGGCGACCTGCAGGTCGCCTTACAAGCAAACGTGCAGATTGATGCCGAGATTGGCCAAAAAGACCATTTCCGGGTTGGAAACCAGGGTGTTTCGAACCTCCGGCTGCGGGCTCGGCGCCGAGAGGCACAGCGCAGCGCCGCCGCTGCAAGATAGCGCCTATTTTCGCCAATACTCGGGAACGAGCAGCACAATGACGGTATAGATCTCGAGCCTCCCGAGCAGCATGCATGCGATCAGGACCCATTTGCCCGCCAGGGGAACGTCGGCGAAGTTTTGGACCGGACCAACCAGGGCCAGCCCCGGGCCTATGTTGCCCAGAGTGGCGGCGACCGAGGAGAATGCGGAAATCAGATCGAGGCCGAGGGATGCCATCAGGAGAGATCCGGCCAGGAAAAGACCTATATAGAGGGCGAAAAATCCCCAGATGCTCGTCAGGACTTCCTGCGGCACCGCCTTTCCTCCGAGTTTGACGGTGGTGATGGCATGCGGATGGATGATGCGGAAGATTTCCTGGTAGGAATGGCGCGCCAGCAGCATGATCCGCATGATCTTGATGCCGCCGCCGGTAGAGCCGGCCATGCCGCCCAAAAACATGCATGTAAGCAGGATGATCTGGGATAGGGGCGGCCACCGGTCGTAGTCGGCGGTTGCAAATCCGGTGGTGGTGATGATCGAACTGACCTGGAAGGCCGCATAGCGGAAGGCCGTATCGAGGCTGTCGTAGACGGCCCCGTGGACATCGATGGTAACGAGCAAGGTGAGGATCACTACGATGCCCAGGAAGACACGGCATTCGGGATCACGTCCGAAGATGCGCCAATCTCCCTTGAGCAGCCTGTAGTGGAGCGAGAAGTTGATGCCCGCCAGGAGCATGAAAACGATGATCACCCCGTCGAAGTAGGCGCTGCTGTAGGCGGCGACGCTCGCGTTGCGGGTGGAAAAACCGCCGGTGGGCAAGGTGCAGAAGGCGTGGCAGACCGCGTCGAAGAGGGTCATGCCTCCGGCGGCGAGCAGGAAGATCTCGACCACCGTGATGAGGATGTAGACCTTCCAGAGGGTCTTGGCGGTCTCGCTGATGCGCGGCTTCAGCTTGTCGACGACGGGGCTGGGAATCTCGGCCTTGTAGAGCTGCATCCCGCCGATTCCCAGGAAGGGCAGGATTGCGATGGACAGCACGATGATGCCCATTCCGCCAAGCCACTGAGTTAAGCTGCGCCATAGGAGAATACTTTCGGGAAGTCCTTCGATCTGTGTCAAAATAGAAGCACCGGTCGTGGTGAATCCCGAAAAGGATTCGAAACAGGCATCGGTGAAATCCGGGATGGTGCCTGAGAAAAGGTAAGGCAGGGTGCCGAAAAGGCCGGCCAGAGCCCATCCGAAGCTTACGACGGCGACGCCGTCGCGGTGGCCGAGCTGCGGAGTCTCCGTTTTACGGCTGATAAGGTAGCCGGCCAGTCCGCTTCCTGCTGTGACCAGCATCGCGAAGAAAACGCCCGAGGACGCGCCGTCCTGGTAATAAAGGGAAGCAAGGATCGGCCCCAGCATGGATAAGCCAAGGAAGAATGCCAAGACAGCCGAAAGCTTGACAATGATGCGCCAGTGCATCAGAAGTATTCCAGTCTGACGGTGAGCAGTTTTTCCAGTTTAGGGACGACTTCTCTTTGAGCGAAGATGATCAGGTGGTCTTTCGGCTGAATGACGGTGTCTCCACGGGGGATGATGATGTCCTCCCCGCGCACGACAGCCCCGACGATGGCTCCCTTGGGGAATTTGACGTGGGAGAGAGGTTGATTGACGACCTCGCTGGTATCCAGGGCCTCCGCTTCGATCGCTTCAGCATGTTCCCCCTTCAGGGGGGCGACGGAGATGATCTTGCCGCGGCGGATGAACTGGAGGATCGCCCGCACGGCGGACAGTCTGGGGCTGACGACGGTGTCCAGGCCGATGGCCGAGATGAGGGGAATATAGCTGAACTTGCTGATCCGCGTGATGGTTCTTCTCGCGCCGAGTCCCTTGGCGAGGAGCGAGATCAGGACGTTGTTTTCTTCGTCCCCCGTCAACGCGATCAGAAAATCCAAGCCCTGGACGTTTTCTTCGATCAGGAGGTTTTTGTCGGTTCCATCCCCTTTGATGACAAGGACCCGCTCCAGGTTCTCGGAGAGTCTGGCACAGATGGCTTCATCCTTTTCGATGATCGTGGTCTTGATCCGGGACTTGTCCAGGTGTGCAGCCAGCGAGGCGCCGGTCAGCCCCCCCCCCACGATGATGACGCGTTTGAGCGGCCTGGGGTGGATGTCGAAGGCGGGCAAAAGACTCAAGGCCTGGTCGCCCTGCGTGACCACGTAAACCAGGTCGTTCGGCAGGACCTGATCCTTGCCGCGCGGGATGAGAACCTGGTCACCGCGGACAATGGCTCCGATCAGGAGCTTTTCCGCCTGGCCGGTAAGGGCCATCAGGGGTTTGCCGGTCAGCGGAGATCCCTCTTTCACGGTCACCCCGATCAGCTTGACCCGCCCCGCCGCAAAGTCTATGACCTCGGAGGCCCAGGGATAGTCCATGAGGCTCAGGATCGACTCGACCATGACCGACTCCGGGTTGATGACGTGGTCGATTCCGAGGAATTCCTGCCCGATGAGATGCTCTTCGTCGATGTATTCCTGGTTGCGGACCCGCGCGATCTTGACCATGTACGGGTTGATGTTGCGGCCCAGCAGGCAGGCGAAGAGATTGACCTCATCGCTGTCCGTGGCGGCTACAAGCAGGTCGGTCTCTCCCGCTCCAGCCTCCTTGAGCACGCGGGGGCTGGTCCCTGATCCCAGGACGCTGCGGACATCGAGATGTTCATCGATGCGTTTGATCTGAGCGGGTGTCTTATCGATGAGCGTGACGTCCTGTCCCTCTTCGGAGAGTTTGCGCGCGATGTGAAAACCCACCTCGCCGGCTCCGATGATGATGATCTTCAAGACTGGCCTCCTTGCGAGAGAAGCATTCGCCTGCAGGATTGGTCATGGCTGTAGCGGATCGCTTATTACTAAGAGAGCGCGGGCAGAAAGTCAACTTCCAACCCGCCCTGGGCCCGCGAAGTGTTTTGCTGATCTCGCGTCGCAGCGGACGCATCCGTTTTCGACCAGCCTTGCACCATGCCAGTCCCCGAAGGTTGAAAATGCTGGACAACATAGGGAATTCGATGATATTAATAACAGTTTTCGTATGCGCAAACACTTGGATCGTGTCCATTCGGGAAACGATTTCCCGGTAGGACCCAGTTTCCAATCCGGAAATGAGGATTTTTCTTTACACCCTTCGGGTGTTCAGTCCCACCCCTGCGGGGCGGGTCCCGGTTTCTTCACGGCCTTCGGGTGCTCAGTCCCACCGCTTCGCGACGGGTCCCGGTTTGGCCAATATCAGGAAAATCAAGCCTTTGCGCGGAGGCGACCTGCGGGTCGCCGCACAAGCAAACGTGCAGATGGACGCCGAGATTGGCCAAAAAGACCATTTCCGGATGGAAGCTGTTAAAGTAAGGAAAATCAACCGTCGTTTGTGCTGGGATGACCTGTCGGTCGCTGGGCAGGCAAAGGTGCAGATGGACGCCGAGATCGGCCAGAAAGCCCCTTCCCGGATCGGAAACGAATAGATTCAGGAGCAGGAAGCCGTGTTGAAAAACATCCTCAAGACCCTGAGCGGGCGCCACCTCGAAAAGATGCTCCAGGATGCCGTGGACCGATTCAAGGAGGCCAGGGTCCTCGTCGTGGGCGACATCATCATGGATCAATACATCTGGGGCCAGGTGACCCGGATATCTCCCGAGGCCCCCGTGCCGGTTGTCGAGGTGCGCGAGGAGACGCGGATGTTGGGCGGCGCTGCCAATGTCGTGCACAATATGGCTACGCTGGGGGCCAGGGCGGTCCTGTGCGGGGTGGTGGGCGAGGACCATGCCGGCCGGGAGGTTCTGGAGAAGCTCCGTGCCCTGAAGGTTTCAACCGATGGGGTGATCGTCGAGGCCGGACGCCCGACGAGTCTCAAGACGCGCATCGTCGCCCACAGCCAGCAGGTCGTCCGCTTCGATCGGGAGAGCAAGGGCGCCATCACCGATGAGAGCGCGAAGACCATCCTGGACTATATCGAAAGCTCACTCGACTCGCTCGATGCGATTGTCGTTTCGGATTACGGAAAGGGGGTCGTATCGGCCGGACTGATGACAGGACTGAGGGAACTGGTTGATTCGGGCAGGACCAACGGCTTGAGGATCGCCGTGGACCCGAAGACCGGGAACTTCGAGTATTATCAGGGGGTGGACGTCATCACACCCAATCACCACGAGGCCGGCGCCTACTGCGGCTTCACCGTTACGGACGATGAGACGCTCCTTGCAGCCGGGCGGCGGATGCTGCAGGAGCTGCAGTGCCGCTCTGTGTTGATCACCCAGGGGAAGGACGGCATGACCCTCTTCGAGCAGGAGGGGCGTGTCAGCCATATCGGAACCGTGGCGAAACAGGTCTTCGACGTCACGGGCGCCGGGGATACGGTCATCAGCACGCTGGCTCTCGCTATGGCTGCCGGCCTGGATCTCCGCGAAGGGGCGATGCTTGCCAATTACGCTGCGGGGATCGTGGTCGGCGAAGTGGGGACTTCCACGGTGCGCGCGGAGGACCTGAAAAGGGCCGTCGCTGACATGAAATCGCTGCGCTCCGAGGCGGGATGATCTGTGAGCCGCCCCAGCCCCCCGCCGCCTGTCAAACTGATCGTGAGCCTGTTTTCGGCCCGTGAGCCTTTCCTGGGCGAGGTGCTTGAGCGTCTATCGCGGCTTTTCGGGCCGATCGATGACCTGGGGCCCCGGGGATTCTTCGATCGTTCTACCTATTACTCGGCGGAGATGGGATGGCCGCTGCACCGCCGGCATGCCTCTTTCGAACGTCTGATCCAGACAACGGAGCTGGTGGCCGCCAAGATGGCGACCAATGCCCTGGAAGTGGAATCGGCTGAAGCTGATGGCCGGCGCCTGGTCAACATCGACCCCGGCATCTTATCCATGGAGCGTCTGGTCCTGGCTACCGGAAAAAATTTCACCCATAGGGTCTACCTTTCGCAGGGGATTTATGCCGACCTGACACTGATCTTCCAGAAAGGAAGCTTTCGTCCGTTGGAGTGGAGCTACCCGGATTACGCCGACCCGGTGATGATTGAATGGTTGAATGCGGTGCGCTGCAAATACAGGGAGCAGCTGAGGGGGGAGAAAGACAGTGATTAGGAGCATGACGGCCTTCGGCCGCGGGGAATCCACCGGGGGTGATATGCAGCTCGTGGTGGAGATGCGGTCTGTGAACAACCGCTATCGCGATATGGTTGTAAAGTTACCGAAATCGCTTCAATTCCTTGAGGAGAACCTCCGCAAAAGGCTCGGTGGGTTTATCCAGCGCGGCCGGGTGGAAGTGGCGGTTCAGTCGATCGCCAACGGGGAGGAGCGGCCGGGCCGCCTGGAGCTGAACGAGCCCGTGGTCAAAGCTTATCTGGCCGTCTTCGACCGCCTCTCCGAAGAGTTCGGTATGCCGCGCGACATACGGATGGATCGGTTTTGTCTGTTGAGCGATGTGATCGTGCGCAAACCGGAAGAACTGGATGAAAAGGCAATCGAGGACTGCGCCGGCGAGGCCCTCGAGCAGGCGGTCGCCGCTTTCGAGACCATGCGCGTGCGGGAGGGGGCGGCCATGGAGGCGGATTTCAACGCTCGCCTGGATCTGCTTTCAAAATACGCCGTTCAGGTAGCGGAGAGTGCACCGCAGGTGGCGGAATTCTACCGTCGGCGATTGAAGGACCACATCGCCAAGGTCCTGGGTGAGATGGAACTCGACGAGGGGCGGCTGGCCCAGGAGGTGGCCCTTTTCGCAGAAAGGGCGGATATCACGGAAGAGCTGGTGCGCCTGCGAAGCCACCTCGATCAGTTCAGGACCTATCTCGGGGCTGATGAGGCCGTCGGGCGGCGGCTGGATTTCCTGCTGCAGGAGATGCATCGGGAGGTCAACACGCTGAGCGCCAAGGCCTCTGATTCCGGGATTTCCCGGATAGTGGTGGAGATGAAATCAGAGCTCGAAAAGATCCGCGAACAGGTTCAAAACGTGGAATGACAAGGAGCAGGCAAGGATGAGCACAAAGCTGGTCAATATCGGTTTCGGGAATTCGGTGGTCTCGCGGCGCGTGATCGCGATCATCTCGCCGAATGCGGCTCCCATCAAGCGCCTGCGTGACGAGGCGCGCGAGGAAAAGCGCCTCATCGACGCCACGCAGGGGCGGCGCACCCGCTCCGTAATCATCACCGACAGCAACCACGTGATCCTTTCGGCGATCCAGTCCGAGACGATCGCGCAGCGCTTCAACCCGAACGGCACTTTGGCGAAGGAAGATCTGGAAGAGTGATGCCGCCGGGACAGATTTTCATTTTTTCGGCTCCCTCGGGCGGGGGCAAGTCGACCATCATCGGAGAACTGCGCAAACGGATCGCAGGGCTCGGGTACGCGGTTTCCCACACGAGCAGGCCGCCGCGAGAAGAGGAACGGGACGGCGTCCACTATTATTTTGTAGATCGGGGGACCTTCGAGCGGATGATCGGGCAGGGGGCCTTCGTCGAGTGGGCCCCGGTCTATGACGCCTTGTACGGAACATCCTTCATGACCCTTGAGGAGCAGACCGCCAAGGGGCTCGATGTGGTCATGGATGTGGATGTCCAGGGCGCCCGCAGCATCCGCCGCCGCTTCCCGGAGAGCGTTTCGATCTACATCGTGCCGCCTTCCATCGCCTCCCTGGCCGCGAGGCTTCGCAGCCGTGGCACGGATAGTGAATCGGCCGTCGAGCGGCGTCTCCGGGCTGCCGCCGGGGAAATCCATCACAGCCTCGAGTACGATTACATCATCGTCAACCACCTTCTGGAGGATGCGGTCAAAGAGGCCGAGGCGATCATCCTCGCTGGGCGATGCCGGACTGCACGCCGGGAGATGTCTGTGCGGCGTGCTTTTCCTGAGTCTTTCGCACCGGTCTCCGAGTTGGTGAAGGATACGGGGCCTGGAACGGAGGGATGAGGATGGGCACGCCCGGAAGGCCTGAAAACGTCGGGGAAGTGCTGATTCCGGGGTTCCATGCGGTCAGGGAGGCCCTGCTGCGCGGGAGCGTCGCGCTGAAAGAGATCTGGGTGGCAGGGGGGAGGTTGTCTCCACGTCTGCGTGAACTGGTGGAACTGGCTTCCGGTATGGGGGTCGCGGTCCTGGAAAAACCGCCGGCGGTCTTTGCCGGACGTTTCCCCGACGTGGCGCACCAGGGTGTGGCGGCGGTTGCAGCGGCCTTTGCCTACGCGGATTTGGAGGAAACGGCCCACAGAGCCCTCGATCGGGGGGAGGAGGCCGTTTTCGTGGCGCTGGACCACGTCACCGATGAGGGGAACCTGGGGGCCTTGATCCGCACCTCGGCCTTTTTTGGAGCCCAGGGGATGATTCTCCCGAGGGACCGCTCTGCCGGGATTTCACCGCGCGTGCTCAAACGGGCTTCGGGCGCCTGCGCGGTGCTTCCCGTCGTCCAGGTCGTCAACCTCGTCCGCAGCCTGCGGCAGTTGAAGGCGATGGGGTATTGGGCGGTGGGAACTGCAGGGGAGAGCAGTGTGTCCATTTATGACTTCGACTGGCGGCGGCCGATCGTGCTGATTCTGGGGAACGAAGAGAAAGGGCTCGGCCCGGGGATCCGGAAATCCTGCGACCAGCTGGTTGCGATCCCAGGTTCGGGCCTGATGGAATCCCTGAACGTGTCGGTGGCGGGAGGGGTCATCCTGGCTGAGATCCGACGCCGACACCGCACCGGCAAACCCTTCATTCCGGCAGAGGGAACGTCTCCAGCGCGCCGGTCCTGAGCAAGGCGTTGACCAAGGCGCAGACCGGCAGGCCGACCACGTTGGTGTAGGAACCGGCGATCCCCATGACCAGAAATGCGCCCACCCCCTGGATGGCGTAGGCTCCGGCCTTTCCCAGAGGCTCGCCGGTAGCCGTGTATCCTTTGATTTCTTCCTCTGTCAGGGCTTTGAAACGGACGAGCGTCGTCACCGCCTCGCTGTGGATCGCTTCGCCTTCGGGGTTCAGGACACAGAACCCGGTGATGACACGGTGCTCCTTCCCGCTGAGCCGGCGGAGCATGTTTACGGCATCGTCCTCATCGGCCGGCTTCCCGAGGATCTCCCGGTCGATGACGACGATGGTGTCGGCCCCTAGGGTCCAGCGGTTTGTCACGCGGCTGAAGACCTCCCCGGCCTTTTCGGCGGCGAGCCGCTGGACCAACGATTCCGGGTCTGCGTGCAGACGGCTTTCTTCCGCAAGGCTGGGGACGACCTCGAAGGGCAGCTTGATCTGCTGAAGCAGCCGCCTGCGGCGAGGTGAGGCGGAGGCAAGGGTTAGGGGGTTCCGGATGCTGATCCGGCGGGCTCGGGTCATGGCGTCTGATCGATCCCGAAAAGACGGCATGCATTTTCCGTTGTCACCGTGGCGATTTCCTCTTCGCGGAGGCCGCGCAGGGAGGCGATTTCGCCGGCCGTGTAGCGGACGAAGGCCGGTTCGTTGCGTTTGCCGCGTTTGGGCACGGGGGCGAGGTATGGGGCGTCGGTTTCGATCAGCAGGGCTTCGAGCGGGATGCCTCGGGCGACCTCCCGGACCTGGGTCGCCTTTGGAAACGTCACGGTTCCGGGAATGGAGATGTAAAAACCCAGATCGATGAAGGTGTGCGCCAGGTCGAGATCCCCCGAAAAACAGTGAATGACCCCGCGCCGCTTTCCAGCGCCCTTCCTTCGGACCGCTTCGAGAACGTCCATGTGGGCCTCCCGGTCGTGAATGATCACCGGGAGGGCGAGGTCGGCAGCCATCTCGAGTTGACGGGTGAACAAGGGCTTTTGGGTCTCCGCCGGGCAGTAACCGCGGTAGTAGTCGAGCCCGATTTCCCCCCAGGCGACGACCTCCGGCGAGGCGGTAAGGTCCGCCAGCCGCTCCAGGTCGTTCGGCGTGCACTCTGCAGCGTTGTGCGGGTGATAACCAACAGCCGCATAGGTTCGATCGTGCACCTGAGCGATCGCGATCGCGCGGGTCGAACTCCCGAGGTCGATCCCCACCGTCAGAACGGACTCCACCTGCGCCTCGCGGGCGCGTCGCATGACCTCTTCGAGATCGTCCGCAAATGCCTCCATATCCAAGTGTGCATGGGTGTCGAACAGCATAATCCCTTCTTTCTATCAGTTTCCATCCGGAAATGGTCTTTTTGGCCAATCTCGGCGTCAATCTGCACGTTTGCTTGTGCGGCGACCTGCAGGTCGCCTCCGCGCAAACGCTTGATTTCCTTGATATTGGCCAAAAATCCTCATTTCCGGATTGGAAACTGAGTTCTACCGCGAAATCATTTTCGGATGGAAACTCTATTGGTGCATCGCCGGATGGCCTCCGTCGGGCGATGTGGATTCACGAGCACGCGGGGATCTGGAATCCGGCCGCCCTTCCACCGATGGCGGGTTGCAGTTGCTTTGCCGCCGGCGGCCGCGCAGCCCCGCGTCCCCAACGCTGTTTTCGGATGAAGATGGTATAGAGGATTTGCCGCGCCGAGGCAAACAATTCCCTTGTCAGCGTGCATAAATTCCTTAAAATCATCCGCACAGACAGCTTTTGACCCCCGTTCCCACGGACTCCCCCGTTATGCTGCCATGAATCTTCCGCGGCGCCCCCCGCTGATCAGAGCCTTCCGGAAGCAGCCGGAGACGAAAATGATGACATCTGAAGAGGAGAACCGATTGCGAAGCGGCTTCGCAGAACGGGAGGCCCGTTCTGATGACGGGTTCGACTCGCGATTCGCCGGCCTGCTCGGGACAGGGCTCCTGAGCCTCCTGGATCTGAAGGCTGCCGAAAGCCGTGCCAGATCAGCCGGCCGGTCTGTAGAGAGCATCCTGCTGGATGAATTTCACCTGTCGAAGCAGGATCTTGGCCTTGCCCTGGCGAGGCGTTACCGGATGCCTCTTCTGGCCTTCAGCGAGGATCTGCATTTCCCCGCCGGCCGGCTTTCCGGCGTCAAGGCCGCTTTCCTGAGAAGGAACGGGATGATCCCGGTTTGGAAGAACGCCGAAAAAAGCGCCGTTCTGGTCGCCATGCGCGATCCTGCCGACCTCCAGGCCAGGGATGCCATCAGACGAATCTTTCCTGGCGAACCTCTGGCCTTCGCCGTTGCGTTGGACGAGGATATCCAGCGTCTGATCGATCAGCTGGAGCGCAGGCGGCGCGATGGAGCGGCCGTCGATGCCCCGGGGATCGAGACGCTGCTCCAGGGCCTGGAGCCGGCGCCGGGGGAACCCGAGGAGGAAAGGGAGGAGCCGAGCGAGCAGGACAGCCTCATCGTCCAACTGGTCAACCGGATGATCCTGGATGCCTGCCGACAGCGCGCCTCCGACATCCACATCGAGCCGCGCCCGGGGAAGGCCGGCACCCTGGTCCGTTTCAGGGTGGACGGCGTTTGCCGGGTTTACCAGACCATCCCCGCCCGGTATCAGCGTGCGGTGGTTTCCAGGATCAAGATCATGGCCGATATGGACATCTCGGAGCGCCGGCTCCCGCAGGACGGCAAGATCCTGTTCAAGCGCTTCGGCTCGTTGGATATCGAGCTGCGCGTGGTCACGGTCCCACTCGGTGGGCTGATCGAAGACGTGGTGCTCAGGATCCTTCCGCGGCATGCGGTGCAAAGCATCCAAAAGATCGAGATGAGTGCTCGCGACGAGACACGCTTCAAAGAGCTGATCTCGAAGCCCTATGGCCTGGTCCTCGTCGTCGGTCCGACGGGCAGCGGAAAGACGACGACGCTCCATGCGGCGCTCGCTGAGATCAACCGGACGGAGCGAAAGATCTGGACGGCAGAGGATCCGATCGAGATCACCCAGGATGGGCTGCGCCAGGTCCAGATCAACCGCAGGATCGGCTATGACTTCGCAGCTGCCCTCCGGTCGTTTCTGAGAGCCGATCCGGATGTGATCATGGTGGGTGAGATGCGGGACCGGGAAACGGCCGCCATCGCCATCGAGGCGTCTCTGACGGGGCATCTCGTTCTGAGCACGCTGCACACGAACAGCGCCGCCGAGACCGTCGTCCGGCTGCTCGAAATGGGCCTCGATCCCTGTAATTTCGCCGATGCGCTTCTCGGCGTTCTGGCGCAGCGCCTCGTGAGGAGCCTCTGCCGGCGATGCAGAAGACCGCAGGGGACGGACCCCGGCTACTATGACGCCCTCGAGGCCTCCTACGGCGAGGGCTGGTGCGGTCTGGGAGAGACTTCGAATGGCATGGACCTCTTTGCCCGTGGAGGATGCCCCCACTGCAATCAGAGCGGGTACAGCGGGAGGACAGCGATCTGCGAACTGCTTCTTTGCACGGATCCGATCAAGGAACTCATCCGGCGGGGTGCACCTGTCGATGCGTTGAATGCCCAGGCCGCCCGCGAAGGCATGACGACCCTGATGCAGGATGGAGTCCGCAAGGTCGTCAAGGGCATCACGGACCTCCAGGAGGTCCGACGGGTTTGCGTGCGTTAGGAAAGGGAATCGTAAGGCGCAGAAGACCGGACTCTGAAAAACAGCCCGCGGACGAGTATATCATGATCGGTGGAGAAGATTTTTCCGCGAGGTCGGATTCCCACGACCGGCGGTCGAGCATGTGGAAATGCCGGTCTGTTCGAGCGGGTCGCCGGCAAGGAAAAAGCCTTGTTTTTAGCCGGGGTTCTTGGCATTTTATATCATTTGTGTCTGCAAAACGCTTTTTTCGCCCATCCCGGTGTCCATTCGCATTTCTGCTGGCGAAGCGATCCGCGGATCGCCCCGCGCAAATGCCTCGTTTCCCCCGTGCAGGGGCCCGATTTTGCCGGATGGGAAATCTGGCCGGTGGGGGAGTCTTTCCCCCGGCTGTCTGACACCCGATATCGGAGAAACAGGACAGAGAAGGTCCCCATGAAGCTTGACTTGAAGGAGGCGGAGTCGCTTCTCGGCATTTCCGCCATGACGATTCAGCGCTGGGCGCGCCAAGGCCGGATACCCGCTAGAGAGGCAGGCGGCGCCCTCGTTTTCAGACAGAAGGAACTCGAACGGTGGGCCTGGAACCGGCAGTGGCCGTTGCGCCGGGATCCGGGCATCTCCTGCCTGGAGGGCGGCCTGGAGACGGAATGTCTTTCGGACGCCTTGCGGCGGGGAGGTGTCTTTTTCAACGTTCGCGGGGACACGGTCAAGGAGGTTCTGAACGAGATGGCCGGGCTGGTTCCGCTCTCAGCCGATGTGGATCGTGAAGGGCTGGTCGAGCTATTGGAGGAGAGAGAGCGGTTGGCGAGCACGGGCATCGGGCGAGGGGTCGCCGTTCCGCACCCGCGTGAACCCCTGACCTCGATCGGTGACCGTGCCATTGTGACGGCGGCGTTTTTGGAGCGGCCGGTGGATTTCGGGGCGATGGACCATGTCCCGGTCTTTCTGGTGTTGCTCATGTTGAGCCCAGCAACGCGTATCCACCTCCGTCTACTGTCCCGTTTGAGCTTCTGCCTTCGAGACGTATCGTTGACGGAGGGGCTGCCGAACTACCGCGAAGAAGAGGCCTTTTTGAAGGACATCGCTCGGGCCGAGCAGGGATTGTGAGGTCATGCACCGCCTTTTACTGCGATTGGATGAACGTCTGCAACTCATTGTGATCTCCTGCGTGGTGGGGGTCTGTGGCGGTCTTTTGTCGGTTCTGCTGAACCGTTCCCTCCATGCATTCGCCGGGTGGGTCAAGCCCTTGAGCGGAGAGATCTATGCGATGCTCTTCCCGGCCGGCGGGGCGATGCTTTCATGGATCTTCCTGAACTATGTGATGCGGGAAAAAGGCGGGCACGGGGTCCCCGATGTCATCCAGAGCGTATCGCGGAGGGGCGGGTTGCTGCCTTTCAGAACCAGCTTCTCGCGTCTTGTTTCCGCTCTTCTGACGATCGGCAGCGGGGGTTCGGCCGGTCCGGAGGGGCCGGTGGTGATCAGCGGCGGCAGCATCGGCTCCAACATCGCGACCTTTTTCGGGCTCAAGGACCGGCAGCGGGTGGTCATTGTGGGCTGCGGGGCCTCGGCTGCGATCGGCGCCATCTTCAATGCCCCTGTCGCGGGTATCGCCTTTACGCTGGAGGTGATCCTGGGGGAGTGGGCTCCGGTGAATCTCATCCCGATCGCCATGGCATCGGTGGTAGGCACCTCCGTGAGCCGGCTGCTCCAGGGCAACCAGATCCCCTTCGAGCATCAGGCCTTTCCGGTGGCGGGTTTGGATCTGGTGGCCTGCATCGGCTTGGCCTTGTTCACGACCGTAAGCTCGGTCGGTCTTATGCGGATGGTCTCGGCGGTGCACACCTGGTCCACGAAGCGGGTTTCCGTCGGGTGGATGCGGGCCGGCCTTGGCGGCCTCATGGTGGGAGGCATCGGCCTGTTCCTTCCGGCTGTCCTTGGCGAGGGCTATGAGGTGATCCGGGAGATTCTCAGGCAGCAGATCTCAGCCGGCGTGGGCATGGTCGCACTCCTGGTCGCCGCCAAGATCCTGGTAACGGGCTTGACCCTCGGGAGCGGCGGTTCCGGGGGGCTCTTCGCCCCTTGCCTGGTCGTCGGCTGCTTCACCGGGTTGTTTTACCAGCGTGCGTTGGTATGGCTGATGCCTTCGGTCGAGTGGGCCGGTGAGAGCTACTTCGCCCTGCTCGGTATGGCCGGCGTGATCAGCAGCGTCATGCAGGCGCCGATGACCGGCATCTTTTTGATCAGCGAGATCACGGGGGGCTACGAAGTTCTGCTTTCCGTCGTGCTGGTCTCCGTCCTGAGTGTATCTATCAGCAGCTATATCGAACCTGTCTCCGTCTATCACCGGGAGCTGGTGGCGACGGGCGAATTTCTCCGGCCGGGATCGGATCGGAAGATCCTTTCGGACCTGAATATCGCCGAACTCCTTGAAACCGATTGCGTGCCTCTGCACCCGGAGATGCTCCTGAAGGACCTGGTGGCGCGGGTGGAACAGGGGCGCCGGAACTACTTTCCTGTAGAGGATCCGGAGAACGGGCGATTCCTCGGAATGGTTCATTTGGACGATGTCCGAGAGTTCCTTTTCCATCCGGATCTTTACCATTCGGTACTGGTGGAAGAGGTCATGCAGCGGGATATTCCCACCGTGGGCCTGGACGATGACCTCGGCCATGTATTCCAGCTCTTCGATGAGGAAAAGGTCTGGAGCCTGCCGGTCGTCCACGGGGATGGGCGCTTTGCCGGGCTGATCTCAAAGGCCACTATCCTGGACCACTACCGCAGGGAACTGATGGTCCAGCAGAATGTGTAAAACAGACCGCCTCGCTTCCGGATACATCCGTTGGAACATGTTCCTCCCCGTCCGTTCCCGGCCAACGACTGTTGTGGACGCAGTGACTGAATCGCCTGTAACGGGCGTTCATCACCCGGTGCGCCGCTTTATTTCCTATCCGGGCTTCTGCCTCCGCATAGGGCAGGGGAAGGATCGGTCGCCGGCGCTTCATCACCAGTCGTAGAGGATCTCCCATTCGTCTCCGAATGCCGGACCCTGGGGGGTGTAGGTTTTCGTCAGGGTCTTGCCGGTCCCGGGTTTCCCGCCCGACTGCTCCTGCCAGAAACGCAGCACGATGGCCGGCAGATCGGCAGCATTACCTGATCCGCCTGGCTCCTCATAGGCCGGTTTCCAGACCTCCCTTTCTTCGATGACCTTCCACACGGCGCTGGAGCGCTTGTTCCTGACCCTCTCTCCGACCCGAGCCAACCCCTGCTTCTCCCGCAGGTCTTTGAAACGGTAATTTGAACGCGCGCCGTGGTCTAAGACACGCTCACCCATGACCATGATCCCTATAGCCCCCAATGGGGCGGTCAGGATGATAGACAGGACCGCCACGGCAAGGATGACCTCGCCTCCCGCCACGCCGGCCGCCAGGGGAATCGCGCCGATGGCCGCCTGGACCGTGGCCTTCGGCAGATAAGCGACGACGCAGAAAGCCCGCTCTTTCCAGTTCAGGGGCGTGCCGAAAAGGGAGACATAGGTGCCGATGCTTCGAAAGAACAGGCCCGCCAGAATCAACGCCATGCCGGCCAGGCCTGCCTTCCATGCCACCTGGATGTTGACCTGGGCGCCGACGAGCACGAAGAGCAGCAGTTCGGCGAAGACCCAGAGCTTCTTGAGTTTCTGAGAGATGATGTGCGCGATCGACTCCGATTTCTCGAGGATGATGAATCCGATCGCCATGACCCCAAGAAGGCTCGCTGCGGGGACCCATTGTTCGACGGCTCCTTCGATCCAGGTCAGCAGGATGGCTGTGCCCAGGACCACGAGGGTGCGTTTGGGCGGACGCCAGTCGTAGCGCCGGAAAAGCCAGAGTAGAAAAAACCCCGGGATGACCCCCAAAAGGATCCCGAGGCCGATGGAAAGCGGGATCTCGGCCAATTGGGTCCAAACGTGGACTTCCCCTCCGCCGGCCATGCCAAGGGCGATCGTAAAGAGCACGATCACGAAGACATCGTCGATGGCGGAGGCCCCGAGGAGGAGGGTCGGGATGCCTTTCCCGGTTCCGCGGCCGCGGTCCATGAAATCGATCATGAGCGGGACCACGACGGCGGGCGAGACGGCCCCCAGGATGGTTCCCAGGATGGCTGCTTCGATGTGGGTGATGGGCAGGAGCATGGGTCCGACCCACGTGACGGCGGCGATCTCGAAAAGGGCGGGGACCATGCTCATGGTGACGGCCGCTTTGCCGACACGGTGCAGGGTGTCCCGCCGCAGTTCGAAACCGGCCCGGAGCAGGATGACGATCAGGGCGATCTTGCGGAAGTCCCCGGATACGTTCATCATCTCCGGGTTGATGAGGTCGAGGACATAAGGCCCGGCGAGGACTCCCACCAGAAGCATTCCCACGAGTCCGGGGAGTCTCACCCGACGCAGGAGGTAATCCGCGCCGAGGCCGAGAAGGATGATCAGGGCGATGCTGACAGCCATTGTCATTTCCTTTCCAAGGCGTTGTAGAAGCCCTTTGCCCTTTTGGAGGCAAAGGACCGAAAAAAGCCCCATCGGTCATGGACGCGATGGGGCTTTTTCAGGGTGTGATATCGATATTCCTGCCCCATCCGGAGCAGGAGTCATCATCCCTCGGTTCAGGGCGGTTCAGGCAGACTCCATTGCCTGTTACTGATTTCGTCGAGATCGTATGTCAAGACCACCCTCCGTGTCAACATCTCGGGCGCGCTTTGCGCCACCTTTCCTTGTGAAAAAGGTTTTTTTACCCGCGGCATGGGTCTGGAGAGTCTGTCCAAGGCAGATCCATATCCTTTTTTCCAAAAAAAATACATAAAAGTAGCGTATATGCTTGAAAAATACAAATTTGTAAAGATTGTCCAAGAGATAACATGATTTCAACGATTGATAAGCAATGGAAATTGAATGACTTGAAGAAAATGCGCACTTCTCCCTGGGATCGGCACAGATCTGGCAAACCTAGGTTTCCATCCGGAAATGGTCTTTTTGGCCAATCTCGGCGTCAATCTGCATGTTTGCTTGTGCGGCGACCTGCAGGTCGCCTCC
>ENA-OSEO01000175-OSEO01000175.1-sediment-metagenome-genome-assembly--contig:-NODE-175-length-181191-cov-6.085521_pt1 | contig 181191 bp, 152 predicted proteins | sample MGYA00237883_ERZ534232 | MGnify/ENA metagenome assembly ERZ534232
TGATGTCATGCAATGTCTCACGGCCCGCTTCGTAGCCAAAGCTCACCCGTGAAAACCTCACTCGCACACCCGTTCCACCCCACGCCACATCGCGCGCCCCCGGCTCGTCCCGCACTCCTTCCTCGGTATCCAATACCTCCAGCACGCGTCGTGCGCGTGCAGCTGCAGAGGCGAATCCCGAAGAAACATAAGCAAGCGTTTGCAGCGGTGTATATAATGAGGCAAGATAAGACAAAAAAACCAATAACGTACCCACTGTCAAAGAGCCTTGCAGAACGTGAAATCCGCCGACCGCCATAACCACCGCCGTACCCACTGCGGTCACTCCTGTGGTGCTTACCTTAAACTGCAGCTGTGAAAAGACCGTCAACAATGCTGCCCGGATTGTGCGATCTGATAGCTCTCGATACCTCTTATCCAAATATGCTTCACGGCCGAACGCCTGAACCACCGGCAAAGCGGAAAGTGTCTGCTCGGCCAGTGCCATCAGTTCGCTTTCCAACTGCTGTTGATTATAGGTACGCTCGCTCATGGGCTTTGAAAAGATCTTAATGAATACTCCCAACGGCAGAGCGACAAAAAGAGCAAGCAGCGATAGAGAAATATCCAGCTTCCACATGACCACAAACATCGTTACCAAACTGACCATGGAGCTCATCACCGGAAGCAGCACCCACATGATGAGCTCTTTCACGCAACTGCTATCGGTCGTCACTCTTCTTACCAGGTCTCCCTTTGTTCTTTTACCATGAAAATGCAACGACAATGACTGCAGGTGCTCAAACAACTTGGCCCCGAGCTCATAAACCATGCGACTGCCCACACCCGACTCGAGATAAGACCGTGTCACCCGGAGAGTCTGGCCGATCAGAAAAAGAAAAACAGTGCCGGCAGTCAACCAGGCGAGCAGCGCTATTCTAGATCCGTCACCGGGAAGTCCGGCGAGCCAACCGAGGTAGGACGGCAACGGTTGGTTCTGCAGCACCTGATCGACAATGAACTTCATCGGCCACGGCTTAAGGGTATCGATAGCAATGCCAAGCAACATCAACAGGATGGCAACGGACAGGCCGCCCAAATGAGGCCTGGCATAACGCACCAGTTGCACCCACCATGGCAGGACGCGTTTTTCGCGGGCATATTTGGTCGCTGCCGGTTCTGCATCGACAGCCGGTGGACCCGTGATCGATTTTCCTGCCGCTCCGCAGTGTAATTTCGAGACAGGCACTGTCATGCAACCAGCTCCAAAGGCTTCTTAACAGCTTGCAGAGCATCCAATCGGAAGTAGGAGCCCTGAGCGGCCAGCAGTTCTTCATGAGTGCCGCTCTCGATGATGCTTCCACGCTCCATCACCAATATCCGATCGGCATCCCGAATCGTCGACAATCGATGGGCTATGATAAAGGTCGTCCGCCCCCTCATCAACCGCTCCAGCGCCTCCAGCAACAAGGCCTCCGTACCGGCGTCCAGCGACGAAGTCGGCTCATCCAATATCAATATCGGGGCATCTTTCAAAAGAGCCCGGGCTATTGACAGCCGCTGTTTTTCCCCCCCCGACAGGCTCGCCCCCCGCTCGCCCAAAACCGTATCATAGCCCAGCGGCAAACGCCGGATGAACTCATCGGCATTGGCCGCCCGAGCTGCCTCCACTATCGCCTCCATACCTGCCCCGGGACGTCCATAAGCAATATTTTCCGCCACCGTCAGCGGCAACAGAAACGGCTCCTGCAGCACCAAAGAGACCTGCCCGCGCAAGCTCGACAGTTTGATCTCCCGTATATCCACGCCGTTGAAGCTGACGATCCCTTCCCACGGATCGAAAAACCGCGGAATCAAAGAAACCAGCGTGCTCTTCCCCGCTCCCGTAGTCCCAACCAGGGCTATCGTCTCGCCGGGGCACGCTTCCATATTGATGTCATGCAATATCTCACGGCCCGCTTCGTAGCCAAAGCTCACCCGTGAAAACCTCACTCGCACACCCGTTCCACCCCACGCCACATCCCGCGCCCCCGGCTCGTCCCGCACTCCTTCCTCGGTATCCAATACCTCCAGCACGCGGTCGATATTTGCTTCAACCGAGCGCATTCCCCCATAGATACTCAACAAGCTACGACAGGCTTCCTGCAGCGAGCGCAAATAAGCAAGAAAGACCAACAAACTGCCCAGGGTCAAGAGGCCGGAAAGGACTCGTCTTCCAGCAATGTAAAGCACTGCGGCCGTTCCTAGCGTGAGAATGAATTCGTTGGCAAATTCAAAAGAGCTTTTGACGAGTGCGCCCTTCTGAGAAAACCCGACCGCATTCGCAGCAAGTCGGCGAAACTGTCGGCCATTGCGGCTCTCCGCTGTAAACCCCTGGACCACCGGTAAGGCCGCCATGGTTTGGTGCACGAAGGTAAGAAGACTTGACTCTGCCTCCCGATTATCGCGCGTTCGAGTCTTCAAGCGTCGTCCGAAAAACAATGCCGACCAACCCAGGAACGGAGCGATAGCTAATGATAGTAGCGCCAATTGATGATCCATCTGCCAGGCGACCGAGCCAACCACTAAGAGAGTCAGCAAATTTTTGGTCGGTGCAATCAAGAGCTGGCTGGTGGCGGTATAAATGCACCACGTGTCCCCGGTAAGACGACTCAATGAATCGCCCACGCCGCGTCGATCATGGAACAAAAGGGACAATCGCTGCAAGTGTCGAAAGAGGTCCGCCGCCAGATTATAGACCATTTTCTGCCCTGCCGCCGTCCACGCCCAGCTCAATCCCACATCAATCATGCTATTGAGTACATAAAACCCCAGACTGCCGAGGGCTGCCAGCAAAACAAGCAAAGCCGGGCTGTCCTGAAGTGCCAGCGCCTTGATAAATGATTCGAGGGATTCCGGAACCGGGGACCCGCCAAGGGCACTGTCGACCAGTAGCTTCATCGGCCAGGGCTGCAGTGCTGTGATCGCCGAAGCAAATAGACTCAATGCCAAAATCAAAAGCAGCGCCGGCCACTGTTGGAGGGTATACTTGAGTAGTTTCTTATAACGCTGCATCCTAAGGCCCCAAAATTCACAACGCACCCATACCGGCTACGTAGCTTTGTGCACCACAAAAATAGCAGAAACAAACAATCTAAGCTACAATCATGCCAAGTTGCCATTCTTCTGCGAAAGCGCACTCACGGACTCACCCAAGAGACGGCGTAATTCCGCAGGACATCTTTTTGCACAGTTGGTTACGATTCTTGCACATCCTCTTCAATACAACTCCTATACTCGCGGGTCGCCTCGAGCGAAGAGCGAGTGCTTCGAGATCTTTGATGTTGGACAAAAATCGGTGGTTGAGTACCCGCCCAAACTACTAAGAATCGTCAAGATGGAAATTCCAACAAAGCCGACTTATATATGTATATGGAAACAGAAAAAATGCTTTGAGCGTTTTGACTGACGTTATGAATAGAGGAGCAAACATATGTGGGAATATACGGACAAAGTAAAAGAATATTTTCTCAACCCGAGAAACGTTGGCGAGGTGGAAGATCCGGACGGGATCGGCGAAGAGGGATCGATCGCCTGCGGCGATGCCTTGAAGCTTACTTTCAAACTGGATGAAAACAAACGAATCAAGGAAGCCAAATTCAAAACGTTCGGCTGTGCCAGCGCAATTGCTACCGCTTCGGCTTTGACCGAAATGATGAAGGGGAAGTCCCTGGAAGAAGCCGAAAAAATCACTAATCAGGATATCGCTGACTATCTGGGGGGGCTTCCAAGAGAAAAGATGCACTGTTCGGTCATGGGCAGGCAGGCACTGGACAGAGCGATAGCCAACTATCGCGGGGTTCCCGGGAAAGCGGCCGAAGGAGAGATTGTCTGTGAATGTTTTGGTGTGACGGACAAAGAAATAGAACAGGCTGTAAGGGAAAACAACTTGACCACCATTGAAGAGGTCACGGACTATACGAAAGCCGGTGGCGGCTGCGGAAACTGCCATGACGCAATTCAAGAGATCATCGACAAGATCCGGGCGCTGCCGAAAAGAGAAGCTGCAGAGAGACCGAAATTGACCAACATACAGAAGATCAAGTTGATCGAGGAAACGTTGGAGCGCGAAATCAGACCATCCTTGAGGCAGGACGGGGGCGACATTGAATTGATAGATGTGGTGGGCAATCGCGTGATGGTCGCCACACGCGGAGCATGTGCGACGTGCCAGGCATCGGAGCAAACTATTAAACATTTTGTGGAATCCAAGCTTAAGGAGCTCGTGACTTCCGACCTGGTGGTCGAGGAGGTGACCCAGTGAAAACCGTATACCTGGACAACAACGCCACAACACAGGTCGCCCCGGAAGTCCTTGAAGCCATGCTGCCTTATTTCTCCGAATTTTACGGCAACCCTTCCAGCATGCATTCATTCGGCGGACAGGTGGGGAGAAAGATCCGCCAGGCTCGCGAGCAAATAGCCAGTCTAATTGGAGCATCTGCAGATGAAGTGATCTTTACCAGTTGCGGAACTGAAAGCGATAATGCGGCGATTCGGTCGGCCCTTTTGACTTACCCCGATCGTCGCCACATCGTGACAAGCCGGGTCGAGCACCCGGCGATCAGATCTCTGGTATCGTTTTTGGCAACTCAAGGCTATCGTGTGACCGAAATTCCGGTGGACAATTTGGGCCGGCTCGACATGAAACGTTACGAACAGAGCCTGACTGCCGATACGGCCGTCGTCAGTCTGATGTGGGCCAACAATGAGACCGGCGTTGTTTTTCCGCTGGAGAAGGCGGCAGAGATGGCGCGCAGCCGAGACATTCTATTTCACACCGACGCGGTCCAAGCCGTTGGGAAAATACCGATTGATCTGCATCGAACGGCCATCGACATGCTCTCTCTGTCAGGCCATAAGCTGCACGCACCGAAGGGAATCGGGGCCTTGTACGTGCGCAAGGGAACGAAATTCTCAACCTTCTTGATCGGCGGCCACCAGGAAAAAGGAAGGCGCGGCGGCACGGAGAACACCGCCGGTATTATTGGACTCGGCAAGGCCTGCGAGCTTGCCGCCCGGAACATGGAACTGGAAAACACACGGGTCAAGGAGCTGCGGGATAAACTGGAAAGTGGACTGCTCAGTCACATTCCCAATAGCAGAGTCAATGGAGACCGTGGATATCGTCTTCCCAACACGACCAGCATCAGCTTCGAGTTCGTGGAGGGAGAAGCCATCCTTCTGTTGCTCGATGAGTTTGGCATCTGCGCTTCTTCGGGTTCCGCCTGTACTTCCGGCTCATTGCAGCCGTCGCACGTCCTGCGGGCCATGGGAGTCCCCTTCACAATGGCCCATGGCTCCATTCGTTTCAGTTTGAGCATCTATAACACTGAGGAAGAAATCGATTTTGTCCTGGAAAAGATGCCCGGGGTGATCGAGAAGTTGCGGCAATTGTCGCCGTATTGGAATGTTGGCGAGACGGCATGTGCAACCAGCTAGTCTACATCCGGAACACGGATGGACAAATCAGGGGTGATAAGGGCCATGAATGAATCTTCCAGCCGGGAACGATGTAAGACAGAAGTTGCCAGCAGACGAAAAGCTAGAGAAGAAATTCCGCAAATTGTCGAGCGGCTGGTTCAGTCCTGCGACGACCAAAGCTGTTTCGATCACGTCGGCCCCGAACCGATACCCTCGCGGGAATCGGTGATTGATATCATCCATAAAGTGTGCCTCATCCTGTATCCCGGATACTTTATCCGCAATCGCCTGGATCAGATGAACTTGAACTTTTATCTCGGCAATGAAATCACCGTCTTGTTCGAGTCATTGGCAGAGCAGATCACTCACGCTATCCGGCATGACTGCATCCGGCACGATCAACCGTGTGTACAATGCGAAGAGCGCGGCCAGGAGCTCGCCATCGATTTTTTGCACGAGCTGCCCGTGTTGCGGATAATGCTCGGCAAAGATGTGCGTGCGGCCTTTGAAGGCGACCCGGCCGCCAAGAGTTACGATGAAATCATTTTCAGCTATCCCGGCCTCTTCGCCGTAACGGTATACCGGATAGCTCACCAGCTTTTTGTGCAGGAAGTCCCGCTGCTTCCTCGTATCATGTCGGAGTTCGCCCACAGCCTGACGGGCATCGATATTCATCCGGGGGCAAAGATTGGGGGAAGTTTTTTCATTGATCATGGAACCGGAGTGGTGATCGGCGAGACAACTGAAATCGGAAACAGGGTCAGACTCTACCAGGGAGTCACGCTCGGCGCCCTATCTCTGCCCAGGGATGCCGGGGAGCGCCTGAGAAATCAAAAACGACACCCGACCATAGAAGACGATGTCATCATCTACTCGGGCGCCACAGTTTTAGGCGGTGAGACCGTAATCGGCGCCAGATCGATTATCGGCGGCAACGTTTGGATTATGGAATCCGTCCCCCCCGATACCAAGGTCCTGGCCAAAAAGCCCGAACTGATCTATAAGGGAAAATCGCCATGAGAGACGTTTTCGAAAACTTAACCTGCTCGCCGCAAGCAGGAAGTTGAGATCGACAAGTCGCTTCTTTTGCTCTACTTCGTTTAGGGGTCATCGAGACACTTACCAGGAGCCTCCCAATGAATGAGATCCTTCCCGATATCACGCATGCCGTTGGGCGTACACCGCTTGTTCATTTGAACCAGATCGCCAACGGCCTTGGGGCAAACATTCTAGCCAAACTCGAGTTTCAGAACCCGGTAGGCAGCGTGAAAGACCGCATCGGAGTGGCCATGATAGAGGCCGCAGAAGCTCAAGGTCTGATCACTAAAGAGACCACCATCGTGGAGCCGACCAGCGGCAATACCGGCATCGCCCTCGCCTTTGTTTGTGCCGCCAGGAAATATCGTCTCATATTAACCATGCCTGAAACCATGAGTGTGGAACGACGAAAATTGTTGAAACATTTTGGCGCTGAGCTGGTTCTCACTCCCGGAGCCGACGGCATGAAAGGCGCCATAAGCAGGGCCCAAGAGATACTGAAAGAGGTCCCAAATGCTTATATGCCCAACCAATTCGCAAATCCGGCGAATCCGGAAGTTCACCGCCGCACGACAGCAGAAGAGATCTGGCGAGACACCAGGGGGGGTATTGACATCCTGGTGGCCGGTGTTGGCACCGGCGGCACCATTACCGGCGTTGCCGAAGTGATCAAGAGCCGGAAACCCTCTTTTAGAGCCGTAGCCGTTGAACCGGCAGCTTCTCCGGTACTTTCCGGCGGCAAGCCGGGGCCGCATAAGATTCAAGGTATCGGAGCAGGCTTCATTCCTGAGATTCTAAACAAAGAAATCATTGACGAAGTTGTCACTGTAACGAACGAAGAAGCTTTCGAGGTGGCCAGAGAGATGGCGAAGCTGGAGGGGATCTTATGCGGGATTTCTTCCGGCGCCGCGGTTTCGGCAGCACTTAAAACGGCCGCAAGACATGAAAACAACGGCAAGCAAATTGTAGTTATTCTCCCCAGCACTGGTGAGCGCTATCTCAGCACAGAGCTGTTTGTTGAGTGATGATCCGAAGATCATCACTCGGCATGGGTTTGTAAAATGGTCCAAATCGCGCAAACTCCCGATCTCATTCTTTTTCAGGCTTGGGCAGTGCCAGGTCGAAAATCCAGATTGCAGCTACAACAATGAGTTGAATTGCACCGAAGAAGCTCGCAGCATGAACCGAACCGCTACACATAGTGATCGCGTACCATTCCATCAGCCCTACTCTTCCTTTCGTCCCCTCCAAGAATCGTTCTTGCTGTCCGAAATTGTGGACAGAAGAGTTTTTGATGCTATCCGATCAGGTCCAATACGACAATAGTTCTCCGAGTCAATTTTCAACATGAGCCCATTCCCTGATCTACCCTCTGCTATCGAAGCAATTGCTCACAAAAATTAGTAAGCAAATATCAGGCCGAATGTTCCAGCCAGACAAAAAAATATCTGTTCGGTCTGAAATTTAATGATGCGGGACGGGAACTGGGACTTGCACCAAAGCAGGCATCCAGCTTACGCAGGCAAGGAGACACCCGTGGCTTCCCATGAAAACAGCAGGGAGCAAGGAGCTCGGAGGAGCAAGTAAAAAAACTAGCATCTTAATTCTTCGTTGTGCTTCCAAATAAATTCTGATGGGTTTCGTTCCACTCCACCCATCCTACTTCCTGATGGCCACACATCGAAAACATTGCAACTTATCGTCCTCATCCAGCATAATCTGATTCTTTTGCTGTTGCCAGCGGATCGATCCTCACGCATTGAGGGTACTTAGTGTTGTTCCGCCGGCACCGACTCATGAAGCGTAAATGGAACATTTTTGCACGCTCAACGCCGCCTCGTGCAATGCCTCTGCAAACGTTGGGTGGGCATGCACCGTTCGTGCTATGTCCTCCGAACTTGCCCCGAATTCCATCGCCAGCACACACTCGGCAATCATGTCCGAGGCGCGCGGACCAATAATATGGACACCCAGGATGCGATCCGTTTTCCCATGTGCAAGGACTTTAACCAGGCCTTCCGTTTCTCCCATGCAGCGAGCGCGAGCGGCACCCGAAAAAGGATAAGAGCCAACGCAGTACTCGATGCCGCGCTCCTTGATCTGCTCTTCGGTCAAGCCGACACTGGCAACTTCAGGAAACGTATAAATCACCGAAGGAATCGCATCGTAATTGACCTCGCCCGCCCTACCGGCAATGACCTCAACCGCCGCAACGCCTTCCGCCGAAGCTTTGTGAGCAAGCATGGGACCTGCAATGAGATCCCCTATGGCATAAACGCTTGCCCTATTAGTTCGGTAGTTGCTGTCCACGATCACGTGACCGGTCCTGGAATCGGTTTCTATGCCCAATTTGTCGAGATTGAGTCCGCGAGTCAGCGGCCGCCTGCCTACAGCAACCAACAAACGATCGCAGGTCAGCTCCTCTTTCTTGTCGCCGGCTTCCAGCTCCAAGCTAACCTCCTTGCCTTTGACTTGAGCACGCAGGACTTTGGTCTGAAGCTGGAAAGAAAGTCCCTGTTTTTTCAGAATTCGCTGCAGAGCACGGGACATTTGCCCGTCGAGCGCAGCAGCGATTTTGGGCAGCATCTCGATCACCGTAATCTGCGCACCCAGCCGGCTCCATACGGAGCCCAGTTCAAGCCCGATGTAGCCCCCTCCGACAATCCCCAGACGCTTTGGCACCGATTGGAAAGAGAGAGCCTCGGTGGAACCGACAATACGCTCGCCATCGAAGGAAATGCCCGGTACCGAGATCGGTTCGCTGCCCGTCGCGAGAAGAATTGCCTTCCCCCTTATTTCGATGCTCCGATCGTCAGAGTTGCTCACGGCAACCGTGTTTTCGTCGAGCAGGCCGGCAGAGCCTTTCATTACCTTTATCTTATTCCCTTCCAGCAGCTTCCGGACGTTTTCGGTAAGCTCTTCTACCACTTGCTCTTTTCTTGCCATCATGGTCGGCAGATCGAGCTTCGGCTTACCCGTCCGCACTCCGTGACCTACCAGCCGCTCCCTCGCCAGATAATAAAGCTCGCTGGAGTCGAGCAAAGCCTTACTCGGAATGCAACCGACATTAAGACATACCCCGCCAAGGCGTTCGCTTTTTTCCACGCAGGCAACTTTCAGTCCCAATTGGGCTGCTCGAACGCAGGCCACATACCCGCCCGGACCGGCGCCTATAACAACCAGATCGAAGCTCTCCTGAACCGCCATATCATATCTCCATCATGATCCGTTCGGGGTTTTCGATGCATTCTTTGATGCGCTTGAGAAACGTAACCGCCTCTCGGCCATCCACAATGCGATGGTCGTAACTCAGGGCAACGTACATCATGGGCCGTATAACGATCCGTCCATCAACCACGACGGGGCGGTCTTCGATTTTATGCATTCCCAGAATCCCGCTCTGGGGGGTGTTGAGGATCGGAGTGCTCAGCAATGAGCCATAGATGCCGCCGTTGCTGATGGTAAAGGTTCCCCCCTCCAGATCGGCAAGCTCCAGACGATTTTCCTTTACTTTTTGCACGTAGTCCAAAATGTCCCGTTCGATTTCAGCGAAACCCAGCCGATCGGCGTGCCGAATAACAGGCACCACCAGCCCGCGTTCAGCACCGACTGCGATACCAATGTGGTAATAGTGATGGTAGATGACATCCTTGCCTTCGATAAATGCGTTGACTTCGGAAATCTCTTTGAGGGCAACCACCGAGGCTTTTACAAAGAAAGACATGAGACCCAAGGAAACACCATACTTTGCTTTGAAGCTCTCTTTGAAATGAGCTCTAATGGCCTGCAGCCGGCTCATATCTATTTCATTAAAGGTAGTCAGCATAGCTGTGTTTTGCCTGGCGGTGAGCAACCGTTCGGCAATTCTTTGCCGGATAGGGGACATTGCTTTTCGGCTGATCCGTTCCTCGCCGGTCACTTCGGCTTTGGATTCAGCAAGGGCTTCCCGGCCAGGGGCTGGAGCTTTCCGACCGACGGCAACCTTTGCGCCCTCTTCTCCAAAAGCTTTAGTGCTCTCAGGGGCTTCGCGTTTAGCAGGCGTGCGCTCGGCAGGCCCCGTTTGTTCAAGATGGAGCAGCACATCGCCTTTGGTGATTCGACCACCCGGACCTGTTCCGGTTAATTGTGAAACATCCACCTGTGATTCAGCTACCAGCCGACGCACAGCGGGTGATAACGGCCGTTCAGGCTCCTGTTCCGCTTGCTCGAGCGGCTCCGGCTTTGGAGTTGGCTCTTTATGTTCCGATTCGGGGGCGGCACGCTCCTTCGATGGTTTCTCATCCTTCGAAGGCTCCTCTTTGGCGGCCTCTTCTGTCGGCCTTTCCGCCTCCGCACTAACCTCTATAGTGGCAACTACAGTTCCGATGGCCACCGTCTCCCCTTCGCCCACCGCGATATGAAGGATACCATCTGCCTCGGCAGCTATCTCCAGGGTTACTTTGTCGGTCTCGATCACAAAAAGGATCTCGTCCTTGGAAACCTTTTCGCCGTCCTGCTTGAACCATTGGGCAAGAACGGCCTCCTGAACCGACTCACCCACTTCGGGAATTTTCACATCCATTTTCATGCCCATTCCTCGCCCCTCACAATTATGATTGCTCCGGAAGTCTGCCTACAGCCTTATCCAGTATCTCTTTCTGCTCGCTTTTGTGCACTGCGTGGAAGCCGACCGCCGTACTTGCTGCGGCTTTTCGCCCTATGTAGTTGACTCGTTTCTTCAGCAGGTTCTGCAGATATGGCTGCACGAATCTCCACCCACCCATGTTTTCCGGCTCTTCCTGCACCCAAAACCATTGCCCGGCAGTCTTATATTTGGCGGTAAGACTCCTTAATTGTTCAGCGGGAAATGGATAGAGCTGCTCGATTCGCATGATGATAACGTCTGCCCTCTCAATTTGATTCATTCTTTCAACCAGGTCGTAGTAGATTTTTCCGCTGCAAATCAACACCCGCTCCGGTTTCTCCAGCTCCTTCGGGTCGCCAAGCACCTCGTTAAAATGACCGTCGGCCATCTCCTCGACTCTTGAAACCGCCAAGGGGTGGCGCAGAAGGCTTTTGGGGGTCATGACGACCAGCGGCTTGCGGAAATTGCGTTTAACTTGCCTTCGCAAAAGATGAAAATACTGCGCGGGAGTCGATGGGTTGCATACTTGCATGTTGTCTTCGGCACAGAGCTGCAGGAACCTTTCCAGCCTTGCACTGGAATGCTCCGGCCCCATCCCTTCATACCCGTGAGGCAGCAATAAAACGAGGCCGCTGCGGCGTTGCCATTTGACTTCTGCCGCAGCAATGTACTGATCGATGATGGTCTGAGCATTGTTGGCAAAATCGCCGAACTGTGCCTCCCAAAGAACCAGGGCATGCGGATCGGCCAGCGAATAGCCATACTCGAACCCGAGGACGGCATTTTCGGAAAGCATGCTGTCATAGACAAAGAACGGCGCCTGGCCGTCCTCGAGGTGGCTCAGCGGAACGAAATGTCCGCCCTTGTCAACGTCCACCAACGCGCTGTGCCGCTGGCTGAAAGTGCCACGGCGGCTGTCCTGACCGCTCAACCGCACCGGTATCCCTTCCGTTACAAGGGACGCAAACGCCAGCATTTCAGCACTCGCCCAGTCAATCTCCTCACCCTTTTCAATCACCTCTAGCCGTCTTGCTAGAATCCGGTCAAGTTTCTTGAAAATCGAGAAGCCTTTCGGGTAGTCAGTCAGTCTTCGAGCCAGGGTAACGAGTCTCTGCCGTTCGACCCCTGTTTCCACAGGTTTGTGTGAGTACTCATAGTCCAGCCCGTCCCAGCTTTCATAAAAACGAGCCGGCGGCAATTCACAAGTCCTTTCGCGGGCAGCTTGATGAGCGCCTTCCAGGCATTCATTGATTCCATTTTTGATGTTATCCAAAGCATCGCGGGTGATCTCCCCCGCTTCGATGAGCTTTTCAGCGTAAATCTCAAAAGGTGCCGGCCGTTCTCTGATACGCTCGTACATCTGAGGCTGCGTGTAGTAGGGCTCATCCCCTTCATTGTGGCCGTAGCGTCGATAGCAGACCACATCGATGACCACATCCTTCTTGAACTGACGCCGGTAATCGTGCGCGAGCTTCATGACATGAACGGCTGCCTCCGGAGCTTCTCCATGAACATGAAAGATCGGAGCCATCAGCATTTTTGCCACATCAGTGGAATAGCGGGTGGATCGTGCGTCTTCCGGAAGAGTGGTGAAGCCGATCTGATTGTTGATGATGAGGTGGATTGTGCCACCGGTCCGATATCCCTCCAATTGGGAAAGATTCAGAGTTTCGTAAACGACCCCTTCTCCCGAAAAGCTGGCATCACCGTGGATCAAGACCGGCAGAACCAGATTGTAGTCCCCGTCCTGGAGCCGCGCCTGGCGAGCACGAGCGACGCCTTCAACCACGGGGTCCACGGACTCGAGATGACTGGGATTGCTCACCAGGAGAATGCTAAGGGTTCGATCCTGTCGGATCTTCACCTCGGTCATCAAACCCTTGTGGTATTTTACATCCCCGCTGCCAACCAGCGATTCTGGATCGTAATTATCTTCGAATTCACAGAAAACATGCTCGAACGGTTTCTTCAGGATATTGACCTGAATATTCAAGCGTCCTCGATGCGCCATGCCTAAAATCAGCTCCTGACAACCGTGCTCCGCAGCATGGCTCAGAAGTGCATCCAGCATCGCCACCACGGTCTCGGCGCCTTCAAGGGAGAAGCGCTTTTGGCCGATGTATTTATTATTGAGATATTGCTCGAAAAGGGTCGCTTCGCAAAGCCTGTGGAGAATTCGGATCCGAGTCTCTGCCGCCAGCACAGGGTGATTGCGGACCGGCTCCATCCGCTCCTGCAGCCAAAGTCGCTCGTCGGGATCTTGCAGGTGCATGTATTCCACACCCACTGAGCGGCAATAGGTTTCCTGCAAGAGTTTTAAAATGTCTCGCAGCTTTGCCTGCTCCCACCCGGACAGGTGCGGTGTGAAAAATGTACGATCCAGATCTTCTTCGCTCAGATTAAAGGCTTTGAGGTTCAACAAAGGATGATCGGCGGGACACGACACCAAAGGATCGAGGCAGGCCAGCAAATGACCGATATCGCGAAAACGGTGGATGAGCTCATCCACTCGCGACTGGCGCAGTAGTTGTGCTCTTTCGCAAATTCCGGCCCCGCGTTCGGGGAATGCCGCCAGCTCGAAACCTTCAAAGAACAGTCGCCAATCGCGCGACACCGCTTCAGGGTCTGATTTCCACGTTTGATACCGGGAATCGATGTAATCCGCATTTAACAAAACAGGAAGCTCCATAACTCCGAGACCTTTCAATTCCTCAGCATAAATCAGCAGGGCTTGACGTCTTGTTGAGATACCTTCTTGTGCAGAAAACCAGGTTGGCAGCGTTATAAATAGGGTATCACCTTGATGCAACTGCCTCTCAATGCGAAGCAACGGTGCGCCAACAGGGCAAAACGCTACAAGGTTAAATGAGCTGCGCTCTGCTGATCACAACTTTGACTCGGCAGATTTATGGCGCCTGCTTAAGATAAAACAGATTCAAGGATATGAAAACTAGAGGCGGGGTTTTTTGCATGTAGTCATTTTTCCGATGAGCTTGTGACCTTGAGATACACCCAACAGCCTTTGCCCTTGTTGCGGTAATATGCCGGACTTGCGACGACGGCGACGTCTTCCAAGGCTCTGGGCAGGGAGTCTTTGCTTGTTTAACGATTCGTGGTTTTTCGCTAGTGTCACTGGAGCTCTTCTCCACCTTGTTTAGAATTCGAACGAGCATCACTTTCTCAAAAGAAAATTTGAAAGCGGCCCTGAACGATATCGGCAATGCCATCTTTGATTTCAGGAGAAGCGCGGTCGTTGATTTCTGCACGTACGTAATTGAGCATCAAACGAACATTAGCGTTGAGATACCAGTTCAAGCCGGCCGTGAAATTGCTTTCCTTTCCCCCTTTCACGTCACCGTCGTTGAGATCCACATGGGAGTGCCTCACAGCCAGCTCCCAAGCTCCCCACTGCCCGGCCGAAGGTTTGAAATCGTTGCGGGGTTTCAGTGTGGAAAAAATGCCCTGTGATTTGTCGTATGGGCGGCACTCGCCGGTCAGAAAATAACTGAGATAAACATAATAGCCCCGGAACAAATGGGCTTCCGCACCCGCCGTGAGCTCTTGAAACAACTCTGCCTGCAAAGAAAAGCGGCCATAAACCAGAGCCAGCTCCGTATCAAGGAGGTCCGCATCATCAGCGGGAAACTTGCCCGTGTCCACCAGCCGGTCTTCAATCAAATCGGACTCGGAGCAAGTCGCCAACCCGATGTTATCATCCCAACGAGACTTGTGGCTGTAGCATAGCCCGAGATGCACGAGCTTCCTACCAAGGTCGGCAAACCAGGGAAGCACCGTTGCTCTTGCGGTCACATTATAGCCACTGGCATCGGCAATGGCGTCTTTCAGACTGGTCCGGTCATCGACAGGGGCGGTATCCCAGAAGCCTCCTAGAGCCCAGGTGAATCGTTCTTTTAGAGCAGTATTGTACAGCTCAAAACCGAAATTACGGCTCGGAGCAAACACATCCGTAGGCAGAGACCTTTCCATAAACGTGATGTTGTTGCTGCTGGCTAGCTCTTCGAGAGAAAAGGGTTCTTTGCTGTGTCCGACTCGAAAGTGTCCGACATAAGGAATCTTTTTGAGCTCGATGTAACCGTCGGTTAAAGTCGGCCTATCACTGAGCTCCATCTCGAACTTGACATCCACCCGTTCATAAAAATCTGCCAAAAGCGATAGTCGCAGGCGGCGGAGCTCGTGCTCACCACCCGGTATGCCGGGGAAAGCGTCCAACAGATTGTCATTTGCCCGGATGTTGCCGGCATCAACCTGCAATCTGCCCCCGATCTTAATTCGGATGTCTTCATTGAGGCTGTCCAGGCGAAGCCCATCATTCCAGTACGCATTGAAACAAAAAGGGCTCGCCTCTTTGACAAACGATCTCAACCCGGTCAGAGCTTGAGAATTATCAGGCAACAACACTGATCCATCTGCTGTTACTGCATGCTGCGAAGTCAAGAGTATAAGTGCCCAGACTGAGGCAAGTCGCAGGGAAAAAGGAATGCACCTCTGAAGTTTTGCCAGCATCAATCGTGTACCTGACAGGCGCTGTTTCATACCGACTCTTTCTTTGAACCAAAAATAAAACAAAGTCAGACGGCAATCAGCAAGTCGTTGCTCCATTTGAAAGACGGTCAATGCTGGTGACGAACACTTTTTCAAGATTTGTTCAACTACCGGAAAAAGGGATTCTACCTCGTTTGGCCGTTAAGTCCAGATTGTAACGATGAGCGAGAGAATCGAAAAGTAAAGAGGCGATACACCCGTATCGTCGTAGAAAGGAGTCGCATTGGGACGAGAAGTGCGGATAAAGAGGCGAAAACCTGATCCGTTTTCAAACTTGCGTGCCGCCTCGCAGCGACTTTAAGAACCCGTCACTCCACACAACTCGAAGATGATGTGACGCTGGCTCTAGCCACCTTTTTGCGGTGTATTCACGATCCGGATCCAGACCGGCGTCGGAAAAGCGCCTCATGAGTGGCGCTGATGTTGTGTCAGGCCGGCAGTTGGCATTCGAATATCCCGCATGCAGATAAATCCGGCCAAGAGCAATTGTTATCGCAGTATCACTTCTTCCGAGTGGATTTGAGAACGCAATTGACCGCGGCCATAGCCGACGCACATTCTTTAAATATGTGCGCCATGAAAAGCAAGGCACAGAAGTTGAGCACGCCGCAAGTGATCCAGGCGTGGTTCAGTGCGGCCAGGGCTGCGAGAGCCGCAAACAACAGCGTAACCACAATAGCACCGGAAGAGCATTTGGGCCAGGCTCGAAAGCGAACCAGTTGCTTGCCGCCGCCATGCTCTTCAACTGCCATCAGGATCCTGACACAGCCAAGCAATCCCCCACGCAGCTCCAGATCCCAGCGATCGAAATCACCGCCGCGCAGCACGACTGTGCGCAGGCTCTTAAGACTTGATTCCAGTGATTCCAGCCAACTGAGAGGCGCATTCCAATGTTCGCTCCACAAGGCAAAGGTACGGGGTACAGGAAAAGGATGCGAAATGCCCGGAACTGCGCACCGACGCCATGGAGTCAGGCCCAGTCTGATGCGGCCCAATAGTCGAGCGAGCGGCTGGAGCAAATGCAAACCGGCCGTCAGAGCCCGTAATGTCACTATTTCCTTAAGAGAGCGGCGCGACCCGCTAAAAGTGAGTCCGGCAGCATTGACGACGGCGTGCAAAACGGGAATGAACACAGCCAAAGCGAACAGCGGCACAGCCAAAAGCAAGGGCGACCATTCTAGACCTAAAAGAGAAACACCCAGCAGCGCCGCGATGATGACATACCATTCCGGCATCATCGGCAGCGACCACAGCAAGCTCGGCGCCGGCTGATATATGGACTGAAACAGAGCGCTGCCCCAGGTCCCTTGATAGATGCGGCCCCTAAAAGAACCGAACAGCTGTTCAAATCCTTTGAAATAGAGCTTTCCCGCCCAGGGGACGTGACCGACAGCATTGTATTTTTCCGGCCATTTCTTCTCCAGATCCGCCTCTGCCTTGCCGTAGTTCAACTGCTGCTTCCAAAAGGTTTTCACCCTATTGCGGCGATGATGCCATACCATGGCCGCCGGATTGAACCCCAGCGTCCAGCCTCGTTGCTGCAGCCTCCAGCAGAGATCCACATCATCCCCGGCAATGCGAAACCGCTCATCAAAACCTTCAATGGCTTCAAGAGCGGTTTTGCGAAAGGCCATATTGCAGCCCGGAATATGCTCTGCTTCCTGGTCGGTGAGGAGCACGTGGATGGGGTTGCCCGGTGAGTTGGCGACGCACTCGGCAACCAGGTTATCATTTTGAAAAGGCAGATTCGGACCGCCAATGCCGACATGCTTCGTCTGCAAAAACGAAGCGGCCAGATAGGTCAACCAGTGCGGATCGGGCCGAGCGTCATCGTCAATGTAAGCCACGATTTCTCCTTTGGCCTCACGCATGCCGGTATTGCGAGCGCTGCTCAAACCGCGATTTTCAGTGGTGATAACTTTAAAGCCGTATTCCTCTGCAACAAGCCCGGTGCCGTCGGTCGAACCGTCGTTGACGACGATCACTTCGAAGTTGGGATATTCCAATTTTCGAAGTCCATCCAGACAGTTACGAATTGTTCGGATGCCGTTGTAAGTGCATACGACCACCGACATGCTGGGCCAGTCGAGATCGGGAGGAAACGGAACCTCAGCAAAAGCTTTGCGCACCGCCGCAATCGACGCTTTTGATCGACGCTCCCGATCCGTTATGCCAAATCCCCAATCTTCGATATCAAAACCACCCCGATGCCACTCGTCCGTCCAGGAAAAGACAAAAACTCCAGCACAACCCGCCGAAAAAGTAGAACGAATCTGCCAGTCGAGCATGGCAGCTTGGGCTTCTTCGCTATTGCGCATACTATCCAGGCCGATTTCAGCCATAACCAAAGGGCGCTCTCCAGCAAGGTTCTGCAGGCGGGCCAGATAAGCTTCCAGCTTTTCCCGGGTTTCCAGGTACACATTGAACGAAACAAAGTCCACAAACGGCAGCTGCAAATACTCGGTGGTCGGGAAGTTGACGTAAGTGACGAGAGCCTCGGGGTCTTCAGCTTTGGCCGCATGATAGAGCCGCTCAAGATAGGCCTCAATCCGGCGGTTTCCATACCAGCGCACAATCGAGGCAGGAATTTCATTACCAATGGTGTAGCAAAGAACAGCAGGGTGCCCCGCGCAAGCTCGAACTCCGGCTCGAGCTCGATGTTCGATATCGCGTGCGACCTTCCTGTCGTCAAGAAAAGATATATGTTCCTCCCAGGGAAGGCCTATCATCACTCGCAAGCCACAGCGCTGCGCAACATCAAGCAACCAGCGCGGCGGCACAGTGTAGGTGCGCACGGCGTTGATATTGCTCTGAGCCATCTGCATGAAGTCCTTTTCGACTGTCTCCGCGTCGTGGTACTCGCAACCATTCTCATCGGGGCGAAAAGGTCCGTAGGTCACACCTCGGATGTAGAACTTCTCATCGCCCACAAAGATGAATTTGCCTTGCACCGTCGGTCGAACTCCTTCGACAACCGGTATGGATTTAGACGGGTACAAAAAGAATTGTGCCACTCCGCTGCCGAAAAAAGGTTTGTGAGAAACCGTTTCAGCTGCGCCTCCCTCATCGGCAGGTCCTTTGAAAAAGGCATGCTTTCGCAGTTCCTTTAAAGAGGTGTCGGGGGAAACTGCACCCTTACCGATAATCAGGCTCTTATAACCGAAAGGTTTTCGGATCGCTCGGGCTTCTTCAGTCTTTACACAATTACCGTTAGAGGCACCATCAGCACGCAGAACAAGTGACGGATCGTCATGGTCCGTCAGCATGCTTTCTTTTAATACAGGTATCGCCATGTTATCCTCGCCAACATAAAAAAATCGAATTGAGCTCTGTTTTGGTTTACAAAAATTGTTTCTTCCGCTACCAGGTAAATGCCCGGCTCGTTCGTTTGCTCACCCCTCGAACACCAGGTGTTTAGTAAAGCTCGGGCAGACGTGTATACACAATAAGCGTGCCAAGCCTGCGTCGGTTGGCCAATCAAGGGTTTAGCGAATGTAGTAGGGTGAAAGGGTTGTTCTTAAGTACCATTCTTTCACATGAGGTTACGATTTTTGCTCATGGTCGTGATATGAATTCAGCGAGAACCTCCAAATGAGGTTTTACGCGTTTTTATTCCCGGACAATCGGCAAAGTACTTGGACAATCTTGGCGTCGCTAAGGGGCTGTCCAAAATTAACCTTGGCACTCTTACCTTTAAAGAAATGCGCAAACGTCACCCCTGCCAAAGCCGTAATCCAGACTTTTTCAATATCTTCCGGACCCTTGCTTTCGCCTGGGTGACGGTGGGGTGAAGGACTGGAGTAAGAAAGTAATTTTGAGGCGACTTCTAAGATTTACTTGGTGTGGACAAACTGGGTGGTTCCGTCCGGAAAGTCATCTTTTTTGCCGTATCCGCCGGCAGGAGTGTCACCCTGAGCTTGTCGAAGGGTGGCCGACTCGCGCTTCGACAAGCTCAGCGTGACAAGCGAATGCTCTTGCTTAAGGATTTCCGGATGAAGACCAGGTAATGGAAGTGGAACTGATTCAACGGTATGGCAAGCGGGAGGAAAAGATGCTTATCGAGCAACTGGAGGTTGGTGATTTCGCTGTTTACGCTTATATTCTTGGCTGCCAGGAAACCGGGGAGGGTATTGTTGTCGATCCTGCCGCCGAGGTGAATCGAATCCTTGAAGTTTGCAGATTCAAGGGAATCAACAATATCAAATACATCGTCAACACCCACAGCCACGCCGATCACACTGGAGGCAATCGAGAGCTGAAAGAGCTCACCGGGGCACAGATAGTTGTGCACCAGGATGATGCAGAAAGACTCGCCAATCCGCCTGATTTCATTTTACAGATTTTTCGGTGCGAGGCGTCTCCACCCGCTGACAGAACCGTCAATGAAGGGGAAAAGATAGAATTCGGTCAGCACCACCTGACGGTGATTCACACGCCCGGCCACACGCCCGGCGGGATCTGCCTGTACAGCCCGGGATATGTGATCACTGGCGACACCCTCTTTGTGGGCGGTGTTGGGCGCACCGACTTACCGGGAGGATCCACCCAGACATTGCTGCGTTCAATTCAAACCAAGCTGTTGACTCTTCCCGAGGAGACTGTAGTGCTTCCGGGGCACAACTATGGCCACGCACCTCGGTCCACCATAGGTCAGGAGAAGCGCTTCAATCCGTTCATCAGCTGAAAATTGCACTTTTGGATCAAACCGCCACCCGGTTTATGCACCCGTTTGATTTCGGTTCTTCGCGGATTACCGTGGCATGTTCCTCTGATCAGTTCGTTGGCTGCAAGTCGGAGACTTGAGCCAACGGACGTAACAAAGGGGCGACGGCTATTCAGACCCTTGCTGCCTCTTTCTCTGCAGCTTGTCGTAAGCATCTTTCATGGTTTGCGTCAGTTGTTCAATGTCAACGGGCTTCTCCAGGTAGGCACACGCCCCAAGCTCCATACAGAGTTTTTCAATTTCTTTGGAGCCGTGTCCGGTAAGAACGATCACCTCTACATTCGGATGCTCTTGTTTCACCCGCCGCAATACTTCGATCCCGTCAATTCCCGGCATTTTGAGATCCAGAACCATGACTTCCGGCTCTTCTTCGTCCACCACGGACAGAGCTTCTTCCCCGCCATAAACAACGGCAGTCGGCATGTCCCTCATCTGCAGGCGTTCAGACAGCGTCTGCGCGAACTCCCTTTCGTCGTCCACCAGCAGCACTTTGGAAGGCAAGGGCAATTCAAAGTCGTATTTCCGATAGATATCAGTTTGATAGTAGCCGGGCCCGACCTTGGTTTCAACGCTCTTCACTCCTGGAACCGAGGTCGCAACCCTTTTCAGCTCCTGTTCCAAAGCGGACAGCCGTAATACGTTCTTGTTGATCATGATCGTAACCTGGCCATCGTTTGCCGATACCGACACATTGTGCCCCTCGCCTGCCAGCTTCAGATCCACTTGAGAGGCCAATGAGAAGTCTTCTACCGCCTTGCGGGACGTATCGGTTACCTTCAGGATATCTTTCTGGATGTTATCAAGTATCAAGGATGCAGCCGCATCCACACTCGATTTGTCCATGGGGACGAGAATGTCATAGAGTGAAGGGGCCCAAGGATCTCTCTGATTGAACAAATATTCCACAAGGAATACACGTCCTTCGTCTTCTTTGTGGATCTTTTTCAGAGCATCCTTTTCAGAAAGACCCTCCAGCCGGCTCGCAAGGCCGGCTCGATACTTGATGTCGGCTATGGCGCAGACTTTCAATACATGCGACACTTCGCGCGGCACCATGTGCCCCGCGAAGCCGAACAACAGAAAGTTGTCTTCTCCGAGCAGCTCGGCCACAACCACTTTCAAGGCGGCCAGAGCCCGCTCTCGCTCGTGGGTGAATTTATTGAAGATCGAGCTCTTGCCCGTCATGGCCTTGGCCAGCTTGCCCTCATCCATGTTGAAGCGTTTGCCGGCCTCGGCAATCAAGCTCTGATCATCAATCAACCGGTAGCCCAGGATGTCAACAATCTTTCGGGCTACATCTTCTCCATGGCAATAGGACCCGCTGAAAAGAGAGATCACAGACATGGTTTCTTTCCTTCGGCAAAATGAGATTGGAATCTACTGAGCTTCTAGAAAACAAACCGACAACAGGGGGCAGGCTTTCCGATCGCATTGTGTGTGCGCCCTTGAATGAATCACCTTGACAGCCTCCTGCAGCGTTGGAAAAATGTTTTCAGAACCGATCTTTGCATCCAAGTGGGTGCGCTGCATGACTCCAAATACATTTTCATTAATTCCACTGAATGAAATATCATACCCCGCGCTGCGCACCCGATCGACTATCAGAGAGAGCATTTCTTCCCCCGATGCGTCCATGTCGTTGATACCGTTTGATACGATGATGATATGCTTCAATTCCGGTATGGTAAGTATAATCTCAGAAATCCGCTCTTCCAGATAACCGGCGTTGGCATAGAAAAGTGAGCCATCAAAACGGATCAGCGCAATATGCCTGCACTCCTTCAGCCCAAAATCTCTTGCGCTCCTGTAGGATTGATCGGCATACATTGACAGAGTTGTCACCTTGGGCCTCATACTCTTGTAAAGAAACATCCCCAACGAGAGCACCACTCCTATTATGATTCCCCTGTCAAGATGCGGTGCAGTGATCAGCGTCGCTACAAAGGTGATCACCGAAAAGAGGCCGTCGTACCACTGCGCTTTGTAGGCATGAATGAAGCCGGAAACGTTGATCAAACCGAAAACGGCCAGCATGATAACCGCGGCCAGAACTGATTGAGGCAAATAATACAGCAGGGGGGTAAAAAACAGGAGCACAATAGCGACAGCTACGCTGGTGAAAAAGCTGGATAGACCGGTAACAGCTCCCGTCTGGATATTTACGGCTGAGCGGGAAAACGATCCGGAAACCGGATAACTCTTGCCCACAGCTCCAAGTATGTTGGCAATTCCCTGTCCGATCAGCTCTTGATTTGGATCGAGCCGCTGTCCGGTTTTTGCCGCCATTGCTTTGGCAATCGAAATCGCCTCCATAAACCCAAGTAGTGAAATGATTGCCGCGACCGGCAAAAGATGCAGCATGATCTTTGTATCTACTTGGGGAATACTCAAAGAAGGCAATCCCCTCGGGATCTCGCCGACGACATCGCCGCCCCCGGCCACGCGTAGAGCATCTTCTTTAAGGGGATTATTCCCAACCCTGATTCTCCAGATACGGCCGTCGCTTTGCTGACCGTCGGGTACCTGATCTTCCGGATAAAATTGCAGCGTGCCGTCTCCATTACGTACACCTGTAAACAAAATCGCGCGCAGTGCTGTTCGGCTATTGCGAATTCTGCCTTTGAGCTCCTCCATTTTCATAGCTATCAAAAGAGCGCGATGACTCAAGTCCAAAGCCTCTGGCGAGTGCTTGCCATATTTCGCTTCTGCCTCAGCGATTTTGGGACTTAAATTTGCTCTCTCCACACCCAGCGTCTCAAATTCAATGACGGCGGCATTGAATTCTGCAACGAGGTCGCGAGCTTCTTGAGACATAATGGATTCCACTGGAGCCTTCGCCTCATGCTGATATCCCGTTGCCCATGAAATCACTGTAGTGATCGCTACAGCCACGAGCACATTCGGGATCTTCGGGTTGAGCCGTCTAAGCCCGTACATAATTCCGAAGGCCAACACTCCGAGGCCTAAAGTCGGCCAGTGGGTGTACAGCATGGCAGCTTTGATGACCTGATAGACTGTTTCGTAATGGTGCTCGGCGCTGTCCACCTTGACCCCGAACATCTTGGAAAGCTGCGAAGTGGCAATGATTAAGGCACCCGCATTGGTGAAGCCATTGACCACCGGGTGTGACAGGAAATTGACGACCAGCCCGAGCCGGAGGACTCCGAGAGCGAACTGAAAGAGACCCACAATGAGAGCCAGAAGAATCGCAGACGCGACGTAGGCTTCACTACCGGCCGTTGCCAGCGGAGCCAGAGCCGCACTGGTCATCAACGAAACAATGGCCACCGGTCCGGTTGCCAGTTGGCGACTGGAACCAAACAAAGCCGCCAGCATGGGAGGCAGCAAGGAGGCGTAAAGGCCATAGTATGCGGGCATCCCGGCAAGTTGAGCATAAGCCATGGACTGAGGAATCAGGATGAGAGCAACAGTCAGGCCTGACACGACATCAGCTCTTAAAGTCGTCAGGTTAACGTCGCGAACCCAGCTCAAAAAAGGAAAAATTTTCTTAATCATGGGCAATCACCTAGTCCAAATTCGAAAGGACAAACCAAAGCCTTATCTTCTAGGCTCATCGCGGATTAGCGTGATCATGTCGCTCTGCAGCCGTTTGCCCTGAGGTATCGAAGGGCAGCCCATCCGTTCGTGCTTCGATACCTCAAGCACGAACCGAGTGCGAAAATCACGGTAATCCGCGATGAGCCATCTTCCAAAACATATTCACTTGGCGACAGCTCGATAATCCTGCCCCGTCCGCACGCTTGTGAATAGATGAGCGAGTCGCAACATTAGTGAATTTTATAACGAATTGTCAAATATTTTCATGCTGAAGGCAGCAATGGAATTCCTTCGATAGAACCGTGGAGATGGCTGTTGAAGGCTGGCAAGGGGTTCAGGCAGTCGTTTCCGGCAGCCGCTGAGTGGACGGGTCTTTAAGAAAAATAGCACTTACTGGACAGATGTCGACACATGCACGGCAGTCTTTGCAGGGAGGCTCGGCGGAGTCCTTGCCGCCAAAACATGTCACGACGGTGTCGAAACCTCTTTTAGCAAAGGTTAGGAGATTAAAATCATTACGCTGCCGGCAGACATAGATACATTTTGCACACAAAATGCATCTATCACGGACAAATTCAAACCATGGATGATCGAGATCAACCAATGGCTCCCGTTCCAGATGCTCAAGCTTCTTTGATTTTAAGGGAACGCCAAGAAATTTTGACAGTCGCTGCAGGTCGCATTTTTTATTCGATGGGCAATGTCGACAGTCCACGTTGTGCACGGAGAGCAACAATCGCAAAGCACTTCGCTGCAGACGCCTGACCCGGTCAGTATCGGTTTTCACCACCATCGCCTCTTTGGGCTGCACCTTGCATGCTACAACCGGGTTTCGCTCTCCTTCGATGTCCACAAAACACATCCGACATGATGCGGGAGGGTCTCTCATCTTCTCGAGAAAACAAAGATGAGGGATATAGATGCCTTCCTGCAGACATGCAGTAAGCAGACTTTGTTGTTCGTCGACTTCGATTTGTTTGCCGTCAACAGTGACTTTGATCATCGCTTCTCTTCCTGAGGACGCTCGACTATCGGGGCCAATCCGGGAGGTGAAACCCTTCTGACCGCATCGTATTCGGCCGGACAGGCAACCACGCATTCGCCACATTTCACGCAAAGCTCCTGATCGATGGCCTTCTTCCGCCCCCTGGCCGTGAAGATAGCATCCACCGGACAGGAGCCGACACATGCATCGCAGCCGCGAGCGCATTTTTCCAGGTCAATGTAGAACGCCGTCAGGGGCCGGCACATCATGGCAGGGCAGCGTTTCTCCCGGATATGCGCCTCATACTCGTCGCGGAAATACTTGATGGAGGTCAGCACCGGATTGGGAGCGGTCTTGCCCAAACCGCACAGTGAGCCGTCTTTGATTTCCTGGCTCAGGTCCTGCAAAATCTCGAGGTCCTCTTCTTTACCTTCACCTTTGGTGATGCGCTCCAAAATGTTTAGTAGATGGCGTGTGCCTATCCTGCAAAAGGTGCATTTGCCGCACGATTCATTCTGTGTGAAGTCAAGGAAATATCTGGCCACATTCACCAAGCAGCTGTCTTCATCCATAACCACCATACCCCCGGAGCCCATCATCGCACCCGCTTGCGCAAGGGAATCAAAGTCCACCGGGGTATCCATAAAGCTTTTCGGCAGGCAGCCTCCGGAGGGTCCGCCGATCTGCACCGCCTTAAACTTTTTCTTATTGGGAATTCCTCCGCACACATCAAAGATGAGCTCACCCAAGGTGGTTCCCATGGGAATCTCTACCAGGCCGGGATGCACCACCTTACCCACCACGGAAAATATTGCGGTGCCGGGACTTTTCTCAGTGCCGATGTCACGGTACCATTGCGAGCCATGGTTGATTATCGCCGGGATGGTGGAGAGAGTTTTCACGTTATTGATCACGGTGGGCTGTTGCCAAAGACCCGTTTGTACGGGATAAGGAGGCCGGTGCCGAGGCATTCCTCGTTTGCCTTCAAGTGATTGGATGAGGGCTGTTTCCTCCCCGCAGACGAATGCTCCCGAACCCTGGAAGACGGTAACATTGAGACTAAAGGCTGTACCCAAAACGGCCTCACCCGACAGGCCAAGTTGTTGGGCCTGACTGATGGCCGAATTGATCATTTTCACAGCCAGCGGGTATTCCGCCCGCACGTAGATGACAGCATTTTCAGCACCGACTGCGTAGGCACAAATTGCCAACCCTTCCAACAACTGGTGGGGATTGCTTTCCAGGATGGTCCGATCCATGTAGGCGCCCGGGTCCCCTTCATCTGCGTTGCAAATGACCGTTTTGTCCTTTCCTTCCGCGTTTCGAGCCAACTCCCACTTTTTGCCGGTGAGGAACCCGGCGCCCCCTCGTCCCCTCAGTCCCGCACTCGCGACCTCGCCGATCACCTCTTCTGGATGCATCGCCAACGCTTTGGCCAGCGCGGAATATCCGTCCTTTGCCAAATACTGATCGATATCCTCGGGATCGATCGCACCGCATTCCTCCAGCACCACTCTTCGCTCTAGATTGAAGCGCGGAAAATCCATGACCGTTGGAATCAAATCGTTCTCTTCCAGCGCGCCCAAAACATACTCAAAAAGAGGGTCCCCTTCTTCGAGGAACGAACGCACCAGCGCTTTGGCTTTGCCCGGTGTTACCTTGTGGTAGCAAATGGCGGGGAACCCGGGGTTCTCAATGACAACAAGTGGTTCGCCATAACAATGTCCAAGGCAGCCGACATTGACCAGTCGAGCTTCAATTTGTCTCTCGGCAAGTGCCTGTTCGAAAGCTGCTTTGGTTTCGGTCGCTCCAGCTGCCAGCCCACAAGTAGCCATGCCGACATAAATACACGGCTTGTCCGCTCCCTCGCGGTCCCGCACGCGCTTTTTCGCATCTGCAACAATCGAGGCGAAGTGTTCTTTTGGATTCTTATTTTTCGGTTTCACTTTCCTGCTTTTCCCTCAGATCACGTTCCTTCTGTATCTCGAAGCCGAGAAGAATGCCCTCGACCTTGCTGGGTGCCATACCGGCCTGGACAACGTCATCAACGATAGCAACCGGAGCCAACGCACAACAGCCCACACAGGCAACCTTCTCAATGCTGAATTCCCTGTCGGCAGTGGTTTCGCCGTCCCTGATGCCGAGTTTTCGTTCAAAGTTTTCAAGGATGATGTCACCCCCGACTACATGGCAGGCTGTGCCGAGACACACCTTAATTTGATGTTTTCCGGGCGGATGAAAGCGAAACTGGTTGTAGAAAGTGGCAACACCATAGACTTCACTGCCGGAGATCTCCAGGTGCTTTGCGACCAGCTCCATTGCTTCCTCGGATAAGTATTCATGCCTTTGCTGAATCTTTTGAAGGATGGGAATAAGTGTTGCTCTTTGCCTGTCGATACCGGCAAGCAATTTGGCTATATCCTCAAGCATAGCCTCTTCTTCAAGTGCCGTAGGCGTAACATCCATTTTCACGTCTTTCCGCCATCTCCTGCAAGTTGCAGCTGTCTTCGGTTCAATCACTGTCCCCTTGGGATCGCTCCCGGGTCAAACTCTAAGTCCCTAAGATGTTTAACACATCCCCGCCAAAATATGAAGGTGCTCGGGATTTCCATGTCAGACAAAAATTCGTCGCATACCTGGAAAATAGATGCCGAAGCTCTCAGAATCGATTGGGACTTAAGGAGCGCTCCAGCATGCCAATGGATTCTCCCGCCAGCATCCGGCTGAGATATTTCCCGGTGACCGGCCCCAACGACATCCCCTTGGTGGCATGCCCGCCGGCAACAAAAACGTTCGACCAGGGGCGTAATCGTCCAAGAACCGGCAACCCATCGGGGGTGCAAGGTCTCAAACCTCGCCAAATCTCTTTTATCTCAAGACCTCCGAGCTTTGGCAGATATCGATAAGTTTGTGTCTCGATCGCCTTCAATCTTTCACGTCGGATTTCGAGGTCCAGCCCTGACAACTCAAGTGTTCCGGCCAACCTCAGAGTCTGATCAAAGGGCGTGACCGCCACTCTGGCTTCTTCCAGAAGCAGCGGAATTTTGGGATCACCTTCACTCGCACCGTAAGTCATGCTGTACCCTTTGGCCGGCTCTACGGGAATCCGCACGCCCAGCTGCGCTGCCAAAAGCGGCAGCCAGGCTCCCGATGCCAGTACAACCTGATCCGCCTCGAATTCTCCTCGAGTCGTGACTACCTTCGTAACCCGCCGCCGATCGGTTTTGAGCCAGAAGGCTTCGGTATCGGTTAGAAAAAGAGCTCCCCGCTGTTCGGCTTCCTTTGCCAGCCACTTGACAAAACTTAGCGGCTCAATGCTCCCGTCTGTCTTGGCCAATAATCCACCAACCACCTGAGGCCCCGCGACAGGTTCCAGGTCCCGCACATCGTCGCCGCTCAGAACCACCGACTCCGAGCCGCAGCCTTTTACTTTGGCTGCGTCTTCCCGAGCTTCCTTGAAAGCATCTTCATTGGTAAATAGGCTCAATATGCCGCTTTGGCTGTATTGATAATCGTCTCCTCCCGATTCGGCCAACTGTCGATGCAGCTCCATGCTTTCGTCACCCAGCTTGCGAAAAATTCCGATAGAGTGATACAAGTGCTTTTCATTGCACGATCGGTAGAACTTCCACAGCCATCGAGCAAGTTCCGCCTGCAGGCGAAACCGTATGTAAAATGGACCCTCCGGGTCGAATAGATATCTCAACCCTTGCGCAATGACGCCAGGAGTCGGCAATGGATTGCAATGGCTCGGGACAAGTAGTCCTGCATTGCCGTGCGAACTGCCTGAAGCAATCTCGTTTTTATCGACGACGAGCACAGAAGCTCCCTGGCTCGCTGTATAGTAGGCTATTGCAACTCCGATAACGCCTCCACCTATCACTATGACATCGCTTTTTCTCTGTTGCATGGATCAGTTCGTCTCCCTGATAAAATGTCTTGAGCTGAGAAACCGCCTTTATGATTCGCAGTCGATTTACCAACAAATCGAGTCCCGATATGATCGCATTTTTGAGCTTCCTCCGCCGACTTGAGCGTATTCTGGCACTAGAACTGCAACAGATTGTATGCTACTAAAGAGTTTGCTTCAACGATCATGAGTCGGTGCCGCAGCACCTTCGCCGCGGCTACCCTGTACAACACATCCTTTCCTTTCATTCTAGGTTTGTGCTGTTTTATTTGACGAAACAACCTGTTCGAGCTCCGAAAGAAATCTATCACTTGTTCGAAAGATTGTTAAAGCTGAAGGAGTCTGCAAGCTAATGATCATTGGAATTCCAAAAGAAATCAAGCCAGAAGAATACCGCATCGCTCTTTTGCCTGAAGCCGTAAGGCAATTGACGCACCGAGGTCATTCTCTACTGGTCCAGAAAGCGGCAGCCTCCGAAGCTGGCTTCCCTGATGACGCATATGAAGAAGCCGGAGCCCGCGTTATCGAGAAGTCCGAAGAGATTTTTGCCGAGGCAGACACAATTGTGAAAGTAAAAGAGCCGGTAGAAGCCGAGTATCATCTGTTCGAAGAACAGAGCACACTTTTCTGTTACCTTCACTCCGAAACCAGGCCCTCTCTGGTTGACCTCCTGCTGAAAAAGAGAATAACTGCCCTTGCGTTTGAAAATGTAATGCTCGCCGATGGGACATTCCCGCTGTTGGCACCGATGAGTATCATTGCCGGACAACAGGCGGTGCTCCAAGGAATGCAATTTCTCTGGAACCACAAGGGCGGACCGGGTAAAAGTATGGTCTCCTATCCGGGTCTTGAACCCCCCTTTGTGGTAGTGCTGGGGGCCGGCCAGGCAGGCTTGCAGGCTGCCAAGGTTGCCGCAGCGCTGGGTGCGGTGGTGGCACTTTTTGAAATACATCCGGCTCGAATTCGGAAGGTTCTTCCCGAACTGCCTGCCAACGTCCATCTCTTGCATCCGCAAAGTGTGCCGTTGGAGCCATACGTTTGCCGGGCAGATATGATCATAAATGCGGCCACAATTCCCGCGAACAGCTCAGAGCATCTCATCGATCGGCACATGCTTCGCAGGATGCGCAAAGGCTCTGTGATCGTGGATGTGACTGCAAATCTAAGCGGCGCAGTAGAAACCATTGATCACTACACCACTCATAACGATCCAATTTGGGAAGTGGACGGCGTTATACACTATGCTGTCACAAACATACCCGGCACGGTGGCACACACGGCTTCTCAAGCCCTGTGCAGTGCGGTTCTGCCGTACCTCATCGAACTTGCCGGCCAAGGAGCATTGACCGCGCTGCAAAAAAGTCCGGCCCTGTTGCATGGACTGACAGCTATTGACGGTTTACTGACATGGCATGAAGCCGGTAAATTCCAAAACAGAAAGTGGCTGCCGCCGATAGATGCACTCGGGAGAGTGCTTGTAAAAGCCCGCGGACACGTGGTCGGAACCTATACCGGTTAAGGATTACTGGAGCGGACAGGAGAGGCGAATTTTTCATTAACCTTTCAGGAAGAAGGAGGACCCTATGCGGAGTATTTGGCTTAGAGGATTGACCGTCAGTTTGGCTGTGTTGCTCTGCGCCTGCTTTACTACAATGGCCGGGGCAGACATCGTGGATGAGATTGTCAAGCGTGGAGAACTGCGCGTTGCGGTACAAGCCCAGGGACCACCGTTCAGCTTCGTCGACAAAAACGGGGAGCGGACGGGCAGCTCCGTTGAATTTTGTAAACTGATGGCAAAAGAAATGGGTGTTAACATCAAATTTCTGGACTACGACTGGGATGGATTGATTCCCGCGCTGCTTTCGGGAAAAGCCGATCTGCTGGCCGCAGATATGACCGCGTCGCTTCAACGCGCCCTTAAAGTCACCTTCACAAATCCTTTCTATTACACCGGCAGCGTGATTTTCACCAAAAAAGAGAGCCCCTTCAAGACGCTCGAAGACTGCAATAACGAGAGCGTGACCGTCGCCGTCCTGCTGGGGGCAACCGGAGAAGCCGATGCCAAAAGATTTTTGCCCAAAGCAAAGATAAAGGCCTACAAAGGCGGAGGTCCCCTGGTCATTAATGCGGTTCTGTCGGGACATGCCGACATTGGCCTCAATGATGAAACCGCCGTTGTCGGGCAGCTTGCCGAATTTCCACCGGATAGCGTTAAAATTCTCCCGGTGAAGCTTTCTCAGCAGCCACTCGCCTTTGCAGCGCGCCCCGATGACATGCACCTGGTGGCATGGGTCAATCTGTTTTTCGACTGGATTAAACAAGACGGTCGCTACGAGGAAAATATCGACTACTGGGTGAAGACCCTCGATTGGAAAAAAGATCATTAATCTGCAGCCGACCGAGGCGACATGCTGGAGTATTTTAATTTTCGGGTGGTTCTCCAATATCTGCCCATGTTTCTGAAAGGCTTTCTGGCTACCGGATGGATTTCCATCATTTCCCTTGCAGGCGCAACCTGCCTGGGCATTCTGGCCTGCCTCTGCCGCCTTTCCAGATTCCGCTTGCTGTCATCTCCGGCTGTCGTCTACATCGAGATTATCCGCTCCACTCCGCTTCTGGCACAATTGTATTTCTTTTACTTTGGTCTACCCAGCCTGGGCATTCGGCTTACGGAGATACAGACCGGAATCCTTGCATTGAGCCTCAATAGCGGAGCCTACATCGCGGAGATAGTGAGGGCCGGTGTCCAGGCAATTCCTTTAGGGCAGGTGGAAGCAGGTATCGCCTTTGGACTGAGTTTGGTGCAGCGGCTCCGCTACATCATTTTGCCCCAAGCGTTGGGAATCACTATTCCACCCCTTCTGGGACAAGCTATTGTGCTGGTTAAGGACAGTGCCTTGCTGTCACTCATATCTGTTTTTGAGCTCACCCGTGCAGGCCAGATCCTGACTTCCGATCGTTTCATGCCAACCGAAGGTTTTTTCACCACCGCTCTTTTCTATCTAATCCTCTATTACCTTTTGAAGCTCATGGCAAACTGGTGGCAAAGAAGACTTATTTTCCGAGAGCTCTACTGACAACAGCGGGCTGGAACCCATGTGGGGATACTATTTTCAGAACTTGTTGAACAGCTTTCCTTTCTTCTTGAAAGGGCTCTGGATGACATTTCTGGTTTCCCTGGTGAGCCTGATCATGGGTACGGTTCTGGGATTTCTAGCGGGTATTGCCCGCTCAAGCCGCATAAAGCCTTTGAAATACGTTTTTTCAGTTTATGTGGATTTCATGCGCGGAACCCCCTTTCTAGTCCAGTTGTTCATTATCTTCTTCATACTTCCCGACCTCGGCATCCAACTGGAAGCGTTTCAGGCCGCCGTTATAAGCCTGACCATTTACGCCGGAGCATACATATGCGAGATCGTATCGAGCGGCATTGACGCAGTCCCTGAAGGCCAGCGAGAGGCGGCGGTCGCATTCGGCCTTAACCGTTTTCAACAGTTGAGATATGTTATTATTCCACAAGCCATGCGCACCATACTGCCCCCGCTCGTAGGTCAGTATGTGCTGTTGGTGAAAGATTCTTCAGTCATCTCCGTGATCGGGGTTACCGATGTGACCCGAGTAGGATGGCTGACCGTGCAAAGAATCCCGGAGGGGATGATGGTGTTTGGTCTGGTGGGGATTCTCTATTTCGTGGTCTGTTATCCTCTCATAAGAGTCGCGAACCGACTGGAGCAGATGATGACGCATGACCGGGTCCGACTCTAGCTCGAGGCAACAGAAATCCAACGAGCAGAGCTTTATAAAGATGTCCTCGCACAGAACCGCAGAGGCGCGGAAATGTTCGCACTTTTTATTCTCGGCTTCCCTGCGGGAGAACTGCAAGCTCCTGTACAATCGAGTCGAGAACAGGTTGCCGCTTACAACCTGATGCAGACAAACCAAAAAGGCAGGACCCAAATGCAAAAATTGCTTGAAAATAGAATAGAGCTCGCACATTTGCCTACACCCATTCATTTCTTGCCGCGCCTGTCCGAACTGTTGGGAATCGAGCTTTACATAAAGCGTGACGACCTTACAGAGAGCGTCGGGTCCGGTAACAAAATCCGTAAACTCGAATACCTCATCTATGATGCTCAAATCCGCGGCGCAAACGCTCTCATAACCTGTGGTGGAGCTCAATCAAACCACTGCCGGGCGGTGGCTTACGCGGCAGCCAAAACCGGCATGTCAAGCCTGCTGCTGCTACGCGGTGAAAAACCTGATTTGCTGCAAGGCAATCTTCTTGTCGATTATTTGCTGGGTGCCGAATGTCGTTTCTTCTCCATTGAAGCATTTCGGCAATTGCCTCACCTGGAACAAGAGGCTCGAATGGATCTGGAACGGAGAGGCAAGGCACCTTATGTGATTCCTATGGGAGGATCGAATGCCATCGGTTCAATGGGCTATGTACGTATGATGAGGGAAGTGGAGGAAGCAGACTTCAGGGCAGATTACCTTTACTGCGCCCTCGGATCTGGCGGAACGCTGGCAGGAATCTTAGCAGGTAAACACCATTTTGGTTTTGCCGGCAAAGTTCGCGGCATTGCAGTCTGTGATGATGTCTCCTATTTCATTAAAGAAACAATGCGCATTCGACGGGAGCTCCTTGAATGGTATGGAATTGAGCTGGAGTTTGAAAACCTTGCCGAGCAGATTGATGACAGCTACATCGGTAAAGGATATGCTCTCAACACCCGAAGGGAATGGGAAGAATTAATCAGGATTGCTCGTTTGGAAGGATTGGTTCTGGACCCCGTATACACCCTCAAAGCATTCCTCGGAATGATGGACCATTGCCGGAAGGGAATAATCGGCCGAGGCGAACGGGTGCTTTTCGTTCACACAGGCGGCCATTATGGTCTTTTCCCCAAAGCAAGGGAATTGGCTTCATTTCTTTGAAGATGCAGAGGACACCTCAATGCTGCAAAAACCATTAATTGTTTCCTTCGAGCAAGCAGACCCAAGCCAAATTGACAAATTGGGCGCCAAGGGAGCCAAGCTGGCGGAGGATTTTCAACACACTCGAGAACTATTCCCGGGCATGGAAGAAGCCATCTCCGTTCCGGACGGCTTCATCCTATCGACGGATGTTTGGCAATCTTACTGCAGGGCGGGACACAAACTGACAAACGATTTGTTCGAAGCGATAAATGCCGAGCTTGCAGATCTCGGCAGCAGAGCCAACCGCTATTTTGGCGACACAAGCGGCAAGATGCCGCTGATTGTTGCTGTCCGCGGTGGAGCCCCCATCTCGTTGCCGGGAGCCATCAGCACCATCTTGAATGTCGGGTTGAATGATGAAGTGGTTGCTGCTCTGATTGGAGCAGGTGAAGATGAGAGCTTTGTGCTGACCACCTATCTTACTGCCATTCGCATGTTTGGCGAGGTTGTACTCGGGATTCAGTACGACCATTTTTATGATGTCCTACGTCGCTTCAAAGTGGGTGTGGAAGGCACCATGCCGGTGCCGCTGCTCATTGAGCTGATAGCCGCTTTCAAGAGCTTGCTCAAAGCCGCTGGAGACCCGCGCTTTCCGGAAGCATATGAACAAAACCTGTCCCTGCAGCTTCGCCATACGATTGAGGCCGTTTTGGATTCGTGGATGTCGCCTACCGCTGTAGAGGCACGGCGCAGTCGGCAGTCTGAAGAGGGCGGCGTTTCCGACGATATGGGAACAGCTGTAACCATTCAGAGCATGGTCTTCGGCAATCGAGACGAAGAGAACTGTTTGAGCGGCGTACTGTTCACTAGAAATCAAAGGACCGGCGCCGACTTTCCGGTGATCGAGTGGGCGCCTAAGGTGCAATGCGATAAAATCGTCTCGGGAAAACTCCGTAAACAACTGCGTGAAACTTTAGATCTCAAAGACGATTTCCCGGATATTTATGACCGCTTGCTGATGGTTCGTGAAGCTTTTGAAAATCTTGCCAAACGACCGTTGGACATTGAATTCACTGTGGAAAATCGAAAACTCTATATTCTCCAGCGGCGGCCGCTGCGCATGACCTTTCATGCCACCGTGCGCTCCATGTGGGACTTTGTGGACGAAGGTAAGACCATTATCCAGAAAGCTTCCATGATCATCAATAAGGCACTTGAACAAAAGGAAAAAGTCCTCCGGGACAGCTTTCATGATTATCAGGTTCTGGCGCGTGGAGAACCCATTACCGACAGTGCAGACTGCGGCATTCTGGCCTTTGGCACGGAAGAGGCGCTCCAACTGGCAAAACAAGGCCACGATGTGATTTTATTTCGCCGCCGCCCTTACGGGGAAACCGATGTTGCCGTGAACCACCCGCGAGTGCTGGGCATCGTACGCTATGACGGCAATACCACCGGCCACGAAGCCGTGTCTGCGGTTGCCTACAGCAAGCCATACCTCATCAAGCTGGTGGATCCGGAAGGAAAACAGCTGATTATTTCCCAAAATGGGGAGGTAATGGTCAATCCTGATTGCCTGCTGTTTCACTACCTCGGCAAGCAAGTGTTTGTCGATTGCGAGCGCGGCATCCTGGGCTACACGGAAGCCGGCAATTTTCTGGAGGATAGAAAAAGCCGGAAGAAGCTTTACGTCGACTGGGAATTTGTGAGAGAGCAATTCGAGGAGGAGGGTTACCAGGATCTCGATTATGAGAAGCTGCTGGAAATCCACTATGAATGGGAGAGGGAGCTCGCACATTTTCAATGGCTGGAAAAGCGACTGCGAGCAAAATCCTCTTCGATTCCGCAGGAAGAGCTTCTGGCAGTGTTTGAAAATTATCTATCCTATCTCCCGGCCCGGGATCGCCAGCGGACGCTGCGATTAAAGGACGTCTGTGTGGATGATTTCGATTTCGGCCTTCACCTGGCTTATCGGGGAGAGAATCTGGGCAAGGAGGTCCTAAAGATATTGAGGGCACTCATGCTCTGTACAACCTGGTGCACTCACTGGGTGCATGAAACCATGGTCGCCCGCGCGCGCGCTCGAGGCGACACCGAAAACGATGTTATCCGCGACATCTTCCTCAAAAATCGGACAATGAGCCTGGTCCAGGGGTTCGAAGAAGAAGGCTTCCATTTGATGAGGGTCCCTGATTACCACTATCTCATCCTCGCCAGCAACTTCGAGTATGGTCAGGACCTGGACAAAGTCGATGTCGGTCCTGACATTCTGAATTACTCCGAGAAAGAGAATTTGGCCAAAGAGTTTGTCATCTATCTGGAGGAGGTCAGCCGCGAAATTCATGGAAAAGTTCGAATCATCCAAGGAGAACCGCCACTGGGAGAGGGGCATGCTCGTATAATCAGCATTGGTCTGTCCATCCCCAATGGAGATTTTGCTCTGGTTTGCCGTTACCTCAGGTCATTTTTGGATCAGCGGCATTGTACAAAGTCGTCGGGACCGAAGTCCGTAATTCCCGAGGATGAATTCCTCGAACTGTATCAACTCGATCCTTACTTTGCTCCATATCCAGATTTTCGAATCATCAAGCGTTGCGGAAGCTCCGAGCTCGACGCAGATTATTTCCTGTCTTTCGGCGGATGCTCATTTGGAGAGTTCGACGGGCAGGTTTATGGCAAAGACGACTACGATAATTTGATGACTGAAGTGAGGCGTTTCGAAGAGTACCTGAAGATGACGGGGAAAGATCTCACAGTTCGACCCTGGCAGTTCGAGGTGGACCCCTACCGCCGGCATTCGGTAATCGCCGCGGTAGGCATCCGCTTTGACAAGAACGAGCTCGGTAACGTATTGAAGAGCCTAAAAGAATTTCTGCCAAAAGCCAATTAGCCTAGGAAGATTGGGTTTCTTTTTCCAAGTTTAAGGATCAACCAGAGGACCGACTAATCGGATCTCAAAGAGATACGGCCAAAACTTGCCGGTAATGAAGATTCGGTCCTGCAGTGCATCGTATGCTATCCCGTTCAAAACACCTGCTTTTCGATCCGACTGCAACGCACCGCGCACCCCGGCAAGGTCCACCCAGCCCAAAACTTCTCCCGTTTCAGGAGAAATCCTGGCTATGAGATCGGTGTGCCAGATGTTGGCGAATAACTCGCCTTTGATGTACTCCAACTCATTTAAACACTTAACAGGAGTACCATGATCCGAGACTTCAATCCGCCTGACTTCTTCAAAATTAGCAGGATCCCAAAAACGCAGGATTGCCGACCCGTCGCTCACGATAAGGAATTCCCCGTCTTCAGTAAGGCCCCAGCCTTCGCCTCGATAATTGAATGTGCGAAGGGTTTCCAGATTCGTAGCGTCATATACCAAACCCAGTTGTGACTGCCAGGTGAGTTGAATCAAGGTGTCTTTCCACCTGGCAAGCCCTTCTCCAAACAAATGAGCGGGCAATGATTTACTACTGATGATTTTCCCGGTTTCAAGCTCCACTTTGCGTATGGACGATCGGCCATAAAGGCCGGTGCTTTCATAGAGATAACCCCGATCAATGAAGAGGCCTTGGGTGAATGCCTCCGGGTCGTGAGGGTATGTCTTGATGATCTCACATGTGTAAACAAGAGCGCGGCCTGGCTGGAAGGGTGACGAATCCGAGTCGGTCCTGCAATCAGCCCGGGCTCCACCGTGAGTAGCGGCCGCAACGACTTGCCGACCGGCATACAAAAAACCGCCAAACAACAAAATAAGGCTTACACACTGCCAACGGAGAGCTGTAAATTTTCCGAGCCTCTGCAAGATCGTATATTACTCCTTTACTGGAGCCTCTCTACTTCATACCACGATTGGATCTGCCCACGCTGTGATAGTGAAATCCGAGCTCTTCCATTGCGGCAGGCACATACACATTTCTGAGGTCGACAAAGACGGGCTCTTTCAACAAATTTTTTATTCTCTCCAAATCGAGGGCACGATACTCATTCCATTCGGTCATGAGCACCACGGCATCTGCTTGTTCGCATGCCTCGTAGGGGTTGCTGCAATATCTCACCTCAGGAAGCAGTTTGACAGCTTCAGCCATAGCCTGCGGATCATGCGCGCGGATGGTGGCGCCTCTTTCCAGCAGGGTCGCAAGAATGGTGAGCGCGGGGGCATCCCGAATGTCGTCGGTTTCCGGCTTGAATGCCAACCCCAGAACGGCAATTGTTTTACCGGCTTCGTTTCCACCCACAGCGTGTCGAACTTTCCTGGTCATGCGTGCTCTTTGCGCCGCATTGACTTCGACCACCGCTTCTACGATCCGGCAGGCAACACCATGCTCTTGCGCAATACGAAGCAGCGCACTGGTATCCTTGGGAAAGCAGGAACCCCCGTAGCCCGGTCCCGCGTGCAGAAACTTTCTGCCGATCCTGCCATCCAGCCCCATGCCTCTAGCCACGTCTTGAACGTTAGCTTTGATCTCTTCGCAAAGGTTGGCGATTTCGTTAATGAAACTTATCTTGGTCGCCAAAAAGGCGTTAGATGCATATTTGATCAACTCGGCTGTCTCTATGGTGGTCATCACAAAGGGAGTTTCAATGAGATAAAGCGGACGATAAATGGCCTTGAGGACGTCCCTTGCTCGATCCGAATCGACTCCGATCACCACCCGGTCCGGGTGCATGAAATCATTGATGGCAGCTCCTTCCCGCAGAAATTCGGGGTTGCTCGCAACGTCGAAGAGAGCCTTCGGATTGACCTCGGAAATGATCCTTGCCACCTGACGGGCAGTGCCGACAGGCACCGTACTCTTGTTGACCACCACCGTGTAATCTTCGAGGTATCCAGCCAGCTGACGGGCTGCTTCAAAGACATAAGTCAGATCGGCGTAACCATCCCCGCGTCGAGAAGCCGGGGTTCCTACCGCGATAAAGACTACCTCAGCCTCCGGCACGCCGGGACTGTAATCCGTATTGAAAACCAGCCGTCGGGCCTCCAGATTTTTATGAACAAGAACCTCAAGGCGCGGTTCATAAATAGGGATTTCACCCTTTTGCAGTCGTGCAATTTTCGCCTGATCCTTATCGATACAGGTCACTTCATGGCCAAATTCAGCAAAACAAGCACCGCTGACCAGTCCCACATAACCGGTTCCGATGATCGCAATCTTCATACTGCCCAATCCTTTTATGGTCTGGCCTGTGATGAAAGGCACAGCCGGATAGTATTAATATCTCTCTTGGCCGTGGTATTCCTGCAAGAGATTGACAAACTCCAACGGAAGTATCGTAGCCGCACCGGTAAACCGGACGCAAACCATATTTAAGCTTGCCTTTGTGCATAACAGCTTGGAATCGTTTTCTTCTTCCGGCCGAACTATGTTCTGGGCAAAAGCAAGACTGCGTCTGCGCCACCATAGAATCCGCGTATGCACCTCAATATGATCATCGTAGTGCAGGGAGCGTCGATAGGAGCAGGAAGTCTCGACTACGGTGAGATGCAGCTGTTGATCCATGAAACGTCGGTACGGGTAGCCCAGGTCGCGCAGGAAGGCTTCTCGAGCCAGTTCGAAAAGATGAAAGTAGTTGCCGTGATATACGGCCTGGCCAAGATCCACCTCATAGAGTGGAACGCGCAATCTCGTTTCATGCCAGACGGTGGCCGTTTCTTCGTGAGTATTATGGTCGGTCATGGTCATCTTTTACAATCGAGATCCCTTGATAAGCCTTTATGGTTAGATATGCCTAATAGCGCAATCCGGTCATTGATTCAACTCCGGAAAAAAGCGAATCGATCACTTGGCTGCTTGGCTTCCTTTCTCATATGATCGATAATGGTAATGTTTATGGCTATTCGGTTCTTTTAAGGGGACAAAATAGTGACTCATCAAAAACCAGACAAGAAAAATCTTTATCTGGAGCGCAAGCGGGCCCACCTTTTCGGGCTCCGCTCGCAATCATTCGCATGAGAGGATTTTCAATTGGGCACAAGGGCAGGACACAAACATCCTTTTCGCAAACGCGGCCAGTTCGATAAACCGAGCAAGTCCGGCGAAAAAGCTAATGAGAGCTTCAGCTTCAAGCTTCATCGAAGGCTTGAGCCGGTACTGGAACGAATTCGGGTCCCGGAGCCAACCCCGTTCGTAGCCGATTCGTTCCAACTGGAGGCCCTGGAAGTATTGCTCCGCTCGGATGTTCTCGTAACCGCCCCCACTGGGGCGGGCAAAACATACATCGCCATCAAGGCCATAGACCGGCTGTTTGAGGCGGGAGGAAGAAGTTGGTACGCTTCTCCCCTGAAAGCCCTTTCCAATGCGAAGTACCAGGAATTTTCCGAGCTTTTTGGTGCCCACAATGTAGGAATCCTGACCGGTGACAGAAAGGAGAACCCGCAAGCGCCCATCATCGTTGGAACAACCGAAATACTACGCAATCAGCTATACGATACCATGCATCGCGGGGAAGATCTGTCGGTCGATCTGGTCGTACTGGACGAAGCGCATTATTTGGGGGATCAAGATCGAGGTGTGGTGTGGGAAGAGGTGCTGATCTATTTGCCGTCGCGTGTAAAGCTGCTAATGCTTTCGGCGACCATCCAAAATGCTCAGGAGATTTGCGGCTGGCTGGAATGGCTGCGCCAGAAACCTTGTCGGTGGGTGGCTGCCCATGAGAGACCCGTGCCCCTGTATCCTCTGTTCCTCTTTCCATCCGGGGAGTTGAGTCCTCTGAGCAACCGCCGGGGTCTATACGCCAGAATTCGAACAGTTGATTCGGGCTCTTTTTCGCGACGAAGCTTTCTCGACATACCGCGTCTTATGGAGGTTCTGCGCAAGGCTAATTTGCTCCCGGCGATCTTTTTTCTCAAATCCAGGGCGGACTGTGAAAAGGCAATTTCGATGTGTCCGAGATTCGTTCATTCAAAGAACGATCGCAAAGGCGCGGACAATTTCTTCGCTCGGATTGAAGAGCTGCTGAAAATCTATCCTTTCCTCCGCAGGCATGGACACCTTTCCATCCTCAAGAAGGCACGAGTTGGAGCACACCACGGCGGGCAGTTGCCGCATTGGAAGCTGTTTCTTGAAAAGCTCATGCAGGAGGGCCACCTGGAGGCAATTTTCTCAACCTCCACGGTGGCGGCCGGCGTCAATTTCCCGGCTCGAACGGTCGTGATACCTCAGAGTGATCGTTTTAACGGCAAAGAGTTCACCCAGCTTTCCGCAACCGATCTTCTACAGATGACCGGCCGAGCCGGACGCCGAGGAATGGACGAGATCGGCTTTGTGTTTGTGGTACCCGGTCCTTACCAGGATCCCCAACTGATCCATGAATTACTCAACTCTTCTCCGGATTCGATCCAAAGTCAAATCCGAGTAAATTTCTCCATGGTTCTCAATTTGCTCTTGTCTCATAATTCTGAAGAAATTCGAAGACTCTTCGCTTCCTCTTTGGCCACTTATCAGAATCTGCTCAGAGATCCTCATGCAGCCGGGGAATTGAAGGCTATCCGAGAAGAGCTCGAACAGTGGCTGCCTGAAACTGCGTGCGGTTCTATCGACCGGCTGGCTCTGGTGCGACCTCAGTTTGTCGCCCTTAAAGACAAATTGCGCAAAGCGCGCAAGTTTTCCAAAAGCCAGACTGCGGGTTGGCCTTTGGAGGGTTTGCTGGTTCCCGGCAGAACCTTTCGTAATCGTCGCGGAGTGTTATTTGTAGCTGTGGCTCCTCCTCAGCCGGAACGAGGTACGGTGGAGGCGGTGCGCGCTGCATTTCCACTACACGCCCGAAGAGGGCATGTCCGCACCTACAGCGTGCAATTGCAGCGCATTAATGAGCTCGGCGAAATGTCAGAAACCCTCCCCCCATTGACCAACCGGAACAAATGGCAGGCATTGATCGCTCAGTTGGCCAAGCAGCCATTCCGTGCCGTTGAGGTATCGGAAAGGAAGCAAACGCTTCCTGCTGAAATCATCGATCAGGAGCTGACGGAGCTTCAGACTCAGAAAGCAAATCTGCCTTGTGCATCATGCGACTTGTTCGGCTCTTGTCAAAAAGAGAGCTCTCATCCGTTTTCCCATCTACTCTGTCAGTACCTTGAACGGCAGGCACAGCTTTCATCTATCCAGGACGAACTGTGGCGATCTTTCATGGAGCATTTTCGCTTCCTGCAAACAGAAGGATACATCGATAACGCAGGACACCTAACTGTCGATGGTTTGTGGGCCTCGAAGTTGCGGCTCGATCAGCCTCTGTTGATCTCCGAGGGCATTCGTGGCGGGCTCTTCCCGACCGATCAACCCGAGCTCCTGGCAGCTCTGATAGCGCCTTTTGTTATGGACAGAGATCGCCCTGGAGATATGCAGCTATCAACTCTTGTTTGGAAATATCCCGACATTGCAGAACCTTTTTTCAAAATGCTGCACGGACTTCAACCATTGCGAGAGCAACTGAGAATTTTTGGATTCAGCATACCGCCCCTTCCCTTTTGGACTATGGCTACGGTGTATCAATGGGCCCTCGGCGAATCATGGGAGGAAGTAAGAAATATTTCCGGCACAGCTGAAGGTGACTTGGCTATGGTGATTTTGCGTACTGCCGACCACTTGCGACAAATCGAATCGCTGTCAGAAACACACCCCCGATTTGCCGCTTCGGCACGTAAAGCCATAGAGCTGATCCTGCGCGAGCCCGTGCTCGTCGAATAACTTTTTTGCTACTCCCCAATCAGAACGGATGAGATGGTTGAAATCCATTGATTATCTACAGCAAGACGCTATAGAATAAAGTGTTGGATTTCATGCCGGGTTGCAATGGCGAAACCCTTTTTCTCCATGCGCATTTGCTGAGTCAGCCAAACAGATGCACAGACATTTCGCCAAACTCGACCTGTGCCCAAAACCGGATCTCCAAAAGAAACGGGGAGCAATCAACCTAAATGTAAGAGACTGAGAACATGCCGCGAGCTGCAATCATTTCAGATATTCATGGCAACTTGGAGGCCTTGCAAGCGGTATTAAGGGCAGTCGAGTCCGACGGAGTTGACTACATTGTTCATCTCGGCGATCTGGTTGGCTACAATGCCAGTCCGCATGAATGCATCCAACTCTTGCAGGCAAAACGCGCTGTTTCCATTCTGGGCAATCATGATCTGGCGATCCTTGAACCCCGAATGGTGAAGAATTTCAATGTGCTCGCCAATCAAGCCATCACTTACTGCCAAAAGCAGCTGACAATTGCCGATATCCGGTATCTACAAGGCATGCCGAGGGTAGAAGTTTTATGGGACAAGTATTTGCTGTGCCATGGAAGCCCTGAAAGCCTCGAATCCTACGTATTGAATCTATTTCAGGCTAAAAGATTGTTCAATCTCCTGCGCAAAAGATATGCCGGAATACGTTTCTGCTTTTTCGGGCATACCCATGTTCAGAAACTCTGGATCTGCGATCAGCGAGGCAAGGTTGTATCCCCGCTTGAGCTGCCCGATCAGATCGCCTTGGGCACCGAGCACCGGTATCTTATTAATCCCGGCAGTGTCGGACAACCAAGGCAGCGCGACAATCGGGCACACTATCTTCTCTTTGACACCAATCGGGAGCTTGTTCACTTTAAAGCCGTCCCATACGACATCCAAACAGCTCAGAAAAAGATCGTGCAGGCTAACCTGCCGGAGTACTTGGCGCATCGGCTTCAGGATGGGATTTAGGAGGGAGATCATGATGTTTGGCAGCAAGGAATCTAAACTGAAAGATGGAACGGCGGTGACATTGCGACCGATGGTGCGCGAAGATGAAGAAGCTTTGTACCAATTTTTCGAAGGTCTTCCGGACGATCTGTTGATGTTTATCAGGCATAATGTGAGAGACAGAAAGGTAGTGCGGGAATGGTCCCAAACACTTGACTATGAACGAGTGCTCCCCCTGGTTGCCCTGGTGGGTGAAGAGATAGTGGCTGACGCAACTTTGCACCGTGTTCCACACGGCTGGAAGCGGCACATTGGCCGGGTCCGGGTAGTTGTTTCCCCGCGTTACCAAAATCAAGGCCTGGCAACTTTGATGCTGAACGAGCTTGTCGAGTTAGGCCACGAGCTTGGATTGGAAAAACTCTGGGCGGAAATTCCTCTGGATTCGGTAGGTGCGATTCGTGCTTGCCGAAATGCCGGTTTTGCGTGCAAAGCAGTGATCGAAGAACTGGTAAAAAATGCACAAAATCAGAACCTTGATATTCTAATCATGGTATGCGACATCGCGTCTTATTTTGACCGTCGCTGGATGAAAAACCCCAATAACAAGGTAGCAGTCTAATGCGGGGGCAATACCCCCCCCGCGCCGAACCTTGGGAATTTCTCCAGTAAATCTTTACGCAGCTCAACCGCATTCAAATATCGCTCGGTCCAGTCCTTTTGCAGGCACTTGAGGATGATAAGCTCCAACTCCTCAGGGATATCCGGTTCAAGATCTCGGGGACGTTCCGGTTCTATTTCAAGTATCAAATCCATGAGCTGTTTTTCGTTTTCATCGTAAAACGGCAAAAACTCGGTCGCCAGCGAATATAAAATCACCCCCAGAGCCCAAACATCGCTGGCAATGCGACTTTTTCCCATGATCTGCTCAGGCGCCATGTAAGGACGAGAGCCGACTACCGTACTGCTGACACTGCCACGGCTGAGATCCTTGCTGGTTCCAAAGTCAAGAAGCTTCAACTGCCCGGCGGGACTGATTATTATATTTTCCGGCTTGATGTCGCGATGCATGATATTATGCTGATGCGCGTATACCACAACGTCAAGCAGTTCCAGAAAGGCCTTTTCTTTTACGGTTCCGGTCATTCCCTCTGCCAGTAGATCATGCAGAGTCCCCCCTTCAACATACTCTTGAATGAGTATGATCTTGCCCCCTTCTTTGACCACATCCTTTAGCTGCACCGCGTTGGGGTGTCCCACCAAATGCTTCAGTATGGCAGCTTCGCGGAGAAATTTGGTGTTCAGTTTTGGATCGTGCGGTATTTTTGCCACCGCAAGGATCTGATCCCCTTCTTGGCGCACCAGACATACCTCGCCAAAACTCCCAAAGCCAAGCCGCTTGAGCTTACGCCAATTCCCGGCCAGCAAAGGCGCTTCCTCTTCGCTGCCTGCAGCTGATTTACGGGCGGTAAAGCCAAACATGCCTCGCACCAGACCAAGCATCCGATCCCAGAAGTTGTGGTTTCCAAAAGTGAGCTTTTGTTCTCCACGCCATGACGCAAGCCCTCTTTCACTGATCCCCCAGGCAAGTTGCAGCAGCACATTTAATCGAACAGGGAAAACCGTTTCATCCATAGGCAGTATCCAGTATTCGTCCGCACCGGCACTCAGGTAGTCCTTTACTTTCCGGGAAAGCTCTGCAGGAACCAGCAGCAGCAACGGGACAGGGCGGAAAAAGGCCCGCCTGAGGCGGCGGATATCCCGCTCGTGACGCTTGTGCGTTGCATCCACACGAACAACCACCAGCAGGACGTCTTCCGCAAAGGCAGAGGCCAATGCATGCTCCACGGTGGCAACCGTCACATACTCCAGGTCTGCTGCAATCAGTTCCTCTTCGGTCTTAATCCGCGAAAGCAATTCCTGAATCTGGTCGATCTCCGCAGGATTCAGACCCACTAATAAGATTTTCTTCGAGATCATCCTCCTCCTTAACAAGCCTGCCTGCCGGACTGCAAGTGGGCTCGCCGCTCATTCCCGGGCATTTCAGCTGTCGCGTTAATCCCCGTTCACCGCCCTCGACCGGCTGCGACTTTGTTCCACACAGAAGCATATTTTTCAGTTCACATCTGTATGCGTGCGAAGCCGTTCGAAATGCTTCTTTTTTTCATTGTAGATTGATGGTGTGACTAACCAGCAACTCAACAGGCGGGAGCATAAAGCCAAAGGGCGGGGTGTGTAAACCCCGCCCTGGTTTGAAGGTCTTTACCGATTACAGACGATCATTGTTAACGAGTTTCTCCAACCGCTGAGGGCCGTTTGGCGGCGCGCGCGAGGATGACCGCAAGTATCAAGACGATACCGGAGAGATAAAAAGCATAGTTCAAATTGCCCGTGACATCCCGGATGGTACCGGCAAGTCTCGCCATAAAGAAGCCCAGACCCCAGCCGATGAACACCAGCCCATAGTTGAATCCCAGGTTCTTGGCGCCGAAGAAGTCGGCGGTGAATGAAGGCATGAGCGCCAGACCGCCACCGTATTGCCAGTAAGCGATGCCGACCGCGAGGAACAGCAGGAACACGCTTTGCTGTGTCAAAATCCATGGCAGCAAGAAGAGACACAATGCCGATGCTATGCAGTTCACGGTGTAAGCATTGGCACGACCGATTTTATCGGAATACATACCCGTTCCGACTCGTCCCAAGGCATTGATTAAGCCGCCGAAAGAAACCAGTATCCAGGCGGATGCACCTAAAAGGGGCGCCGCCAAAGGCGCGGCAAAGGCGATGATCAACAGACCGGACTGGGTCGTACCGATGAACATCAGCACCAGAGCGAAGAACTGCCAGGTCTTCATCATGTCACCAGCGGTCCAATCAACGGCGGTGAGGGTGGTCTTCACCGGAGCGCCGGCGGCTGCCTTGGTCGCGGTTGCAGGAGGTCCTGGCGGCACATAGCCCGCAGGCGGCCAGGCCAAAAGCTGACCGGCAATGATCACCACTACCGCAAAGCCAATTCCCAAAATAATGAAGCTTCCGGAAATTCCATATGCAGCAATCAGGGTCTTGGCCAACGGAGCGATGTAGAGGGCCGCTCCGCCGTAGCCGCCCACAACCAAGCCGGCAATGAGGCCGCGTTTGTGCGGGCCGAACCACTTCAATGCTGCCGGAGTAGGCGCCGCATATCCGATACCCATCCCGATCCCACCAAAGATTCCAAAACCAACGATCAGGCCGGTGTAGCTTTTCATCAATCCGGCGATGATACACCCGACGGCAAGGAACAGGCCACCTACGGTTGCCCCCACCTTCGGGCCGTATTTATCTTGAATACGACCTCCTGGAATCATCAGAAGTGCGAAAATGATTACACAAAGGGAAAAAGGCGTTGCCACCTGAGCATTGCTCAGGTAATTCCAGCCAGAGTCCAACCCGCTCAATGCAGTGCCGATGAGCGCCTGGTCTATTTTTCCATCCGCCCCCTTGGGTGCAACCAACTTCCCACCCCAGACACTCCATGCGTACAATATACCCAAGCATAAATTAATTGCCGTACCCGCAAAGGTAACTACCCAAGCTTTTCCTGGGACTTGATCCGGTTGTGCCATTTTACTCTCCTCGTTTGAATGACTTAACGGAAAGATTTCCAAATCTATCGCCACCAGAGCTGAAGAAAGACGCAAAGCTGAATCTATCGACCTTAGGTGTACTTCCGATATCGAGAATATATTCCGAACAGGCTCGTTCCAGTGGCGACCCTTTAACTGAATGGGGTTTTCCAGGGCAAGCGCAACATCATTCCCGGACCTTCTCAAGCTCACGCTCTCGTAAGCGATGAATGCTATAAAACCAAGGAAAACAGTGCCTTACAAGATAGTGTGAAGAGATCGAGAATCTCAGCCGCGCACAACGTTATAAATGCGGTACCGGAACTGCGACGTGAAGTGAATTTCAACTGGAAAACAGCTAAAATATGAAGCTAATGAGATAGGATAATTATCAAACTCTGCTTACTGACAATTTGATTCTGGTAGAATGCATTAATAGATTAATAAGAAATCAAACAACCCTAAACGTTTTCACCTCCTTTGCTTTGACTTTTCTTCCTCACCTCCTTCCGGTTGCTGGTTACAAGTTGGCCTACCTGCGCTACTAGAAACCGTTCATAGCTTTATAGAGCAGTGATTTTGGGGTGTCAAGAAAATTATCATAGATTTTAAATTGTTACGAAATGCACAAAGGTGAGTATCACACCCGGTCGTAAGCTCTGTGCTCTAATCCTTGTTGAATGCAAGATTCCGGATGCCGGATCAGGAAAGCGCTGCTGCAGGACACCGCATATTTGATCGGCACACGACATCCAGTAGCCGGCATCTTTCGGAACCGGGAATCTGTTGACGCCGGACCGGCCTCGCCCCACTAGAGAAATGGTTTCAGATGAAGATGGTGAATTTCAGGCTTTAAGAAGAATCGGCTTTCCTGCACCTTCTTTTCCAACAATCCGGTCGTGAATATGATTTTGTGTACCGCTTCAAAGCTAGCCAGACTTTTTACTGCAGCAAGCGTCACCACATTGTCGAAGCAAACCGCAAAGGAGATCGCGTTGGATTCGCCGAGGGCGATGAGATCAATCGGCCGATCACGGATCCGAGGAGGAAGATAGTCAGCCACAACGCGGTGGCCAGCTTTACGCAAACACCCATATAAATGACATTGGAGCGTTCTCCGAACAGTATGCTCATTGCGGAAGGCAGCCGGAATTTCTCGCCAACCGGCCTCGAGCTCACTTTTCCACACAGATGGGTCCTGCAGGTTGAGCACCTCCATGAAATTACTCCTTCTTCGCTCATGGCCCAAGGCCACAAGCCATTGAACCAATTGACACACGGTTCAGACTCTATTAGGTTAATAAAAATTACTAAAAGAGACTGACATCAGTTTCGCTATTTTTGCTGAGAGAGGATCGAACAAACATGGATCGCGCCATTTTTGATATGAACTTAGGGGTAGAAGCCACTTCTCTCTACATTTTGATCTGTGCCCTCTGCGATCAAGGTGAAATCCCGACTCTGGCCCGCATACGCGTGCAGTGGAACGGCAGCGCAGAAGGATTGCTCGACGCCGCTGAAGAATTGGTCCGGCACGGCGTTGCAGACGGGTCATTGCCTGTTCGGGAAAATGAACCCTTACACATCAACCCGAAGGGGAAGTGGCACAGGGCCTAACCGAGAAACCCTTTCACTTTTTTCTTCTCATTGAGATGGAGAGGATTCAAATAATCTGCCGACAGTTGCAGGTAGTGATCTTTACTGCCTATGATGAGATCGCGTTCGGCCTCGCCAACGGTTTTTTTCATGGTCGCAGGAACCCCCATGACCAATGAGTCGCAAGGAATTTGCGTACCCGGGGCAACCACCGCGCCTGCGGCGACCAGCGATCCTCTGCCAATCCTGGCACCATCCAAAATAATTGCCCCCATCCCGATCAGGCAATCATCCTCAACCACGCAACCGTGAACAATAGCCCGATGTCCGATGGTTACCCCGTTGCCGATTTCCAACGGAAACTTCCCCTCAGTCACATGTAGTATGCTGTTGTCCTGGACATTGGTGTCAGATCCGATTCGAATGTAATGAACGTCGGCGCGCACTACGGTATTAAACCAAATGCTCGAGCGATCGCCGATAACAACATCACCAATCACCCAGGCGCCAGGAGCTATGAATACTTCTTCCCCCAACTTGGGATAGATATCTCTATAAGGCAACACACCCGTCATCTTAATCTCCTGTTCTGGCCGTCGTTGAATCATCTCAGCTATAAATGATTGTGGATCTTGGAACTTGGACCATCCGCCGTCCTAATCAGATTCAGTTCATCCGGCTTTGCCTAATCCCAGCAAACCAGCGATGGCTCGACCGGTATGTTCCACAAACAGTTGAAGCTCGGAAGCATCCAGCGGTGTTCCGCTTATCGGACTGGGAATTTTATCGCCGGGAGTCACCAAAACCGGCTTGTTCTGAAGTTCTTTCTTAGGAGTGATGCCATACTCCTGCTCAAATTCATCGGCGAAATATTTCTCCTGAAACATGGCAAACTTCAGCGCGTGAGCCGTGGCATCTAGAATTGCCATTTTATGGCGGTCAATGGAATTTCCTTGCGCAAGCTTGCGAATTCCGGCTAGACACTCTCCTCCCTGAGTACAGGCTACGTGTCCATTGCGGTTGGCGATTAACATGGCATCCATGATTTCTTGTTCGCTCACTTCCACCACCTGAAAACTGCTCTGCCCGGCCGTTTCACGGTACTGAGCCACTAGCTGCATAACCCTCGGCATGGAAACGGGATTCCCGATCATGGCAGCCTGCGCCACGCTGGCTCGAACGGCGACCGGCCGGAACTTTCGTTTATCAGGATCGGACTCGAGATAATAGAGATAAACCGGATTAGCGTGTTCCGATTGAACCCCTATCACGAATGGCAAACGAGCAATTATCTGCAGGTCATACAATTTCAGAAAACCTTGCAGAACAGCGGTGATATTTCCGGCATTGCCTATCGGCACCACAATCACCAAATCTTCAACATCATAATCGAATGCCTGTGCAATCTCGTAACTGTAAGATTCCTGACCGAGAATTCGCCAGGGGTTTTTCGAATTCATAAGTGCCACCTGATAATTATCCGAGAGATATTCGACAATCTTCATGCAATCATCGAAAACTCCTGGAATCTCGATCACCGTCGCACCACATCCGAGGGGCTGCCCCAATTGCTGCGGAGTTACTTTACCTTGGGGCAGCAATACCGCCGATTTTATATTCTCCGTCATATAGGAAGCATACAGAGCTGCGGCCGCCGACGTATCTCCAGTCGAGGCGCAAATTGCCAGAACGTCATCCAATCCACGGTTTTTAACAGAATAATTCAAGTAGGTGAAAGCGCTCGCCATGCCGCGATCCTTGAAAGACGCGGTGGGGTTCTGGCCGTCATTCTTGAATGCAAATGGAATTCCCACCCACTCGCGAAGCCTCTTGTTAGCCTCAACGATAGGAGTGTGCCCCTCTCCTAGATAAATGATCGCATCCAACGGCATGATCGAGCCAATCAATTCATGATACCGATAGATGCCTTTCATGGCAGGAATAGTAAGCATGGCCCTGTAGTCGAAAACCTTTCGCCATAGAACACCGGGAATAGATTTTAGCCGCTCCCATTGCCGGTCTTTGAGCATGAGAACGTTCTTGCAGTTGGGGCAGGTGTAGAGAAGGCTTTCAACACCGTAATCCTCACCGCATCCAAGGCAACAATAAAAATAATCGCCGCTGGGCTCAGGAACCAGATAAGATTGGACCTCCCGGGGAAACTGATCTAGTTTCATCGAATACGGCTCCCATACATCAACATATCAAAAAAAACTCCAAAACTTCACCGTTAGCTCAGAGATTGCTACATTACTAGCTGTCCGATCCAAATCTGTCAAGCAAGCGTTCTTGCGGTCTCGTCCGACCTGTTTCAGCCTGGCCAGCCATCCCTTGAGGGTATTTGTGGATGAAACTGCTGAGAACACAAAGCCAGGGACTGTTGCAAAAATGGCACACTTTATTTTGTGTTTGTGTTATTTTTACAACTCAAGCCTCCATTCTTCCTAAAAAAATCCATAGCTTGACCTTTTGTTCAAATACATGTAAAAGAACTCCCAGCCTAGGAACTTTCCCGAAGAAATGGGCAGAGGAAATGATAACTAGGCCTTTGGCACGGTTAGTGCCTAAAGGTATTGCGAGGAGGAAAAAGGGGCTTGAATCAGGGTTTCTTGCGACAGCACACTATCAAGAGAGAGGTGTGGTGTAGGGGGGTTGGTTTACATTCCGGAACGATAGTTTCCATGAAACTCAAACCCGCACCACCAAATTTTGGTTTGCGCTTTTGCCGGGTTGACATAGCTGATCGTCCTGTCATCATCGCGCGCCAGCACCAGGTTGTAGACACCCTGTTTGCAACCACTATTGGTTTTGACGGGGTCGCCATCTCGACCATAGAACACGTGATGGCAGCCTTTTTAGGCTGCAGAGTAGACAATATCCTGGTCGAACTGGACGGACCTGAAGTCCCGATCTTTGACGGTAGCGCAGCAGCCTACCTGCAGCTGCTCGAAAAGGCGGGTCTGCGGGAGCAATCCGCACCCCGTCAGTATCTCAAAGTCGAGAGACCACTTTTGGTTAAGGAAGGTGATGCCTTCATCAAGGCTACCCCCGCCGATTGCTTTCGTTTGCATTATTTTATTGATTTTTCTCATCCTTTGGTGGGCCGACAGGAGTTTTCCTGGTGTTTCAGCGAGACCAGCTTTGCCCGGGAGATAGCCAAGGCCAGGACCTTTGGTTTTTTTAGGGATGTTCAGAAGCTCCAAGGCATGGGATTGGCGCGGGGAGGGTCGCTGGACAACGCGATAGTTTTCGACGACCGGGGTATTCTGAACAATGACGGCTTTCGCTACAACGATGAGTGTGTCCGTCATAAGGTGCTAGATTTTATAGGTGATTTGGCTTTAGCGGGAATGCCCCTGCTGGGGCATTTTCAAGCCTATAAAGCGGGGCATTCTCTCCACAATCGATTCCTGAGGCAGCTTATCACCTCACCCGAAGCCTACGCGGTTGTGAATTCCAGTTCGCTCATACCCGCCTTCTTGCGATCCCCATCTTTTCCAATCTTTCCCGAACGTTTCTCACCCATCACAAAGGCTGTATAAACAGCCGCGGGGAAACCGCTTGAGTTTGCCCGGTCTATTCGGTAGAATAATTGCCATTTGTTGAGCAGCCTCACAAGAAAATGGGATTATGAAGACCACATTGGCATTTATTAGCTTCTGCGGTATTTGCGTGGCAATCCTTTGGCTCTTCACCGCCCCCGTTGCAGCCAGGAATGAAGCAGATATTGTGGACATCTACCTCAACCGGGAAAAGAAAAATATCGAGGTGAGCTTCCGCATTCAGAACTGTTTCACTCCGAAGATGGAGGAGGCCATCCTGAGCGGAGTGGAAACCACTTTCCGGATTCTGCTGGTGATGGAAAAGCAAGGTTTCCTCTTTTTCCGCCAAAAGCTCCTCAATATAGCCCTGGAGCACACTATCAAATATGACCGGTTGAACAGTCAGTTTCATGTAGTGCTCCCCGAGCATCCAGACAAGGTGCTGACCACTGTGGACTTCGGCGAGGCTAAGAAATGGATGAGCAGTGTCGATGATCTTCCGTTGATTCCCGCGTGGCGTTTAGAAAGAGAAACCGAATACGAGCTGCGGCTCAAAGCAGAATTGTCAAAGGTTCACCTGCCCCTGTTTTTCCGCTACATATTCTATTTTGTATCCTTGTGGGACTTCGAAACCGACTGGCGTGCAACAACTTTCAAGCTTTAAAGCAGAATTTCAATGAATAACACCGATGCGTCTCATGTAAATCGGTACCGCCGCAAAGAGCGCTTTTGGCTTATTACCGTATTGCTTTTGGTCGTCGTTTTCGGCTTCGTTGGTGGCTGGTTTTTCGAATTTCAATCAGACCTGTCGCTGTTAAACAATATTCTATTATTTGGCCTCATCAATCTCAATGTCATCCTGCTTCTGCTTCTGGCCTACCTGGTACTTCGCAATATCGTTAAGCTGGTTTTTGAGCGAAAGCGCAACATCCTTGGCCATAAACTGCGAACCCGACTGGTGATCGCCTTTATGGGCTTATGCCTTATCCCAACGCTGCCTCTTTTCTGGATTGCCACCCAGTTCATATCCTTCAGTCTCGAATACTGGTTCAGCCATCAAGTAGAACAGTCTCTCGAAAAATCCGTAGAGCTCGGCAAAGATTATCTAAACGAGGAAAAGCGCGACCTGGCCCTTGATTCTCGATCGGTCAAAGATGAACTGCTCAAATTCTTCGCGTTGACCGGCTCGATTCCCAAGAATTCCGGGCAGTTTTATTTGGCACTATTGGAACAATATAATCTCGATGGTATGTTCCTAATCGATGTCACCGGAGCTTTAATCTGGCGAGTCGACACTGATCAGCTTTCCTCCCGGGAAATGGAAAGATTACCAGGATGGTCTTCTGAGATCACAACGAGCCTTCCAAAAGTGGAGAACCTCTCACTAACTGATCAACGGGAAGCGTTGGTGGCTATCGTTCCTCTCTCCATTTCCGATGGTTCTCTAGAAATGATTTCGGCCAGCTTGATTGCTGTGAGATTGCTGCCTACCATAATTACCGAGAAATTGGCGGCTATTGCCACCGGCTATGAAGATTATTTGCAGCTGAAACTACTGCAAAGCCCTTTAAAGACGAGCAATTTCATAACCTTTTCCATCGTCACCTTGTTGGTGATTTTTGCTGCAATTTGGTTTGGCTTTTTTCTCGCAAAAAACATGACCGTACCCATTCAGGCTTTGGTATCTGCCACGCAACAAGTGGCAGAAGGAAATCTCGACATCCAGTTAAAATCTGAGCGGCAGGATGAGCTCGGCATGTTAATCAATTCGTTTAACAAGATGGTGCAAGATTTAAGTGAAAGCCGAGCGGAATTGGACAGCGCTTATCTTGCTTTACAGCAACACCATGCCGAATTGGAGGACCGGAAACTGTACATGGAAATTGTCCTGAAAAACATCGCAGCGGGCGTTGTCAGCGTTGATGCATTTGGAAATATCGTGACCATGAATAAATCCGCCGAGATTACCTTCGGACTTCCAGGAGAACAAGTTAAGGGGCATCCCTATGCAAGCCTTCTTCAGCCCGAACACACAGAAATTGTAAAGTCTTTTATGCACCTCTATCACCAGACTCGTCAGGACTATCTGGAACAGCAGATAAGGGTTGCCATGACTGACGGCCCGAGAACTCTTCTAATCAAAGCGTCGGTTTTACGAGATGAGCAAAATAACTATATGGGAGTGGTGGTGGTTCTCGACGATTTGACGGATATCGAGAAAGCACAGCGCATGGCGGCGTGGCGAGAAGTGGCCCGACGTATTGCACATGAAATTAAGAACCCGCTGACTCCCATTCAGTTGTCCGCCCAGCGTCTGCGTCGCAAGTATTCAAACCTGCTCGAAGACGAAGAGTCGATCTTTGAAGAGTGCACGCGCACTATCGTACAGCAAGTAGAACATATGAAGCATCTGGTGAACGAGTTTTCCAAATTTGCACGTCTTCCCCGGGTGCAGGCCGCTCCCTCCGATCTGCCGACCATTGTTGAAGAGAGCCTCGCCATATATCGTCACACTTACCCCCACATTTCTCTATTGCTTGAGATAAACGGAAACTTCCCAACCCTTTTACTCGACCCTGTGCAGTTTAAACAGGTAATGGTGAACCTTCTGGACAATGCCATTCATGCTCTCGATGGGGGACCGGGCAAAATAGAAGTGAAACTCTTTTATGATCCCGTTTTGAAGATTGCAAAACTGGAGTGCTCGGACACGGGCCATGGAATATCCGCACAAGATAAAGTACGTATGTTCGAGCCCTATTACTCCACCAAAGAAAAAGGCACAGGCCTGGGGTTGACCATTGTTGCCAGCATCGTGGCCGATCATAGCGGTTTTATAAGGGTTCGCGACAACACTCCCAAAGGAACCGTCATTTCCGTAGAATTGCCTGGATGATATGAGCAGTGAGCGGCGACAGCAGAACGATCTGTTTCGGCCCCCTCGTTCCCGCGCTCCAGCGTGGGAGCGCATACCAGGCAGGGTACGTGATGAGAAAAACTCGTTTGCTGACTCCCATTTTTCGTTGTGGCTCCCGTAAGTCATGGTGGATTGGCCGGGAATCTTAATGCAGGGGGAATTAGTGGGATCAAGAATTCTTGTCGTGGACGATGAAATAAGTATTTTGAAATCTCTCAGCGGAGCTTTGCAGGATGAGGGCTACCGGGTGGATTTGGCTTCTTCGGGAAAGGAGGCCCTGGAAGAGATTCAAAACGACCCTCCCGATATAGTCCTACTCGACATCTGGATGCCTGCCATGGACGGCTTGACTGTTCTGAAAGCAATCAAGAGAGCTCTTCCCCAACTACCGGTTATTATCATTTCCGGTCACGGTTCCATCGAGACCGCAGTGAAAGCCACCAAGTTGGGCGCTTTCGATTTCGTTGAAAAACCGCTCTCTCTTGAACGCGTATTGGTTTGCATTCAAAATGCGCTGGAATTTCATCGGCTGGAAGAGGAAAACCTGCTGTGGCGCCAAAAAGCCATCCGACACTACCGGATAACGGGCAAAAGCATCGCTATCGAATCTCTTAGAGCCCAGATCGAGAGGGCGGCTCCCACTAATGCTACCGTTCTCATCGCCGGTGAGAATGGAACCGGCAAAGAATTGGTCGCCAGAATGATCCACCACCAGAGCAGACGAAGCCATCGGCCCATGATAGAGGTCAATTGCGCAGCCATACCCGAGGAGCTAATAGAGAGCGAACTGTTTGGACACGAAAAAGGTGCTTTTACGGGAGCCACCGAAAGGCGTAAAGGCAAGTTCGATCTCGCTAACGGCGGGACTTTGTTTTTGGACGAGATTGGTGATATGAGCTTGAAGACTCAGGCAAAGATCCTGCGTATCATACAAGAACAAATTTTTGAGCGGGTGGGTGGAGCCACGCCCATCCAGGTTGATGTCAGAATCGTGGCCGCAACCAACAAAGACTTGCAGACAGAAATTGATGCGGGCCGGTTTCGGCAGGACCTTTTCTATCGTCTCAATGTGATTCCTCTCCACGTAGCACCGCTTCGCGAGAGACTCCAGGACGTGCCCCTGCTGGTGGAGGATTTTGTCAAAGAATACGCCAATGAGAGCACTTTGGGTCATAAGACCATCCAGCCGGAAGTGCTTTCAATCTTGCAGCAGTATGCGTGGCCGGGAAATGTGAGAGAGCTCAGAAATTTCGTGGAGCGTCTGCTTATCATGACTCCCAAAGACCTGATCACCATTAAGGACATCCCCGACGATTTCCTCCGGCAGCTGCCACTGCAACAAGAAATAAGCGATCCATATCAGTTTGGAACGCTTAGAGAGGCTCGATCTCAATTCGAGCGGGAATATCTCTTGAGAAAGTTGGATGAATACTCCTGGAACGTCTCTCTGACTGCAGCAGAGGTTGGTATCGAGCGCAGTCATCTGCACCGTAAAATGAAGCTGCTGGGCATTCGGGAAGAAAACGGGCACGCTGCCCTTACGCAGTCCGAAGCAATGATTTCTCCATCCTGACTCCAGCGAATCCATTTAAACTGGATTTAGGGTTGTTGCATGCCGTCAGGGCTTGATCTTAAAGCCACCATCCAGCAGATCGTTGAAATTCCCCGTGAGAGTTTTGCGACTAAACCCCGACGCTTCGATCTCTTGAATTCTTGCCGGGACTTAGGTGCGCTGACGCTTAAAACACAGCCATCGTTCAATTTGAATGGAATGAGTTCTGCAGTATAGCGTTGTTTCTTCGCTATAAATTCATTATCTTTGGAAAACAAGTGCAAGATTGCAGGTCACTAAACTGGTCTTTTATCGTCATACTTTTAATAAATAGAGGCTTGGCATGAGTATCCCCGGCAATCTGCTTACCACTGCAATGGCCGTTATGCCCCATAAGGATGTCGACCGGGCGATGGAAACGGCCCTCTCCCTGGATGTGCCGTTCTGGCCGCAACTGCCGCATGTCAGCTACCATGAGGACATGTACGTGCAAGCATCGGAGCATTTCCCCGGAATAATCGTCGATCTCGAGAACCGGAAATTGCGCTTTTCCAGCGAAAAATTCGCGAATGAATTGGACGAGCTTTTCTCCCACTTTGATGAACCGGAATACTTTGATATCAGTGAGACCTATTCGGTGGTCTATCACCGTTTCCTTCAGCTCGACCTGTCGGAGCGAGCGGCAATCCGCGGTCAGCTTGAAGGGCCGATCAGCTTTGGCTTCAATGTCTTAGACCAGGATGATCGTCCCATCATTTTCGACGATACGGTGAGGCCTTTAATGATTGAATTCATGGCCCGGCGTGTCAATGCGCAGCTTGAGCGACTCAAGGTAGTCAATCCCAATGCCTTCATGTTTGTGGACGAACCCGGCTTGCAGTTTGTTTTCAGTGCCATGTCAGGTTATGGCGATGTGTCGGCAAAACGCGATATGGAGACTTTTTTCTCGCTGATCGAAAGGCCTCGCGGCGTCCATCTATGCGGCAATCCAGACTGGGATTTCCTGTTGGGACTGGATATGGACGTACTGTCATTGGATGTTTACTCAAATGGAGAAGTGTTTGCCTCTTACGCAAAGTCTATTCGCAGGTTTCTGGACCGAGGCGGAATTTTGGTGTGGGGCATTGTGCCGACCAACTTTGAGCCCTTTGAAAAGGAGGGCCTACGGTCGCTTGCGACGCGGTTGAAGAGTCTTTGGGAGATGTTGGATCGAAAGGGGATAGATCGAGACTTTCTGCTATCCCGAAGCCTCCTCTCTCCTGCCACATGTTGCCTGGTGAACCCTGACGGGGAAATTACAGTTGAAAAAGCCTTTCGCATGGTCAAAGATCTCTCCGGGATGCTCCGTGAAGATTATGCCCTCGGTTAGAAGCCTTATTGCCAGCACGGTTCGCTCGCAGCGCATCCGTTCCCGCAGCTTGTCTCACCCGCAACCCGAAGCAGAGGATAGAACAAAATGAGATTGGTTGATCTGCGCTCAGATACCGTTACCCACCCCACACAAGATATGCGTCGAGCTATGGCTGAAGCGGAAGTTGGAGACGATGTATTCGGCGAAGATCCGACCGTCATTAGGCTGGAGGAGATGGCGGCCGGCTTGTTGCGCAAAGAAGCGGCTTTATTCGTTTCCAGCGGCACTATGGGTAACCTGGTGAGTCTTCTTACGCACTGCGGCCGAGGCGACGAAGTTATTCTCGGCGATCAGTCGCACATTTTCATTTATGAACAGGGCGGTATGTCGGCCCTGGGTGGTATTCACCCTCGCACGGTCGGAAACCGGCCCGATGGCACAATGGATATTCAAGAAATAGAGGCGGCCATCCGTCCCGACAATGTTCATTTTCCTCGCACCCGGCTGATTGCAGTTGAAAACACACACAATCGCTGCAGCGGCTACCCGCTGAGCCCGGCGTATCTGAAGGACATTCAAGAGCTCGCTCAGCGTCATCAACTAAGAGTGCACATGGATGGCGCCCGCATCTTCCATGCTGCAGCCGCCTTGGGGGTTCCGGTGCATGATATCGCCCTGCCGGCAGACTCCATTACTTTCTGTCTCAGCAAAGGACTGGCTGCGCCGGTTGGCTCGCTGGTCTGCGGGTGTTCCGATTTTATTTCAGAAGCGAGAAGAAATCGAAAAGTTCTGGGCGGTGGCATGCGGCAGGCTGGAGTTCTTGCTGGTGCGGGGATTGTGGCACTTCAGCGAATGACCGATCGGCTGGCGGATGACCACAAGAACGCCCGCAAACTGGCAGAAGGTTTGGCTTCCTTCGAAGATCTTTTCGTCGACCTGGAACTGGTGCGCACCAATATCGTATTTTTCAAAATCACACGCGCAGGCTTAACCGCCGCTGAGTTGGCAGCAACACTCAACTCAAAAGGAGTGCGAGTGTTACCTACCGGTCCACAACGGCTGAGGGCTGTGACGCATTATCATATTTCCGAGGACGACATCGACTACGTCCTCCAAGTATTCCGTAACATATTGATATAAAATAAATAACTGTTTGTCATGATAATTTGCTGAGCGAGCCACGATTCCAGCTGACCCGGCCTTTTTCAGCCTACTGTACATTGAGGCCACTGGAAAATAGGGTTATAGAGGCAATTGACCGTTGCAAATCAAAAAAACTATTCTATGATACTTGGTGTGTCTCGGTCCTCAAGGCTTGCTGGATAAGACATGAACAATTCAAAAGGGGATCACATCTACAAACTGGTATTTTTCCTGCTGACCGTGGGACTGTTGCCGTTTCTCCATGGCTGCAGTAGCAAACATGTACCCCCGCCTCGGCAAACAACTCCTGCAGTTGCACCCGCTCCCTATTCCGGAGCCCGGGTAACGCAGAAATCCCTCACTCACCTCATAGGGCCTAGAACTATAGTTCACGAAGTCGGCCCCCTGGAAACGATCTGGCGGCTTTCCAAAATGTATGATGTGCCGATGGAGCAAATCTATCGAGCAAACCGACTAAAATCAGGGGAGCTGATCAAGATCGGGCAGAAGCTGGTGATTCCCAATGCCCGAGCTCTTCGCAATGTGGTGGCACTGTACCCCAGCACCCAATGGAAGCATATTGTGGTTCATCATACGGCAACCGACATCGGCAACGCCATCCTCATCCACAAATCGCACCACGACCGCGGTTTTTGGTATGGATTGGGTTATCACTTTCTAATCGATAACGGCACCCTTGGCAAGGGAGACGGGCAGATCGAGCAGTCACCGCGGTGGATCAAACAGATGAAAGGGGCTCATTGCAAAGTTGGAGGAATGAATTCCAAAGGCATCGGCATTGCCCTGGTGGGAAACTTCAACGAAGATCTCCCGACTCCGAAGCAAATGGAATCTCTGGCCTATTTGCTGAAAGTCCTTTGTGACCGTTACCAAATTCCTACCGGGAACATCGTTGGTCATCGGGACGTGGACGGAGCCTGCACGGATTGCCCGGGCAAGCGGTTCCCATGGAGCAGCTTGCGTCAATGCCTTTCCAGATTTTAAGGTCTCTGCTATTATGAAGATTGAATTTCAACCGCCCCGGGATCGGCGCCAAGGTTGTTATACTTCCGCCAATCTGGCAGCTGGATGTTTGTGAAATATTTATCTTTTTTGTAAACACGAGCATAATCAATGTATTGCAACACCTGCCAATCGCTTTGTGAGGTCAGGTCTATCTTATATTGATATTGCCATTTTGATCGATTTCTAGTATAAATGTTACTTATAATATGCTTACAGCTTGCTGCAGCGATTTTTACGTTTCATACTCAATGAGGAGGGTCCCATGAATGAACTCCTGGCGCCGGGTGGCAGTGTTGCAATGGTGGAAATGGTCTTCGCCCAAGGTGCCGATGCGGTCTATGTTGGCTCAAAAGGATTCAGCCGACGCAAGTGCGCCTGGGAACTGGAGGATTCACAAGTTCGAGAAGCGATCGAAGCTGCTAAGCCATACGGCGGAAAAGTACGGGTGGCCATAAACGCGGAAATCCCTGAGGAAAAGTTTATGGTTCTGATGGGCAAGATCGCAAAATACGCCGCTTGGGGGGTGGAAGGGATCATTGCCAAAACACCGGGCGCCATGCGGTTGGTCAAAAAGAATTTCCCCGAATTGGTGATCCATGCCAGTGTGGGTTGCAACATACAAACCCCTTCACAAATTGCCGAATACAAGAATTGCGGAGCCAGTCAGATTGTTGCCAGCACGGAAATAGACTCCGTCGAGAAGCTGAGGCGCTTCAAGAAAGCAGCAGATGACGCCGGGGTTGCAACTGAAGTCCTTATTCACGGAAACAGATGTGTGGGGGGAGTTGGCAACTGCGTTTTTCACGAGTTGATAAGCGATTCATACATCAAGAAAGTCTACCATGATGAGGACGGCAACGAAATCGTTGAATACGAAGGCTGGCCCGACCGGAGTGGAAGTTGTTTTCGGCTTTGCCTTTTAACCGATGAGCAACGACGCAAAGTCCTCAAGCAACGGGGTAGGAAGGAAGAAGAAATCCAGGCCATAAATACCCGCATTCTGCTGCATCCCAACGTAGCCTTTGCCATCAACGGCAAAGAGCTTTGGGACTATATGGACCTGGGCCTTCATACCCTCAAAGTGCAGGGAAGAGAATATCCGGTGGAGCTCATCGGTCGAATGATATTTATCTACCGGACTCTGATTGAAGCGCATGCTGCCGGCAAGCCTCACGACGATCCCGAAATCATCAGCATTCAGCAGGAACTGGATGTAATAGCACACGACCGGGACCGGGTTCGCATGGAAAAAACCCGCGAGCTCCATCAAAACATCAAAGGCCTTTCCGCATAACTTTCCAGCTTGGCCGACAGAGAGGCAAATTGGGCCTCTCTGTTGCGCCCGAAATCATCCCGGCAACACTCAGCGGAGATAGCTTCGTCGGACATTTCCGCTTTCTCCCGCCGCTCTGTCCGGTAGAGCCGTCAGCTCGCATTGCACTGAGTTTTGCGTGCACCAAGCACAGTTAAGAAGAACGATCCTCAAAAGTGATCCCAGTCCATACCATTGCCGAACCATCTTCCAAGTTGATGCCTGGACACTCTACTTAAAGCGTCTTCAGCAGTGGCAGCGCAGCACGGAATTCAGGCGTACCCGCACGATTCAGCAGTTCAAAGATCATCATCTCGGTGGAGCTGATCACCGCTCCGGCATGTTCCAGTCGGCGCAACCCCACTTCCACGTTCAGATTGCTCCGTGAGCTCACTGCGTCAGCTGCCACCTGCACCCTGTAACCTAAGCGCAATGCATGAGCGCCCGTGTGGAAAACACAAACATGGGTCTCTATTCCAGCCAGGAGTAATGTAGTTCGGCCAAGACTCTGTAAGCTCCTGAAAATCTTTTCATTCTCCAGGCAACTGAACTCGAGCTTGTTGAAGACCTGCGGTTGTGAAACCTTTTCGAGCAGTTCCGGCAGGAATCCACCCAGCTTGTCTGAATTATGCTCCGAGAACAAAATCGGAATGTTCAATAGGTTAGCTATTTCGATGAGTGCAGAAGCATTCTCGGGAATCAGTTCCGCTTGCACACACGACTTCAACATCACCTTTTGAATATCCACCAACAACAACATGCAGTCGTTTTTATTCAAAAATTCCGCATACACATTCATTTCTTTGATCCCCCGGTCCTTCTAACACGCTCAATCCGTTAGAAACGTTTGAAACTCTATCCAATCAGCTCGCCCGATTGCAACCAGACTACATTGAAATTGGTTTTGTTCGTAGAGGAAAAAACTTTGCGGCTGCAGTATAGTGCAATATGGTTGAAAGCAGCGGCAGCTTGTGCTACTGAAAAAGTGAACAAACATTTGATCAAGGAGGGGAAGCTATGAAGTGGGCATGGCGGTTTGGTATGCTAGTCCTGACAGGAGTTCCGGCGATTGTTGGCGGAGGCGTTATGTGGGCTCTTTTCGAGAAGTGGACGGCGGTGATCATTTGGGAAGTGGTCCTGCTTTTCATCATCAGCCTGCTCATCTCCAAAGGTGACAAAGGGGCAGCCGCACAACACTGAGAAGGCGATCAATAACCAGTGTGATCAACTTGCTTGGAAGTGCATAAATGGAATGCAAAAAAGAGGAACATCTAAAGCGCTGTAACTGCAGCTATGAACCTTGTGCCCGGAAGGGGATGTGCTGTGAGTGCCTGCAATACCACTTGAGAAGCCGACAGCTGCCTGCCTGTTGCTTTCCGCAGGACGCTGAAAGAACTTATGATCGCTCTTTTGAGCACTTTGCGAAACTGGTATTGGCAAAACAATTTTAGTGTCAAGAATCTTTGCTAGCCTGGCCGTGCCTTTGTCCGCTGTTCCCTCTGCAAAGGCCCGAATTGGAGGATTTGACCAGGACCCACTGGCCGGGCTAAAAACATCCCCCCCTCGCATCCGGCCAATCTGCCTTGCTCCAACTCATCCTCTCCCCCCAAACCGAGATGTCCACGTCGCTTCTATAATCCCCGCAATTTCATAACGCTGCAAAGCTTAACACCGGATGTTTTGATGGCTCACGGTAAAGGTCACTCCCCATCCTGGGTTGAGGTCGCTTGTCCGGCAGTGGTTGATTGCTCTCGGCCCGACTGCTGCAAGTCTCGGGAAAGGCGTATCGCATTTGTTCCATGAAGCGCCTGGCGGCTAACAACGCGAATCAATGGGAGGTTTTTGGCTTGACTTTTCGAAACCCCTTTTCTACTAATACGCGTTTATGTTTAATTCACCAGGACAACTGTAAGCGAGGAGCTTCATGGAGAGTATTCAAGCCATTAAAGGCATGAACGATATCTTGCCCGACCAGATTCACTGGTGGCAGTTGGTGGAACAGACTGCACGAGATATTCTGGAAAATTTCGGCTACCGCGAAATCCGCACCCCTATTCTGGAGAAAACGGCGCTTTTTGCCCGCAGTATAGGAGAAAATACGGATATTGTAGAAAAGGAAATGTACACCTTTTCGGACCGCAAAGGCGAGTTGCTGACACTCAGACCGGAGGCGACCGCATCCATCGTTCGAGCTTTTATTCAGCATAATCTGCAGGCCGACCCACTGGCCAGGAAATTCTACGCGATGGGCCCGATGTTTCGCTACGAGCGCCCACAGAAAGGCAGGTATCGACAGTTCTATCAGCTCGATGCCGAAGTGCTCGGGATTGAAGAGCCGATGCTGGATGCAGAGATAATGTACATGCTGAGGATTTTCCTGGAACGGCTGGGGCTCTCGGGGGTGCTGCTGCACATCAATTCCTTGGGCTGCGCCGAGTGCCGAAAACCATATCGGTCCTTGCTGCAGGATTTTCTGATGCAAAATGAGCAGGATTTCTGCCTCGACTGCAATCGCCGCCTGCACGTAAACCCCCTGCGGGTGTTCGACTGCAAGGTGGAGCGATGTCAGAGCATAATCGAACAGGCTCCAATGCTTCTCGATTCGATCTGCGAAAATTGCCTTCTCCATTTTGAACAGGTTCAATTATGCCTCGATCAACTCGAGACCAAATATGTTATAAATCCCCGCATGGTTCGAGGTCTCGATTACTACACGCGGACCGCTTTTGAAATCATCACCGATCGCCTGGGGGCGCAAAATGCTGTCGGCGGCGGCGGGCGCTACGATGGCCTCATGAGTGACCTCGGAGGCCCCAACCTGCCCGCTGTCGGTTTTGCCATCGGGTTGGAGCGGTTGATTCTGCTCCTGCAGCAAGAACGTTCAGTGGGGAAGCGATCTCCCGGCATTTTCATCGCAACACTTGGGGAAAGCGCGAGCCGGAAAGGGTTTTTGCTTGCCCAGCAATTGCGGTCCGACGGTATCGAAGCCGACCTGGATTACACAAGAGCCAGTCTCAAGAGCCAGATGCGCCGTGCAGACAAACTGGGCGCCCGGCATGTCTTGATGATCGGTGAAAACGAAATGCGCGAGGGTTCGGCTCAGCTTCGTGACATGGCAACCAAGTCGCAATCGTCAATCCCTTTGGACAATGCATTACAGACCATAAAAGAACTATGTCACAGCGCCAAAACCATTGCCGATCATTAAATCTGCTGCTGGCAGAGGAGGAATATCGAGTGAGCCAACTTGCACAAGAAGCCGATAGCCAGACCACCGGCGTTGCTGAACTGGATTCATTGGGAGACTGGGAGAAGTCTCACGACTGCAACAGCCTGGGGCGCAGTCAACTGGATGAGACTGTGACCCTGACAGGCTGGGTCCAACGTCGCCGCGACCATGGCGGATTGATTTTTATTGACCTGCGCGACAAAGAGGGCATCACTCAGGTGGTGTTCGATCCTCAGCACAACGCGATGGCCCACGAGCGTGCTCATGCCCTGCGCAGCGAATATGTGATTGCCGTGCAAGGGAAAGTACGCTTTCGGCCGGAAGGCATGACAAACCCTAAATTGAAGACCGGCGAAATCGAAGTGATCGTCAAGGAGCTGAAAATCCTGAACACCTCCAAAACGCCTCCGTTTCAGATAGAAGACGACATCGAAGTGAATGAAAACATCCGCCTGACTTATCGATATCTCGATTTGAGGCGACAGAAAATCTTCGGCAATCTCATGTTGAGGCATAGGGCAGCCCAACTCACGCGAAATTATTTCGCCAACCACGGATTCATTGAAGTCGAAACCCCGGTTCTGACCAAGAGCACACCTGAAGGCGCGCGCGACTACCTGGTCCCGAGCCGTGTGAATCCGGGGCGCTTCTACGCCTTGCCCCAGTCGCCCCAGCTTTTCAAACAATTGCTGATGATGGCCGGCTTTGAGCGTTATTTTCAGATCGTCAAATGCTTTCGCGACGAAGATCTCCGCGCCGACCGCCAACCGGAGTTTACGCAGGTGGACCTGGAGATGTCCTTTATTCGGGAGGAGACCATTTATCGGCTCATCGAAGGCTGGATTGCGGAGCTGTTTCGGCAGTTATTGGCAGTCCAGCTGCCGCTCCCGTTTGCGCGTATGACTTACGCTGAATCCATGGAACGCTTCGGGACGGATCGACCCGATTTGCGATTTGGGTTAGAATTGTGCGACATCACTGATCTGGTGGAAGCAACTGAATTTCGCGTCTTCAAACAGGCCATAGAGCGAGGCGGAATGGTTAAGGCGATCCGTTTGCCGGCGGGTGGCAAATTGTCGCGCAAAGATCTGGACGATCTGATCGAATTTGCAAAAATTTTCGGCGCCCAGGGAATGGCCTGGATTAAAATACAGCCCGATGGATGGCAATCACCCGTTGCCAAGTTTTTGTCCGACGAAGTTCGCGCAAAGCTTGCGGAACGGCTGCAAATTGAAATCGGCGATATTATTTTCTTTGTGGCCGATCAGAATAAGGTCGTTCACGACACGTTGGGCAACCTCCGAGTCAGACTTGGCAACCAGATGGGGCTGATCGACACGAGTAGCTACAATTTCGTGTGGATCACTCATTTCCCCCTATTCGAATGGGACCGCGAAGAAAAACGCTACAGTTCCGTGCATCATCCGTTCACCGCTCCTCTGGAAGAGGACCTTCAATTGCTGACTCAAAATCCGGAAAAGGTCCGTAGTCGTGCTTATGATCTGGTTTTAAACGGTACTGAAATCGGCGGGGGAAGCATCCGTATCCATCGGCAGGATGTTCAAGAGCGCATCTTTGGTGCGCTTGGGATAAACCAGGCGGCGGCCCAAGAAAAGTTCGGTTTTCTGCTTGAAGCTTTGCAGTACGGAGCTCCTCCTCACGGTGGCATCGCTTTCGGATTTGACAGATTGGTCATGCTTCTGACCGGTTCTTCATCCATTCGCGACGTGATTGCTTTTCCCAAGACCCAAAAAGCCACGTGCCTCATGAGCGGCGCACCGGCTGAACCTGAGATTGGACAGCTGTTGGAGCTTTGTGTCAAAATCGAGCAACGCGGGAGGACTTAATTCAATGGCCAGATGGAATCAAAAGAAAAGAGTTTTGGATCATGAGCACTCCAAATTCTGGCAGTATAATCTGGTCGAGCTTTCGGAGCCCAACTTGATGCGGGAGATTTTTCCTTACGATGAAGTGCCTCGTATAGACTTCGATCACAAGCTCCTGCCCATCGATCCGGCAGAAGACGTTTTCATCACCGATACCACCTTTCGCGACGGACAACAGGCACGTCCTCCTTATACGGTCAAACAGATTGAGACCATTTTCGATTTCTTGCATCGACTTTCGGGACCGCACGGAGTAATCCGCCAGTCGGAATTTTTCCTCTACACCGAAAAGGACCGACAGGCTCTGGAAGCCTGCATCGCCAAAGGTTATCGCTATCCGGAGATCACCGGATGGATTCGGGCCGTTGAGCAGGATCTGCAATTGGTGGCGGATTCCGGCTTAACAGAAACGGGCATTCTGACGTCGGTTTCCGACTATCACGTTTTCCTGAAGCTCAAACTGGACCGCAAAGCCGCTCTGAAAAAATATCTGGGGATTGTCAGGGCGGCTTTGGATAAGGGCATTGCCCCGCGCTGCCATTTTGAAGACATCACTCGAGCGGATATTTACGGTTTTTGCATTCCCTTTGCCCTTGAATTGATGCGTCTGCGCGAAGAGAGCGGAACCGATATCAAGATCCGCCTATGCGATACTCTGGGCTTTGGCGTCACCTATCCAGGGGCTGCGTTACCTCGCAGCGTTCCCAAAATGGTGCGGGCCTTCATCGACGACGCGGGCGTCCCCGGCCATTTGCTCGAGTGGCACGGCCACAACGACTTCCACAAGGTGCTCATCAACGCCGCCACCGCGTGGCTTTACGGATGCAGCGGAGCCAACGGCACCTTATTGTGCTTTGGAGAAAGAACCGGCAATGCTCCAATTGAAGGACTGATTATCGAATACATTGGCCTGAAAGGCAGCCAGGACGGAATAGACACTACAGCCATCACCGATGTGGCCGAATATTTTCAGCGCGAGCTGGCGGTGCGAATTCCAGCCAATTATCCCTTCGCGGGTGAAGAGTTCAATGCAACCCGGGCAGGCATTCACGCGGACGGGCTGGTAAAAGATGAAGAGATTTACAATATCTTCAACACTCAAAAGCTGCTCAAGCGCCCTATCAGCATCATCATCACGGACAAGTCGGGAGTCTCCAGCGTGGCCTACTGGGTCAACAGCCGGTTGCGTCTGGAGGCAGAGAAACGACTTGATAAGCGGCACCCCGGTGTCGTCAAGATGCACAAGCGGGTTATGCGTGAATATGATCAGGGCAGAAACACCTCCATTTCCAACGAGGAATTGGAGCGTTGGGCGAGAAGGTATCTGCCCGAATACTTCGTCAGCGAGTTCGATCTGTTGAAGCAAAAGGCTCATGCGTTAGCCGCCCATCTGGTCGAAGAAGTTGTCGAAAACGACGCGATCAAGACCATGAATCCCGCGCGCCAGGAACCCCTCATGCAGACTCTGCTGGATCTCAACCCATTCATCCAGTACATTTACGTAACGGACAACGAAGGAATCAAGCTAACGCGCAATGTCACCCACATCGTCGACAAGTCCAAATACGACAGCGCCAAAGTGGGTGAAGACCTGTCCGACCGGCCCTGGTTCACCGGGCCATTGAAAGATGGTAAAGTACATGTGACGGACTTCTATACCTCCCGCTATACGGGCGCTCTGTGCATCACTGTTTCGGCTCCTATTCGCGACGAACTGGAAGAAATTGTCGGCATTCTTGGAATCGACATTCGTTTTGAAGATCTGGCCAAAATGGAAGAAAATGGTGATATGTAGAAGCTTGGAGCATGGAGCACGGAGCACGGAGCGGAAAATAAATGAATCTGGACTCCATGCTGCTTGCTTGAGGGGGCGAGATTAAAGTGCAGTCGAGAATACACATTGGGATCGGTCTGCTGTTGGTGATCTCTTTAATGTCGTGCGCCAAGAAGAGCCCTCCGCCTTCGATTGAATCAAAAGTCGGTATCCCCTCCAAGCCGAGTCTCCGCAGCCAAAAACCTTACAAGATAAACGGTGTATGGTATTATCCGATCCCCTCTGCCGAAGGCTACGTTGAAGAGGGTCTGGCCAGCTGGTATGGGGCTGACTTTCACGGCAAGCCGACCGCCTGCGGGGAGCCGTTCGACATGCACGCAATGACGGCGGCACACAAGACTCTTCCGCTCGGCACCTACGTCAAAGTCATCGGCACGGAGAGCGGAAACTCCATAATCGTTCGAGTCAACGACCGCGGACCTTTCGTAGGCGGGAGGATCATAGACCTCTCTTCCAAGGCTTCGCAAACCCTGGGGATTAAAGGCAAGGGATTGGCTCATGTTCGGGTTGAAGCCGTCCAATTGGCTTCAGAACAGCGGATCGGTCAAAATACCTACTGGAAAGTGGAACCCGTACCCTCTCTTCGCTACGGTCTGTTCGCCATCCAGATCGGCTCCTTCCGGGAACCGACCAATGCGTATCGGTTGAAGCAATCCATGTTGGCCCGCTATAACAGCATTCAAATACTTCCTTTTGCGCTTGAAGGAGACGTCTTCTACCGCGTACAGGTCGGGACGTATCAGGATCTGCTGCTTGCTCGGCAGGAGATGCACAAGCTACGTCAAAAGGGATTCAGCGATGCTTTCGTGATCGCGATGGAGGGATAGTAATTTGCTGCAGTTGATTGCTTATCCATCTGACGAAGCCGATACACGGCTTGCACAAATAGCCGGCCGTCAGATTGGAGCTGATCCGTCTCTCGAAAAAGAAGTCTGGGATATTTTAAAGGACGTCAAGTGCGATGGAGATCAGTCGCTGCTGAATTACATCAGACGCTTTGATGCTCCGAATTTCAGCCTGCAGCAATTGACGGCGGGGGAGAACGAATTCCAGTCAGCCTACGATACCGTTGATTCTGGATTCCTCGATATCCTGCAAACGGCCATCGACAACATCAAATCTTTTCATCAAAAGCAGTTGCGCCATTCCTACTTTTCCACAAGCCTGGACGGCACCTTCTTGGGTCAGATGGTGAGGGCGGTGGATTCGGCAGGGCTATACATTCCGGGCGGCAAAGGAGGGGAAACCCCTCTTATTTCCTCCATCTTGATGAACGGAATTCCTGCACGGCTTGCAGGAGTGGAAGACATCGCCATGGTAACACCTCCAAGGCGGGACGGAAGTATTAACCCCTACTTGCTGGTCGCAGCTCGTGAAGTCGGCATCACCCGAATTCACAAACTCGGCAGCGCCTGGGCTATTGCCGCTTTAGCCTTCGGGACGAGCTCTGTTCCGCGGGTGGATGTAATTGTTGGGCCGGGTAATATTTATGTCGTTTTGGCCAAAAAAATCGTTGCGGGCATGGTTGGCATCGATCTGCTGGCAGGACCGAGTGAAATTTTGGTCATTGCCGACCATACGGCCCAACCCGACTTTGTGGCTGCGGATCTTCTCAGTCAGGCGGAACACGACTCTATGGCGAGCGCCATCTTGATCACCACCGATGCTCACCTGGCTGAAAAGGTCGATCAAAGTTTACACCGACAGTTACAAAAACTTGTCCGGAAAGATACGGCGAAGGAATCCCTGGATCAATATGGCGCCGCTTTCCTGGTCTGCGACCTGGAGGAGGCCGCAGATTTAGCGAACAGGCTTGCACCGGAGCATCTGGAACTTCAAATTGAGGACCCCTGGTCATATCTGGGTAAGATCAAACACGCGGGTGCGATATTCATCGGCAACTACACCCCGGAAGCGGTCGGGGATTACTTTGCAGGGCCGAACCATGTACTGCCCACTGCAGGCACGGCCCGGTTCGCGTCGGCCCTCGGTGTGGAAAACTTTCTCAAGCGAACCAGCATCATTTCTTATTCCACGGCCGCGCTCAAGAGGGATGCGGATTCCATTGTTCGCCTGGCGGAGCTGGAGGGCCTGGGGGCGCACGCCGCCTCGATCAAGGTGCGGCTGGCCGGTCTCGACCAAGGGCCGAAAAGCTGAAGGCTCATCGCGGATCAGCGTGTTTACGCACCCCGTTCGTGCTGAGGCAACGAAGCACGAACGGATGCTCGCCCTTGGTACCTAAGTCGAACGGCTGAAGAGCGACACGAACAGGCTAATCCGCGATGGACCGAGTTGAACTGCAAGCCTGCCGGCTAACCTTGGGTGGTATTCTCGATCACCCAGTCGAGATACTCGGGGAGTCCTCTTTCAACCGGCAAAGCGATGATTTCCGGTACTTCGTAGCTGTGCAGCTCGCGTATGCGACTCTGCAGGGAGTCAAACCTTGATGCAGATGTCTTCAGGACCAGCAAAACTTCCTGCTCGTCACAGACTTCTTCTTTCCACCAGTATATGGAACGAATCTGGGGTACCATGTTGACGCAGGCGACCAGTTTCTCTTCAACCAATGTGCGACCGATCGTGAGAGCTTCGTCTCCATCACCCACGGTTACAAAAACCACTAATACATCTGCCATGATCCACCACTCCTATCGATACAAATCGGGGAGTTTCCTTGTTTCGATCTTTGCAGAGCACACGGAGTGGATCAGCAAAGGCAAAGTACCTCGGGAACCGGGTTTGCGAGTGTGCATCAGTGGAGGATCCATACGATTTTATTTTGTATCATCACGTGATGCAAAAACAAACCGACGATCGATTAGCGCTTCTAGTGGCTGATGAATCCGGGGCACGGTTTTCTCGACTGAATAGGATGTGGATGTGCTCATCACTCTCGTCCACCCCCAGCACACCGTCCTCCAAGGGAACGATGATGTCGTCGAGGATCGATTCGTTCTGAACGGGTGCGGACGACTGGCGTGACTCCAGCTGCTGCTCGGAGGGCTTCTCCATGCGGCAGAAACCGTCCAGGATACCGCCTTTCGCAATGACCACGGAAGGCGCCTGCACATCGCCTTGTACGTTGCCCGTGTCGCTGATCTCAAGTTGCCTCTGTGCCGTGATGTTGCCGGTCACCTTTCCGTGCACCACAATATATTCGGCCACAATATCAGCCTCTATTACACCGCCGCGGTTGATCAGCACGCCACCTTTGCTCGTCAGCTGCCCGCGGAATTCACCTTCCACACAGACGCTGTTTTCTACATGCAGAGTTCCATCAAATCTCGTGTGCGGACCGATCACTGTGTCTATACTTTTCATACCCGATTCATTGCCGTTTTTTGAGACAGACTTGAAAAATTTCATCACTTTATTCACCCGACGCCAACGCAAGGGCCGGCGGTATGTTTAGATCCCAGATGTAGTCCGAGGGATCCATGTATTTGTCATCTTTCATAATCGAATAGTGAAGATGGACTCCCGTGCTTCGTCCAGTACTTCCCATGTAGCCGATTACGTCTCCCCTCTTGACGGTATCGCCCTTGGAGACTTTTGCGGATTGCATATGGCCATAAATGGTCGTCAAGTGCTTATTGTGGTGAATTCGAATGTAGTTGCCCAGGAACCGATCTTGTGCCACCTCTAAGACTTGGCCGTCGGCGGGTGCTATAATGGCGCTCTTCCATGGTCCGGCGATATCCAGTCCGGCGTGGAACTCTTTGCCCCTGCCGGTGTATGGATTGCTTCTCCACCCAAATTCGGAGGATATCCACAGATCTTTGCCGGCAACCGGCAAAATGGTGGGCAGCCTGCATGCCTCGCCTTGTTTTCGGTCAATGTAGTCGAGCAATTCCTGAACGCTGTTATTCAGTGATTTCGAAAAAGTGACGGGATCGATGCCGAGCAATTCGCTGATGTCAGTGGGGGGATTCGGATTTTCCAAAAAGCGCAAGGCATTACTTTCGAAGCCGGTTCCACCCTGGTTCGGGTGCTTGGCTTCAAGGGCCTTGTCGTCGAGGCCGAGGAAACGGCGGATCTTACCCTCGTTGGAACGAATCTGGTCCAGCTCCTCTAGCATGTTGCTTTTTTCCTGACGGAGTATCTTTAGGGACCTATCCTTTTCGGAAAGCGCCGTCGTCTGCTCGCGAATGAGGCTTTCGTTGCGAATTTGTGTTTCTTGATATAAGCGTTCTTTTTGTGCGATCTTATTTTTCAGATCCTGGTTCTCTTGCTGAATCGCTAACTGATGATCGACAAAACCTCTGGTGAGCAGGAAGAAAAGCAGAGAAATCAGAAAGAGCAGGCAGCATCCACCGGTAACTAAATATATCAGACGCTTGGGGATAGAAATGATTTTAAAGGGCTTCTCTGGTTTTGAGACCCAGATCAGAGTCACTCTTGTCAAGATCAACCCGTCCTGTTCAGGTTATGGCGTCAAAAGGCGTTTCCTCGGACATCGCTGCGATCAAGGCGCCGCGAACGGTGGCTGTCAGGGGATCGCTGGCCAGCCGGACCCCTGAGACGGGAACCGGGAAGGAAAATTCCGCCAGTATTTTCTCGAAACGAGAGAGGAAACCCTTTGGCATGGCCGTTCCACCCGCAAGGACGATGGGGATGGGTTCGTGCACTTGCGGGATCTTGGCGCTTCTTGAGAATTCTTTGCTGAGTGCGGTCAGCACGCTGTAGATCATCTCATCATAGAAGATGTGCAAGGCATTTTGCACGCGGTTTCGAGGTCCGATGGTGAAATCCAGCTCATTTTCCTTGATGAGCTTCACTTCGGTGGGGAGCATGTTCATGACGGATGCAACTGAACGGTCGATGTAGTCACCGGCCTTGGGTACGCTGAAGGTCAGCACCGGCATGGACAGGTAGGAAAAACACACATTGCACATCCCGCCACCAAAGCTGATGCCAATGCCGCTAAAGTAGTTTTCGGCGAGCTCGGTCAAGATCACGGCCAAACCCTCGGTGATGCTCTTGACACGATAGCCCAGCGACATGAAATAGTTCTTCAAAATGGCCTCATGATAAAGCAGCCGCGCTTCCCAGCCCGCAGGAACCGCAGGCACACTGATACAGACCGATTCTCCCAGCGTTTCCGGCCGCTCGATGAGGTTTTCCAAAATCTTCTGAATGACCTTCTGCCCTTCGATTTCCAGGGAATTCAGGATGCCTTCCTGCATTGGCCGACGAATTTCGGCGTTGAAGATGACGGACAGCTTTTCCGCCCCGTCGCCGATAATCACCAGGGAATTGCCATCAACAAAGTACTTGACCTGGTTTTTTTCCAGAATATCCTGGGTGAACTTGAAATAAGGCACCGAAAAGAAGGCATTCAATTGACTCCTGGTGGCTACCGCACGGCCCTTTTTCCGGGAAATGACAATTCGACATGTTCCCACATCGACTCCCAGAGGGCCTTCGCCAACCTGCGCCTTGTCACCTTGTTCCGCATCGGAGTCTACAATTTTGGCTTTCGAAACATCTTGAGCCGCTTCAATGAATTCTTCGGACATCGAATACTCCTTACCCGAAAGCAAAAGGGGGACCTACTGGTACTGACTAACCGACCTTGCTCACCGGCTACGGTACAAAAACCGTCTTCCTGCAGCGACGCGTCCCGGGCACGTGATCGCTGTATGGCTGCAGCCGCGAGCCCGGATGGTCCAGAAGAACATTCCCGCCTCACCTATACTAGGCTTCACCTCCTCCTTGGCTCAGCTTAGCTTTCCACTGACTCTGCATCCAGTGAACCTCCCGAGCGAGTTCTTCTCTTTCCAGCTGCAACCGATTGTAGGAAGCCTCCTGGATTTTCGACCTCTGATTGAGGTCCTTAACCTGCTCCTCCAGTTCCCTCGACTGCCTTACCAACCTGGCATGCTCATTCTCGAACCGACTGCGTCGGCCACTCACCTCTTGATGCAATCGAGCGATTTCCGCCTCGCAATTCCTCAGCTTGAGATCGAGAACGCTGTTAAGCCTCTGCAACTGGGAAACCTGCGTGCACCATTCCGCCGCCTTGGTGTAAATCTCCATGGGATCGATACTCTGCTGAAGCTCCGCGTAGGTGACGGCACTGGTGGGCGTCAGGGTCTTCAACATACCCAGGCTTTCCATCTGTTCCCGGAGCCTCTCCAACTCGCCCTGCGTTTTCTGCGATTCGCTGTGCAGGGATTCCAGTTGGTCTTTCGACTGCTTCCTTTCCTCCACTAGAAGCGAAACCTCAGCTCTGAGCCGGTCCGCTTCCTCCTTCAGATTCGCATTTTCCTGCCGCAGAACCATCAGGGCGGCATTTTCCTTCTGAAATTGAGTTACCTTTCCGAGGAGCTGTTCTCTATCTTCCAGCAGCTCCTTGCGCACGGCCTCCAGTTGCTCGATGCGCTGCTGCTTTTCCTCCAAGCGATCGAGAAGATGCTGCTTTTCACGCTGCTGCTGGTGGACGGCTGCGTAGCTAAGGCTCGCACTTTCCAGAGCTTCAGCTCCGCTTTCGGCAGAAGCCGCTTGATCGAGCGATCCACTAACGGCCTCTCCCAGTTCCGGATCCTGCCCCATCGCATCTTCAGGCTTGGCCGAAACATGAGCTTTCGGGCTTTGCGAAACCGTCTCGTGAGCCGCTACGGAACCGGTCCGCTCGGCGTAGAGCTCGATCCCTTTCCTGATGATTTCGAGAAAACGGGCGCCTCGCAAAGGTTCGGTGAGGTATCGATGGATAATCTCGGCTGTGAGGGCCTCTTCCAGGTGGAGGTTATCTCTATCCGCCTCGGGAACGAGGAGAATGCGAACAACTTCGGGGTGAGACCGGCGCAATTCTGAAAACAAAGCCAGTCCGGTGCCATCCGGCAATTGTTGACTGGCTAAGACGAGCTGAATTTTGTTGCTGATTATCAATTCCGAGACATTCGATGTCAATTGGGCGATATAAACATTATATTCTTTGGTGAGCAAGGTGGCCAGAGTCTTGGCCATGTTTACATTTTGATGAATAATCAGCAAACTCGGTGTTTCAACCGCCATAATAGCCCCCCATATTAGTAGCTATTTGCATTAAGTAGTTCTTCTACCTTAACTTTGGCAAAAATGGAAAGAAAAAAGTACAGACCGGGCCGAGGAGCAGCGGCGAATCCTGGTTACGCCTTTTCCGCGAGCCTGACTCATGGTGATCCTGAATTGCGCAATTCTACACCAGACCCTTTTCATACCTGTAGAGGTTTTTCTTGTGGCTCCCACGGCTCATTGCCAAACGATACAGCACAAGCTTTTCGACGAACTCATCGACCACCGGGTGGAAAAAACCCTACTGCTTGCCGCAATTTGCGTTATAATGAACGCTGGAGTTTTGGTTGTCTTGATGCACTATATTCCAACAGGGAAAGTCGGTGGGCTCTTGGGGGTAGTAGACAGGCGAAGCGATAGGCATCAGAGGTCCTTTGCAGAGCATCGCCACGCACACGGACTCGCGACCGCACGGCATGCAGCAATGCGCAGATGAGACGGGAGCCGATCAATACGGATGAGCTTTAGCGACTATAATCAGGACCTACTTATAAGTTTTCGCGCAATAGCGGCAATCTTCGGGAATCTGTCTGCGAGTCACATAGCTCAGCTTAAGGGCCAGATATCAGCATACCTCGACTTTCGCCAGGCGCTCGAACGTTTCCATTCTCAATACTTCGAACCCACTTGCCGCGAGTCTTGTTTTGAGACCGAACTCAGCGCCTGCTGCAGCTTCGAAAGCATCATCATATTCTTCGCCGATCAGGTCATCAATTTTCTCAACTCCGAACCGGAAGAAATTGCCGCAATCCTCAGGGTGCTTGAGCGACCTAATAATTCCGGCAAGTGCGTGTTTTTGGGCAATGAAGGCTGCATGTGGCGAGTGCGCCCAGTTTCCTGCGCCACGTTCTTCTGCGACCAGGCCAAAAAGAAGGTGTTTGCGGAGCACCCTGAAGCAGAGTCCGGCTTGAAGAACCTCCAGAAGCAGGAGGAGGAATTTACCTGGCCGGTCAAGCCGGTTCTGTTCGATGAAATCGAAAAGTATTTTATGAACTTGGGGGTCGAATCCTCTCATTTATATTTTCATAAGAGCCCGGGCTTGCTGCAGCTGAAGGCAAGAGCCAAGGCTAAGTCGAAACTGGAGAATGACTGATTCGGCGCAAATCCTTTGCATCTATTCCGAGCGCTTGTTGATTCGCTTGACAAGCGGTCCGCTTCAGTAGAGTCGACACGGGCGAACAACTCTTGAATCAGGTAAGGATCGTCAAAATGGCGCCGACCAATGAATGCCACTGCATGGCGGCCCCATTGGCGCATTGCACCGGCATCCGGAACCCCGGTCGGCCAGAAGATAAACCGCTCAAGCCGCTCCGTCCCCGGCACAATCCCGTCTTCTCCAAACATGCTGCGCCTTCCTCCTTCAGGACTCGGTAGGCTGCGCAAATCATTGTAGTCCCTTAGATTATAAAGTTCCTCTGCGCTTTGTGAGTGTCGCGGCACAGTATACAAATGCTGCACGTAATGAGTACCGCTCTCCATCGAAATCACCAAGCGCTCTGATGTAGGGTCCAGCACGGGTGCCTGCAGCACCAATGGAGCTTCTGTGCATTCGGGCGCAAAGCGTTGGCGAATTCGTAAGGTAGGAAAGTATTTATGGTAACAACCGCAATTGTGTACGGTTTCGAACATAAGCGGCCGTCCGTCGGAATCGAGGGTGACTCGATAGTTGACCCCGTCCATAAGTCCTCCGACCAAGTCAATCGCACTTTCTTTAGGACGGGATGGAAACCATATGATGTAGTTCAGCTGAGGCAATATCCGACCATCGAATCGCGTGTAGGAAAGAAGTTTGAATGTGTCGGGTCGATTCGTATTTACCTGCAAAGACTGGTCGGCCGTCCACTCAGGAGCGCCAATGCGGTCATAATCGGCGTTTGTTTCCGCTTCCCATATTGGAGCATACAGGTCGAACAGAGCATCCTCTGACTTCCTCGAAAAGAGTGGAATTCCCAAGGAGTCGTGCTTGGTCTCTCTAATGATTTGATCGAGAAACACTGAGGAAACATTTGGGGGGGTAGGAACATAACGGTTCAATTGCAAATGATCAGGCGGTGTATTGCTGAAGCTTTGCCTGGCTCGCTCGTGCCACTTTTTAACACCCTCCGATACGAACAGGCTGGGTAGCGGATACAGGCCGGCGGCCCGACCAAGCAAAGTATACTCGTGCGGAGCCTTGGCAGTGCGTCTCAGGCGGTCCCGATCCTTGGTGGTTCTAAAGTCGTTGGAGCGTAAGAGATCTCCACATCGGATGATCCTTTCATACAGGTCGCTGCCATTCGCTTGCTGCAGCAGCAGGGCATGCTGTTCGGCAGGCAGATTTTCCAGTTCATGGAAACGCCCCAGACGGTCCAGTCCCTGCAGTCGATCCAGCCATGCCTCGAATTTTTCATCATCGGCGACTTCGGCGTTGAAAGAGGTCAGCAGACGATTTACTCGCAAATAGGGATACCCTTCCACCCTAAAGGCTCCTGCGTCTCTAGCACCGCTTCTTTTGGCGGCATCGTCAAGGGAGGCGAAAAAATCAGCACACGCGCCGAGCGGCCCCATTTCCCCGAGATGCACCGACGTTGTCGATTTCGGCATGTGTGCACAGCCGAGCATAATGAAACCCAGCCAAAGTAACGGTAGAAAAGTGCGAAAGCACGTTGAAGCCCTAATTGCGCTGAGTCTCATATTTCCACTCCAGCCTCAGGGCTGTTTGCTGTTCCCAGAGGGCTGTCCAATGGAGAAAATCTTTCATTCCACCTCCCCATGGGTAGCGGGCCCAAATTGAAGCGCCGAAAAAATTGAGATAAGCAACCTGTGTTACTTTGGTGCCTAAGCTTTCGGGTTCTGCCTGAATGTAACCGTAATGAAACTTCTGTCCGCATTCTCCCGGATTCAACAACCAATACTCGAGGCGGTGCTGCTTGTCGTAGATTTTCGTCCGCCACCGGTAGGTTACGTCCGGACCTATGGCGTACCTGTTCTCGGTGATAACAGTTTGATCTTCACTGCGGATAAATCGATGCTGCTTGATGAATTTATTGGTGGACAAGAACGATCCGTTGAAATCGGTCTTGAATCGCCAATAGGTATCCAGGGGGACTTCAACCTGATACACCAGCATGTAAGCTATCCCGCCTCTCGGATCCGGCGTTATCAGACGAACGCGTGGACTCGAGGCCGTCTTATGTCGAGCAACACTGTCCGTCGCAAGGCCAGCGAGAAACAGTAGACAGAAAAGACATGCGAGCGTCCTTTTATGCATCTTCAAGCGATCGAAAAGGCACATGAGACAACCCCTCTCCTCTAAATCGCCGGCACAGCGACACCTGCTCGATTGCTAATAATTCTCATTCGCCAAACATGGTCTTGTTGTTGTTTATTCTAAGTTCATTGAGAACGGTCTTCCAGTTCTCCAGCTAGAAAAAGACGGGGGAAAGAAATGCGGCACTCGCTGTTGCGACCGATCATTGGCAGAAAATCGTGCACAGAAACTACGAGTTGTGGAGAAGAAATTGCAGAAAATGGAGCTTCCATGCCGATCAAGCCTGTAGTCTTCGGTCATCGACATCAAGTGGTTGGCTGTATCCGCTCTGTAATCAATAGGTGGGGTGATCCCGGTGGGAGTCGCAGTTGCTTGAAATCACTCCCCTTGTGACTTAGAATTTGTTCACTCCGTTGAATGGCTTGAATGACAAGAGCTCTCAAATATGGCATGCAAGTATGAAGTAGTGAAATCGGGAAACGGTGGCTGTTATCTCTGCCTGGATAATAACCAAGAGCTATACCTTGCGAGGGAAGTAACGGGCGGTCGCCTTACCGCTCTTTGTTCATGCTGCCTGCTCGGCAACCTTGAGCATTACCTGCTTGACAACACACGAGAATGGTCATTCCCGGATAAAAAAGGAATCTGAGCCGCAATCATGTGCTGTTCTGCTTTGCTTCCGATTCGTTCTTACTCAACCCAGGCAAAACATGATCTAAGATCCCGTTGATAAACGAGCCCGATTCACTACTCCCGTACATTTTACCGAGGTCTATGGCTTCATTTATGGAAACCTTGGGTGGGATGGATCTGCAGTAGAGCATCTCATATAGAGCAAGCCGCAAAATATTGCGGTCCACAATGGACATCCGCTCCAGTCGCCAATGCTCCGAAGCGGAGGCAATCATGCCGTCGATGTCCTGCTGATGGTGGTAGACTCCTCGCACCAATTCCTCGCAAAACGGCCGCAGTTCCATCGGGCTGTCAAAGCATTCATAATAAAGTTGAAGCGCCTCATCTGGAGGAACCTCGATCACTTCCATCTGGTAAAGAATCTGCAATGCAATCTCTCGTGAACGCCTACGCTGCCCCATATCGTGATATCTCACTATCTAAACGCAATGGATTTGTTGTGGCAATTTTTTCCAACCAAGGGCGAGGAAAACCGGTGGTGTCAAGGGGATAAAAGCCAAAATTGCATGTCGAAACTTGCTGCGGAAACAAATTAACGCATAAAAATTAGGATGGCAGTTGTTTTATCAGGTTAGCCATCTCGACTGCAGCCAGTGCAGCTTCCCATCCTTTGTTGCCGGCCTTGGATCCGGCCCGCTCTATGGCCTGTTCCAGAGTGTCCGTAGTCAGGACACCGAAGCTGATGGGGGTTCCGGTCTCCAGGCTGGCACTGGCGACGCCCTTGGAAACTTCGTTTGCCACATAATCAAAGTGAGGTGTTGCCCCTCGTATAACAGCTCCGAGGCAGATGACCGCATCGTAGCGCCCGGCACTTGCCGCCTTTTTTGCAATCAGGGGGATCTCGAAGGCGCCGGGGACTTTGTAAACATCAATGTTGCCATCGTCGGCACCGCTGCGCTTCAATGCGTCCAGGGCACCTCCCAAAAGTCGATCGCAGATGAAGTCATTGAACCGGCTGACAATTATTCCGAAACGAAGATCTTGAGCCAGGAGCTTTCCTTCAAATATCGTCATAACCCACCACTCGCTTCCTTTTCCTCAAGGCAACTGATTAGATGGCCCATTTTGCTGCATTTGGTTTTTAAATAATCAATATTGCATTCGTTCGGCGGAATTTCGATAGGAACTCTCTCAGTCACGGTAATGCCATACCCCTGAAGACCCACTATTTTGGTAGGGTTATTGGTCATCAGCCGCATCTTCCGGACGCCCAAATCAACCAACATCTGTGCACCGATTCCATAATCGCGCAGGTCGGCGTCAAAGCCCAACGCTTTGTTGGCTTCCACCGTATCATACCCCTTCTCCTGCAAGGCATATGCTTTCAGTTTATTCAGAAGACCAATACCGCGGCCCTCATGATTTCGCATGTAAAGAAGAACCCCTTTGCCTTCTTTGGAAATTTGCACCAAAGAAGCTCTAAGCTGCCCGCCACAATCGCAGCGCAATGAACCCAAAACGTCGCCCGTCAAACATTCCGAATGCACGCGTACAAGCACCTCATCTTCGGGGTGGATTTCACCCATTATGAGGGCCAGATGGGTATAATCATCGATGTCGTTGGTATAGCCGATGATTTGAAATTCTCCGCCAAAAAGGCTGGGTAGAGTGGCAACAGCCGATCGGTGCACAAAGATTTCGTTCTGCATGCGGTACTGGATGATATCGGCGACAGTGGCGATCTTAATGCCGTGTTGCGCGGAAAACTCTTCCAGATCCGGCATGCGCGCCATGGTGCCGTCATCCTTCATAATTTCACAGATGACCCCGGCTGGCTTCAGTCCGGCCAATCGGGCCAAATCCACCGAGCCTTCCGTCTGGCCGGTGCGCACCAGCACACCGCCTTTCTTGGACCTCAAGGGGAAAATATGCCCCGGACTTACCACATCGTCAGGCTTCGCCTCATCCGCAATGGACGTCAGGATCGTATGAGCCCTGTCGGCAGCACTAATGCCTGTAGTAACACCCCGCTTGGCTTCGATCGAAACAGTGAAAGCCGTCTCGAATCTTGACAAATTTTCGGTCACCATCATGGGCAGTCTGAGCTTGTCTACCCACTCCGGAGTGAGGGAAAGGCATATCAGGCCGCGCCCAAATCTGGCCATGAAGTTGATTGCTTCAGGCGACACTTTTTCCGCCGCCATGCATAGGTCACCTTCATTTTCTCGGTCTTCGTCGTCAACCAAAATTACCATTTTGCCCTGGCGGATGTCTTCTAAAACCTCAGGGATACTTGCCACAGGCATTCCTTGTAACTCCTTTTTCTATGAGCTGCAGTAGATCTTTGAATTTGTTCTCGTTGTATTGATAGCATGAAGCCGGCGGCTTCTCAAGATTGCCCGCTGAATTATTTGTCGGCTTGAAAACATCTTGGCTTTGTGCATTACAGAAAACCATGCTTCGCAAGAAATCCGGCATCGATCCGGCTGGATGGGTCTGATTTTTCAGACAATTTCTTTTGCCATCCGGTCAGCATCCTTTCAACATATTTGCCGATGATGTCCGTTTCAATATTGACCGAGTCCCCCTTCTGAAGTTCTTCGATGTTAGTCTCCCGAGCCGTATGAGGAACGATGTTCACATCAAACCGATCGACTCCGCAGCCGTTAACCGTCAGGCTGATTCCATTGACGGCAATGGAGCCCTTCTCGACAATATAGCGAGCAAGCTCCTCGGCAACCTGGAAGAAAAGCCGCCAGGAGTGACCTTCCCGAACTCGATCCAGCAAAGTCCCGATCCCGTCAATATGGCCGCTTACCAGATGCCCACCGAGTCGATCCCCAAGACGCAGAGCCCGTTCCAGGTTGAGGCGGCTGCCGGCTGCTTTGCGTCCAAGAGTGGTGCGAGTCAAAGTTTCGCCTGATACATCGGCCGTAAAAACGTTTCCCTGAAGAGAAGCAACGGTCAGGCAGGCGCCGTCTACCGCGATGCTTTCGCCCAGCGCAAGTCCTTCAAGAGCAAAGCTTGCTCTGATGACCATTCTAGCGTCGACGCCCTGGCGATCGGTCCTGAACAGCGTGCCTGTTCCTTGAATCAGACCGGTAAACATCAAAACATCCTTATACTTGCTCTCTCAATAGATCTTGTCATTGAACCTTCCCGAAAGCATGACATCCGACCCGAACCTTCGGACTCGAATGTCGTATACTTCCAAGGCTTCAGCCATGCTGCCTTTAGCTTTTCCAAAAAAAGCCGGCAAGCTCTGCGGATCCGCCAAGATTTTGGGAGCGTAAAAAAAGCAAAAATCGTCAGCCAATCGCTGTTCCAGAAAATTGCCCAAAACATGGGCTCCGCCCTCAACCAGCAAGCTTCCAATCTCCATGTTATATAATGCGCCCAATAGAGCGTTCAGATCGATGCGACCGTTGACTGCCGGCAACCGAATCAGTTTGACTCCTGCATTTGTTAACAGAGCCGCCTTGGCGGTGGCTGTATCTTCGCCGCAAGCGACCCAGACTGGAACTTCTCGCGCCGTCCGGACCAGTTGACTTTCCATCGGAACGCTCAAGCTGGTGTCGAGTACGATGCGGACAGGCTGACGGCGGCTGCTCTTATTGTCCATGCGTGCAGTGAGCATCGGATCATCGGCTAACGCCGTGCCGATACCAACCAAAATCCCATCCAGAGTGCGGCGCAACCGGTGCACAAATCGCCGGGAGCTCTCATTGCTGATCCACCTGGAGTCTCCCGTTCGCGCCGCAATACAGCCATCCAGGGTCATGGCGGCTTTGAGAGTAACGTACGGAATTCCCCTGGTCACGTTCTTGATAAAGCTTTGATTCAAAAGGCGGCATTGTTTTTCAAGGACTCCGGTCTCGACAATCAGTCCCTGTTCGCGCAGATATTCTACTCCCCCACCCTTTACACGGACGTTGGGATCGCGCATTCCCACAACCACCCTGGAAATACCGGCGTCGAGGATCGCCTGCGTACATGGAGGAGTGCGGCCGAAGTGGTTACAGGGTTCAAGGGTCACGTACAAAACAGCTGCTCTGGCTCTCTCACCGGCGTCCCGCAGAGCGTTTATTTCTGCATGCGGACCTCCGAGGTACTGGTGGTAGCCTTTACCCACGATTCGATCCTGCAGCGCAATCACCGACCCTACCATCGGATTGGGGCTCGTTCGGCCGCGTCCTTTGGCCGCCAGCCGCAGCGCTTCCTTCATGTAGAATTGGTCATCGCGTGCCACTTGTCTATCCATACAGGGGAAAAGACGAGCAGAATTCGGCCACCTCTTCCTTCAGCCGTGTCAGCGCCTGCTCATTACCTGCTGCGCAAAGTGCACGGTGGATGAATTCGGCTACGCTTCTCATGGAATCCGGCGTCATCCCTCGAGTTGACATAGCGGGAGTACCGATTCGAATACCGCTTGCAATATGGGGCTTCTGGGGGTCGAAAGGAATAGAATTCTTGTTAACCGTAATCCCGGCCAGTCCCAATGTTTCTTCTGCAGCTTTGCCGGTTAAACCTTGGGGAGTAAGATCTACCAGTATCAAATGGTTATCTGTTCCACCCGATACCAGACGATAGCCCAAGCCCGCGAGCTGCTCGGCCAGGCGCTGACTATTCGCCAGAATGCGTTTTTGATATTCCTTGAAAGCTGGCTGCTGTGCTTCTTTGAAGGCCACTGCCTTGGCGGCAATGACATGCATGAGGGGACCTCCCTGAATTCCGGGAAAGATCTGGCTGTCCAGCATTTTGGCGTACTTGGAATGCGACAGAATGAGACCGCCACGCGGGCCTCTGAGCGTTTTGTGGGTGGTCGAAGTCACGAAATCGGCATATTCAATAGGATTTGGGTGCAGACCGGCGCTTATCAGCCCGGCAATGTGGGCCATGTCGACAAGCAGGTATGCTCCGGCTTCCATGCAAATTTCCTGGAACCTCTGGAACTCGATGATGCGGGGATACGCACTGGCCCCTGCTATGATCAGCTTGGGTCGGAACTGCTTTGCCAATCGTGCCAGTTCGTCGTAATCTATCCTTTCGGTATCGCGCCTAACCCCGTAGGATGCCACCTGGAACAACCTGCCGGAAAAACTGACCGGACTTCCGTGAGTGAGGTGACCACCCTGGCGCAAATCCATCCCCAAAATAGTGTCCCCCGGCTCCAGGACCGCGAAATAGACAGCCATATTGGCCTGCGATCCGGAATGAGGCTGTACGTTCGCGTACTCTGCATGGAAAAGCTCCTTTACTCGCTTTTGAGCAAGCCGTTCCGCAACATCGACAAATTCACAACCGCCATAATATCTTCTACCCGGGTAGCCTTCGGCATATTTGTTGGTGAGAACAGAACCCTGTGCTTCCCTGACCGCAGGACTGACAAAGTTCTCAGATGCGATTAGCTCCAGTTTTCCCTGCTGTCTCTTTTCTTCGTCCTGGATAACTTGAGCGATTTCCGGATCGACTACCTCAAGATAGGACATTGCGCTTTCCTTCCTGTGAATCGGATATCCATCTCCCGTGGGGATATTATGACTTGCTTCCAGCACTCTTTCCATCTGCAGATAAAATATCTCCATACTATGGCTATCTATTGGCTACAGTCGATTTCGGGTCAGCCTGCCCTGTTTAGAGACAAACTCTGCCTCGAATCGGCATCTGCACTCAAACTATCGATCAATTCCACTCTTCGCTGGTGCCTGCCGCCTTCAAATGGCTCTTTAAGCCAGACATCCACCACCTCGGTGGCAAGATCGAGACCGATGAAACGCCCACCCAGGCACAAAATATTAGAGTCGTTATGACGGCGGCTCATCTTGGCCACATAGGGTTCATTCGCCTGCACGGCTCGGACTCCGGCAATGCGATTCGCGGCAATGCACATGCCGACGCCACTGCCGCAAATCAGTATACCGCGGTCGACTTCACAGCCAGCCACTGCCCGCCCGACTGTTATTGCATACAGAGGGTAGTCGCAAGACTCCCGGCTGTGCACACCAATATCTGCTACTTCATAACCCTGATCCTGCAAATGCGGTAGGATTTTTTCCTTTAATTCATATCCTCCGTGATCGCATGCCACCATTATTTTCATGTTCCAACCTTGTCAAATCTTTCCTATCAGGATCCGGCCAGTTCCATTCGGGTCCTGCGATTCTATCCCTCAGTCCATTTACGAAGCACTACTGTGCCGTTTGTACCGCCGAAGCCAAAGGAGTTGGAAAGTGCGGTAACGACTTTGGCCGGCCTCGCCAGATTAGGAACATAGTCCAGGTCGCAGTCGGGGTCGGGATTCTCGTAATTGACGGTAGGAGGAATTATTTCACGGGCAATGGCCAGCGCTGTATAGGCAGCCTCGATTCCACCTGCGGCGCCGAGTAAATGCCCGGTCATCGATTTAGTCGAGCTCACGGCAAGTTTTCGGGCGTGGTCGGCAAAAACGGTCTTGACGGCTTGCGTTTCATACCTGTCGTTGAGGTCCGTAGAAGTACCGTGAGCATTGATATACTGCACATCCTCAGGACGGATGCCGGCATCATCGAGAGCCATTCGCATGCAGCGCACCGCCCCTTCCCCTTCGGGGGGGGGAGCAGCCATGTGATATGCGTCTCCCGAAGCTCCAAATCCGATAACTTCAGCATAAATTTTAGCGCCCCGTTCCAAGGCCATTTCCATCTCCTCCAAGATGAGGACAGCCCCGCCCTCTCCCATCACGAATCCGTCCCGATCTCGTTCAAAAGGGCGGGAAGCCTTCTCGGGCTCGTCATTTCTGGTCGACAGAGCACGCATGGCATTGAAGCCGGCAATACCCAGCGGGGTTATGGTGGATTCAACACCGCCCGTAATCATTATGTCCGCCATCCCTGTTCGAATCATGTGAAATGCTTGACCAACCGCGTGCGTCCCGGCTGCACAAGCGGTCTGAACAGAAAGATTCGGTCCCTTGGCACCATGATAAATGGAAATGAGTCCCGGAGCCATGTTACCAAGCAGCATGGGGATGAAGAACGGGCTGACTTTCTTGGGACCGGAGTCAAGCAGCAGCTTGTGATATACCTCGATAGTGGTCAATCCGCCCAGTCCACAACCTAAAAAAACACCGGCCCGGTCGGCAGTATCTGAATTGAGCTTCAGATTGGCGTCCTCAAAGGCGAGCCGAGCCGCTCCTAAACCGATCTGCAGGAACGGGTCCATTTTACGCAGCTCTTTTTTTGAGATAAACTCCTCCGGATGGAAATTTTTCACTTCAGCCGCAATCCGGGTCGCAAAGCCTGTTGCATCAAAACGAGTGATGGGACCAACTCCGGATTTTCCTTGCATGAGAGCGGCCCAGTTTTCCTCGACCCCTATTCCCAAAGGAGACACCAAACCGATACCCGTAATGACCGCCCGGCGACTTTTCCTATTTTCCATTCTTCTCCCTCACTGTCACAATGCTTGGCAAACGACCCTGATTTTTGAACGAACCATGGAGCTCCTCTCCAGTCCATCAACCCTTAACCCATAAACATGCCGCCATTGACGTGCAGCACCTGGCCCGTGATATATCCGGCAGCTTCGGAGGCCAAAAACTTTACGGCAGCTGCAACATCATCCGGCGTGCCCGGGCGTCCGGCCGGTATTTGAGCCAGAAGAGCTTCCTTAGCCTTGTCCGGCATAGCAACAGTCATATCGGTCTCGATATAGCCTGGCGCCACAGCATTCACAGTGATATTTCTAGTGACCAGTTCGCGAGCCAGAGAGCGGGTCAAGCCAATGATCCCCGCCTTGGCGGCAGCATAATTGCTCTGTCCGGCATTGCCCATGACGCCCACAACCGAAGTCACGTTGATGATGCGCCCGTATTTTTGTCGCATCATGGCCTTGATCACAGCCTGCGAACACAAAAATGTTCCTTTAAGGTTGGTGTCGATGACGTCGTCCCATTCCGAGTTTTTCATGAGAACCACCAGATTGTCGCGGGTTATGCCGGCATTATTGACCAGGACGTCGATACGGTTGTGGACTTTAACGATTTCCTTAAAAGCATCCTTGACCGCGTCGCCGGCGGCGATATCGAATTGATACAAGTGGGGACTGCCCCCTTTGGCCTCAATGGCAGCCGCCGTTTGTTGGGCAGCCTCCAGGCCGGACCGATAATTCACTACAATCTCGCAACCGGGCTCGGTCAACGCCAACGCAATGGCCCTGCCAATTCCGCGGCTGGCCCCCGAAACTACGACGACGCGCTTCTCAGCCATGCCCCTTACTCCCGTTCCTGCTTGATTTTGCGAATCAATGCCGGCATGAATTCGAACAGATCCGCCACCACTCCACATGTGGCTACATCAAATATCGGCGCATGCGGATCCTTATTCACCGCAACGATGATCTTCGATCCCTGCATCCCAACCACGTGCTGGATGGCCCCCGAGAGTCCCACCGCCATATATAGGGTGGGAGCCACAGTGCGGCCGGTTTGCCCAACCTGATGAGAAGGCGTGATCCAGCCCTCTTCAACAGCCCCGCGTGAGGCACCGACCGCCCCTTTCATGAGCTGAGCCAGCTCCTCCAGAATGGCAAAATTTTCCGGCTTACCTAACCCCCGTCCTCCCGAAATGATAATGTCGGCTTCTGTGAGCTTTGCCGTTTGGTCCTGTTCGGGTATTACCTCCAGCACTTCCACCCGGTTGGAAAAGATCCCTTCACGTATCGCAACGGCTTCCACACGCCCCTGACGTTCCGGCAGCTTGATCGGTTTCATCACTTTTGGCCGCACGGTCGCCATCTGAGGGCGTCCATGCGGACATACGATGGTGGCCATGACATTGCCGCCGAAGGCAGGGCGCGTCTGCAGCAGAAGGCCTTCTTCGCTGATATCCAGTTCCGTGCAGTCCGCAGTCAGCCCTGTTTTAAGAGACGCCGCAACCCTGGGGATAAACGATCGGCCGATGCTGGTGGCTCCGGCAAGCAAAATCTCCGGGCGCTTCTTGCGAATCAAATCCACCAGAACATCAGCATAAGCTTCATTGGTGAATCGGTCCAGCTGCGGGTGATCCACCACATAAACAGTGTCTGCGCCATGCACGATCAGATCGGTGGCTACTGCTTCGTCCAGTTGATGTCCCATCAGGACGGCCGAAAGCTCGACTCCTCTTTTGTCTGCCAGTTGCCGGGCGGCCCCGAGCAGTTCATGGCTCACTTTGTGAACCTCACCGCCCCGCCACTCGGCAAACACCCAGACTCCGCTATATGCGCCTGAGTCCGCGCCGGGACCGGTACCCACCTCAGGCAAAGAGATGGCGCCAAATTCACAGGTGTCCACGCACATTCCACACAGGGTGCATTCATCGGAGATTTCAACCGCGGTCTCACCGACGGTGATAGCCGTAAAGGGGCAGACTTCCTCACAAACCCCACAAATTGTGCATTTCTTGATGTCAACGACTGCTTTCATACTCCTGGTACCTTGGCTTCCTTAAGATAGCTGAACAGCTGCTCCACCTGCTCTTCGACGGTGCCTGTGATGAGAAGTTGGTCGCTGCGCCGCGGAGGAGAAAATACTCTGACCACCTGTGTGAATGATCCACACAGGCCCACGTCATTGGCGTCAAGTCCCAGTTCGCCGATTCCCCATACCGGAATTTGAGACTTTTTGGCGCGCATTTTGTGGCGCAATGAGGGCAGGCGCGGTTCTCCCATTTCTTTAATGACGGTAATCAAAGCCGGTGTGGGTAGTTTCCAGACTTCGACGCCGTCATCCGTTTGTCTCGTCACTTTGAGGTATTGATCATCGAGCTTTTCGATTTTCTTGACGAAAGTGGCGTAAGGGATGTCAAGCAGGGTGGCCACTTCGGGCCCCACCTGGGCAGTGTCACCATCCACGGCCTGCTTGCCGCAAAAAATGAGATCGACATCGCCCAGCTTGCGAACAGCGGCGGAAAGAGTCACCGAGGTAGCCCATGTGTCTGATCCGGCAAAAGCTCGGTCACTCAAAAGCACGGCTTCATCAACCCCCCGTGACAGAACTTCCCTCAAGGCCTCTTCAGCCTGCGGCGGCCCCATGGTCATAACCGTCACCTTGGCACCTGACTCATCCTTGATTTTAAGTGCCCCTTCCACGGCGAAAAGATCGAAGGGATTGATGATGGATTCCACCCCTTGACGAACCAGAGTGTGAGTGTTGGGATCGATTCTGACGTTTTTAGTGTCGGGAACCTGTTTGATACAAACCACGATATGCATGGAATTTGCCTCTTAAAAAAACGTTTCTTTCAACCGGCTATACTCTTTATTCAGTTCCTGCCCTATGATGTTTCTCTGGATTTCATTAGTGCCTTCATAGATCTGCAGGATTTTGGCATCCCGCATCATCTTCTCCAGCGGATAATCCTGCATGTAACCGTACCCGCCTAGAACCTGAACGGCCTCAGTGGCGACCGCCATCGCAGTATCACCTGAGAATACCTTCACCATGGCCGCCAGCTTGCTGGAATCAGGCGGTTCGGTGTCCATATGCCGGGCAACCGAATAGAGCAGCGCACGGGAAGCTTCGGTCTTGATAGCCATATCGGCCAGTTTGTGCTGTATGGCCTGGAAGCTGATTATGGGCTTTCCGAACTGTTCGCGCTTGCGAGCGTATTCCACGGCAATGTCCAATGCCCCCTGACACAATCCAACTCCCAGGGCCGCGATCCCTGGACGTGATTTGTCAAAAGTCTTCATCGCAGTGATGAACCCTACTCCTTCACGGCCGATCAAACGTTCTTTGGGAACGCGACAGTCTTGGAAAACAAGCTCCCGGGTAGCAGAAGCTCTGATACCCAGCTTCTTTTCCTTCTTGCCAAAAGAAAATCCCGCATCTCCCTTTTCAACTATGAAAAAACTAGCCCCGCGAGGTCCTTTGCTGCGATCTGTTAAAGCCAGCACCGAATATATTTCAGCTTCACCTCCGTTGGTGATCCATTGCTTGGTTCCATTCAATATGTAGTGTTCGCCGTCGCGAACAGCTGTCGTCTTGATGCCGGCAACATCACTGCCCGCCCCTGATTCCGTCAGGCCGAACGCAGCCAACCGTTTGCCGCTGGCAATGTCAGGTAGGTAGCGATCCTTTTGCTCTTCGGTTCCGTTCAGCAGAATCGGATACGCACCCAAGCCGCTGGCCGCAAAAGTGGTCGCCACTCCGATACATATCTGTGCAATTTGTTCGATGGCCAAACAATTCTCAAAGATTCCACCCCCCATGCCACCATAAGCTTCAGGAATATAAAGACCGAACAGGTCCGCTTGCGCCAAAATCTTCATAATCTCCCAGGGGAACTCTTCCTGTTCGTCCAACTGGGCTCGGACCGGTCTTATCTTCTCACGGGCAACCTGGGCGGCCAGCTCCTGGATCATTTGCTGTTCTTCGGTTAGAAAATAGTTCATTCATCCTCCTCTCCACCCGGGGAAAGACACACACAATACAGCGACAAACCTAAAAACCTGCTCCCAGCAAGAGTCGTCATGTCACCGATTCGAATCGACAAGCATCATTTAGCAACTGAAGCCGTAATTCCCCCTAACACCCCGGCGCGAAGACAACAGCACGGCTTCTCATAGATTGAAAGCAAGGCATCCGAACAGGGCAAAGGCGCGACGCACCGCCTGCGTTATTTTGGGCAGACTCCTGGTCCATATTGGTCAGGGCACTCTGTACCGTGAGCTGGAAATGTGCCAGTGCAGCAGCTAGACCCACATAGCTGAGCGTACCCTCGCTTGAGCTCCAGCAGAGGAGCGAGAGAGTCTCGAAATAACAGACGGAAGTGCCGGAACAGGCCGTTTTGACCCGAAAAAAACTAGTCCGGGCGGCAGCCCAATCGCAGTATGGCCAACCGCGAGAACCACCGCGCCCGCAACATTGCTGCCGGCAAACGCCCGGCCAATACTCAAAGTTATTTCGCTCTTTTGCTCGTATGACCTTCGGACCTGCTTCCTCCGTCCCGGTTTCAGAAGCACAGAGCAGCTGGATACATCGATTGTATTCAGAGCGATCCGGATCCGCGATCGGCAGTCGCATTATCTCGTGTCCGACCAAGACCGGATCGGCGGGGTACCGCGGCTTTGCTATGTGAGATCCCTCTGCCAATTCTTCCAGAGTCCGATCGCGCCCCACAGCGTCAACCGCAATCCTCAGGAACATCACAACATGTTGCTCTCTGAGGATAAAAGCTATTCTTCTGCTTCAAACTCCAAAACAACGCGGTCCCGATAATAGCCACACGTCGGGCAAACCCTATGAGGCAGGCGCGGTTCGGAGCATTGAGGGCACCGGGACAAGGACGGAAGAGCAAGACTTTTGTGAGCACGCCTTTTATCGCGTCGAGCTTTTGACGTTTTTCGCTTTGGGACACCCATTTTCTCATATTCTCCTTATGGCTAAAATATAGTCGCTGCAAAAGTGCACAGGCTCAATTATGAAACGAGCTGACTTTTCATTTCTTCGAGTGCATTAAAGGGTGATTCTTTCGACAATCGATCACACTCGCAGGGCTCCTCATTCAAGTTCGCTCCACAACGTGCGCACAAACCTTTGCAGGTTTCCGAACAGAGGATTTTGTAGGGAAGAGCAAGAAAAATCTGCTCGGCTACTAATCGATCTATTTCAATCTCTTCCCCGTCAAAGAACTCATATTCAAGTTCATCCACTTCCAGCTCCGTCTCTTCATCCTGCGGGGCTTTGGCTTCTTCTATCAAGAAGACATCCACTTTTTCTTCAAACGGCCAGGTAAAGGCTTTCAGACATCTGTGGCAGACCAACCTGAGAATGGATCGGATGGCACCGACGATGCGAATGTGATCCGGTCTCTTATATATTTCCAGGTCCACATTTACCGGACGCATAAGCTCCAGGTCGAAAGGATCGTCCGGCGGCAAAAACCCCCTCAGTCGGTCTTCGCTCCAATGGAAGTGAAGAAATCGACCTGAATCAGGTATTTCATCGACTCGTATCCGCATAACAACCCCTTGCTGGAATGCGTAAATGGGTGAGTATAGAAATTCACGGTAAACTGTCAAGAGATTTTAACCACAAGGTCAAGACCCGTCAAAATCAATGTGGCGAGTCCTCGAACTGAAAACTCCGGGGGGCGATGATACAATGCTGGAGTTGCTTGCCATCATCAGGGCAGCTCCGGATGTTGCCGCGGTGAGCACCCATCTGCAGACCTCCCTGGCAAAGATTGCTGCCAGGCGGTGGCAGCCGATATTGATCGCGAATGAACTTTGCTGCAAAGGCAGCAGGCATTTTCAGATCGGGGCTGTTCAGTGCGACGTCCAAATCGAACGAGATAGGAAATGTTTATTCTCAATTTGGCGACGTATTATTACAAACTTGTCACAATATGGCTGACCAAGTCCTCTGCCACTTCCGAAAAAACTTTACGCCAGGCATTTCTGGTGAATGTGCCATCACCGAACGAGACTTCTTTTTGAGCTTCAACCGTGGCGACGATGCGACCTTCTTTTTTTATGTCGCATTTGACAGTCAGATAAGTTTTCCCCCACATCGGCAACAACCAACGATACCAGGCGCTTCCCTTATGATATTGCAGGATTTCTGCCTGGATCTTGTACGGAGCGTAGGCCGCTTCTCCCGGCCACAACATGTCCCTCTTTCTTAGCGAATCATCCAGAGAGCTCCACAACATGCCAATTACATCCACATCAAATAGTTCACTGGTGCTATTTGAGACATCGACGACCCTCATCTTAATATTAGATAATTGGCGGTATGAAGTCTCAGTGTCCTCAGAAGTCGAACCGCAGCCCCACAGAGAAACTGACACAAGAATCACAACCAAACAACAAATCAGCCTTCTCATATAATGTTTACCCTTTCTACATAAATGGCCGGCGTCCAGCCTGAAAAATGGAAATGACAGCTTTTGTGTTGCGCCATAGTGCCAGAAGGTTATTCTCAGAGCAAGTTTCCTGTCAAGGTGATGAGAACTTTTTCCCGGCGGAAATAATGGCTAAAGTTATTTTTGCGGATGAATTTGTCGTCCTTGAGTTTGAGGGGCTTGTGTGTTATCCGTTACTCGCATTTTTCAAAGAAAGCATCAAATATCGACCATCGGGAAACACCGGAGTGAATAGCCCTTTATCCGAAAACCTTGTAGTGCAAAACTCTAATCCCGCTGCAAGCAGGACAAAAAAGCAGCCTATCGAGTTGCGCTACATGAAAAAAAGCTTCCTGATGGAACCAACATAAGGAGCATGAGGCTCATGGAACCGGTAATAACTCGATTTCCCCCCAGCCCTACAGGTTATCTTCACATCGGAGGTGCTCGCACCGCGCTGTTCAACTGGCTTTTTGCCCGCCATCATAAGGGGCGGTTTGTACTGAGGATTGAAGATACGGACTTGGCTCGGTCGACGGAAGACTCTATAAAGGCCATCCTCGATGCCATGGAATGGTTGTCCCTCGACTGGGACCAGGGACCGTTCTATCAGACAGAGCGCCTGGATGTTTATCGAGAATATCTGCAGAAACTGCTGGACAATGGATCGGCTTATTACTGCGACTGTACGCCGGACGACTTGGAAAAGCGCAGACAAGAGGCTATGGCTGCCGGCCGCAAGCCAAAATATGACGGACTCTGCCGCAAGCGGGATCTTGGTCCCGGAGCGAATCGCGTGATTCGTTTCCGATCTCCGGATTCAGGAACGACGGTCTTAAACGATCTCATCAAAGGCCCCATTTTTTTTGAGAACTCCGAATTGGACGATCTTGTGATCCAGAAAAGTGATGGCATACCGACTTACAACTTCGCGGTGGTCATCGATGATGTCACCATGAATATCACCCACGTTATCCGGGGCGACGATCATGTCAACAATACCCCACGGCAAATTCTTATTTATCAGGCACTAGGTGTTAAGCTGCCTTATTTTGCTCACGTGCCCATGATTCTGGGGCAGGATCGGACGCGAATGTCTAAGCGCCATGGAGCAACATCGGTCATGGCTTACAAAGAAATGGGCTATCTGCCGGAAGCTCTGGTCAACTACCTGGTCCGTTTGGGATGGTCTTACGGAGACCAGGAGATTTTCAGTCGGGAAGAGCTCATCGAAAAATTCAATCTGGAAAATGTCGGCAAGTCAGCGGGTGTCTTCGACCCAGAAAAGCTCCTGTGGTTGAATGCCCACTATCTGAAAGAAAAAAGACCTGAAGAGATCCTCACTCTACTGGAGCCTTTCTTGGTTTCCATTGGTTATCCTGACAAGCCAAAGAATTATTTGGCTAAGGCGATACACACTCTTCAGCCGCGCGTGCACACTCTGGTTGAACTTGCTGAATCCATGAGGTTTTATATGGTGGATGCGGTTGAATACGACCCTGCAGCTGCAAAGAAGTTTTTGACTCCCGCCGTCAAAGAAGCTTTCAGTAGACTGATGTCGGCTCTGGAGGGTTTGGAGGTCTTCGATGAGGCAAATCTGGAACGGGTCTTCAGACGAATTGTGGTGGATGACTTGGGCCTTAAACTAGGCAAAGTAGCTCAACCCGTAAGGGTGGCATTAACAGGTATGACAGCCAGCCCGGGGCTTTTCGAGATCATCGACGTACTGGGAAAAGATGCGGTGTTGAAACGCATGAGACTGGCTTTGGATTACATTGGTTGAGAATAATTTCGCAAAAACAGACCGAAAAGTGCTAGAATCGCATAACATTTGAGTGCAGTTCAGATACTTCGTTCATTGGAACGATGAAAAACCGGTATTGCTTCGAGACTCCAATCGATGGGGAATAAAGAAACTACCCAACACTCCAAAGGGTTTCTGCGCAACTTGCCGCTAAGCTACCGGCTAAGTATTCCTTTCCTGTTTCTTGCTTTTTTCGGCACTTTCTCCCTCGTTGCCATTGCCATACTGAGTCAGAATGAGCTCATCCGTCAGCAAGAACGGGAGCGACTGTTTGGATACTACCGAGCTTTTGAACACAACATGCAATTGGAGGGCCGCTGGGCAGTAAGCCTGGCATCCAATTTCACCCGCAATCCGGAAGTAGCTCGCGCATTAGCTGAAAGAGACCGCCTCCGTTTGATCAAGCTATGCTATCCAGCTTTCGTTTTTATGAAGAAGAATTACGGCATCAGCCAGTTCAATTTTCACGTGCTGCCACCTAGAATGTTCTTGCGCCTGCATCGGCTCTATGAATTCGGGGATGACTTAAGCTATCGTAAGACCATCGCCGACGCCGTTTCGTTGACTGAAGAAACATACGGTTTGGAGAAAGGTCTTGCCGGATATGGCATCCGTGGAGTGGCGCCGGTTTTCTATCGGGGAAAGCTGGTAGGAACAAGCGAGGTGGGTTTCAGCTTCGGGCCGGCATTTCTTGAGCAGCTTAAAGATCAGTTTGGGATCCAGGCTTCCTTCCTGATTCCAAACAAAGAAGGCAACGGCTTTCACAGCTTTGCCACCACTTTCCCAAAGTCGTTTGAACGCAATGACCTCATCTATAATGAGGTTTTCCGAACAAGAGAGCCTCAACTCCTGCTCCATCAGATTTCGGGTAAACCCTACGCCATGCTGGTTGGCGCGGTGCAGGATTACCAGGACAAAACCGTCGCCCTGGTTGAGTTATGCGTAAGCCGAGCTAACACGCTGGACTTGATAGATCGTTACCGGCAAGTGATGCTTGGCATCGGCATAATTGGAATGCTCCTATCAGTTGGCGGTATTTTTATCATCAGCAGCTATTTCATTCGCCCCATTGCGAAAATGGTGGCTTTTGCCAGGGAAATTGCCATCGGTCGACAGGTAAAGCGTTTGGATGTTTTCCCTTCGGGAGAGCTGGGACAGCTGGCTGTTGCGCTGGACGACATGCTGACCGCTCTAAATAAATCCCGTGAAGAAATAAATAATTACACCGACAATCTCGAGCATATGGTCCATTTGCGCACCCGCGCCTTGCGTGAATCCGAGGAAAAATATCGAACGCTGGTGGAAAACGTCCCTCTGGTTGTATATCGATTGCTGGGGGACGGTAAGACCATATTTATCAATCATTTTATTGAAGAGCTTACCGGGCTTAACGTGAAGCAGGTTCTGGAGCAGGACAATTTCTGGAAGGAAAAAGTCTGGCAGGAAGATCGCGACCGTATCTGGCCTTTGATGGAGCGGTGTCTGGCGGAAGGCAAGGAGTTCAAGGCAGAATATCGAATACGGCACGTCAATGGCAAACTCATATTCGTTCAAGGACACGCTTTGCCCATCCTTGATGAAAAAGGCAATGTCGAAACGGTTGATGGATTTTTGGTTAACATCACCGATCGGCATCGTCTCCAGCAACAAATTATCCAAACCGAAGAACTGCGGACCTTAAGCGAAGTTTCTGCTCGTCTGGCACATGAAATAAGAAATCCCCTCGTTGCCGCGGGCGGTTTTGCCCGCAGGCTTCTCCAATCCCTCCCGGAAATGGATCCCAACCGCGAAAAAGTACAGATCATCGTCCAGGAGGTAGCAAGATTAGAGAAGATTCTGGAAAAGACATTGGCTTACCTGAAGCCTTTTGAGGTCGTTCTGGACAGATTTTCCTTAAACCAACTTCTCAGACAGGTCATGGAAGAGCAAGAAAACGTCTGCCGCGAATATTCAATAAAGCTCGAACTGAATCTGACACCTAACCTGCCTCCCGTTTCACTGGACCAGGTCCTCTTCAAGAAAGTTCTTGAAAGCCTAACCAGGGCACTCCTCGATTACTCTCAACCGGGCGGGGAGATGGAAGTGCGCACTTACCCCGGCGAGCATGCGGTTCATTTGGAAATGAAGATCAGAGTGGCGCAGGTTTCCCAAGACGACATCGAGCATTTCTTTTATCCTTTTACCACTCGCCTTGATCCGTCCAAATCGCTGGATCTCCCGCTAGCCAAAATGATAATCCACAAACATAAGGGATTAATCCATCTGCGTAAGACAAACAATGACAAGCTGTCATTGACCGTTACTTTTCCCCATTAAGAAATCACAACTCATTATTGACAACAACAGGAGGTGGGGAATAGAAGTGAAGGGTTTCGGACGGCCGCATTGCCATGGAGTTGTTAGTAATGATCGTTTTTGAGAACGTACACAAGTGGTTTGATAAACTCCACGTTCTGAATGACATCAATTTTTCTGTTGAAGCAGGTGAAGTAGTGGTCATTTGCGGTCCGAGCGGTTCTGGCAAGAGCACCATGCTACGCTGCATCAACCGGCTCGAACGAATCCAGCAGGGTGAGATTGTTGTTGACAATATGTCCTTGCAGGACCCCGGGACCGATATAACCCGCCTTAGAGCAGAGATCGGGTTCGTGTTTCAGCAATTCAACCTCTATCCTCACATGACCGCCCTGGAAAACGTTGCACTGGCTCCCGCGAAGGTACGCGGAATGAGGAAAAAGGAAGCTGAAGCTGTTTCGATGGAGCTTCTGGCCAAGGTGGGAATTCAAGACAAGGCGCGCAGCTATCCGGCTCAACTGTCAGGCGGTCAGCAGCAGCGCGTGGCCATTGCACGCGGTCTGGCCATGCGCCCCAGAATCATGCTTTTCGATGAGCCCACTTCCGCATTAGATCCGGAAATGATCAACGAAGTTCTGGATGTCATGCGCAAACTTGCGCACGAAGGAATGACCATGGTGGTCGTCACCCACGAAATGGGCTTTGCCCGAGAGGTTTCTCACCGTGTAGTCTTTATGGATGAAGGGCAGCTGGTGGAAGCCGCACCGCCCAAAGAGTTTTTTACCAACCCGCGGTATGATCGGACAAAACTGTTTCTGAGCAAAATTTTGTCACACTAGACCACAATTTCACAGCTGAACAACTTTTTGGAGAGGAAACCCGATGGAAATCAAGATGCAGGTTGCAGAGCAAGCCCGAAGACATGCGAAACCCGAAGACGAGAGCAGGTTGATTTTCGGCAAGACATTCAGTGATCACATGTTCATGATGGACTACCGCACGGGTCAGGGCTGGCATAACAGCCGCATACAGCCATATCAGGATCTGTGTATGGACCCGGCTGCCATGGTGCTGCACTATGGCCAGGGTATCTTTGAAGGCCTAAAAGCTTATAGATGCCGGGACGGAAGGATTCTGCTTTTTAGACCGGAAAAGAACTGGGAAAGATTCAACCGCTCCGCTCGCCGCATGTGCATGCCGGAAATCGATTTGGCAATGCAGCTCGAAGCCTTCGAAAGCTTATTGAAGTTAGACGTGGACTGGATTCCACACAGCGTTGGCTCCTCCCTTTATATCCGACCAACCATGATTGCGAGCGAACCCGCACTGGGGGTGCGGCCTGCCAACGAATATCTCTATTTCATCATAACGGGCCCGGTTGCCGCCTACTATGCAGAAGGCTTCAACCCGATCAGGATCTATGTTTCCGACGAATTCATCCGTGCCGTGCGAGGAGGTGTGGGAGAGGCCAAAACCATGGCCAACTACGCCGCCAGCCTCTATGCGGCAGAAACAGCCAAGAAAAAGGGCTTCACCCAGGTGCTGTGGCTTGACGGCATAGAGCGTCAATATGTGGAAGAGGTGGGAACCATGAATATCTTCTTCCGACTTGATGATGAACTGGTCACTCCTCCTTTGACGGGCTCCATTCTCCCCGGCGTGACCAGAGATTCAGTAATTCAATTGGCCCGCCACTGGGGCATCCGGGTGACCGAGAGGCTGATTACCATTACCGAGGTGATTGAGAGCATAAAGTCTGGAACGATTAAAGAGATTTTTGGCACCGGCACAGCCGCTGTAATTTCCCCGGTGGGTGAAATCAGCTATAAGGGGCAATCTTATCAGATTCAAGATGGAGGAGTGGGGGAATGGTCGCAAAAGATTTATGATGAAATCGTTGCCATTCAATACGGTGAAAAGGTCGATCCCTTTGATTGGGTTCGTGAAGTGAAAGTTTAGCACAATGCTAGCCGGAAGGAGGGATCCGCCTGGCCGAAAAATTGTTCTTGCCGGATCTTGAATTCTGAAATTGCGGTGATTAATCTAGTTACGAGGTTGACACTATGTCGCCTTCTCCTAACCCCTCCTGGCCCTGCTTGGCTAACCCCCCTCCAGTCAAGCGGGGCCAACTCTTTTCAGAGCACCACCTGCTGAACTGAAATGATGTTAGAGTGCTTTTGCAGGACTTCCAACGCTTCGGGCGGAGCCTCATTATCCAACCGAATGATGGCGATGGCCTTGTCTCTTTCGGGTGTTCTGGCCAGGTGCATGTTGGCTATGTTTACATTATAATTGCCGAGAGTTGAGCCAATAAAGCCAATGGTGCCCGGTTTGTCCCAATTCTGGATCAACAGGTTAGTGCCTTGCAGCTCCGATTCCAATCGATAATCGTTCAGCCATACCAGACGGATTTCATTACCCGGAAAAACGGTCCCTGCTGCCGAAGATTCTTCCTTTTGCCCTTTCACTCTCACGGTTATGAGCCCGGTGTACCCCCTTTTTTCCGAGGTGGTCGAAGTCACCAGTTGAATGCGTCGTTCCTGAAGAAGTAACGGGGCATTCACCAGATTGACCTGTTCGGCCAGGATGGGATCAAGCAAACCCTTTATAGCTGTCTGCGTAAGTGGTTCCAGTGACACTTCCTCAAACGCCTCCCCGTTGTACTCGATTTCCAGTCTGCTGATAGGCGAACAGAGTTGCCCTTGCAGCCTTCCCAACTGTTCGGCTAGAGTCAGGTAGGGACGTATTTTTTCATAATCTCTGCGACGCATAGAGGGAAAGTTTACGGCGTTGCGGATGATACCATACTGCAGGTATTCCAGAATTTGTGATGCAATGGCGCGAGCAACGTTGGCCTGAGCCTGAAAACTGGAAGCACCCAAATGCGGCGTGAAAATGACATTATGCATCTCAAGCAGCGGGCTGTCCTTGGGAGGCTCTTGCTCGAACACATCCAGTGCCGCTCCGGCAACGTGCCCGTTGACCAGAAACCGGTATAATGCCTGTTCGTCAAGCAAGCCGCCCCTCGCGCAATTGATGATCCGAACTCCGCGCTTGGTCTTGGCAAGGCTTTCATCATTTAGGACGTGCTTCGTCTCGGGCGTCAGCGGAGTGTGCACGGTTATGAAATCGGATCGACTCAGCAGCTCTTCCAGGGGAACCCATTCCACGCCCATGATAGCCGCAGCTTCAGGGATGATATAGGGGTCGTAGCCCAGCACCTCCATTTTCATCCCGATCGCCCGGTCGGCAACAATGGAACCTATCTTGCCCAGACCGATAACGCCCAGAGTCTGTTGACAAAGCTCGGTGCCCATAAAACGTTTTTTTTCCCACAAGCCGTCTCGCATGGATCGGGTCGCCTGTGGTATGTGTCTGGCCAGTGCGAGCATTAATGCCAGGGTGTGTTCTGCGGCAGCCGTAGCGTTTGCCCCGGGGGTATTCATTACCAGAATGCCGCGCGCACTGGCCGCCTGGACGTCGATATTATCCACACCGGTTCCCGCGCGTCCGATCACCTTCAACTGTTTTGCATTCTGCAGAAGATCTTCGCTCACCTTGGTTCGGCTTCGAACCACCATGGCAGCATAATCGGGAAGTATTTTCTTTATTTCACCGGCTGAGAGCTGGTCCGGGACATCCACCTGAACATCTTCCGCAGATTGAAAAAGGGAGATCCCGGCCTCATGCATTCCATCACAAATCAACACTTTCATGCTACCCAATTCCTTCCTCACCCGAGATAAGCCTTTCGAATCTCCGCGTCCTCGGCCAGATCTTCTGCCGCTCCCTGGATGACGATCCGTCCTGCTTCCATGACATAGGCACGGTGAGCGTATTTCAGTGCAAGGTGGGCATTCTGCTCAACCAGAAGAATGGTGGCTCCGGCTTCGTTGAGCTCCTTTAAAACCCTGAAAAGCTCCTGCATGAGCAGCGGAGCAAGCCCCATAGAAGGCTCGTCCAGTAAAATGAACCGCACTCCGCTCATGAACGCTCTGCCCATGGCCAGCATTTGCTGCTCTCCACCGCTCAGGGTATCACCGCGCTGGCGTTTTCGGTCCGCCAGACGCGGAAACAGTGAGAATACCCGCTCATAATCACGGAACATCTGATCCTGGTCTTTGCGAGCATAGGTCGCCAGTTTAAGATTTTCAAACACTGTCAGGTTGCCGAAAATGTGCCGCCCTTCGGGAACAAGCCCGATCCCGTATTTGGCAACTATTGCATGAGCGGGCACAGGGAGCAAGTCCTGCCCCCTATAGCTTATCCTTCCCCTGGTAACCACCGGGCCTTCGGGCGGAAGCAGCCGCATAATGCTCATCAGGGTGGTCGATTTTCCGGCTCCGTTGGCTCCCAGCAAGGCTACAATCTCGCCTTCCTTTACCTGGAAGGAGATTCCATGCAAAGCTTCGATGCCACCATAACGCACGTGCAAATCATCAACTTCAAGCATAGACCGAATCCGCATCTCCAAGGTAGGCCTGGATAACTCGCCGGTTCTGTCGGATGTCTTCCGGAGTACCCCGGGCAATGGTCTCTCCAAAATCCAGCACTTCTATCCATTCACAAATGTTCATCACAACCCGCATGTGATGTTCAATCAGCCAAATGGTCAGTTTAAATTCGTCTCTGATCCAACGGATGAGCTCGATCAACTGGTCCACTTCACTCGGGTTCATCCCTGCGGCGGGTTCATCCAACAAGAGCAGTTTAGGGCGGATGGACAAGGCACGACCGATCTCGATCCGCCTCTGGAGGCCATAAGGCAGATTCTTCGGCAGTTCGTCGGAATAATGGCGCAAGCCAAGCATATCAAGGATTTCTTCCGCAGTCTTGCGCACTCGCTTTTCGCTTGCGAGATAGTTTCGAGTTCTGAAAATCGGCCCGAGGAATCCGTACCCAAGCTGATGATGCTGGGGAATACACAGGTTCTCAAAAACGGTCAAAGTATTCCACAAACGTATGTTCTGAAAGGTACGGGCCATTCCAAGTGCGGTCACTTCATGAGGGCGAAACCCATTGATTTTCTTTCCCTGGAAACAAATTTCTCCTTCGGACGGCTGGTAGAAGCCACACACCAGATTGAAAACAGTGGTTTTGCCGGCACCGTTTGGCCCAATCAGACCGAGCAGCTCCCCTCCCTCGAGCGTTAAATCGAAATTATAAACGGCTCGAAGTCCGACGAAAAAGTGAGTGAGATTCCGAATTTCCAGCACAGCCATCGTTATGCCTGCCTCCTCTGTGGAGCAAGAATCCGACGCAAGCGGGGAAAGACATCAGTGAGCTCACGATTACCCAGCAGCCCCTCCGGCCGGAACAGCATCAACAGAATCAGCAAAAGAGGAATCACCACCCATTTTGCCACCTGCAGCGGACGAAATAATTCCAGAATAACCGTGAAGCCGATGGCGCTCAGAACGGAGCCGCTCAAAGATCCCATACCACCCAGGTATACCATCACCATGATCTCGGTTGATTTCATAATGGTAAAAGTCCCGGGATTGATATAGCCCAAAATGTGGGCGAACAGCCCTCCAGCCACACCTGCCAGCCCCGACGAAAGCATGAACGCCGTTATCTTCATACGACGAGTATCGACGCTCATGATTTCAGCTGCAATCTCATCATCCCGAATGGCCACAATGCCTTTTCCATAAGTGGAATTTACAAACCGATAGATGATCCACACCGAAAATCCGGTACCTGCAAATACCCAGAGCATTATCCAGGGGATATCGGCGACATCTTGCATTGCGTCGACCACGTTTCGCATCCCCATGAAGCCGCGGGCGCCTCCGATTCCCTGAATGTTTTCTATAGAGCTCTTGACTATATAGTTTACCGCTAAAGTTATGATAGCGAGGTAATCGCCCCGTGTTTTGAACGACGGGACGGCGACCAGCAAACCGACCAGTGCGGCGCCGATTCCTCCAATCAGCAGGGTCACGGGGAAGAGGTAGATGACGCTCGCCGGGGGCAGCACAGCCGGTCCAAACACTCTGTCGGAGGTGAACAGCCAGACATTGAGCACTGAAGTGATGTAAGCCCCGACTGCCATGAAGCCTGCATGGCCCACTGAAAATTCCCCCATGTAGCCGTTTACCAGGTTCAGGGAGGAGGACAGAATGATGTTGACTCCCATGAACATGATGATCAACTGCAGATAAGCGTTCAGCAGATCGCTTTGGACGGCAAAGACGACAAGCAGGCAAAGCAGAGCGTAGAGCAGGTGAGGAACGAATCGTCGCATGTTTTTGTCCTGAACCTCAAATCTTTGTAGCGCGGGCCACGCCAAAAATCCCGGTGGGTCTAATGCTCAGAAAGACAAGCAGAATACTAAACGCGATGAGGTCCCGCAGGGTGGACGGGAAAAAGGCTGCCACAAAAATCTCTACGAATCCAAGTAGAAAACCGCCGGCAAATGCTCCGCGAATTTCCCCTATGCCACCGATTACCGCCGCGATGAATGCCTTCCAGCCGACCAGGGCGCCCATATATGGCTCCAGCACAGGGTAAGCGGTGGCAAACAGTACCCCGGCTAACGCAGCCATCGAGGAGCCGAGGGCAAAAGTGAAAACGATCACCGTATCGACGGGAATACCCATCAGCGGCACCGCCATTCGATCATAGGATATGGCGCGCATGGCCATGCCTAGCTTGGTTTTACGCACGATGGCCTCAAGCAGCAAAAACACTCCGATGGTCGTCAAAATAACCAGAATTTTCACATCACTGAAAGTGACCTCGCCGATCGAATAAACGGTGTTGGACAGAAGCTGCGGGAAGTTACGCCGGCTCGCTCCCAGCAAAGCGAGATTGCCGTTTTCCAAGATGAGCCCGCACATCAACGCCGTGATGACAACATAAAGCCTGTTTGCACCCTTGCGGCGAAGAGGCCGATAAGCAACACGTTCCAGTGTCACACCGGCAAACGCGGTCAGGACCATGGTGAGAAGCAGTGTCACCACGAAAATGATTTGCGGCGGAAAGGCTAAAGGAAGGGCGAAAGCGTACTGCCCCAGGAGAAATGTCGCCAGGAAAAAGCCGATGTATGCGCCCATCATAAAGATATCGCCATGAGCAAAGTTGATGAGCAACAGCACACCGTAAACCAGGGTGTAGCCCAAGGCGATGAGGGCATAAAAACTTCCCCATTGGAGAGCATTCAAAAAATTTTGAATCAGCGTCTCTAAATTCAACCTCACCTCCCTTTGGCAGCACCACATGGAAAGGCGGGAAGCAATTCCCGCCTTTAAGTATTCTCAATTCACACTGTAGTGATTGGATGGCTTAGGGACAAACCGACTTGAAGAATTCGAATTCGCCTTTATCACTGATCTTGACGATCACGGCACACTTGATGGGATCACCCTCGGGAGTAAAAGTCATCTTACCCGTAATTCCATCAAAGTCTTTAATTTTGCCAAGCTGATCCTTTACGGCGTCGCGGTCTTTTTGAATATCTCCACTCAGGCCATTGGTATTCTTGATGGCTTCGAGCAGTAAACGAGTGGCATCCCAAGTGAGTGCAGCCACATCATCAGGCACATAACCGTATTTGCTCTTGTACTGATCGATAAACTCCTTAGTGGCGCCTTTGGCGCCCGCAGCAGCGTAGTGGGTGCTGAAAAAGTAGCCATTGCAGGCTTCGCCGCACAGCTTCATAAGCTCGGCGGAGCCCCAACTGTCGCTGCCCATGATGGGTTTCTTCCATCCCAGTTCCTGGGCCTGCTTGACGACCAAAGGCACCTCATCGTAGTATTGGGGCAGGAAAAGTACGTCGGCGCCCGATTTGACAATATTGGTGAGCTGAGCGCTGAAGTCGCGGTCTTTGGTAGTGAATGTTTCGAATGCCACTACAGAACCAGGGCCATGGATCTTCTCGAAGGCTTCCTTAAAATACTCGGCCAGCCCTTTGGGATAGTCACTGGCAATGTCGTACAGCACGGCGGCCTTTTTGGCGCCGAATTCCTGGGTGACAAAATTCGCTGCAACAGGGCCTTGGAAAGGATCCAAAAAGCATGCCCTGAACACATAAGGACGATCCAAAGTCGTCTGGGGATTAGTCGACCAGGGTGTGATCATGGGCGTCTTGAAACTGTTACAGATTTCACCGGCCGGGACGGCTTGTTTGCTCGCTTGCGGTCCGATCACCGCAAGGACCTGATCCTGGGTGATGAGCTTCAGGGCTGCTGCTGTTGCAGATTCTGCCTTGGACTCATTGTCTTCATAAAAAAATTCCAACTGGTAAGTCTTGTCGCCCACTTTGGCCCCACCGGCGCCATTGATCTGTTCCTTGAACATCTCGGCGGCATATTTGGAGCTTTCTCCCACCTGAGGAATGTCGCCGGTGAGGGGTATATCGAAGCCAACTCTTATGGTCTCCGCGCTCCAGGAAAAGGGTGAAGAAAGCACTGTTACCAGGACCACCAATGCCATGGCCATCACTGTTTTTCGCATAGTCCAAGCCTCCTTTGTTGGGAACTCAACCAGACACTCAAACAACATCACCATCCGGGCCGACAGGCCGCACAGGAAACAGAACCGTCCATTTCCTCAAAATATGGGCAGATTCAAACCCTTACCTGCATGGGATAACGCGAGCTACTCACTGATACTATAATCGAATAGGAATGGATGAAGTGTTCTTACAACACAAAATACACTTAGTGTCAATCGTGATTCAGTTGCTTGTATCAAACTTCTACCTGTTCAGTTTGATCGCAGTACTCGATCTTGAAATGTTTCTTCTCAGTTAGCCTCAAGCAGGCGTCCACAGCGTCGGCGGCAAAGCGGATAGCGCGGTATTCGGAGATCTCCCGGAGTGCCATATCAAGGCCCAAGGCTGGTCGATAGGGCCGATGGGATGCCATGGTCTCGACTACGTCTGCAACCGCAAGGATCTTTGCTTCCAATAGAATTTGATCGTTCTGCAGTCCCTGCGGATAACCAGAACCGTCGATCCTCTCGTGATGCTGGAACACGGCGGCAGCGACAGGCCATGGAAATTCCACATTTTTTAAGATGTCATAGCCCACTTGGGGATGTTGCTCGATTATACGGCATTCCAGCTCCGAGAGTTTGGAAGGCTTGGCAAGAATCTCGGCGGGAATCGAGACCTTACCAATGTCATGGATGAGTCCAGCCACTCGAATCCCATCGATGAGATCTTCGCAGAGCCGCATTTCGCGGGCAATGGCACAAGCCAGTTTGGCCACCCGCACTTGGTGGCCGGCAGTATACGGGTCCCGCATTTCGACGGCCGAGCCCAATGCGTTCACCGTCTGTTGCAGAGTCCTAGCCAGCTTTGCATAGGCTTGCTTGAGCTCTTCATTGGTCCGTTCGAGTTGCTTCAGTGTGCGTTCTTCTCTTTCAATACGTTCTAATTTTGCCTTCAATTCACCCAATTCGAAAGGTTTGCCGATATAGTCCGCAGCCCCTGCGTCGATGATGTCCTCATACCTGTATTCGCTCGCAAAACCTGTCATGATGACGAAGCTCAGGTGAGGATAGATCGCTTTAGCTTCTCTCATCAATTGCACACCATCCCCGTTTTCCATGCATAAGTCTGAAATGACCAGATCGAAATGCCTCCCGGCCAATTCTTGCATGGCTTGAGCTACACTTGATGACACTTCACAGCTGTAACCCAAGGCAAGCAGAGCACTCTTGAGCATCTGCCGATAAAGCTCTTCGTCATCTACTACCAGCACGTTCCGAAGCAGTATTTTGTCACGCTCAATTTCCACGGATCACCATTTCTCTCACAGTTTGATTCGAGCCGGGGCAAGCCCAGCTCATTCGACTATTCAACGGCTGGCGGGCCATACTTGAAGCAGCTTGCATAAGTCTCTTAGCTGTAGACTTTTGCAGGCGTTTCATTCTAAGCGTTTTCTTCGTTTAAATCTACGTCGAAGTAAAGAAGACTCGTTCACAAAACCTCCAAAAGCTAATATCGAAGGTAGCATGGCTGGTATATCCGTGGTAAGGAAAAGCCATGCGTGATGCAAGCTTCTCAAACGAAACCAATAATCCCGCGTACCAGAGGACACCACAGCGAAGCCGATTGACTCGCCACGGCCCCTTCAACTAATATTATGTGTTATCAGAAAAATGGGTAAGGGACCGGCATGCACCCAAAGTGAGTATTCGAACGGGAGCTGCGCGGCATCCAGGTTTATATGGCAAGGAAGCAACAGCCATGACGTTTGGAATCAGAACGAAGCTTTTTTTATGGTATTTGATTCTCTTATCGATATTTTACGGCACGATTTTCGTGCTTCTTATGCAAGTCAGCCAAATTATGCGGATATCGGAGGCGATGGTGAGCCGCAACGCGCAAATATCGGCCTCCAAGAAAATGATTGAGAATCTGTTATCAATGGAGGAAAATGAAAAAAAATTCTCGATACTGCGCAAAGAGGAATATAAAGACTACTTTGTCACAGCCCAAAGAGAATTCGAGAGCAACCTCACCAAGGTCTTGCAGCTGGGGTTCAATGGCAAAAATATTGATGCTTCCTGGCGAGAGCTGTATCGAGACTACCGGTCACAATTGCCGAAACCGGTTTCCAGTCTAGATAAGGATGAGCTGCAAAAAAATTTGTGGGTACCCGAGGCGGTCATTGATGATTGGAGAAATAGGATTTACAGGCTCTGGTCAGAGAGTGAAAAAGAAGTCGAGGCACAGATAATAGAGCTCAACCAACGCGGGCGAACGGCCGTCCGTTGGGGTTTCATCGGGTTGGGCACGTCATTGGTGGTCGGACTTCTGGGCAGTATGTTTCTTGGCTATACCATGCATCGACCGCTGCGAGAGCTTACCAGAGGAATTCTGTCTATCCCGCAAAGGGGATTGAGCGAACCTATTCCGATTCTATCCAACGATGAATTCGGCGAGCTAGCCAAAGCTTTTAATGAAATGGCCGATCGACTGCGCAAGGAAGAGCGCATGCGTTCGGATTTCATCTCCATGTTGAGCCATGAAATCAGGACCCCCCTCACTTCAATTCGCGAGTCTGTCAATTTGATCGCCGATGAAGTCATGGGAACGATCAATGAAAGACAGCAACGATTTCTCCACATCGCCGGCGAAGAAATCGAGCGAATCACCGAGCTTTTGAATCATCTCATGCAGGTTTCTCGGATGGAGGCGGGCATAGTAGAAATTCATCCCCGGCCGCTTGAACCTGCAACCCTGATATCCTCGAGTGTCCACCGACTCACTCCGGCAGCAGAGGCTAAGAACGTAAGAATTAGCAGCCTGGCGAGCGCCGATCTTCCTCATGTAATGGGGGACCCCAAGCACTTGCAGCAGGTGCTTTTAAATCTTCTGGGAAATGCCATCAAATTTTCGCCTCGGGGAAGTGAAGTATTTATCAAGGTTGAACCCGATGCACAGCACGATGATGTGAGATTTTCAGTTTCCGATCTTGGACCCGGAATTCCAGAAGAGGAACAAATGCTCGTTTTTCAAAAATACTACCGCGCTTCCGGAATAAAGGATGAAGTCGATGGGGTTGGTTTGGGTCTCAGCATATCCAAGCACATTGTCGAAGCCCATGGTGGATCCGTGTGGATTGAGAGCCAAATCGGCAGAGGGAGCACTTTCGGTTTCACCATCCCCGCAGTTGGTGAGGAATAGCCAATGAAAATAAGAGAGCCTTTGGGGAACTTTTTGTTATATTTTGCGTATGCGACAATACTTCTCGCTCTCGTGGCTCTTTGGGGTTGCTCCTCCACACACGACGCGCATACCCAACTCCAGTGGACAGCTAGTGCTGAAGATGCCGAGACGAACATGCTGCAAGAAGGGATAGAAGCTTTTTCAAGAGGAAACTATAATAGTGCTCTTGATTTATTTGAAACATTGAGTCGCCAAACGCAAAATGTTGTTGTTTTGCGCCGGACGCTATACGCCTTAGCCTGCGCCAAGCTGGCGCAGGCCAAGGATGAAAACGATCTTAACCAGGCGCTGCTCGCCTGGAATCGCTGGATAAGGTTGAAACCCGAAGGGACTGGCTTGGAAGATCCACTGATGATTTCTCCTTTCCTCGAATATATCGCAACCTCGGGCGCTCTCACGCAGGCAAATGATCCCATCGACGTCGATGAAGCGGAAACCGTTGAAATCTGTAAGGCAGCGTTAGACAGAAAGAAAAAAGAAATTCAGCTGATGAAGTCGAAATTCGATTCTAAACAAAAAGAAGTTCAATTCCTCCGGAATCGGATCGAGAAGCTCAAAGGTCAAATCAACTCTCTAGAGAAGATTCATCTGGAGATTCAAGAAAAAAAGAAAGAGGTGTCTTCCCCATGAGCGTCCGCAAAGCAGAGGCTGCCGGCTCCCAAAAGATCGTGCTGGTGGTGGATGATGACATTCATATTCTGGAGGTCCTGGAAGCTCGTTTAGCATCGGTGCAATTTAAGGTGCTAACCGCAACCGGTGGGAAAGAGGCCCTGGAAATTCTCCGCTCTGCACACATAGATCTCATGATTTCAGACATTCGGATGCCCGGCATAGGGGGTATGGAGCTTCTCACAGAAGTCCTCGCTCTTCGACCCGATCTGCCAGTGATTCTTCTCACGGCCTACGGCAACATCCCCGATGCGGTTCATTCGGTGAAGGCAGGTGCGCTCGACTATATTACCAAACCTTTCGACGGCCGCGAGCTGGTCCGCAAGGCGACTGAAATCCTGAACAAACCAGCTACTGGTGCGGAGGCTCCGCCCGCAAAGTCTGCAAGGGCAGCTCAAGACCGAATTGCCTGGGGCGGAAAAAGCGCGGTTATGAAAGAACTGCACGATGTCATAGAGCGTATCGCCCCAAGTGACGTGAATATACTGCTGCTTGGCGAAAGCGGGGTGGGTAAGGAGCGCATCGCCCGCCTGATCCACCAGAGCGGACCTCGCCGTGAGCATCCTTTCGTCGTTGTGGACTGCGGCTCGACCCCAACCGGTCTGCTGGAAAGCGAACTGTTCGGTCACGTGCGTGGATCTTTTACGCACGCCATACGCGACAAAAAAGGTCTGATTGAAGCTGCAGACGGCGGCACCCTGCTGCTGGATGAGGTCGGCAATATTTCTTCCGAAATGCAGGTGCGGCTGCTGAGATTCCTCGAGGAGCGAAAGATTCGCAGAATTGGCGATATTCGTGAGATCCCCATAGACTGTCGCGTAATCGCTGCAACAAATGTCAATTTACCGGCGGAAGTTGAAGCCGGTAATTTTCGAGAGGACCTTTACTACCGACTGCGGGTGGTTACGATCAAGATTCCTCCCCTGCGGGAAAGAAGGGAAGACATCCCCTTTCTCGCACAATATTTCGTCGAGACATTCTGCAAGAGTCAGGGAAATCCCTTGATAAAGCTTCCACCTGAGATCATTGAATGGCTCAAGGCATACCCCTGGCCCGGCAATGTTCGTGAGCTGAAAAATGCTCTGGAAGCAGGAATGGTTCTTTGTCGTGAAGGCATCCTACGGCTCAAAGATCTGCAGCTTGCCGGACTTCCTTTTGATGCTCCCCTGCATGTCGGCACCGGCAGGTCTGCTTCGCTATCCCTCGACGACAGCGAGCGCAACGCCATTCTCCGCGCACTTAAGGAAGCAAGTTGGGTGCAAAAGGATGCAGCCCAGCTGCTGGGAATTAGCCGAAGAGCCCTTCACTACAAGATCAAGAAGTACGGAATCGACTTTTCCGGCAAGAAGTCCGGAATGGGAGATGAGGTTAGCAACCACTGAATTAACCGCACAGCTCACAACCGAAACAGCGTTATTTAAGGAATCAGATTATGGACAAGCCTCTGCTCGTCCCTGGTAAGGCTGCCTTCTGGCTCGGAGCATTCTGTTTAGCCGGGTTGTATTTGACCAGTCTTTATAGCTACCTCCTATTCCATGGCATAGCCGAAATATTTTCCATTGTCATTGCTTGCGGCATCTTCATGGTGGCCTGGAATTCACGCCATCTGTTGGAAAACAATTATCTTCTATTTCTTGGCATAGCGTTTTTGTTCATCTCAGGCCTGGATCTGCTGCATACCCTCGCCTACAAAGGTATGGGGGTATTCAAGCCGGATGACGCCAATTTACCCACTCAATTATGGATCGCGAGTCGCTATCTGCAGAGCATCTCGTTTCTGATCGCACCGTTATTCTTCGGTCGAAAGCTGAACTTTAAATATCTCTTTGCAGCATACGGAGCGGTATTTTTGTTAGCAGTGGCATCGATCTTTTACTGGCGTGTTTTTCCCGACTGCTTCATCGAAGGCGCTGGGCTGACCGGCTTTAAGGTGACCAGCGAGTATATTGTTTCTCTCATTTTTCTGGCTTCCGCGGGCGTGCTGTTTCGATGGCGCAAGGAATTCGAACCCGATGTATTCTATCTGTTGATCGCCTCCATCATTGTTACCACATGTGCCGATCTGGCGTTCACGCTGTATACCGACGTATACGGCATTGCCAACCTGCTGGGGCATTTTCTTGAGATCGTTGCTTCCTATCTAATCTATAAAGCGATTATTCAAACAGGCCTTATTAGACCGTTCAATATAGTTTTCCGCAACTTGAAGCTCAGCGAGCAAAAGCTGTTTACCGTATTGGAAGAACTGCCGGCTCTCGTTTATCTACAATCTTCCGACTACCATATTCATTTTGCCAACCACTATTTTCGCAAGCGGTTCGGGGACCCGAGCGGAAGTAGATGCCACGAGATTCTTCACGGAACGGCCGAGCCGTGCCGGGATTGCAGGACATTTGAAGTGCTCGAAACCAACCTGCCGCAACATAAGGAATGGACTCGATCCGATCGAGAAATTTATCAAATTTACGAGTACCCTTTTACCAGTGCGCTGGATAACAGGGAACAAGTTTTGAAGCTTGGGATAGATATCACCGAACGTAAGAATGCCGAGGAAGCTTTGCGTAGAGCTCATGACGAATTGGAGGCGCGCGTCAATGAAAGGACAGCCGAGTTGAGGATCTCCCATGAAGCTTTGCAACTGGAGATAGAGGAGCGACGAAGGATAGAAGACGCACTGCGGGAGTCCCAAACGGAACTTCAGGTTCTTTCCTCCAGGCTCATGACCGCGCAGGAAGAAGAAAGAAAACGCATTGCCATGGAGTTGCATGACAGCATTGGAGCATCACTCGCCGCGGTAAAATTCGGAGTCGAAAAGACTCTGGTTTATAATTGCAAAGATATACCGGAATCCGCATTGACTTCACTGCGGGCGATGGTGCCCATGGTGCAAAACGCGGTTGAGGAAGTTCGTCGCATGCACTCGGGTATCTGGCCTTCGATCTTGGATGATCTTGGCCTGGTAGCCGCAATCAAATGGTTTTGTCGCAACTACCAAAGCAGCTACCCGCAAATCGAGGTAACGACCGACCTCGAATTAGATGAAGTATGCATAAACGACTCGATGAAGATCGTGATCTACAGGATCATGCAGGAAGCGCTGAATAATATTGCCAAACACAGCCAAGCCAGTGTCGTACGGCTCTCGCTTGTGCGTGACGAAGATAAGATTGAATTGGTTATCAAAGACAACGGAACCGGCTTCGATTTTCAGCGCAAGAGCACGGCAGTCTCCCGGGGAGGGCTGGGGCTTTCTTCGATGAAAGAACGAGCCAGACTTGCAGGAGGGACATTCAGCATCACCTCCTCCAACGGCGCCGGCACCACTGTGCGAGCCACATGGCCGGCCCGGCTCGACTTGACCGGCACCGGTTCGGCGGCATAGAACACCGCCCACTCGATAGCTTGCGAGCTACTGACTTTCATGCGGACTCATGCGGGAGGTAACTGAGAATGACACTCACTGCGGTAATTATGGTTCTATGCGGCATCGGGGTTGGGATCGGCGCGTCCTTCACAGGCTTGGGCGGCGGCTTTCTAATGGTCCCTCTACTGCTCTTGATGGGCTACTCGGCGCAAAAATCGGTGGGTACTTCCTTCCTGGCGATTCTGGTCATTTCAATCTCTGCACTGATCGCCCACAACAAGTTGGCCAATGTTGATTACAAGCTCGGGCTTTTGCTGGGAGTGGGAGGCATTGTCGGTGCGCAGATCGGGGCCCGACTGGTGGAGCACGTATCAACGGCCAATTTCAAGAGGATCTTTTCCGTCATCCTCATTGGGCTGGCAGCCTACCTTCTGGTCAAGAAATAAGACCTGACCGAATTATTTAATCATGGGATTTCCTGCACGACAAACTTAATATCTCCCGGAAGTCTGAAGCATGGGAGGAACCTGATGGCACAAGACCGATCCCCTTTGATTGAAAAACCCGTGGAGCTGCTCACCCGGCAGGAAGCCGCATCCGAGCTGGCTGGGCTCGCCCATTTAATCGCCCATCATGATAAACTGTACTATGAACAGGACCAGCCTGAAATCGACGATGCCGAATATGATGCACTGCGCCGGCGTAACGACGCAATTGAAGCGCGGTTCCCCGAACTGACCCGATCCGATAGTCCATCGCGAAAGGTTGGGGCGGCACCGGCAACGGGCTTTAAAAAAGTGCAGCATGCGGTCCCTATGCTGTCGCTGAACAATGCATTTTCCCGGCAAGACATCTCTGATTGGCTGGACGGCGTCCGTAACTTTCTTTTGGAGCTAAAAGATCCGTCCGTGCCCATTGAAATCGTTTGTGAACCGAAGATTGACGGAGTATCCCTCGGGATACGCTATGAGCATGGAGATATCGTATCCGCTGCCACGCGCGGCAACGGTCTGGAGGGCGAGGATGTCACCGCCAACGTGAAAACAATCGGTGAGGTCCCGCACCATCTTCACGGAAAGGGATGGCCTGCTGTACTCGAAGTGCGCGGCGAAGTCTACATGAATGATGAAGATTTCCTCAAGCTCAATGCGCAACAGGAACAATCGGGCGGGAAGCTGTTTGCCAATCCGCGCAATGCAGCAGCCGGAAGCTTGCGCCAGCTTGATGCAAGAGTGACCGCTGCACGCCCTTTGCGTTTTTTCGCATATACCTGGGGCGATGTAACCCAGCCCTTCGCAGATACGCAATGGGAAGCCCGACACAAAATAAAAGGCTGGGGATTTCGTATCAATAAACCGTCGCGCCTGGTAAAGATAGCCGATGGAGAGCTGGACGATCTGGCCGGCTATTACGATGAGCTCCAATTGCAGCGTTCTGGCTTGGGTTACTCCATTGACGGAACGGTGCTCAAGATCAACCGGCTGGACTGGCAGTCCCGACTCGGGTTCGTGAGCCGTTCCCCGCGGTGGGCGATTGCCTGGAAGTTTCCCCCGGAACAAGCTCTTACCGTTATTGAATCCATCCAATGCCAGGTGGGAAGGACTGGAAAGATAACTCCCGTGGCCTTCCTGAAGCCCATTAATGTCGGCGGCGTGCTCGTCCAGCGTGCGACCCTCCATAACCAGGACGAGATCGCACGCAAGGATATCCGGATCGGCGACACGGTCATTATTCAACGAGCGGGCGACGTTATTCCCCAGGTGCTTGCCGTCGCGAAAGAGCAACGTCCTGCATTCAGCGAGCCCTACAAATTTCCTGACAAATGCCCCGTGTGCGAAAGCCTGCTGGATCGCAAGGAAGGTGAAGCTGACACGTTTTGCACCGGCGGACTGGTCTGTTCCGCCCAGGTTGTCGAGCGCCTGAAGCATTTTGTCTCTCGTGACGCCTTTGACATCGAAGGACTGGGGGAAAAGAATATCGAGTTGTTTTACAGCAAAGGCATGCTCAGGACACCCGTTGATATCTTTACCCTGGAATCGCGGGACGGGCGTTCGCCGCGCCGAAGCGCAAGTCAATCGAACGCCTCGGATCGCTTCGGCCACGCAGGCCTTCGCCGTGCCGAAGCGCGCGCTGATGGCGAACTGTTGCAGGCTGCGGCCGCGCAGGCAGGCGGACAGGCAATGCCGCCTCTGAGTGAATGGGAAGGCTGGGGTGAAGTTTCAGCACGCAAACTTTTCGATGCCATTCGACGCGCCCGCACCATTTCGTTGGATCGTTTTATTTACGCACTCGGTATTCGCCAGGTAGGACAGGCTACCGCACGCCTTCTAGCTCGCAAGTATTTGACGTTTGACAACTGGCGCAAAGCCCTGGAGGCTGCGCAAGATAAGGTATCCGACGCTTATGCCGAGCTTCTTTCCATAAACGGCATCGGTGCGAGCATCGTGGAAGATCTGCTTGATTTTATTGCCGAGCCTCACAATCGCCAAATATTGGATGAGCTCACCGGCGCCGGACCGGGCCAGACCCCACTGGTAATAGTGACTGCTTTCGAGCGACCACCGAGTGTGTCCCCGGTGGCCGGCAAGACCGTTGTCTTCACCGGTACATTGGAAACCATGACGCGGAACGAAGCCAAGGCACGGGCTGAAGCACTCGGGGCCAATGTGGCCGGTTCGGTATCGAAGAAAACAGATTATGTGGTCGCCGGGCCAGGGGCCGGGTCCAAGGAGAAAAAGGCAAAGGAGATGGGTCTGACCATCTTGACCGAGCAACAATGGCTCGATTTGATTTTTCCAGACGAGGAGACGGATAAAATTTGAAGCATGTCACGGGGAAGCGAACCGATGCACAGCACAGCCGAGCCGCAACCAGATTCGAATCTTGGAAATCGAAATCCGCAAGAATTTCAAAATTCGAAGTGCCACATGTTCAAAACATGACATGACGCCTCTTGTGAAATCATAGGCTCGACAGGCGCCACTCTGGGCTTCTCCTTTCAATTTCTGTCATTTGATTTCAGTCGCTCTGATGTGTTTCGTTTTCCGATATTCGTATTTCCAATTTAGAAATTCTTGCAAGAAAACACCCGAAGCTAAACATCATTACGAAAGGGGGGACCGTGTTGAAGGAAGGATTCCTCGAACGAATCTACTCATGCTTTCTGGATGAGAAAGTATTCAATTCTTTTGAGACGCCGATTAATGTGGAAAAAGTGAGAAGCCTCGTAGAAAAATTTGAAGAAATCACCCGAGAGCATTCTCCGCAGTCCATCGAAGAACAGGGCAGGATTCCACAAGGCATGCTGCAGAAAATGCGTGGAATTGGTCTGTTCGGTATCTCCATACCCGAGGCCTATGGCGGGTTGGGGTTCAATTTGTGGGAATACCTGAAGACCATAGAGGAGATGGTGAAACAGGACATCTCGGTCGTGCTGACATCCCTGGCACATCTTTCCATCGGCGTTAAGGGTGTTTTGCTGTTCGGAAACGAGCAGCAGAAGCAAAAATATCTGCTACCGGCTGCGTCGGGCGAGATTATTTTTTCTTATGCTCTGACAGAACCGAAAATCGGCTCGGATGCCCGGCATATCGAAACCAGAGCGGAACTTTCCGAAGATGGAAGCCACTACCTGCTGAACGGTCAGAAGACGTACATCACCAACGCAAACTATGCCGGCGCTCTCACCACCTTTGCTCAACTCGACCCCAAGCGCCCGGGATACATGGGGGCTTTCATTGTTGAAACCGGCCGGGAGGGTGTGAAGATCGGTCGGGATATGCCCAAAATGGGCCTTAGAGCCAGCTCCACGGCTTCGATTCAGTTTCGGGATGTTCGCGTTCCGGTGGAAAACCTGTTAGGAAAACCGGGCGATGGATTCAAGATCGCCATGACCATTCTCAATTATGGCCGACTCGGACTGGGTGCCGCATCTGTGGGCATGATGGATCAGTCCGTGACCGACATGATGAAGCGTTCGTCGAGCAGGATTCAGTTCGGAGCTCCCATAAAGAATTTCCAATTAATACAGGAAAAAATCGTAAGGGCCAGAGCCAACAGCTATGTCAGCTCGGCCATGGACGATTTTACGGCCGGTTTGCTGGAAAAAAATCCATTTGCCAATGTGGCCATAGAGAGCTCTCATTGCAAGCTTTTCGGAACCACCCGATGCTGGGATAGTCTGTATGAAGCTCTGCAGGTGGCGGGAGGTTCAGGCTACCTCACCACTCAGCCCTACGAAAAAAGAATGAGGGACTTCCGCGTCACCACCGTCTTTGAGGGCACCACGGAAATTCACTCCATCTATCCTGCCCTGTTCATGGTCCGCAAGATCACGAAGGACTTGCAGGCTAGCCACAATACGCGCATCAGTCAGCTCTTTTTCCTGCTCAAGAACCTTTTCAAGAGGATAGAATGGCCCCTCAAATTCGAAGACAAGGTGATGAAAAGAGCCTCAAAGGCAGCCAAAGCCAACGCCGGACTGATTAGACGGATGCTCATTCTGGGAATCATCATTTACGGCGGCAAGATTTCCCAGAAGCAATTCCTGCTGAGACGAATCAGCACCCTGAGTGTCTATCTATTCGGGCTTCTCGCCGTCCTTGCCAGATTAAGAGCAACCGGCGGCGGGAGAGGTCCCGATAAAGGACAAATTGACCTGTTAAACTTTTTTTTGCAGGAAGCAAAAACCGTCAAAATGCAAAACTTGAGCATCCTTGATACCAAGAGGGAAAGACTGATCGAAGCTGTCATGAAAAGTCATTCAGGTGCCGAATAGCTGGCTGGCAGGCACATTTATTCCCGGTCGACAAGCTTCCTTCGGGCACGAAACTCTCGCAGCAGCATACCGGTTGGCACTTTGACAGAGCTTTTTTCATTCGGCAGAATGGATGCCACATTTGCTGTGATGTGCTAGAATAGATTTGGATGAGATCGTGAGAAAGTAAGGCGCAAGAGCGTGATTCCGCTTGAATTTCCCGCTAAGTTGCGATTGCCTGACAGGCAGCATGGACAAATGCCTCACGTCCTCGCCCTCAACACCTCGAGAATCTTCATGCTTCTTTGTGCCCCCGCCCAAGGTGCGCCCATGGAAGTTTGCAAGGAAATTGACTGAACCATTGATCGACCGAAAGGGAGCCATCACCGTGGGACAAACGCTCATTTTGACTGGAAATCAGGCGGCAGCGCTTGGCGCAAAGTTATGCCGTGTGCAGGTTATTGCCGCCTATCCGATCACGCCGCAATCGAAAATTCCAGAAGTACTTTCAGAGTATGTGGAACGAAAGGAATTGAAAGCCGAATTCGTCAGAGTGGAAAGCGAGCATTCCGCCATGGGAGTCTGCATATCGGCATCACTTGTAGGAGCAAGGGTTTTCACCGCCACGGCGGCGAACGGACTGGCTTATATGCACGAGCAGTTGCACTGGGCCGCAGGAGCGCGACTTCCCATCGTTATGCCGGTGGCGAACCGAGGTCTGGGCGCGCCGTGGACCATCCTGAACGACATGCAGGACACCATTTCGCAGCGCGACACCGGATGGATCCAGTTCTACTGTCAGAACAACCAGGAGATTCTTGACCAGGTTATACTTGCATACCACGTCGCAGAGCAGCTATTGATTCCTATCATGGTGTGTTTTGACGGTTTCCGGCTCTCACACACCATGATGCCCGTTAACGTGCCTTCACAGGATGAAGTGGATGCTTTTCTGCCTTCCTTCAAGCCGCCTTATTTGCTGGATCCGGACAAACCCGTCAATATTAATCCGGTGGTGATGACCGATCCTATGCCAGATCCGGAAGGGACTCTATGCCCCGGCTATATGGGATTTCGGCGTAGACTGCAGGAGGACCTCGAAAGTGCTTTGGCTGTGATTACAGAATCCGGCAAAATCTTTGAAGAATCATTCGGGCGCACTTACCTGGATCCTCTTTATCGCTATCTAAGCGAGGATGCAGATATTGTGTTTGTGACCATGGGCTCCTTAGCCAGCGAACTGAGTGAAACGGCCGATATCCTGCGAGATCAGGGGATTAGAGCCGGCGTCGTCGGTGTCCGCGTTTTCAGACCTTTTCCGGCGGTGGTTCTGGCAGAAGCTCTGCGCGGAGTCAAGGGCGTTGCTGTTGTGGAAAAGGCGATCAGCTACGGTTATGAGGGTGCTCTCAACACTGAATTGAAAGCGGCCCTGTTCAGTCACAATGGGCACAGGCCCGCCGTTTTCAATTATGTCGTCGGGCTGGGCGGCAAAGACGTCAAGCCCACCGACCTTGTGGAGCCCGCCCGCGAGGTCCTCGATGCTCTGGAGCAAGGCGTCCGGCAGGAGCATCCGCGCTGGTTGGGACGCGAAATTTAGGCAGTAAACAAAGAACGGAAATCAGAAGACAGAGGAAGGAAACACAGATATCATGTCAACTGCTATTTTGGATCTTCCTGAACAAGAATTCGTTATGCCCGGAACCCGCACTTGCGCAGGCTGTGGCCTACCCATTGCCTATCGTTATATCCTCAAAGCTCTGGGACCTAAAACGATTGTCACACTACCGGCCTGTTGCCTTACCATACTCCACGGCATCTATCCCAAAACCCCGATCGCCATTAATGCCGTAAATAACACCTTCGCCAGCACTGCCGCCTCTGCATCGGGCCTGGTAGCAGGATTGAAAGCCACCGGACAAGACGACTACACGGTACTCGCCATGGCAGGAGATGGAGGCACCTTTGACATGGGTATCCAGGCTTTGAGCGGTGCAGCAGAGCGAGAAACGAACTTCATTTATGTGTGCTACGACAACGAAGCTTACATGAATACCGGAGTGCAGCGTTCCAGTGCTACGCCGACCGGAGCTTTCACCACCACTACTCCGGTTATCCCCAAGGAGCAGCCAAAGAAGGATTTCATTCAAATCATGGAGGCCCACCATCCGGCTTATCTGGCTACAACCTGCTCTTCTTACCCCGGCGATTTATATAATAAGTTTGTTAAAGCCAAAGCCATCACGGGAACGCGCTTTATCCATCTGTCAATACCTTGCCCGGCCGGTTGGGGGTATCCCACTAAGGATACGATCAAGATAGGAAGGCTGGCGGTGGAAACCGGGGTCGTGGTGCTCTATGAGGTAGAAGACGGCAATATGCGCCTGACCGGCAAAACTCTAAGTATCGCACGCAGCGGCCGCAAAAGGCCGGCTGAAGAATACCTAAAGCTGCAAAGCCGATTCAAGAAAATGCTTCCCGAACAAGCTGAAGTCTTTCAGCGGCAAATCGATACGCGTTGGGAGCAATTGCTTCAGAGAGCGGGCATCTAGCTTCACTGCCACCAGCGTATGAGGACGCTTCCCCAGGTGAATCCGGCTCCAAAAGCCGACATGACAACGTAGTCCCCTTTAGCCAGGCGCTCCTCGACAAGAACATCATACAAGCAAAGAGGAATAGTGGCGCCGTTGGTGTTCGCGTAACGCTCAATGTTGACCACCACTCTGCTCATGTCGACTCCAAGGCGATTGGCGCAAGCCTCGATGATTCTGAGATTGGCCTGATGCGGAATGAGAAGAGCCAAATCTTTGCCGGTCAGGCCGTTTTTTCCCAGCAACTGCAGCGACACATTGGCCATTTCGGTTACGGCATGCTTATAAACCTGCCGGCCGTCCTGGAAGACATAGTGCAGTTTATGCTCCACCGTTTCAAGGCTAGCCGGCAGTCGGCTGCCTCCGGCTTTCACGTTCAAAAACTCCACGCCGCTGCCGTCAACCCGATTGATGAAATCCAATATACCGTATTCGGGCTCGGGTGAAGGCTCCAGCAATACCGCTCCCGCGCCGTCACCGAACAGCACACAGGTGTTGCGATCCGTATAATCGATGATACTGCTCATCACATCGCTGCCAATGACCAGCACTTTCTCGGATCGCCCCGACTCGATCATCTGGGAGCCAACGGATAGAGCAAAAATAAAGCCGGAGCAAGCACCTGAGAGGTCAAACCCCCAGGCACGGTTTGCCCCGATCGCTTCTTGGACGAGGCAGGCCGTCGAAGTGAATGTCATATCAGGCGTAACAGTTCCCACCACGATGGAATCCAATTCCCCCGAGTCCACCCCGACCCGCGCCAGACACTCTTTTGCAGCCCGAATGGCCATGTATGAGTTACCCAGGCCAGGCTCCAGAATGCGGCGCTCTCTGATTCCGGTACGAGTGAAAATCCACTCGTCGGTCGTATCCACCATTTTCTCCAGATCTTTGTTGGTGAGCTTCTTTTCCGGCAGAAAGCGGCCGACCGATCGAATATAAGCTTTTCGATTCGATATTGGCAATTTACATAATTCCCTTATAGTATCCTCCATCAATTTGGATGGAGGCTCCGGTGATGTAGCTTGCCCGTTCCGAGGCTAGAAAAGTCACCAGAGCTGCAAATTCCTCAGGAGTTCCCAAGCGTTTCATCGGGACCTCGGATTCCCAGCCTTTGATAACGGCTTCCGGCGTGGTCCCTTGTTTTTCGGCAATGACCACGGAGAGCGACCTGACTCTCTCCGTCATCGTGTAGCCGGGACACACGTTGTTGACCGTTATGTTGTATGTGGCCAGCTCATTGGAAAGTGTCTTGGCCAACCCAATCACACCGGAGCGGACGGTATTGGAGAGGATTAAGCCATCGATTGGCTGCTTCACTGAAACCGATGTCATGTTGATGATGCGGCCCCATTTCTTTTCCATCATGGTTGGCACGGCCGCTCGGGTCATGATTATGGTGCTCATTAGATTAAGCCGCACACCCGATTGCCAAAGGTCGTCATCGATTTCCAGGAAGGTTTTGGAGGGGGGGCCACCGGCGTTGTTGACAAGTATATCAACAGTCCCGAAGTGGTCCATAGCCTTCTGCACAAAATTCTTCGCCTGGTCGGCATCACTGACATCTACAGGAATACCGAAAATCTCACCCCCGGTAGCCACATGGATCTCCTCCACCGCTTTGGGAAGCTCCGGATCATCCAATGCGCCAATGGCAACCCTTGCACCTTCTCGGCTCATCTCCATCGCCACGGCTTTCCCCAAACCTTGGCTGCCTCCCGCCACAATAGCTACTTTACCGCGCAAGCCTAGATCCATTTTTTTCTCCTGTGCATAGCACGCCATTTCAAAATTTGGTTAAATGCCGCGCAGAAACACGAAAACGCAAAGGAAGATATAGTCCTTTTGTCCCGATCAATTTAACTCTGCGTCTTTGCGCCTCCGTGCGAGAAACATCAGAGGATTATTTTTCGTACAGTTCCCGCATGGCGTCGGTATAAGAACCATCCTCACGGTAAATGTAAAAGGGTGGTTCAATTCGCATTTCCTCTGAGCCGCCTTTTTGGGATTCCAGATGCACCAGTTTGGCCGGCCCCGAGGGGACCGAATATATTACGGTCAGCCTCTTGGGAGCAAAACCGGATTCCTGAGCAACACGCAATAGGGAGCTCATCCGCCCCGCCGGATAGATGACCGCCAGCCGGCCTCCCATCGGCAGCAGAAACTTGCCTGCTGCATAAACTTCGGCAGCAGACCCGGATAACTCGTGTCGCGCGATGGCCCGCTGTCGATTGGGGTTGATCCGACCTGTATGAGCTTGACGATAAGGGGGGTTACTTATGAGTAAGTCGAAAGATTCGGGCGTAAAATGATTATGCGCCTCACGATAATCCATCTGCAGGACCTTTATGCAATCCGTCAGACCATTTAATTCGATATTCTTTCTAGCCAAGAGCAGAAGCTCAGGCTGGATCTCCAAACCCACATAACTTGCTCCGCGCTGCCTATGCGTCAAAATAAGCGGAATGACTCCACAACCGGTTCCCAAATCAATGACCCTGTCACTCTCTTCGACCTTGGTCAGCCCCGCCAGCAAGACACTATCAATGGAAAACCGATACCCGTCTTTTTCCTGATAAACAGTCAGCTCTCCGTCGAAAAGGCTATCGGAAGTGAGCAAAAATTCTTCCTTTAACTAAAGATTTCCTCATTCGGATTAAGAGGGTTAATAACCAAGCCGCTTCCCACTTTTGGATAAAAATAAGTGGATTTATGCGGCATGATCAATCCGGCAGTCGCTACATTCTGGACCTGCTCTATTCGAGTCGGATTAATAAAAAATCCCACCTCGTAGTCACCCGACTGTACTTTGAGAAGGGCGTCCAGCAGGTCGTGTTTAAAATTAATATTGTTTTCGTCTGCCAGCAAAGCTTCTGAAAGTCCCAACAAGTGCCTGAGAACTATGGTGTCCAAGATAACCACGTCCAAATCGTGGAGGACTTCCGGAATTCCAACCTGGGTCAGGTGGGACGAAATCGCTTCACGCCTGGCGTTAAGGAGGTAAAATGAGCTCACTTTTCGACTGTAGAAGCCAATGGCCGTACTATTTCTGGATCTAGCCTCATCCAGCTTTGAACGCCATGCCTGCTGTCCTCCCTCATCGGCTTTATAGCTCAGGATCTCAAAAAACGTTTGAGCCTTTTTCAAGAACAGCTCCGGCTCCCAGAAATTAATGCTGCGCAGCAGTCGATGAGTCGGAAGAATGGTCAATCCACCCTGATTCATGTTGGAGAGATAAACCATTATGTACTCATAGGGCGCTTGATGTTTGCCGTTCTTGAATCGCTCTCTCAGAATGTCGCGGTAATTCAAGGCCGTCTCATAGCGATGATGCCCATCGGCAATGAAGATGGCTTTATCGAGCATTAGTGACCGAATTTGCTGCAAGACCCTCAGGTTTCTAACGCGCCACACCCGATGGTCCATACCATTCTCATCTTTAAAGGCAAACAGCTCATCGGACTCTCGCCCACTCCTCAGATGATGGTCCACCAATTGGGCAGGATCTGAGTAGAGCGCAAATACAGGGCTCAAATTGGCCTGGCATGCCAGCATCAGCCTCAACCTTTCATCCTTGATCGCTTGAAAAGTACGTTCGTGAGGAAGAACTCCCCCCGTTGCAAAATCCTCCAAGCGCAACAGGCACACAAAACCATACCTTGTCTGGCGGGTCTGGGGACTGAGCGAATAATTCAATTCATAGTAATAAATAGCCGGCTGATCATCACGGATGAGCACTTTTTCTTTCAACCAGTCCTGCATGTAATGGGCGGCTCGGGTGTGCGGGTTATTTTGCACGGCGTCTTGCGGGGTCGATTCTCCCAACTCAAGCCTTATCATATTGTGTACGTGCTTAAGATGGAAAAGCTCCTGCTCTCGCTTTGAAATCACGTCGTACGGTGGGATAACCACTTCAGACAGATCCGGTACTTTCTCCAGGTTGTAGCGCAACCCACGAAAAGGGGCAATCTCAGCCATGATCAGAGTGTCCTTTCAAGTGCGGCATTCATGTAAATAAATATCTCTCGTTCGTCGGCACAGGACTAAGGGGCTTTATTTGCTAACACAGCAGATGGCTTTTGACAAGCAGCTATCTGATCCCTCAGCATAACCACCTTTCGGGGCCGCGCGACCCTTTTCCGGCTAATGGATTGCTCTCAATCAAACTGGAAAAATCTGCGACAGGCTGCCACGACAAATTTCGATCGACGACCCGGCGGGCGAGATCCAACCATTGAATCGACGCGTCCAAAACCGCACGATCGCTGCTGGCAACAGCCCCCGCGCGGTATGCAAATTCGCGCTCAGGCACCGGAACTGCCTTTGCATCTCCGGCAAGTCCCAGACTTTCCATTCGCCGAAGATACCGATCAGCCATATAACCGCTGCGGCTTAAAGGAGCGTCGAAGAAAAATAGAAGCTTCATCGGTCGAAATTCTGCCAGAAAGAACAGAATCATATCCAGTGCCATCTCACTGACCTCAGCAAACCTGAACCGGGCCGACTGCCCCGCTAAATCGCGCAGAGCCCCATCGTTTCCCAACAAAAGCGACCGCCCCAGAATCGCACTTTCAATGGTAATGTGGACATTGTGACCATCGACCACAAGTGTCTCCTGCTGCCAAGCAGAGCCGAAACACCGTTTCGCACGGCGCATCAAAGCCGCCTGCTGAGAGAAAACTCCACGATGAAGCAAATCACGTTCGACTTTGGTCAGGTGATGTCGATTGCCAACCCATTGCAGAGCGGCTGGCCGCGGATAACGATGATTCTGCAGGAAAAAAAATTCTGAGCCGGCTCGATAGAGCCGACAAATACTATCACGTTCTGAAGGTGAATGCGAATGGCTCATGTTTTTCTGGCAGACCGCCCACCCATGATCATGCGGGGGTGACGCGGGGACGCGGAGAACCGGCCGCATCTCCATGGCTCCGCGTCCACGTGTCACCGCGTCGCCGAATCCTAAGCGCGACCAATGCCCGCACGCTCTTCTAGCCCTTGTTCTTTTGCTTCTCTTGAGCCTGTATGGCCTCCCTGCGAAGCTCCTTTCGCAGGATCTTACCCACTGTTGTTTTGGGCAAAGATTCGCGGAATTCAACCATTTTGGGAACCTTGTATGCCGCCAGCCTGGATTTGCAGAATTGAATGATTTCCTGTTCTGTCAACTTTTCGTCGGACTTTGCAACGATGAACACCTTCACCGTTTCACCTCTATACGAATCAGGCACTCCAACGGTTACAGCATCAAGAATTTTCGGATGTTCGTAAAGCACCTCGTCAATCTCACGGGGGTAGATGTTGAAGCCCCCGGCGATGATCATGTCCTTCTTCCGATCGACGATGTAAGTGTAGCCCTGCTCGTCCATGGTCGCGATGTCACCGGTGTGCAGCCATCCGTCGCGTAAAGTGGCCGCAGTTTCCGCCGGCATCTTCCAATAGCCTTGCATCACCTGGGGTCCTCTAACCAGCAGTTCGCCTTCTTTGTTGAGAGGTTGTTCCTCTACTCCCAAATCCAAGTCGACAATCTTGCAGTCCGTATCGGGCAGCGGGATTCCAATGGAACCTGCCTTGCGCACTCCTCTAATAGGATTACAATGGGTGACCGGACTCGATTCCGTCAATCCGTAGCCTTCAATGATAATGCTTCCCGTCAGTTCTTCAAATTTTCGCAAAACCTCAACCGGCATGGGAGCGGAACCGGTTATACAAAAGCGGATGGAAGAAAGATCGAAAGCGCCAATTTTTTCGTGATTTACTATCCCGACAAATATTGTAGGAACGCCTGGGAACAAGGTGGGGCGCGTCTTTTGCAAAGTTTTTACAAAATCGTTGAGGTCGAACTTGGGCACCAGAATGATGGTGCTTCCGGTATAAAGGGGAAAATTCAAGGCAACCGTCATTCCAAACACATGAAAAAAAGGTAAGATGGAAATAAAACGCTCCTGTCCCCGGCGCAAATCAGGAATCCATGCATCGATTTGGGCAGCATTGGCCAGAATGTTGCGGTGAGAGAGCATTACTCCCTTAGCGACCCCGGTAGTGCCCCCCGTATACTGTAAGAGAGCCAGATCATCCAGGCCAACCCGACACGCAGGGGGGGAGGCTGAGCTGCTCTCTATCAAGCTGGAAAAATTGGCAATGCTTTCGCCGTACGGTACCGCCGTAAATAGCTTTCCTTTCAAAGCCTTGAGCCGATAAAGCCAGTTTAGAGGAAAGGGCAGGTAATCCTTGATGCTGGTAGCGATGATCTTCTTTATTCTGGTTTTCGGAATGACTTTGGAGGCCTTCGGGTAGAGATGATCCAGGACTATAAGTATCTCCGCCTCAGAATCGATCCATTGATGTTCCATCTCTCGCTCAACATACATCGGATTGGTCATCACCACCACTCCCCCCAACCAGAGAACGGCATAGAACGATATGGCGGCTTGCGGACAGTTGGGGAGCATTATGGCTACCTTGGTTCCAGCCTCAACCCCCATCCGGCTCAAGGCATCGGCAACACTCTGAACCTGCTGCCATAAAGATGAATAGGTCAGCTTTGCACCAAAAAATTCAGTAGCCGTATTCCCGGCATATTTTTCAATGTTTTTTTCCAGCAGAAGCGGCAAAGGTTCCTGCGGGTATTCCAGGTTCTTACGGACATCGGAATCATAGCTTTGGTACCAGATACGATCCATCCTCCCCCCCTCCACGATTAGGATAAAAAGCAAAATTAATGGGAGTGAGGCCACCCCGCTCACTCCCAAATTCTTGCCAGGCCGATCCTTCCGGCGGTTGCCGGGTTATGTGCAGGTGCTCTTGAACTTTTCAACCTCGTCTTTAAACACAGGAATGAAGTTGAACAGGTCCTCAACAATCCCATAATCAGCTTTGCTGAAGATAGGAGCCTCCGAATCTTTATTTATGGCCACGATATATTTGGATGATCCCATGCCTGCCAGGTGCTGGATCGCGCCCGAAATCCCGACCGCAATATAAAGATTTGGATTGACGACCTTTCCTGTTTGACCTACCTGATCTGCGTGTGGTCGCCATCCGGAATCCACAGCGGCGCGAGAAGCTCCTACCGCAGCACCGAGTATACGGGCCAGATCCTCGATCATTGTGTAGTTTTCAGGCCCTTTCATGCCGCGCCCACCCGACACAATGATTTCCGCCTCGGTGAGCTCCACCTTGCCGGAGGTATCCAGGTCCAGGCCCAGTACCCGGGAACGTGCTTCCGGTATAGAACATTCAACGGTTTCCGTCTCTGCCTTCTTCTCTTCCATCGGCGCCATGCAGTCCATCACGTTAGGCCGGCAGGAAACAACAGGCAAAGCTCCTTCAGCCCATTCACACCAGGCAAAGCACTTGCCTGCGAAAATCGGCCGCTTGGCCTTCACGGTGCCGTTTTCGCAAACAACCTGCGTGCAATCCTGCGCCAAACCGGCACCCAAGCGGGCACTGAGCCGCGCGGCAAGGTCTTTGCCGTCAACAGAGGCAGGCAGGATCACCACCGCAGGATCACACTTTTCCACCACCTCTGCCACTGCGGGGACATAGGTCTCCGCCAGATAGCTTTCCAGGGCCGGATTGTCAACAATGTACACCTTATCCACCCCATACCTTCCGAGCTCGGCAGCTTTGCCGGCGATGCCCGCTCCTACCACGATCGCGCAAAGGCTTGTGCCGAGGCTGTCAGCAACCCTTCTTCCTTCACTGGCTACCTCGAAAGAAACACGGCGAAAGTTTCCACCTCGAAATTCAGCGATTATACAGACACATTTTGACATGTTCTTTTCTCCCTTGCTTCTTTAGATCACTTTAGCCTCATCGTGTAGAGCCCGCACTAGTTCTTGCGCTTTGCCCAAGGTATCCAAATCACCGTCGATGATCCGACCGGGGGTTCTTTGCGGCGGCATCTCAAGCGAGATGATAGAAATTTTGGCCGCCCCGGACCCGCATTCCGAACTATCGAGGCCAAGATCCGACAGCTTTTTGGCAGCCAGCGGTTTTTTCTTGGCTTTCATAATTCCGGGCAGCGAAGCATATCGAGGGCTCCAGACGGCATGGGACCCGCCCAGCGTGACTAGAGCCGGAAGATCGGCTTCTGTAGTCACCTTCCCCCCTTCGATAGGCCTATCGATACTGACCTTGCTCCCATCAGAATCGACCGCTACTCCCAAAGCGAGATGAGGCCATCCGAGGAGCTCAGCCACCATAGGGCCCCGCTGAGCTTCATCATAATCCACGGCGCGGGAGCCACACAGGACGATATCAGGGCTCAGCTCTTGCACGGCAGCCGCCAAAGCTTTGGCTATCCCCAGACTGTCACTCCCCTCCAGGGCTTCATCATCTACCAGCACGCCACTGTCCGCCCCCATCGCCAAGGCCGTACGAATGGACTCAACCACCCGCTGAGGTCCCCAACTCACAATGGTGACACTGCCACCGTGCTTTTCTTTGAGCCGAAGAGCCGCTTCAACTGCGAATTCGTCATAAGGATTGATGATCCACTTGAGGTCACTTGTTACGACAGATTTACCATCGCCTGCAATGCGAATTACCGATTCAGTATCCGGTGTTTGTTTGAGTAGCACGACGATATTCACGGCTAATCCTCCTTTCTCCAATTTAGTATTTTTTGCATCTGGCACGGCCCGCGATGAGACACGCTATTTGAAAAGACGAAACAAATTGCGCGCATCGTTAATCACGTCCCTTAGCATAACCGCCTCTGCTGATTCAAGCATAAACGGCAGCACCTCCGAAAAACAGTCATAGCAACAAACATTAATAAATTTGGTAGATTAGCCAGGCTTTTCGGGAACGCCCGGCAAGAATGAATGGGCGATCATTCATCTTCGGCGTAAAACCATTCGCCTCGGCAAAAAACAGCTTCAGCAACGCGTCCCGTCTGTTTTGAGCCTGCCGATACGAGTCTCAGGCGTCAAGAACCTTGGGTTTTTTCCCGCGAATAACACTCCGGACAATAGCCGTGAAACAGAACCTGCTTGCGCAGGACATGAAATGACTCCCCCTCTGGAAGAGAGATGTTTTGGTCCAAGGTTGGGGACATAACGTCCTGAATGGATTGGCATTTCATGCAAACTGCATGGTGATGAGGATTAACCACCGCATCGTATCGAGCCACATCAGTCATGGGGCTGACCTTTTCTATCAATCCCACGCCATAAAATCTTTCCAACGTCTTATACACCGTTCCTAAAGAAATCATTGGAAACCGCTTTCTCACCTGTTGATAGATAGCTTCTGCACTGGGGTGTTCTTGGGTGTGATAGAGGGCCTGATAAATAGCCAGCCGTTGATAAGTGACCTGCAAGCCGTGCTCTCTCAAAATTCCGATAAAATCTCTTTCGTTCTGCCCCTCCATGATTCATACCTCTCTTATGCTGCGAATGGATGGATATTCATGAAATGCTACAAATACAGGTTGCGGGACCTGTTGTCATTCTATAAAAACTATTATTACATTTGCAACTATTTTCTCATAATCATTCGTGGTTGCAATGCAGCCCTCTATATCAGGCTGGGCTGCAATCTTCAACCGGACCTCTGTCTCTGAACCTTTTCAGGTAAACCATCAAAACGGAAATAGCAGCAGGCGTGATACCGGGGATGCGGGAAGCTTGCCCAAGCGAAACAGGCTGTATCGTTCTCAATTTTTGTTTGATTTCGTTGGATAATCCGGGAATTTCATCATAGGTGAAATCGTGAGGAATTTGAGTGTGCTCCATTTGCCTGAATTTCTTTGCTTCGGATTCTTGACGCTTTAAATACCCTGCATATTTACATTCGACCTCGACCTGTTGTTTGACAAGCTCCGTAAGGATTTCTGGTGCTGCGTTCAAACTCTCGATATGCTCATAGCTCAGTTCGGGGCGCTTCAAGAGTCTGGCAAGACTGGATGGCTCTGATAAAGCCACCGACCCTTTGGACTCCAGCAAGGCATTGATATTCTTTGATGGGCGGACAAAAGTCCTTGCAAGCCTCGCCAGTTCACCTTTAATGGCTTCGCGCCTTTCCACCAGTTCACGATAGACTTGTCTCTTATGCAGCCCCAATCGGTAGCCTTTCTCCAAAAGTCGGAGATCCGCATTGTCTTCCCTCAACAGCAGTCGATACTCCGCCCGTGAAGTGAACATTCGATAAGGTTCATTGGTACCCTTGGTCACCAGATCGTCGATCAGCACTCCCATGTAGGCTTCCGACCGATCCAGAATGAACGGCGGCATCTTTTTCACTTTTGCCGCCGCATTGATACCGGCCCACAATCCCTGCGCCGCCGCCTCCTCATAACCGGAAGTACCGTTGATTTGCCCCGCCAGAAATAAGCCCTTAACCAGCTTTGTTTCGAGGGTTGGATAAAGCTGCGTGGGTTGAACGAAATCGTATTCGATAGCATAAGCAGGCCGCATGATTTCTGCTGACTCCAGACCCTGAATCGAATGAATCAACTGATATTGCAGCTCATAAGGCAATGAATTGCCGGTACCGCTGGCATAGATCTCCTCGGTTTTTAACCCCTCAGGTTCCAAAATGATCTGATGAAAATCTTTGTGAGGGAACTTCATCACCTTGTCTTCCAGAGACGGACAGTATCGGGCCGACACCCCGCGAATGGTGCCGTTGTAAAGGGGCGAGAGATGAATATTACGGCGCACCAGTTCGTGAGTTCGTGGGTGGGTTTTCCCGATAAAGCAGGAAACCTGCGGGAATGCCACCTGGTCGGTGAAAAGTGAAAAAGGTCTCGGCTGCAGATCTCCTCTTTGTTCATTGAACATTGTGAAGTCTATGCTTTGACGGTTGAGGCGTGCGGGAGTCCCGGTCTTCATTCGCCCCAGCTCGAAGCCAAACCTGACCAATTGACTGGCGAGAGCAATCGATGGAAACTCACCGGCCCGGCCCGAGGGGATTCGAGAAGCCCCGATATGAACCAGTCCGTTTAAGAACGTCCCGGTGGCTAGAATGACAGTGGGAGCTGCAAAAAAAACCCCCACCTGATCAACAATCCCTGCAACTCTATTGTTCTCGATCACCAGCGATTCTACCAGAGATTGCTTCAAATCCAGATTTTCCTGTTGCTCCAATCGGTATTTCATGATGGTTCGGTAATGCACTTTATCATTCTGGGTGCGAGTCCCTCTGACCGCCGGTCCTTTTTTGGTATTCAGCCAACGAAACTGAATGGCGGTCAGATCGGTGACCTTAGCCATTTCACCGCCCAGCGCATCAATTTCTTTCACCAGGTGCCCTTTACCGATTCCGCCAATCGAGGGTGAACACGGCATATGGGCCACTGTGTCGAGATATATACAAAGCAAGAGCGTGCGGCAGCCCATGCGCGCCGCAGCCAGAGCTGCTTCACATCCCGCATGACCGGCTCCCACCACGATCACATCATAATGGTTTGCCATCTTCTCTAATCCTCGTCTTTGAGCTATCATTTCTTTGCACGACTCATAAACTTTACTATAATCAAGGAATATTTAATAAGAAACCGCATAATATGTCCGATGTTCTCTACCGGGATTTCAATTCCTACCTCCGCCAACTTTATGGTTGCCGTGTACAGAAAATAACTGTCGATGCAGGCCTGACCTGCCCTAATCGTGACGGCAGCCTGAGCTATGGCGGCTGCATCTACTGCAACGCTCGCGGATCCGGGACCGGTGCGGCTTTGCGTTCAATGAGCGTCAGCGACCAGCTGGATGAGGCAAAATCCTACCTTGCGAAGCGCTACAAAGCCAAAAAGTTTCTCGCTTATTTTCAATCCTTTACCAACACATATGCGCCCTTTCAGGTGTTGAAAGGGCTTTATGAGGAAGCCCTGTCCATACCTGATATTGTTGGGCTGACTATTGGCACTCGACCGGATTGTGTTGCGGATGAAGTACTGGATTATTTGCATGACATTGGCGATCGGTACCTGGTCTGGCTCGAATATGGGCTCCAATCGGCTCATGATCGAACCTTGGCACGCATCAATCGGGGACACAAGGTTGAGGCCTTCAGCAACACGGTCGAACGCACTCGCAGGAGAAATATTCCAGTTTGCGCTCACGTGATCCTGGGACTTCCCGGCGAAGGCAGAGAAGACATGTTGCAGACCGCGCGCTTTTTGGCTTCTGCAGATGTTCAAGCGGTAAAAATTCATTTGCTCTACGTCGTTCGCGGAACTGAGCTGGAAAAATGGTACCGATCGGGGAAATATGAATGTCTGTCGCGTGCCGACTATGTGTCGATCGTCGGTGATTTTCTGACACTCCTTCCACCTCATATAATCATTCAGAGAGTGACTGGAGATCCGCATCCAGAGGAATTGATCGCTCCTCACTGGGCGTTGGAAAAACAGAAAACCCTGCAGAAGATTCACCAGTACATGCAAGCCCGTGGTCTTTTCCAGGGAAAAGCGCTTGCTCCTTGATCGAAAACGAAACCTCTGGCCCTGACGTTCATTGACACTTGAAGGCGAGTTAGTTACAAGAGAACGTCAAACATGGTGTGCATATTAGAAGCTTGTGGCAAGCAACCGGGATTTCCAACAGATGGAGAGGAGTCAATGGTCCATACTATTAGACCGAGAAGATTTGAGGCAAAGAGGCTGGAAAGGCTAAAATCTCAAAAAGGATTTACCCTCATTGAATTGCTCATCGTTATGATCATTCTGGGCCTGCTGGCTGCACTGGTGGCCCCCAAAATGTTCCAAAAGGTGGGATCATCCAAGCAAAAAGCCGCTAAAGCCCAGATATCAATGCTGGGCACGGCCCTGGATGCTTACCGCTTGGATGTGGGGAAATATCCACCCGCGGAAGAAGGATTAGACGGTCTACGCAAAAACTCGGGTCATGACACATGGGATGGCCCTTATATGTCCAAAGACATTCCAAAAGACCCTTGGGGTAAAGAATACGTCTATCGTTACCCCGGAGAGCACGGCGACTATGATTTGTACTCCATGGGCGCCGATGGACAAGATGGCGGTGAGGGAGAGAACGCTGACGTAGTGAGCTGGGAATAGATTTGTCAAGCACACGATTTTCTTGTTCTTGACTTTTCTGGTTGGAAGTGATTAACGATAAAAATTTGCGAACTGAATAGTTCGCTCTCCACAGTGCGAGAGTGGCGGAATTGGCAGACGCACTGGACTTAGGATCCAGCCCTGCTGGCGCAGGATGGGGGTTCAAGTCCCCCCTCTCGCACCATCAGCTCATTGGCCCCTGGCTCAATTTGAAAAATCTAAGAGAAAGGTCAAAAGTGGAAATGAATGTTTCCGTTGTCGATGTTAGCGCATTCCAGAAGAAGCTCCAGGTGGAGATTCCCGCCCAGAAAGTCCAGAAAGAATTGGACAGTAGATACCATGACCTGGCAAAACGTGCGCGGATTAAGGGATTTCGCCCTGGCAAGGTGCCTCGCAGCATCCTCAAATCATATTATGGCAAGTCTGTTGAAAGCGAAGTCTCCAATCAATTTATTCAAGACACATTTTCAGAAGCTTTGCGCCAGGCCGATCTAAAGCCGCTGGCCGAAGCGGACGTAAATGAGATGCGCTTTGAGGACAACGGGTCTTTTACTTACACCGCCACTGTGGAGGTCAGTCCGCCCTTCGTAGTTGAGGGCTACAAGGAACTGACAATCAGCAAACCGCCGATTGAAATAACAGCGGAACAAATCGAGGCTGAACTTCGACGTCTTCAAGAACAGCACAGTGAGCTGCGCACCTTGGAGTCCGATCGTCCCGTTGAACAAGGGGATGTTGCAGTCATCGACTTTACTCCCTGGGCAGACGAAACTGTCTTTGAGAAGGGAAAAACCACCGATTACATGCTGGAGATCGGCAAGAAATCACTGCATCCCGAATTCGACGAGCATCTGATAGGGCGCCGAAAAGGTGAATCTTTCAGCTTCGAGCTGGACTATCCGGAAGATGCTCCTACCCACGAGATTGCAGGCAAGCGGGTTCGCTTTGAGGTAACGATCAAGGAGCTCAAACAAAAGACTCTTCCCGAGCTCGACGATGAATTCGTCCAAGGGCTTGGCGATTACAAATCGGTCGATGACCTGAAGGAGCAAGTCCGGGAAAAACTGAGCAAGCAGCAGGAACAAAGAGCCAGTTCGGAAGCCAGACAGCAAATCATCGATCAGTTGGTCGCTAAGGTCGACTTGGAGCTCTCTAACAAGGTTGTTGAAAAGGAAATCGATCACCTTGTGGGACTGCTTCAACACCAATTTGAAAGTCAAGGTTTGAAAGTAGATGTAAATCGGTTCAATACACCGGAAGTTCGTGCCGAATACAGACCGCAAGCGGAAAAAAACGTCCGCTGGCGCCTCATATCGAATCGAGTTGCTGAACTTGAAGAGATCAAGCTCACGGACGAAGAGCTCGAGCAGATTTACGCGGACATGGCACGTTTGTTAAGATCCGACGTGGATAAGGTGAGGTTGGAATATGCGGACAGCCCGTTTGTCGAGCAATCCAAAGAAAGCAAGATACAAGAGAAGGTTTTGACCTTCTTAGAGAGTCTGGCTTTCCCGGAAAAACCCGCTGAGGCGGAAGAAATAGCCGCGCAGGAGTAAGAAAAAATGTCTTTGATCCCTATAGTTATTGAACAAAGCAGTCGAGGTGAACGAGCTTTCGATATCTATTCGCGACTCTTGAGAGATCGCATTATCTTTCTGGGCACGGCGATCTCGGACGATGTTGCAAACGTCATCACAGCCCAGATGCTGTTTCTTGAATCGGAAGATCCCGACAAAGATATCCATTTTTATATCAATTCGCCCGGAGGACTCGTAACGGCGGGTCTTGCCATTTATGACACCATGCAATATATCAAGCCCGACGTTTCGACTCTTTGCATGGGACAGGCGGCCAGCATGGGCGCAGTGCTTCTGACGGCCGGTGTCAAAGGGAAACGCTTCGCGCTGCCGCATGCACGCATCATGTTGCACCAGCCAATGGGCGGTTTTCAGGGACAGGCGACGGATGTCGACATTCAGGCGCGCGAGATTTTGCGCTTGCGGGAGGAACTGAACCGCATTTTAACAGATCATTCCGGTAAATCTCTTGACCAGATCGAGCGGGATACGGAAAGGGATTTCTATCTGTCGGGATGGCAGGCCAAAGAGTACGGTCTGGTAGATGAGGTGATTACCAACCGAGGCATCAAAAAACTCGTAGTGACTTAGACTTAGGGGCTTTCTGAAAATCGGCGTTATGGACCCTCCGGGTCATACCTGCGGACAGCCGCTATGTTGGCTCAGTTCCGACTGAATCGTTTGGACCTTAACACACCTTTGTTGTGGGCAAAGTCGAAGGCAGGACGAGAATTATCAGCTCATTTCCACGGCGCCAACGGAGTCGCCCGAAGGTCACCTTGGCTCAAGTCTGAGTAAACCAACGCAGAGCCCATGACCAGCAAATCACAGTCAACATAAAAGGCCTCCGATGGCCTGCATCGATTTTCCAGCGAACGCCGGAATCCAGAAAGACGGTCTGGATCACCGCGTTTGCCGGTATGATCGATTCATAAAAAGGCGCGCATCCGGCAATCAACATCTTCTGAATAATCGCCGGCAGGCCAACGAGGCCAAGCGCCATGGGTCGGAGAATCTTCTGAAACCGCGCATGAATGCCTCTCGCTGAACGATTCGGTTACCATCCCGTAGACACAGCGCCCCCAATCTCTGAATTAGGTTGACCTTTCCAGTTACTCAGGTTACCTCTGTTAGACTAAATCAGAAGTCGAAGCCAGTGTTTACTATAGTCAAGGGACGGCTTCATGATTATAATAACCTTGCCGAATTGTAACGACTTAGGCAGAGTTTAATAATAAGGCTGATGGGCGAGGGAAGTTCCTAATCCGGTTTTTCTTTCGTCTTTATTAGATAGCCAAGGAGGATTCTTAATGGCTAGAAAGCGCGATGACCGTGGTGGAGAGCTGAGATGTTCATTCTGCGGCAAAAGTCAGGATGAAGTCAAGAAACTGATTGCTGGACCGACCGTTTACATTTGCGATGAATGCGTTGAGCTCTGTAATGACATCATTGCGGAAGAATATGAGAGGGAAGAGGCATCCAGAGCTACCCAAATACCCAAACCGGCCGAAATCAAATCTATTCTGGACCAGTATGTCATAGGCCAGGAGAGGGCAAAGAAAATTCTCTCCGTCGCTGTCCATAATCATTACAAGCGCATCGAAATGAAACTGGACAAAAATGACGTCGAACTACAGAAGAGCAATATTCTGATGATAGGCCCCACCGGCTCCGGAAAAACATTGCTGGCCCAAACACTGGCACGAATTCTTAACGTGCCCTTTACCATTGCCGATGCAACCACTCTGACAGAAGCCGGTTACGTCGGCGAAGACGTGGAGAATATTCTTGTCAGTCTTATCCAGGCGGCCGATTATGATATAGAAAAAGCTTCTCGTGGGATTGTTTACATTGACGAAATCGATAAGATCGCAAAGAAGTCGGACAGCCCTTCCATCACCCGCGACGTATCCGGAGAAGGTGTTCAGCAAGCCCTGCTCAAAATATTGGAAGGAACAGTTGCCAACGTCCCTCCCAAGGGCGGCCGCAAGCATCCACAACAAGAATTCATAAAGATCGACACCACCAACATTCTTTTCATCTGTGGCGGCGCCTTCAATTACCTTGAGACTATTATCAATTCAAGGATTGGAATTAAAGGGCTGGGCTTCGGAGCCGAAATTCAGAGCAAGGAAGACCGAAATATAGGCGAGATCCTGGTTCGGGTACAGCCTGAAGACTTGCTGAAATTCGGCTTGATTCCAGAATTTGTGGGTCGGTTACCGGTAATCGCTACCTTGAACGAATTGACCGAAGAAGAATTGATCAGTATCCTGACTGAGCCTAAGAATGCCTTGGCCAAGCAATATAAGAAACTGTTCGAGATGGAAGATGTACGTCTCAGATTCACCGACGGCGCATTAAAGGCAATCGCCCGAGAGGCTATTCGGCGCAAATCAGGTGCACGCGGGCTTCGTTCGATTATGGAAAACATCATGCTCGATATCATGTACGATTTGCCATCACATCCTGAAATTTATGAGTGCATTGTCAACGAGGAAGTAATCTTGAAGCAGGAGAGCCCTTTGCTGCTGTATCGAGGTCAAACGCAAGAGTCGGCCTGATAAGACGATGATGTCCCGTTTGTCATGAAACTCTCAGTTGGATTCATTCCGATTGAGAGAACCAATCCGATGGAGAAGCGCTGAGAATTATGTTTAAACTGAATCGCAACAAGGACGATCAACAACATTCGCGTGGCTCTTTTTCTTTGCCACTATTGCCTTTGCGCGATATCGTGGTGTTCCCGTCAATGGTGGTGCCTCTTTTCGTCGGCCGCGATAAGTCCGTCAACGCCTTGGAAAAAGCCATGAGCCATGACAAGAAGATCTTTTTGGCAGCCCAACGGAAGGCAAAAACAGATAGTCCGAGCGAGTCGGATATATACCGCATAGGGACGGTCGCCAATATCTTGCAGATTTTGCGACTGCCCGATGGGACAGTGAAAGTACTGGTAGAAGGGGAATATCGTTGTCGAGTTCTGAATTTTCTTCCCAGTTCCGAACATTTCTACGTCCAAGCGGAGGCACTGGAGGAAGTCAGTGCAGAAACAAATGAAATAGAAGCACTGCGTCGAAATGTCCGCGCTGCATTCGAGACCTATTCCAAGCACAACAAGAAAATAACCCAAGAAGTCTTGGATGCTGTTGCAGCCATTGATGCCCCCTCCAGGCTGGCAGACACGGTCGCCGCCTACATGCCGCTCAAATTGGAGAGCAAACAGAAGCTCCTGGAAACATTGAACGTTTCCGAGCGGATGGAAAAGCTGTTTGGTCAAATCAGAGCTGAGGTCGATATCATTCAGACGGAAGAACGCATTAAGGGTCGAGTTAAGAAACAGATGGAAAAGACCCAGAGGGAATATTACCTCACCGAACAGATGCGGGCCATCCAAAAGGAAATGGGGGAAAAAGACGACTTCAAATCCGAGCTTGAGGATCTCGAGAAACGCATCAAACGCAAGCGTTTGAGCAAAGAAGCAGGCGCAAAAGTTCGCAGCGAGCTCAAGAAGCTCAAGCTCATGTCCCCAATGAGCGCCGAAGCCACTGTGGTTAGAAACTACATTGATTGGATTCTTTCTCTTCCATGGTTCGAAAAAACCAAGGATAAAATCGACATCGATGAGGCTTCGCGCATCCTCGACGAAGATCACTACGGTCTGCAAAAGCCGAAACAGCGAATACTGGAATATCTGGCCGTACAGGCTTTGGTCAAGAAGATGAAAGGGCCAATCCTGTGCTTTGTGGGGCCTCCCGGAGTCGGGAAGACTTCACTAGCCCGGTCAATCGCTCGATCAACCGGACGCAATTTTATTCGCCTCTCGCTCGGAGGGGTTCGTGATGAAGCCGAAATTCGCGGGCACCGACGGACTTATATCGGGGCTTTACCGGGGAAAATAATTCAGAGCTTGAAAAAGGTAAAAAGCAATAATCCTGTATTCTGCCTGGATGAAGTCGACAAAATGAGCATGGATTTTCGTGGCGACCCGTCTGCCGCACTCCTTGAGGTTTTAGACCCCGAGCAGAATTATGCCTTCAACGATCATTATCTTGACCTTGACTACGATCTGTCGGAAGTCTTCTTCGTCACGACCGCCAATAATCTTCATGCCATTCCTGCACCGTTGCGGGACAGGATGGAGATCATCCAGATGGCCGGGTACACCGAATTTGACAAACTGAACATTGGCAAACAATTCCTGATATCCAAACAATCCAAGACCAATGGCCTGAATGCGGAGAACGTTGTCTTCAGCGACGATGATTTGCTTTACCTCATTCGGCATTACACTAAGGAGGCCGGTGTCCGCAATTTTGAGCGAGAAATCGCCTCCATCTGCCGTAAAGTGGCCAAGGAAGTGGTCCGCAATGGCCCTGAGACGAAGTTGCTACTCAACGAAGACCTGATCCAAGAGTATCTCGGGGTGCCCAAATACCGATACGGCCGTGCCGAAGAGGAGGACGAAATCGGCCTCTCGACCGGTTTGGCGTGGACGGAATTCGGCGGCGACACACTCGGAATTGAGACTGTTCTGATGCCCGGGAAAGGCAAGATCATCATCACCGGTAAGCTTGGTGAAGTAATGCAGGAGTCGGCACAGGCAGCTCTCAGCTATGTTCGATCGCGCGCTGCACGACTCGGGATAGAAGTGGATTTCTACCAGAAACTGGACATTCATGTGCACGTTCCGGAAGGAGCGATTCCCAAAGATGGTCCTTCGGCGGGGATCACCATGGCTACTTCGATTGTGTCTGCCCTGACCCGCATTCCGGTGCGAAGCGATGTTGCCATGACAGGGGAAATAACTTTGCGTGGACGGGTGCTCCCCATCGGTGGGCTGAAGGAAAAGATCCTTGCTGCACACAGGGCCTTGTTGAAAACCGTTCTCATCCCTAGAGACAATGCCAAAGACTTGAAAGAAATCCCTGAAAAGATCCTGCAGGAACTTCATGTGGAATTAGTCGAACATATGGATGAAGTGCTGCGCAAGGCCTTGGTTCTAACATGCGACGATCAGCTTTTTCACGAGCCTCCCGATCCGGCGAAGCAAGGGGAAACCGTTCTTTTCGAGCGCGAAAAACCTGTAGTTGACGAGATTCGCACTCACTGAGGCGCCGGTTGCCGGTCACCCTCAAAAAAAACTTGACATTGGAGGGCCCATCGAATACAAGTGGGCACTCTCGCGAGCGAAGTAAATAATACCTGCTCAGGTGGGTATTAGAGGGCGGGTAGCTCAGCTGGGAGAGCATCGGCCTTACAAGCCGAGGGTCACAGGTTCGAGCCCTGTTCCGCCCACCAGTGCCAACCAAAATTAGGGGTCGTAGTTAAGCTGGTTATAACGCCGGCCTGTCACGCCGGAGGCCGAGGGTTCAAGTCCCTTCGACCCCGCCAGAAAAATCAAGTTGTTTGAGTCACCTACTTGACAACTTTCAGATCGACATGCCGTTTGATGGATATGACATTCCATCAAACGGCATGTGCTTTTTCAGACTCTGGCTGCCCTGTTATGAGGGCTCATCTTCCCGCAGGATGCCTGGAAGGTATCCTGCTGTCGATTGCACGCTCGGGGAAAGGGTATTGTTTCCGTTGGAGGCCGATATGAGTGCTTCAATGTTCATGAGAAGCTCCTGCAGCTCAAAAGGTTTGGAAAGCAGTAGATGGATGCCATCCTTCGCAGGATCTGCGCCTTCATAGTCGGCAGGGTATCCGCTAAGAATAATCACTGGGGTCTTCGAACCTTTCTTCTTCAACGTTCTGGCGATTTCTATTCCACTCACTTCCGGCATTCGAAGATCGGTGATAATCAGGTCTAGCTCTTGCTCCTTTACGAGATTCAATCCCTCTTTGCTGTTGCCGGTCGCCGTAACTTTGTAGCCAGCCATTGAGAGCATAGCTCGCACGACCTCCATAACGGCCTTGTCGTCATCTATTACTAATATATGATGCATCCGGACTCCCCGCGTGTCTTTACAATGCCACTCGTAGATCGCCGGTCTTTTCAGGCTGTACGGCAGGTTTTTTACGAACAGCGCTAGGACCGAATCGAGCTTCTCGATCTGGTTCCCTCATCATTCGGGAAAAAATCATTAAATCGGAAGCCAGTGTACCTTAGTGACAACGTCTCATTCTTGTCTATACGCAGAAGTACCTATTTAGGATCGGTAATCTATGTATTGACACGTAACCCCATGATGAGTCGGACAAGCGATTGATGTTCGGCGAACCGTTTTCCCCTTCCACATCAGAATGGGCTTCGACGTCGCAAAACCCTTGCACCAAGAACACCTTCATGGGATGATTGGCAAGGCCCGCCGGACTTGAATTGACAGTACAGATATTTCCACATTCGTTTTGGCTTCCGTCAAGAGTTTAGTGTACGACTTTAGAGATTATCAGTCTGCAAAGGATTCTCACAGGGGAAGAGATTATGAAAAGAGCATGTATCGGTGTTTTTGTGCTTTTGCTGCTGACCGTCTTGTCTGGATGCACCCATAATTCGATGGGAAAGGCCACAACCTCGATTGAGCCACAGGTACTCGACCGCATACAGCAAAAGCAGGAATTAGTGGTTGGTACAGCCGGCAGCATGCCCCCATTTAATATGAAAACCAAAGATGGAGAAATAATCGGCCTTGATATCGATATCGCAAAATATATTGCAGCTGGGATGGGGGTGAGGCTCAAGCTTGAAACCTTGCCTTTTGATGACTTGTTGCGCGCGTTGGAAACGGGTAAATTGGACATGGTCATTTCCGGGATGACCATCACTCCGCAGCGAAACCTCAAGTTCGGCTTTGTCGGACCTTATTTTATCTCGGGGAAAGCATTCCTAACCAAGAAAGGAAAAGTGGCTTCAGCGCAGCAAGTTTCGGAACTCAACAGTCCCGACATCACTTTGGCGGCTCTTAGCGGTTCCACCAGCCAATACTTCGCTGAAGAAGCCATGCCCAAAGCCAAGCTTATCAAGACAAAGAGTTATGACCAAGCCATTGATATGGTGCTCCAGAATAAAGTGGACGCGCTGCTTGCCGACTATCCCGTCTGCCTGGTATCTACACTCCGCTATCCCGACCAGGGGCTGTTATCCATCCTCACTCTTTTCACCTATGAGCCGATAGGAATCGCCATACCACGAAACGAACCTCATTTGATCAATTGGATGGGAAACTTTCTCGACAACCTGGAAGAAAGTGGAACGCTCGATGAATTGAAATCCTCCTGGTTCGATGACGGTTCCTGGCTGAAGAAACTACCCTAACACTGAGGCCTTCGGGCTAGCCGAGATTTTGGCTTATGTTGTCACCTCTACTGCAAGTGAAAAATCTGCAAACCTTCTTCTTCAGCGAGAGAGGAGTCGCCAGGGCGGTCGACAAGGTGAGTTTGGAATTGGCGGCAGCTCGAGTGCTTGGGGTGGTCGGCGAATCCGGGTGCGGCAAAAGCGTCACTGCCCTTTCCATCATGCGCTTGATTCAGCCACCGGGCAAAATAGTGGACGGCGAAATCTGGTTTAATGGAGAAAACTTGCTCTCCCTCTCTGAAGAACACATGCGTTCCATTCGTGGAAATGAAATTTCAATGATCTTCCAAGAACCCATGACTTCGCTGAATCCGGTTTTTCGTGTCGGGGAACAAATCATCGAAGTCATCCAGCAACACGAAAAGGTCGGCAAGCAGGAAGCTCTTGGCAGGGCCGTCAGTCTCCTGGCTCAGGTCGGCATTCCAGTGCCGCAGGAGAGGATCAAAGACTACCCGCATCAGATGAGCGGCGGAATGCGGCAGCGAGTAATGATTGCTATGGCGCTAGCCTGTTCGCCTCGTTTGATAATCGCCGACGAACCGACCACTGCTCTGGATGTTACCATTCAGGCTCAGATTCTGGATTTGCTGCAGAACCTGAAAGAACAGACCGGAACCGCCATTCTACTCATCACCCACGATTTGGGAGTTATCGCCGAAGTTGCTGAAGATGTGCTGGTTATGTACGCCGGGCGAGTAGTGGAACAAGCCGGCTGTGAGGATCTTTTCGCCAAGCCGCTCCATCCCTATACTCAGGGGTTGATGCAATCCATCCCGGCCAAAGCCGCCCAGCAGCGCAAGAAGCGACTTGCAGCCATACCCGGGGTAGTACCCAGCCTCCTCGAACTCCCCCCCGGGTGCAAATTCAATACTCGCTGCCCATACGTTTTTGAACGGTGCCTGGCTGATCCCGAGCCCGATCTTTTGTTACCGAATGCAGGGCATCCCGTAAGATGCTGGCTTTATAAGGAGATTTAAGGTGGGCGAAGTAAAGCCGGAAAGGAAGGAACCGCTGCTGGTCCTTAGGGAGGTAAAGAAGCATTACCCCATTGTCAGTGGAGTCTTCCGCCGCCCCAAAGGCACTGTCAAGGCAGTCGATGGAGTCGATATTTCCGTTCGGCGCGGAGAAACGCTGGGACTTGTCGGTGAAAGCGGTTGTGGCAAATCCACCTTAGGGCGTGTGATTCTAAGGCTTGAAGAGCCCACCTCAGGGCAAATCATATTCAATGATGAAAACCTGTTGAAAGTACCGCGCACAAAATTCCACCATCTACGAAAAAAAATGCAAATCATCTTTCAGGATCCCTATTCTTCGCTGAATCCTCGCCAAACGATCGGCCGAACAATCGCAGAAGGACTGACGATCCATAAAATCGGAACGTCTGCTGAGCGACGCGAAAAGGTTCAAAATCTGATGGAAATTGTGGGCTTGAGGCCGGAGTACTTTAACCGGTATCCTCATGAGTTCAGTGGCGGACAGCGTCAGCGTATTGGCATTGCCCGGGCACTCGCTTTGCAGCCCGATTTCATCATCTGCGACGAGCCCCTGTCTGCTCTGGATGTCTCCATTCAGGCTCAAGTTATCAATCTTCTCGAAGACTTGCAGGAGCAATTTGGTCTGACCTATCTGTTCATATCCCACGACTTGTCCGTAGTCCGCCATATAAGTGACAGAGTGGCGGTCATGTATTTGGGGCAACTGGTTGAACTGGCACCTAAAGATGAACTTTACAGCCACCCTTACCACCCGTATACCCGTGCACTCCTGCAGGCGGTCCCCACCCCGGATCCTCATGCCTCAAAAGCCAGCAAGCTGATCAGAAACCTTACGGATGCTACGACTGCCCCCGCTGGATGCATATTCAGCCCTCGCTGTCCTGTCGAGATGCCCGGTTGTGCGCAACAGGTTCCCATCTTTCGCGAGGTTACCCACAATCGTTGGGTAAGATGTTTTCTCTCCGACGCCGAGATTCAGTCGTCCACCTAGGACAATAGTCGTACAACCAGCGCTCGCAAGCAGCCTTGCGGCAGTGCGCAAACGTCTCCGGGGAATTGGGTGGACAATGATCACCCGCCTGCATCAATGCTTGGGAAGAACTCATTAGATAGCGCTCGCAATCTTTATCCAAATCCACCCCGTTAGGTCCACAAACCAGAACCGTTCTTGTCGATTCGTACGGCCATTACCCTAATGTATTGACTGCTCTATGCAAGGCTTTGTCAAACCTTTCTTGTTTGATGCGGGGCTACTCTCTTGACTTCGAAATGGCTGCAAGATAATTTGCCTCCGTTTATTGATTAAGAAAGGGTGGCAAATCTCTAAAGACTGCTTAAAGTTCATGTAAGGATGAAAATGCTGTCCGGCAGATGAGCTACACGCGGTCGGCTCTGGAATGGGTCTTCATCCCGCTGAAAATGTCACCGCAATTTACCTGAATCATAGAAGACGGAGAGGTTGATAGTGAGAAACGAGAAGGTCAAACTTCCCAGAAACGTTATTCTTTTGACGTTGTTCAGTTTCCTGTCGATGACAACGATATGCTTTGCTGGTAGCTATTCCTTGATATCCAAGGAAGGGCTGAGGTCGCAGTTGAGTAAGCCTGAAATCGCACTTATAGATGTTCGCCCTTCCTTGGGCTGGATTTTGAGCTTTTCAAAGATTAAAGGGGCTGTTCGTGAAGACCCTGATAAGGTCCAATCCTGGGTGAATGACTATTCCAAGGACATAACAATAATGCTTTATTGCCAGGGTCAGAGTACGAGCTCGATTGTTGCCCAAGCCCTTGTCTCGGCAGGATTCCAAAAGGTTTATGTATTAAAGGGCGGGTGGAGTGAATGGTCGAAGGCCGGCTTCCCAACCGAAAAAAAATAGAAGATCAATTTACTAAGACCTGCCACACAAAAATAATGATGATCAGCAACGCGCCCCCTGCTTGTACGGCAGTGGAAAGCCCCCAACCGGCCAGCCCCCCCAGACTGGCTTTTACAGCTGCATTCCAATCATTATGGCGGCGATATTCATGGTAAAGAATGCCCAATCCATAACCGATTAAGGCTCCAAGCAAATTGAGAATTAGAAAGCCGAGCAATGCACCGCCCATACCCCAAATAATCGACCGGCCGCTTGCACCGAGGCTTTTGGCACCAAGCAACGACATCCAAAGATCTGCGCTAGCCGCAATCAAAGCAATCACGGTGATCACAGCGAAACTAACCGGTCCGACGATTGTGAACTTGGTTGCAACCACATATACCAGCGCAGCCAGCCACACGAGCAGAGGCCCGGGCATTAGCGGTATAAAGGCCCCGATCAACCCCACGAGCATAAAAAAAATGATCACACCAAAACCAATGGATTCCATCCACATAACGATTCTCTCAAACCGAAGCCTTTGGGGCGATTAAAGTTCAAAACAAATCCGATCACATGGCGTTAATGTCTAAAATTGTTATCTGAGCTGTGGCAAAAAAAATTATTCTCGAATAGACTCAACCAGTGATCATATAACAGAAGATCCATCCAAAGCTCACCCCAAAAAAGGAGGCGTTTCAGATGAACCTGCTGTCCGCTATGAATTCATTCTTAAACCAATTTTACAACTCTGCAGCCCCGTTGGCAACATCCGGACGAAGCATCACCGCCAGAGAATTCTACGACTCTGTGATTGTTCGGGCTGTTCGATCGCCTGAGTTCCGTGAACGCCTGCTTACGAATCCCGAAGTCGTGCTCGCAGAAATAGGAATCGAGCTGCCCGAAGGGGTGAAGGTCGCCTTTGTCGAAAACAGCGATCAGCTCGTCCACATCGTCATCCCCCCTTACATAGGCGAATAAAGCATTCGGGAAGGAGTAGTTCATGGAAAAGAACCCCTTGCGTGAGGTCCTTATCCAGACATGCACGGACAAGATCTTTCGCGAAAATTTTGTCAAAGATCCTGCAGGAGCGCTGCGAAAAGCTTCAATTCAGGTACCCGATGGCATAACGATCAAAGTCCTGCAAAACAGTGATGATCAACTCTACATTGTGCTGCCGACCAGCCTCGAAGATCCGCCCGCCGGATGGTCCTACCAGGATCGTCCCGCGCCTGGTGAAGTGTGCGAATCTGCCGGTCTGACCGTCAGGTGGACTGAAAGCGGCGTATCTCTTGACGGACGCATAACCAGTGAAAGCGCCCCAAAATTGAGACAAGAACTGGAGCGGGCAACCGCAGACCTGCTGATTGACTTCGCCGGAGTAAGCTTTATGAGCTCAGCCGGCCTGGGCGTTCTTCTGGCCACTCAAAAGCGCCTTGCAGCTAAACGGAAGGAACTATACCTGTGCAATGTCGCGGCACCGATCAAAAACATATTTTCCCTGTCAGCACTTGATTCTTTCTTTAACTTTGTCACTCCGGATCTTGACAGCACCTGGTGGATGGCATTTCCGAATATCTAATAGAACCGACGGGAAGTGCTCGGTGTTCATAACAGGTTTTTGCCGGACCTTCCCACTCTGATCGCTGCGCTGTTAACATTCAATGAAGGGAAGCGATTGAGAAACTTTTCGGCCGTGACTAGCATGTAGAGCGGAAGGGGTAAAGCCTTCATATGATTTGAGGACGAACATGAAACTGCAGGATCGATCAAATCAATCCCGTTTGAGCTCCGCAGCAATATGCCTGCACTATATGAAGCTGTTCGATCATGCCTCCGACGGCTATGTGGTGACGGACACCCATGCTATCATCATCGGGGCCAACCATGCTGCTGCAAAGCTTTTGGCAGTCTCCGAAGAGCTTCTACTCGGCAAGCCGCTCAGCTTGTTCGTTGGCAGCGAAGCTCAACCAGCATTCCAGGATTTACTAAAGCGACTGAACGAAATAGATGAGGCACGGGATTGGGACACAAATTTGCACCCTTCCCGGGGAAGCCCTTTCCATGCAGCCATCACAATTGCGCCGGTGCGAAGCTCAGACGACGAGGTAGTCGCTTTATATTGGCTCATTCGCGATGTGTCTGAGCCCAAAATCGTCGAGGAAGATTTACGCAGAGCCCATGATGAATTGGATGCCAGAATCAAAGAGCAAAATGTGGAACTGGCAAACGCCAACAAGGAATTTATGGCTGAAATTGCCGAGCGCGAGAAAGCCGAAGAAAAGGTAAGACAACAAAATGAATTCATCAGCCACGTTCTGGAATCCTTGCCTCACCCATTTTACGTATTGGACGCCAAGGATTACACGATCAAAATGGCGAACTCCGCTGCGGCCTTGAGTGAGCTGACCGAATTCACCACCTGCTACGCGCTGACCCATAGAAGGAGCCAGCCGTGCAACGATTCCGAGCACACCTGCCCGCTGCAACTGGTTAAGAAAACGAAAAAGCCCGTGATCGCGGAGCACATTCATTTCGACAAAGAGGGGAACGCAAGAAATGTTGAAGTTTATGGTTACCCCATCTTCGACGAGCGCGGCAATGTCGTACAGATGATCGAGTATTCCCTGGATATCACCGAACGCAAAAGAATGGAAGAGCAGCTACGCGACAATGTAGAAAAGATCAAGATGTTTGCGTACGCCATTTCGCACGATCTCAAGAGTCCCCTGATTGGCATTCATGGTCTGGTAGAATTGCTGCATAAGCGCTATCAGCATTCATTGGACGACAAAGGCAAGAAATACTGCGAACAAATTGTAAAAGCATCCAGACAGGTGGTGGCTCTCATTGAGGAGCTCAACGTCTTCATTAAAAGCAAGGAAGCACCCCTTGATTTTGAGATGGTGAATCTCAAAGAAATCTTTCAAACGATTAGAGATGAGTTCAGCCCCCTGTTGGGAATTCGCAATATAAACTGGTCGCAGCCGGAAGCAGTTCCTTTGCTGAAGGCTGACAAGCTTTCCCTATTGCGGGTTTTTAGAAATCTGATCGATAACGCACTGAAATACGGCGGAAATGAGCTCAGTGAGATCAAAATCGCACACCGGGAGTCGGAAGATTTTCATATTTTTTCGGTATACGACGATGGCGTGGGGATAGAGAAGGAAGCTTGTGAATCCATTTTCGGACTATTTCAGCGCAATCAAACGTCCAGGGGGACAGAGGGGACTGGCCTGGGTCTCGCCATCGTAAAAGAAATAGCTGCAAAGCACCGGGGCGAAGTCTGGGCAGAGCCGGGCACCGATAAGGGAGTTACTTTTTACGTATCCGTCTCCAAAACTCTTTAGCGCTGTAAGTGCCACACTCATTGATTTGCTTGCAGGAAACTTGCTAGTGTCGCAGGATCTTCCACACTCAACACTTTGGCATTGCGGTCTATTCTACGCATAAGACCGCGCAGCACCTTCTTGGGGCCCACCTCAACAAAATGGCTGTGCCCTGCCTGCAACATCCACTCAATGGATTGCTTCCAGAGCACTGCGCCACACAGTTGATCGATCAGCTTTTGTGCGGCTTCAGCGCCGTTCTGCAAGGGTTTGGCATCAACATTGTTGATGATCGGAATTTGTGGGTTCAGAAACTTGCAGGCGCGAACGACCGGGTCGAAGTTCTCGCGCGCCAGTCGCATACAGCGGCTGTGCCACGGTCCACTCACGTTGAGCTTAACGCATTTTTTCGCCCCGGCTTCAGTGCTCAGATCCATTGCGCGATCGACTGTTTCACCCGATCCCGTAATGATAATCTGATCGGGGCAGTTTATGTTGGCAACTTCCACATCGCACAACTGACAAATTTCTTTAATTTTGTCCTCTTCCAGATCCATGATGGCGGCCATGCTTCCCGGTTCCCGCTGCGCCGCCTGGTGCATGAACGCACCGCGAGCTTTGACAAGTTTCAACGTATCTTCGAAGCCAAGGACGCCAGCCGCATAAAGAGCGCTGTATTCTCCCAGGCTGTGGCCGGCAGCGGCTACAGGATAAATTCCATGCAGCTGCAAAATGCTGAGGCAAGCCAGATTAACCACTGTGATCGCGGGCTGAACATTTTCGGTCAGGACCAATACCTCTTCCGGCCCCTCAAAAGAAAGCCTGGCAATATCCATCTGCAAGATGTCGCTTGCCTGAACGAACAATTCTTGGACTTCAGCGTAGTTTTCATAGAACTCACGCCCCATGCCGACATATTGAGACCCTTGACCAGGAAAAAGAAAAACCCAACTGTTCATTTGTCCGGCTCCTATTAAGACTCCTCTGCGTAGACGCAAAAAGGATAAGTTTTGGGGTCGCTTTTATTCATAACTGTAGCTCTTGTCAAGTTAGTTGTATCAAATGATGGAAAATACCGAGGATGAACAGGGTGCCTCTAAAGTGTGGCTTTTTCTGTGTCAATTTCTCGGTATTTTGAATATATAGTTTGTATGTTGGTGGACACTCGGGCGCCCAAGCAATATGATACAAATCTTGACTCTGATCTACAAAAGCTGCTCTGGGCTTTTTAGCCCGGGGCCGAGTTGTCTGGTGGTAGTCAGTCCCTGGTTGTATATATTTGCGGCACAATGCTCGCTCATTTAAAAGATACTCACCGGTTAAAGATCCTGTTACTATATTTGCTTTTCAAACGGGGATAAGTGTCTTTGGATTATTGGTAAGTGTCGACAGGAGAATAACAATGCGATTGAATACAGCTGCCGAAAAACATTTGATAATTTTCACTGTCGCTTGGCTGTTTTTTTCCGCAAGCGCGTTGGCCGCAAACGTCCAGGGCCCCATGGAAGTCATCCAGAGCGGTACGGAAAAAGCACTCGATATCCTGCATGATCGTAAAGCCGACGGGAAACTCAACCTACGAGAACGAAGGGGCGAAATTTTGCAGATCGTAGACCAGTATTTCGATTTCGAAGAGATGGCAAGAAGGTCTTTGGGACGTGCATGGAGATACCAGCCACCGCAGAAGCAGGAGGAGTTTGTAAGACTTTTTAAAGACCTTTTGTTCAACACCTATGTTGACCGGGTTGAAAACTACACCGCCGCTGACGAGCAAGTGGTCTTCGCCGGCCAGCAAATAGATGGAGAATACGCCTCAGTGAGTACCCGGGTAACGGGATATAAAGACGGCGACGTGAGCGTCGATTACCGGCTCCGGCTCACAAGCGATAGATGGAAAGTTTATGACGTCATCATTGCAGGCATAAGCCTTGTCAATAATTATCGCAGTCAATTCAATTCCATTCTTTCCAGAAAATCTTTTGATGACCTGTTGAAAACGATGGATAAAAAGGTTGCGTCCTTGAATAGATCCGCGTGATCTCGCGCACCTAAACCTGCCTGGAGCACTCCAATGACCGTTGGCACCGAAGGCCATCGCAAACGCCTTCGAGAACGTTTCGAACGAAGCGGCTTGGACGGATTTCACGACCATGAGTTACTGGAGCTGCTTTTGTCCTATTCCATTCCGCGAAAAGACGTGAAGCCCATCGCCAAGGCTTTATTGGAGGAGTTCTCTTCTCTTTCTTCAGTATTCGACGCTCCGATCCCGGCACTCCAAAGGATTCCCGGAGTGGGCCGGCAGGCGGCACTGCTCCTGGCAATGATGCCTCGCATGATGGAGCGCTACCATCAAGATAGATGGCGGCATACTCCCGTGTTTCAATCCACGCAACAGGCAGTGGCCTATCTGTCAACGATCCTCGGGGCTGCTAGAAACGAGCTGTTCTACATTCTTACCCTAAATAGCCGCAATGCGTTAATAGCAAAAGAAGAGTTACAGAAAGGGAGTGTGAATCGAACAGCGGTTTATCCTCGGCTGGTGGTAGAAACCAGTCTCAAACATCGCGCCACAGCAGTCATCTTGGCGCACAATCATCCTGGCGGTGACCCGAACCCATCGCCCGCCGACCGCCAGCTGACGCGCAAATTGAAGAAAATTCTGGGCGATCTGGACATCACTGTGCACGACCATATCATCATTGCCGGCTCAAGTTATTATTCTTTTGCAGAACAGGGAGAGATGGAATGAAGCCAAATACCATGCCGGCCATAGTTGTTAAGACCTGTCCAGAGTTTATCGAAGGGGAGTCAGGCGGCGGGGGTGAATGGAACACGCTGGTATTGGAGCAAGTACCCCGACCCAGTGTGAACAACAACGAAGTTCTGGTTCAAGTGGAAGCCTGTTCGGTGAATCGAGCCGATTTATTGCAACGCCGCGGACTCTATCCTCCGCCACCCGGGGCTTCCTCTCTGCTTGGTTTGGATTTTGCCGGATTCGTCGCGGACTCAGCTCCAGACGTGGGCGAGTGGCATACGGGTGACCGGGTTTTCGGCATTACCGCCGGCGGCGGCTACGGTCGCTATGTAACTGTTCCCGCGAATCATCTGGTCGCAGTGCCGGATAATTTGAGTTTTGTCGAGGCAGCCGCGGTGGCGGAAGTTTTTTTTACCGCGTTTTTGAATATCTTCTTAGAGGCAAAGATTCAGCCGGGAGAGAGCCTTCTGGTCCATGGCGGAGGAAGCGGTGTCGGCACCGCCGCCATTCAACTTGCTGGAACTGCCGGTGTACCGGTCATCATCACGGCCGGCAGCACGGAGAAGATCGAACGCTGCCTGAAGCTTGGGGCTTCTCAGGGAATCAACTATAAGCAGGAGGATTTTGTAGAACGTGTTTTGGAGACTACCCGCGGCGAGGGCGTCGACGTCATCCTCGACATGATCGGAGCTCCCTATTTGAAGGGAAACCTTGACATCCTCAAAACACGTGGTCGTCTTGTTCTGATCGGTCTCATGGGCGGCACGAAAACAGACATAGCCCTTGAAGGCGTGCTGACCAGACACTTGAGGATTATCGGCTCGCTGCTCAGAAGCAGAACCAGGGAAGAAAAAGCCTCTCTAACTCAATCGTTCAAGGAACGAGTCAGGCCTCTACTCGAATCAGGAAAAGTATTTCCCATCGTCGATCGTCTCTATTCCATTGGGGCGGCCGAGGAGGCACACCAATACATGCTGGAAGGTCGCCATTTTGGCAAAATAGTGCTGAGCTGGCAGGGAGCCGAGTGAAGCAGGAGCGTGAAAACCAGAAGGTGCCGTTCAACAAATGGATAAAAAAGTTTAGCAGGAATCGCAGTGGATGCAGACTGGATCAAGCTGGAAGATGTATCATTTGTTCGTAATCGCCGGGTCATTTTGGAGCAAATCAAATGGTCGGTCAATCCGGGCGATCATTGGGTGGTTTTAGGTGCCAACGGCTCCGGCAAAACCACTCTGCTCCAACTCCTGGCTGGCTATCTTTGGCCGACCCTGGGCAGCATCACGGTGCTCGGAAAAGAATTCGGACACACAGATTTGCGTGAATTGCGGAAGAAGATCGGCTGGGTCGGCTCTTTCCTGCAGGCTCAGGTCCCTTCGTCTCAGCTCCCCCTTGATTTCATCGTAAGCGGCAAGTTCGCATCGATCGGAATTTTCGAGAAGCCTCAAGAAGAGGACTATCGACAGGCCCGTGAATTGGCTTCCCGCCTGAGGTGTGACAAGATTTTGCAGTCGCCGTACGGAGTACTTTCCCAGGGTGAAAAACAGCGACTATTGATCGCCCGGGCTCTGGTTCATAATCCGGAACTGGTCATATTGGACGAACCTTGCGCCGGTCTTGATATCGTTGCCCGCGAACAGCTGCTCTACATCTTGGAGGGCCTGGGCAGGTCTTCCAGCTCCCCGACCCTGATCTATGTGACGCATCATCTGGAAGAAATCGTGCCCGCCTTCAACCACGCACTTCTGCTCAAAGCCGGAAGGGTGCACGCACTGGGTGAAAAGGAAGGTATCCTCAGCTCTTCTCTTCTAAGCGAGACCTTTGGCATTCCCCTGGAAGTGGTCAGAAACGGGAACCGTTACTGGACACACATATCGGCGCACAGCTGAGCAACGACTGAGTTGCTGTAGGTTCAGGCCGATTCCAATCCGGAGACTTGCACCAACCAAGGAGTGAGTGAAACGGTGGCCGTTCATTTACACCTCGCCGTATATTGATGCTGAACATACCGCAAAGCTTTGGGGGTATCAACACCGGTGACTTCATCTTGGTCGGCGATCACGGTCCCAACAGAAAGCCCTTCCTGGCTCATGAGCTCCACCAGATCGGTAAGGAAGAATTCTTCGATGGTGATTTGCTGATCCCCCCACTGCTTTTGGACAAGATGGGGCCTGGCGGCAAGATGCGTCATGTATTCCAGCAATACGGGCCGCCTGGCAGCATAAACGCCTGCATTACAGAAGCGCAGCGCTTTCTGCCGCTCAAGCGGGTAGGCTTTCCAATATTTCCATTCGACAATTCGCACGACACGATACCCATCCGCCTCAAGCAGTCCGTACTGACCTTTGTCCTGCGGCTCGAAAGCCAGAATCACCAGTTCGTGTCCCTGTAATCGTTCCACCAATTTTTCATAGGTGGCAGATCGTATTAGCGGAACGTCACCCATCGTGATGATCACCGAATCCTGATCTACCGACTCCAGAAACGATCTGGCGGCCAGCAGCGCTCCGCCGGTGCCGTTGGGCCGAGACTGGAATATATAGCTTGGTTTGAAAGAGTCTGTGGCTTTCTCGATCTCTTCGGCAAAATGGTGCACCACAATGCCTTTGGGGCCCGAGGGCAAATTTTCCAGGACTTCGACGAGCAGAGGATGTTTCCCTTGATACGGGGAGCTCTCCGCAATGAGAGGCAGCAGCGTTTTGTTGCCGTCATAGCCAGTCATCCGGCTTCCCTTGCCGGCTGCAAAAACAATACTGGCAACTTTGCTTGAGGTCAGGCAACACATTTTTTTCACCTCTTTCAGTTACTGTTTTTTCGATAGAGAGAGACGGCCCGATGATGTTCCTCCAGCGTCGTGGAGAATCGATGCGTTCCGTCGTTATTGCTGACGAAATACAAGTAAGGGACCTTCCCTGGATAAAGCACGGCTTGCAGGGACTTGGCGCCCGGATTACAGATCGGACCGACCGGCAATCCTCTATTTTGGTAAGTATTATAGGGACTTTGACGCCGCACATGGTCCCGTGTGATAGGCCCTGAGAAATCAGGCAGATCGTAGACCGCAGTAGGATCGCTCTGCAGGGGCATGTTCAAACTGAGCCGGTTGAAAAACACTCCTGCAATCACCGGCCGTTCCGAATCGACAACGGCCTCTTTTTCCACTATTGAAGCCATGGTCACCACTTGTTGGACGCTTAGCCCATTTTTTTGAGCCTGAGCTTGCCAGTGTGACGGGAAGTGAACGCGGAACTGGTGGACCATGGACCTTAGAATGGTTTTTTCATTCTGAGTTTTGGAAAAGTAGTAAGTCTCAGGGAAAAGGTAGCCTTCGAGGCTCTCCGACTGGAGATCGAGGGCACCGATAAACTCTTTATTTTTAGCCAATTGGATGACATCCTCTGCCGCAGCCAGACCGGCCTGTTGCAATATAGTCGCCACATCGGCCAGTGTGGAACCTTCGGGCACAGTCACTCGGTGCAGTAGGACTTTTCCTGCAACGATTTGATCGAGGATCTGACCGGGGGTTGAAAAAGAAGAGAAAGCATATTCGCCGGCCTGAAGTTTTTGTCCGGATTCTTTCAACCAGCACAAAAGATAAAACTTCCTTGCATCGGAAACCACCTCTTCCCTTTGCAGAAGACGTGCGATGTCTGCCGCACTCATCCCGCTCTCTATGTCGAACTCACGTACTTGTGGCCGCGCGCCGCCGGGAGAATTCAGAAACAGCCAAAACTGAAAAACAAACACCGAAGCCGCCAGTGCGAGCAGACCCAATGCTGCCGGCAGGACATATAACAAGGTGATCCCAATCCTCTTCATCAGTGTCACGATACCCTCCTTCATAGCCGGTGCAAATCCGGAAACACCTTTTTCATTAATGCAGCCTGCGCCTCAAAATTCCCGGATGAAACTGTTAGCTTCTTTAGCATGGAACAAAGAAGACGACAATCAGGTTGCCTTGCTGCTCAAAAATTGTCTCGTCTCCCCCCAATCGTTGGCTGCAGGTCAACTTAAAGGAATGCCCAAGAATCTTTTGCTTAAGTGCGAATAAATGCTATGATGTCGGCAAGCTGGAGGAAAGAGGAAAGAATTGGCATTCATCAATCTAGGGGCGGCAAAATCCTATGGCAAAAGATCTGTACAGTGAGGCAGGGGTTGATCTAAATAAGGCCAATGAACTGGTGAAGCGGATCCAACCGCTGGTGCGCAGCACTTTTCATAGCGGAGTCATCACCGACATTGGCGGTTTTGGCGGGCTTTTTTCTTTCGATTGCACAGATCTGAAGAACCCTGTCCTGGCGTCATCGACGGATGGCGTGGGAACCAAGTTGAAGGTTGCTTTTTGGGCAAACGTGCACAACACGGTGGGGATCGACCTGGTTGCAATGAGCGTGAACGACATCATTGTGCAGGGAGCGCGCCCGCTGTTTTTCCTTGATTATCTGGCCATGGGCCGAATTGACCTGGATCTGGTCGAGCAAATTATAAGCGGCATCGTAACAGGCTGCAAACGGGCAAATTGCTCTCTGATCGGCGGTGAAACCGCGGAAATGCCGGATTTTTATCGTGAAAATGAATACGACATGGCAGGCTTTGCGGTCGGACTGGTGGATAACAACCAGATCATTGACGGTTCCTCAATCCACCCCGGCAACCAGATCATCGGACTGGCTTCCAGCGGTCTACACTCGAACGGCTTCAGTCTGGTGCGACGCATTGTGTTCGATCAACTCAAAATGCAGCCGGACAGCTTCATCCATGAGTGCAATCGCACGGTGGCAGAAGAATTGCTCGAACCGACCTGCATCTATGTTGAACCCGTGCGTAAACTCTTGCGTCAATACCAAATCCTGGGAATGGCTCATATCACCGGCGGGGGATTCTACGACAATATTCGGCGGATTCTGCCCGGGGCCTGTCAAGCACTGATTCATCACGGCAGCTGGCAAGTTCCTCCTATTTTCCAGTTTTTGCAGGAAAAAGGAAACATCCCGGAGGACGAAATGTACCATGTGTTCAACAGGGGTATTGGCTTCATCATGATAACCGATCCTGAAGACACTGATGAAATCATTCAGCTTCTTTATGCAATGGGAGAAAAGGCCTACCGCATCGGCGAGATCGTCACCCGCGAGGAAGGCTCACCCCCTGTGCGAATAGTCAGTGAGTGAGCATGCCCGGGCCGTCGCTGCTTCAATCTCAGGGGAAACCGATGAGGGCGAAGAACGAAAACATAGACGTCGCCATTTCGGTTCTTTCTCCTTTTCTGCACGGTAAAGAAACGGCCCTGCGGCTTGCCCTGACCTGTTTTTTTGCCAACGGCCATCTTCTTATAGAGGACCTGCCGGGCCTGGGCAAGACTACCCTCGCCATTGCCATCGCCAAGGTTCTGGGTCTTAACTATGGACGCATCCAGTGTACGAGCGATCTGCTTCCCTCGGATATCACCGGCCTTTCCATTTTCAACAAAAACTCGAGCGCTTTTGAATTCCAGCAGGGGCCTATTTTCAATCACATCGTGCTGTTCGATGAAATCAATAGAGCCACTCCCAAAACCCAAAGCGCCCTGCTGGAAGCTATGGGAGAAAAACAGGTCACCATCGAGGGCAGAACCTACACGCTACCGCGGCCGTTTTTTGTCATTGCCACCCAAAACCCGGCTGAACAATTCGGGACTTTCCCGTTACCGGAATCACAACTCGATCGCTTTATGATGAAAATAAGCATCGGCTATCCCATCAGGTCCGCCGAAAAAGAAATTCTACAAGGCGGCAGCAAGCGCAGGGAAATCTATTCGATCGATCCGGTTATGGGTAAAGACGAAGTAATGGAAATTCAGCAAACCATCAAGCACGGGGTATATGTTTCAGAAAAAGTGATCGACTACTTTTTGAACGTCATTGAGGCAACCCGAAAAAGCGAATACCTGCTGGCCGGTCTTTCCACCAGAGGAGCCTTGGCCCTCCTGCAGACCGCCAAAGCCGATGCCTTCTTCAAGAAAAAAGACTTCGTAGTGCCTGAAAATCTAAAGGAACTGGCTCAGTATGTCATTCCCCACAGGGTTCTTTTTAAAGAAGAATTTGAGTCCGCCAACAAAAGGGAGATTGTGAAATCAATTTTGGAAGAAGTGCCGGTCCCGGTGTGATCAAAATCAATAAGGCCGGCTGGTTCTACATCATCCTGACCCTCCTGATTGGTTTTTCCGCCGTCAATACCGGCAATAACCTCATTTACATCATAGCCTCCGCTTTACTGAGCTACATGCTGGTTTCGGGGATTTTCGGCCGCCAAAACCTTTATGACCTCGCCATAGAACTGGAAATCCCGGATGAAATATACGCCGGAACCGAAATCCCCATCGGCATTCGCCTGATTAACAAAAGAAGGTTCATGCCCGCATTTCTCATCAGAGTGCTTATCGAAAACCGACAATCGCTTTTCGCCTTCACCGGCGCAAAGGCTGACGGCAAAAGATACTGCACGTTTCAGTTCGGCGCCAGAGGCGAACACTTGATCGGCAGTATCTATGTCTGTTCCGTGTTTCCTTTCAATTTTTTCACCCGCTACAGAAAGATCCATCAAACTTTCAAGCTGATCGTTTTCCCCAAGCCGAAAAAATGCGAAATCCTTCACTGCTACGACCATCAGACCAAGATCAAGGGTGACGCCTCTACTCTGGCCAGAGGCTACGATTCAGATATCATCTCGATTAGAGACTACACTCTTGGAGACCCGCTCAAATACATCAGCTGGAAGTCCACAGCCAAAACCGGTATTCTCAAAACCAAGGAGTTGTCGGCCATAGAGCTGCGGCAGATTTTGATCGATTTCGACAAAATGAGCAAACAAGACCTGGAGCACAGGATTTCCTGCGTCACTTTCCTGATTCTCAAGCTCATCCGGTCGAATATCCCGGTGGGGCTGGTGATACAAGGGGAGCACCTTAAGCCCGCTGTCTCCAAGGCACACAAAATCAAACTGTTGAGAAAACTGGCGCTTTATGGTCAAAATTAGGCATATCCTGCAGATCTTAACCTATCTGGTCGTCGCAATAAGTTACGCGTCAGTTTTTCAGTACGTTGAGCTCTACCATTCCCTTAGCTTCGTGCTTCTGCTGATACTCTCCATCTACCTCAGCTTCAACCGGATCATCAGGATTCCACGTTGGGCACTGAACGTCATTTCGATTGTCATTCTCGTCAGTTCTTCGCTTGCCGTAACCACTGAATACCTGGTCGAACCGGTTCTAGGCGCGCTCATCGTTCTGGTCGCCATTAAGCTCCTGGAAGAAAAAACTTTCCGGGATTATGCACAAATATTTGCCATGTGTATCTTCCTGCTAATAGGCTCCAGTCTCCTTTCCTTAAGCATTGCCTTTCTTGGCTATTTTTCACTGATCGCCTTGTTTTCGACCACCGCACTCATCCTTCTGGCCTATTTTGCTCAGGATTCCGAAATAGCCATTTACAAATCAACTCTGCACAAGGTCTTAGTGCAATCGCTTTTCATTTGCTCAATCGCTCTGCCGGGGTCGCTCCTATTCTTTATCATTCTGCCGCGCACCAATTACCCTATCTTTAGCTTTCTCAATAAGAGCGGGTACGCCATGTCGGGATTTACCGACACCATCAAGCTTGGAGAAATTACCGGAATTCAGGAGGACAACACTGTCATCTTCAGAGCCCAAATGGCTAAAATCAATGAGCATGAGCTTTATTGGCGGGGAATAGTCCTGGATGAATTCGACGGTTTGTCATGGAAAAACAGCGGCAAACAATCCAAATTCTCCACGACTCCGTTACAGGGGAGGGAAATTGCTCAAGTCATTTATCTGGAGCCTTACGGCAATAAGTTTCTATTTGCCTTGGACAAGCCCCATTCGATTGCCCTGAGGCACATCCATTTTTCAGATGACCTCAGCTACTCTTTATCTGATCATATCCTTGAAAGAATCCGATATGAGGCGAGCTCTATTATTTCCGACTTTCTTCCGGATCAAACCGTCGACCGCGGACAGTACCTTCAGATACCGTCGGATTTTTCACCAAAGATTGGCAAGCTGGTGGAAGATCTGTCGGAGGGAAAAACCGATACTCAAATCGCTAATGCGATGCTGCAGCATATCAAACGGGGCAACTACCACTACTCCATAACGAATTTGCCCAAGTCAGCCAAGCCTCTGGAAGATTTCCTATTCCAACATAAGACCGGAAACTGCGAATTCTTCGCTTCCTCCCTTGCCGTCATGCTCAGAATGGCGGGTATTCCCACTCGTCTGGTGGGCGGATATCGAGGCGGATACTACAACAACACCGCGGGCTATTACATGGTGCTGCAACATAACGCCCACGTGTGGGTTGAAGCTTATCTGCCCCAGCGGCAGGGCTGGATAAGAATCGATCCCACTATTTACGGTCGACTGGATCCGGCCACGGGGAGAGGCAAAGGCTTTTTCGTGCAGTTGAAACTGATGCTCGATACCTTCAACTACTACTGGTACACCTTCATCATCAATTACGATTTCAGCAAGCAACTGGCCTTGCTCAAAAAGATCAAGGCGGCCGTCCAGAAGCCGGATATGAAAATCGACCTGGCCAAAAACCAGATCAGGGGATACCTGTATTACCTGCTGGCTGTGCCGCTATTGGCTTTGCTGGCCTATATGGCAGCACACATGATCCTCAAAAAACCGGATGACAAGTTGATCGTTAAGTTCCAAAAGAAACTGCGCCGTCAGGGTTACACCCGCAAAGCCTGTGAAGGTTTGGAGGAATTCGCCGCAAGAATTGACAGAAAGGAGCTTCGCGAGAAGGCGCAAGAGTTCGTCGACCGATTCGAATCCATTTATTACAAAGACCAAAAGTTTAGCAAAAAAGACCTGCATTCACTCAAACGCCGCATTGATGAGCTTTAGACCTCAGCGAGCCGTTAAGCATTCTGTACCCCCGCTTGTTTGGGGGCGGGTGTGTTCAATTGCCGGCCGGGGGATCAAAGGGGGATTTGCGGTTATCTCAGGGCTTCAAACCTATCCCCCTTTGCTCCGGACGACTTCTAGAAGTCTCCGAACGAAGCATCATCGTCCATCGGAATGACTCTCTCCGGTCTAATCTTCTGTTCGGTCAAGGCCAACCGCCTTTGGCCGGCTTTGTGCGGGTGAATTCTGGCAACTGCAGCCTGCTCTTCACCAGCCTCAACGGACGGCTGCCGTGACGTTTTTCCATTATTCGCTTGATTAGCACTGCCGCCAACGATGTTGATCAATTGCTCCACAAATTGCTTCATTCTACCGGCCTGCGTGCTCATTTCTTCGGAGGCGCCCGACGATTCCTCGGCAATGGCGGCGGTCTGTTGGGTCACTTTGTCCATCTCCGCCACAGCTCGGTTGACTTGTTCGATCCCCTGGGCCTGCTCGTTGGAGGCCGCGGCAATCTCGCTCACCAATTCGTCGACTTTGCCTGACGTTTTGGCCACTTCGGAAAAATCTTCGTTGGTTCTGGCAACGAGCTGTCCGCCTTCCTGCACCTTTTTAACCGTACCCTCGATCAAACTGGCCGTGTTCCTGGCTGCGTCGGCCGCGCGCATGGCTAGATTGCGTACCTCGTCCGCCACAACAGCAAACCCCGCGCCCGCTTCTCCGGCTCTGGCCGCTTCCACCGCCGCATTCAAGGCCAAAAGATTGGTCTGAAAGGCGATTTCATCAATAGTCTTGATGATCTTTGACGTCTCCTCACTCGCCCGCGAGATCTCTTGCATCGATGAAGTCAGTTGGCGCATGGAGTCATTGGCCTTGGAAACTACCTGAATCGCTTCCTTCATAAGAGAGTTGGCGTGGCCGGCATTGCTTGCATTCTGTCGGGTCATGGAGGTCATTTCCTCCAGAGAGGAAGAGCTTTCTTCGAGGGCAGCCGCCTGCTGGGACGACCCTTCCGCCAATTGCTGACTGGAAGAAGCCACCTCATTTGAGCCCGATGCAACCTGCTCCGCTGCTTCGCCAAGCCCTGCGATGACTCGGTTGATGGGGTTCACGGTAGATCTCACCAGCAACAAAATGACGACCGCGGCAAGAAGTGTAATGCTGCCCGCTACCGTCAGATTGACATAACCCAGGCTCTTGATGGGAGCAAAAACCTCAGCGGTGGAGGTCCCAATTGCTAGAGTCCACCCCAACTCCTTCTCTTTTCTCTGAGCCACCAGTTTCTCGGTGCCTTTCCAAGTGTATGTGGTCAGGCCGTCTCCTTTGGCCAACATCTCCTTACCCCACTCGTAAGAGCTGATATTCTCTTTCATCATCAGAGATTTATCGGGATGGGCAATGATCAGCCCCTCTTTGTTCACCACATAAGCATAACCGCCCTGACCGATTTTCACAGGATCGATAAACATCTTGCTGAAACTGGCGACGTCGACTACACCGAACAAGACCCCTGTAATCTTATCTCCTTCTTTGAGCGGGGCTGCGATCATGAACACGGGATTGCCCGTGCCCTTGCTCTGGACGACATCGGTAACCACAACCTGACCTTTCATTGCCTCTTTGAAATACTCCCGGTCGGTCACATTAAGCTTGTTCACAATGTTTGGGTTGGAAGCGGAAATGACGTCGCCTTTGGTGTTGGCTATACATATTTCCTCGTAGAACTTGAAGTCGGTTTTCAAAACGGCCAGACGGGCATCTGCCGCCTTTCTGGCAGCTTGTCCCACAAAGGAATCCTGAACAGCCGTCTGGTAAGCCTTGTCGTTGCTCCAGTAATCTATATCGCGCTTCCGATCCCGGAGCCATGAAGAAAGGACATTGATGGTAGAGTCACCCAACTGGTTGATCTGGCTTGTGATGGCGCTCGTTAAGGCAGCCTTTGCCTTCGTATAGGATACCGCTGCTGAAATGCTCATTCCCAGTACGATCAACCCCACAGTGGGAATGAGAAACCTGTTTCTAAGACTCAGTCTCATGTTCTTATCCTTTTTTTACTTTCTGCCACTGCTCACGACATTGAAGACCCGCTGCGCGCCTGCACAAGAGCTGATGGATTGCAGAGAGCTCAGCTCTACTGATGGAAAATGATGTAATCCATAGTTGCAAGAGTTGTGACCGATTGCGGGAGGGCAGTGAATTAATTCGCATCTACCAAACAAGGTAAACTTTGGGTGTTCAGCAACGATGGAATATCCCGCTCGGATTTTAACTGGCTGGCACTCCCTTTAATCAGTCCCCATGGGAGGAATCTCATTCCCATGGGGAAAGGGGTTATTGTTACCCAAAGCAATTTGTGCCTATTGGATCACTGTGGCCGCGGACTCTACGACTTCGAAAGGAATGGTGACGCCCATTTTCTCAGCAAGCTTCATATTCACAATCAGTTTCCCCTGTTCGTTCTTGGCCACGGGGATGTCGGTCGGCGGCGTGCCGTCCAGAATCTTCAACGCACTGGTACCGGCCCAGTTGCCTTGTTCTTCAGCTACCTTGGTGAAGCCGATCAAAGCGTAAGGTGCCATAAAATCGTAGCAAGTACCTGACGGGACCTTGGAATTGGCTTCCACAAAAGCTTGAAGTTCCTGGGCATGCTCTTTATACAGTCCACCGTCACTATCAATAATCAGCATATCCACACTGCCTTCAAGCTCGCTGAATCCCTTCTTCCAGTCTTCTACATCTTTTGCGTAGTAGGTAGTCATATCGAGGTTGAAGACCTTTTTGTAATTCTCTGCCTCTTTCCTCGCGGTTTCGTTATCAGGAGCGATGAATCCTATTCGATTGCCTTTTGCATATACCTTCAGCTGATCCAATAGTTGAATAATTGGCGCCACTTCCAGCATTCCCGTTACGTTCTTGCAGGGCAAGCCATATACGGATGCATCCCAGTTGAGGCCGCAGAACACAAACGGTATGGCGCCATCTTTGTAATAGGGCACGAGGACATATTTGGCCGCGTTGTCATCGGCAACAATGACCACGTCGGGTTTAAACTCGTCGATGGCAACCTTGACTTTTTCGCCGGCTTGTTTCTTGAACTCTTCGTCAGTGTTCCTTTTGGTGTCCATGCGAACGATTTTCAACTCTACGCCCTTGCCTTCAAGAGCAGTCTGTATGCCTTTAGTGATACCGTCACTCCAGTCGTAACCTTCATGATACGAATCCACGTAGAGGATCTTTTTGCCGTCGTAGCTGCCGCAGAACCCAACTGTCGCAAGTGTCAATACGAGAACGAAAGTAGAAATAACTCCAACTGTCTTACTCATGCTGTGTAACTCCTTTTCTCTGTCTTGTTACAAAATGGTTCAGTGATTTCAGAAAGAAGCAAGTCAACGAATTCAACAACGTACCTGGTTTCCTACCTATTCAACCAGCGTTGCCGTCTCCAAAATCGTGTAAGGGATCTCAAGATTGAGTTTTTCGGCTGTCTTCGTATTTACGAAAAACTTCGGCTCCGGGTCCACCTTTACGGGAACCTCCTTCACAGCTTTTCCATTTATCAAAACCTCCGCTACTGATTGTGCGAGTAGATATCCAAGCTTGACATCGTCTGCAACAAAGCCGCCCAGAGCACCCACCTTGACGGGGTTTGAAGAGTAGGCAAGCACTGGCGTCTGTCCTGCTGCGTCGACAATCTTTGCCGCATTGTCTAGAAGCAGACCTTGGTTCCCTATAATAATGGCCGACACTTTCCCTTTGAATTGCTGTACACCGTTGATCACATCCTCCGGTGAGGCGCTAAATATTTCATTGTATTTAATTGCGAGCTTCTCGCAGATGGCCTTCGTCCCTTCCTGGTCAATGGCAGAACCCGGGTGCCCCTCTTCAAGCAGCAGCACTACGGATTCAAGCTTTGGAATGACGGCTTGAAAAATCTCAAATTGGGTATCGACCGGCAGAAAGTAGGTTACACCGGTGATATTGCCTTCAGGGGCCTGCAAGTCTTTTACCGCGCCCAGCTCTTTGGGATTGTTGCACCCTCCGATAAAAGTAGGAATTGTCGGAGGATTTTTTCCAAGCCATTTCGCTCCGCTTGAACGAAGGATCACCATTCCATCCTTTTCTTGCTGCCATTTGCTTGCAAATTCCGCAACCTCGTCAATGGATGCAAGCTCTTTTTGATATTCGATCTTAATCTCCGGAGCAAATTCCTTCATTCCTTTCTCAAATCCCTCGAACACCCGGTTTGTCATTCCGGATTTACCTTCCCATGCAACGCCAATTTCCTTTGCCAGTGCATTCTGAGCATCCAAACCGAGCAAAAAGACTAGCGCAATTACAGCAAGACCAGATACAACCTTTCTCATCCAATTCTCCTTTTCTAGCTGGTGAGGATCCAGTGAGCATGGCAACAATAGCTTCACTCTCTTTCAGACCCACCGAGTTTCTGATGATGGCATTCAATCGTTTCTATTTTCGGGTGCTGTGAGTAAGCAAAAACCGCACCAAACAGCACAGACAATGGACAGGGTAACAACACCCCTTTCACTGTCGCTGCAGCGATATCAAACCCGCATCACTCAAATGAGTGACTGATTTTGTTTCACGAAAAACAGGAGCGGAATCGTCTCGTGTCGTTACCATCTGCACTTGACATAAATTCCTTAAATAAAAACGTTCTTTGATGTTAAGATAGATCTGCTGCATCCAGACAAAATGTATGGAAAACAAATAGTTGTTATTTCGAGCAAAATATGGGGAACAAAGTTTTGGGTATTTTCTCCGTTGCAGAGCGGTTTCAATCGCAGGGAAAAGTTGTAGATGTCCGGGAATATGGGAGCGGCAATGTCAATGACACCTTCCTGGTCAGCCTGGATTGCGAGGGAGAAAGACACTTTATCCTGCAGCGCATCAACACCCGGGTATTTCGCCGGCCAAAACTTGTCATGTCGAACATGCGCACCGTGACCGAACACATCCTTAAGCGCTTGCAGCAAACTCCATTGCTTGCCGGTCGCCGCTTTGAGGTGCCCCGCGTGCTGCTGACGCAAGATGGCCAGGACCATTGGATCGATTCGGACAGGTCGTTTTGGCGCGCCATCAGTTTTATTGACGCTGCTCAATCTTTTGAGACAATCAACAATACTGAGCACGCCAAAGAAGTCGGCTATGCACTCGGCGTGTTCCACAGTCTTATCAGCGAGTTGCCCGCCGAACGTTTGGCTGACACCCTGCAAGGGTTTCACGTCACACCTCTCTACCTCCACCGCTATAGCGAGGTTCTGGCGAACAACCGCCCGATCCGATCCCCAGAAGTTGAGTATGCTAAAAGATTTGTCAGCGAGCGTAATGACTGGGCGTCTGTCCTTGAGGATGCAAGAAAAGCGGGCCGGTTGCGTCTTCGCCCCATTCATGGCGATCCGAAGGTCAACAACGTTCTGATCGACAACATAACCGGACAGGCCGTCAGCATGGTCGATCTCGACACCGTCAAACCCGGTCTGGCTCACTATGATATCGGCGACTTGCTGCGCTCCGGATGCAACCCTTGTGGAGAAGAGATCGAACATTGGGAGAGGGTCCGCTTTGAACCCGTTCTTTGCCGGGCCATTCTGCAAGGCTACCTGTCAATGGCAAGAGATTTCCTGGGCGAGAACGACTATGAATATCTCTATGATGCGATCCGCCTGATCGCTTTCGAACTGGGCTTGAGGTTTTTTACCGACTATCTGGAAGGCAATGTCTACTTCAAAGCCAGCTACCATGACCACAACCTTTGCAGGGCACTGGTGCAGTTCAGGCTTACCGAGAGTATCGAGTTGCAGGAAACAGCCATCCGCAAGCTTATTCGAGATCTGGAATGACCGAGCTCCATTTTTCTCTGCAGCCATTCCCTCCAACCGCAGCTCTGCCCGGGATGCGAATCACCGGCGACATCACCCGCCACTCCAATTCGTTGACTGTACGCTATGTGCTTGCGGGAGCTCTCGAAGAGATTGCAGTCTCCGCTTTTTCGGACACGCCGGTCCGAAAAAGCGGATTGTGGGAACAAACCTGTTTCGAGCTCTTCCTCGCCGTTAAGAGCTCCGACCGGTACTGGGAATTCAATCTCTCTCCCGCCGGGCACTGGAATGTCTATCGTTTTGTGGCTTATCGACAGGGGATGGCAGAGGAAACGGCCTTTACTTCACTTCGGACCAGAATCCGCTACGACGTAGATTCGTTAACGCTCGAATTGAAAGTCGATTTAGACAGGGTTGTCCGGCCGGATCAGAGCCTGGAGATCGGCATCAGTGCTGTCATCAAACAAGCAGGCGGCGGGACAGCCTATTGGGCGTTGACTCATTGCGGACCACAAGCAGACTTTCACCGACGAGACAGCTTCCTCATCGAATTGTAAGCAGGGCATTGGGGTGCCATGCCGCTGCTGCGGGATAGCTCGCTGCTTCGATAGGATCGCGAGCCAGCTCGCTCCTGCTTCAACAGTCTTCGGGTGCGCCGTAGGGACATGAACAACTGCGGTGAAGTCAGCGGTTCCGCACACGATCGGATTAGCACGCTACCGTACGATTGCGGCCGGTTCGTTTCGCGTCATACACAGCCTTATCCACTCTTTGAAAAAGGGCCTCCTCATCCTGGTCCGAGTCCTTTACGGCTGAGACTCCAATGCTGATGGTTAAGGGGATGTCTGTTCCCCTGAACTGGAAACGGGTCCGTTCTATGGTAAGGCGCAATTTTTCCCCCACCTGGTAGGCACGCGAGCAATCTATTCCGGGCAATAGAACGACAAATTCCTCACCGCCGTAACGCGCCAGAAAATCGCATTCACGAAGAATCGGGCCGATCCGACCGACTATTTCCTTAAGGCATCGATCCCCGACAACGTGGCCGTGCTCATCGTTGACATTTTTGAAATGATCGATATCGAGTATCAGCAGGGAAAAAATCTGCCCATAGCGGCTGAAGCGTTGCATTTCTTCCCTGAAACGCTGCTCATAAGCTCTGCGGTTGTGAATGCCGGTGAGCGGGTCGAGCAGCGTTTCCAGCTCCAGAGCTTTAGTTTTTGCCTGCACCACCTCGATTTCCCGCTTGACGCTGTGCAGGCTCTGCTCCAGCAATTCTTTTTCCCGCTTGGCCTCTTCCCAGCGTTGCCGGTCCTCGCCGCGCTTCTGCTCGAGAGCCTGCCTGATCGCCTCCAGACGAGAGCTCACCACTCCCTTGAGCTCCGCCAGAGATTGGCTGATTTGAGCGCTATTTTTGATCTGTTCCATCTCTCCATCGAGCAGGGCATTGAATTTGTTGTTCGACTGCCGGGCTTGTGTATCGAGTGAAATCGAGGAAAGGAAATGTTGCTCTATTTGCAGCAGATTTGCGCCGATGTCGGTGATGAACGAGGTAACCAGCGACCGCTCGTCGCCCAGGCTTTTCGCGTAGTCCCGGATAAAGGCGATGATCTCTCGGTTGATTGAAAGCAATTGGGACAGGTCTTTGGTTTCCATGACTCGACTTTGCAAAATGGAAGATCGCTCCACATAAGCGTCGTCCGTCTCGCGCGGCAGGGCTTTCAGTATCTCCAGATAGACATCCCGCAGCTGCGTAAAATACTCTCCCCCGGCCGGCTCCGATCGTTTGGCAGATTCGCTGCGGCCAAACCACTTGCTCCAGCGGCTGGGCTGCGCTGCCGACGGTCCGGCCTCAGCCGGGCCTTCCTGCATGACCAGCCGCCTCAGGGTTTGCAGAGATTCCTCCAGGAGCTCGACTTCGATCTCTCCCCGCAGCTTCCGTTTGAAGTCGGCCAGGGCCGATGTCACGGCGTTGCCCTCCCGGGGTCCGAGCAAGCTAGCCATGGTGAGCAGTGAGCGTCTCGCAAATTCCTGCGCTTCGGCGTGTCTTGCCTCACACCGCTCCAATTCGCGCAGCTGCTTGCGCCTTTCATTTTGCGTGTTGCGGAGCATGGCGCGGAGCTCTTCGACCTCTGCTAAGACGGATTCATCCGCCACCAACTCGCTTTCGCCCGGCTGCGGCGACTGGGGCATGAGTTGCATAATCTCGGCTCGGCTGCTCAACGCTTTACTGAGAGAGGCGGAGCTGAGGGGCTGCCGGTTGTCGGAAAGCTCCCGCAAAGCTTCAATGACGGCCTTCGAAAGTTCTTCCAAGGTATCCACGTATAAATTTTCCCCCTTTTACCGTCGGCCTGAATCCGTGCGCGACGCCCGATCGATCACCGTTCCCATTCGCAAAGACAAAGTTAATGGAGCCATCAGCGGCTTGCCTCGACCCGAAAAATCAACCACCAGTTCATGATGTCCGCAGAAAAGCTCCTGCGACGGTTCAACGCTGCCTTGAAACGAGCAGAGCTCCAGTCCGGGGAAAACAGCCAATTAACGCTTGCGCGGTTCATGATTTAATGTTTTTCTGCACCAATGTTCAAGACCTATTTAAAAGGAGGTGCTGCTTTCTGTTACCCGCACGAATCGCTTGCCGTAGATCTTAATCCGCGGAAGTGTTAACCAAGGAATGATTATGAAAATTTCCGTAATCTTAGCGCATCCAAGCAAAGCCAGCTTCAACCACGCAATAGCGCAATCGGCGGTGGATGAGCTCAGCACGAACAACCATACTATATTCTATCATGACTTGTACGACGAACAGTTTAATCCGATATTGGAGGCGGATGAAATCCCAAAAGATGTGATACTGCCGGCAGAAATCGAAAAACTTTGTGAGGAAATCGCTCAGTCCGACGGGGTCATCATCATTCACCCTAACTGGTGGGGGCAGCCGCCCGCAATACTCAAAGGCTGGGTAGACCGGGTCATTCGTCCCGGCGTGGCCTATGAATTCATGGAAGATGACAGCGGGGAGGGAATACCCAACGGATTGTTAAAGGGTAAAACCGCCCTGGTGTTCAACACCTCCAACACACCAACGGAAAGGGAACAGAGAGTGTTCGGAGATCCCCTGGAAGCCTTGTGGAAAAACTGTATTTTCGAACTATGCGGCGTGAACGATTTCTATCGCCGAATGTTCAATGTGATCGTGACCAGCTCGGAAAAACAACGCAAAGACTGGCTGCAGGAAGTGAAGGAAACAGTGGCTCGAATTTTCCCGTCTGAAAATTGACATTACGCGCTTTCACCGCCATGTCACGAAGCCTGTCATGGGAAAGGAGGACGTGTTCATGAAAACACAGGAAGCCGGCAACATGGTGGGCGGCTCAGATGACCATCTGTCCCCCTGGTGGAAAAGATCGGTTATCCTGGTGGTACTGGCCGGTTTTAGCGTCTTGATCGCTTTGTCAGGAACCGCCTACAAGGACGCTCCCCCCATCCCGAACAAAGTAGTGACTGCTGCGGGGGGGGTCGTTTTCACTGCCGACAATATTCAGCATGGTCAGCAGGTGTTTCTGAAATATGCCCTGATGGAGAACGGCACAATTTGGGGACATGGCGCCTATTTGGGCCCCGACTTTTCTGCCGAATACCTGCACAGGCTGGCATTGGATATGGGCGAAGCACTGGCAGAAAAGCGCTACCAGCGATCTGTGGGGGAGCTTGCCAGCTTTGAGCAGGAAGCAATCGATGCTGAAGTACGACATTTATTGAAGCAAAATCGATACGACCCGCAGACCGGCAATCTGATTTTTACCGACCCCGAAGCCGGCTCTTATCAACAGCAAATAGCGAGGTGGACCGAACATTTTTCCAGGGAGAGCGTCAACGGCGGCCTGCCCGCAAAATACATAGACAATCCGGCCGAAATGAGAGACCTTACCGCCTTCTTCGCATGGACCGCCTGGGCGGCAGTTGCCAATCGTCCCGGCAAGTCGTACTCCTACACCGGTAATTTCCCCTACGATCCTCAAGTCGGCAACACACCGGCAAGCGAAGCCCTTTTATGGAGCGCCCTCAGCCTCATTACGCTACTGGCCGGAACTGCTCTGGTTCTTTTTTTGTTCGGCAAGTTCAATTACCTGGGCTGGAAAAGGGGCCGTGAAGAGCTCCATCCCCGAATGTTTCCCGGTGTCGCAACCGAAGATCAGCGGGCCTTGGTGAAGTTCTTTCTGGTCGTCTCCCTGCTCTTTCTAGCTCAAGCGCTGATTGGAGGGGCAACGGCACACATCAAGGCTGAACCGGGCAGCTTCTACGGATTCAATCTGTACGGACTGTTCCCCACCAGCATTCTGCGCACCTGGCACCTGCAGCTCGCCATATTCTGGATAGCCACATCGTTTGTCGGGGGCGGCTTGATTCTCGCTTCCAGTCTGGGGGAAAAAGCTGCCCGCAGCCAGAGTACCTGGATCAATGTTCTCTTTTGGGCGCTGGTGCTGGTGGTCGTCGGCAGCCTGCTGGGAGAGCTTTTAGGGGTCAAGCAGCTCCTCGGCGATATGTGGTACTGGTTCGGACACCAGGGATGGGAATATCTGGACTTGGGGCGCATGTGGCAGATTCTGCTGGTGTTGGGGCTGTTGCTTTGGGCGGTGCTATTGATCAGAGCGACCAGACCTGCCCTGCAGGACCCGAACCGTCGCGAAATTTCATCCCTTTTCGTGCTGGCCGCGCTCACCATCCCCTTTTTCTACCTTCCGGCCTTTTTCTTTGGCAGCACCACCAATTATACCGTCGTGGATACATGGCGATTTTGGATCATCCATTTGTGGGTTGAAGGATTCTTCGAGCTCTTCGTGACCACCATGGTGGCCGTCACCTTCTATCAGCTCGGCCTGGTCTCGAACATCACCGCCCGGCGCGTTATCTATCTGGACGCGATTCTGTTTTTGGGGAGCGGTTTGATCGGTACCGGCCACCACTGGTACTGGACGGGGCTCTCTCAGGTCAATATGGCCCTGGCGGCTTTGTTTTCCGCCATGGAGGTGGTCCCGTTGACGCTGCTCACCCTCGATGCATGGGATTTCATAACGGTCACCAGGGGCGATGAGTCCGCACAGGGCACAGCCGGTTATCTGCCTCACAAGTGGACCTTCTATTTTCTGATGGCGGTCGGCTTTTGGAATTTTGTTGGTGCAGGTATCTTCGGATTCCTCATCAACCTTCCCATCGTGAGCTATTTTGAGGTGGGAACGATGCTCACACCCAACCACGGTCACGCTGCACTGATGGGTGTATTCGGTATGGAAGCCGTCGCCCTGATGGTTCTTTGCTTTCGGCAGGTCTTGACGGACGAGCAGTGGCGGCAGCCGGAAAAATATGTCCGGGTCTCCTTCTGGGGCCTGAATATTGGACTGGCACTCATGCTGGCGGGAAATCTTTTCCCCGGCGGAGTGCTTCAGCTCTACGACGTCTTGAACAATGGATACTGGCATGCCAGAAGCGCCGAATACCTGAATCAGGGTTTCGTACGCTTCCTTGAATGGTGTCGAATGCCGGGCGATGTGATCTTCATCGGATTGGGAATTGTGCCTCTGGTCATTGCCGCTGCACTCACCTATCGACATGTGAGAATAGCGGAGCCAGGTTAGCCTCACGACCTGCAGGTGGTTTCATTTTTCCTGGATTCTGAGTTGCTCCAAATGAGCAAATCAACAAACAGACAAGAAGAAAAAAGTGACGTTGTCCACCCATAATGCCGCTCAACTCCATAGAGAACAACCCTGGGCACTCATTCGAAACGCTTCGCTCGATGAGCACACTACTTTCCGCGTGCCGGCTCGCGCGGCTTTGCTGGCGGAGGTGCGGGACAGTTCCGTGCTGGCGGACCTGCTCGCCATGCCTCAGGCTCAGGGTCTGCCGGTACTGGTGCTCGGAGGCGGCAGCAATGTCCTCTTTACTCACAATTTCAACGGACTGATCATCCATCTCTCCACTCGCGGCATCGACATTTTGGCAAGGGACTCCAAACACGCGCTGGTGCGGGTAGCCGCCGGGGAAGACTGGGACCGTTTCGTGCGCTGGTCGCTGGCGCAGGGTCTCAGCGGCCTGGAGAATCTCATTTTGATACCCGGCACCGTTGGTGCGGCTCCCGTACAAAACCTCGGGGCATACGGCGTTGAAGTGCGAGAATTCGTTGCCGCGGTGGAAGCCTGGGATCGCACTGCGCAAGAGCTTGTCAGGTTGGACAACGAAGCTTGTGCTTTTGCCTACCGGGACTCGCTTTTCAAACGACACCGCGAGCGCTACATTGTGACTGCAGTGGAGTTCCGGCTGCCAAAACAACGGGACCTGCGCTTGGATTATGCCGGGGTGCGGCAGGAGCTCGCAGCCATGAGGGTCAACACACCCACCCCGGAGGAGCTGGGCCGGGCCGTCGAGCGGCTCAGGCGGCGCAAGCTGCCGGACCCGGCCGTGATCGGCAATGCCGGCAGTTTTTTCAAGAATCCTCTCGTGACCATTGAAAGTGCCACGGCTCTAAGTCAAGAACACCCGAATGTGCCAGTCTACCCTTATAGCGAAAAATACTGTAAGATCTCGGCCGCCTGGTTGATCGAGGCATGTGGCTTCAAGGGCTTTCGCGAAGGCGATGCGGGTGTTTCCGAGATGCACTCTCTGGTGCTGGTCAACCACGGATCGGCAACCGGAGCTCAGCTCTGGGCGCTGGCTGTTCGGATTAAAGATGCAGTGGCCGCGCGCTTTGGAGTTAATCTGGAGCCGGAGCCGTTGGTCGTTTGAAGCGCGCAACCTCTGTAGATCTGCCATGCAGAGCTGCAAGCAAATAATCTCTTGCAGACAATCCGCTGATTGACTGATTCCGGCTGGAGAAGGCGAGATGAGACACACGATTGTACCGTTGAAGACCATCGGACTGCTGGGCGGCATGAGTACCGAGGCTACCCAGGAATACTACCGACTGATCAATGAGGGTGTAAACCGCATCAGAGGAGAGCACAATGTAGCCGAGCTCCTCATCTGTAGCGTTAATTTCCAGAATATCGAACGCTTCGTCAGAAACAACCAGTGGGCTGATGCCGCTATCTATCTGTCCCAAAAAGCCAGACAATTGGAAGCCGGGGGAGCCGACTTTCTCCTGCTTGGAACCAACACCATGCATAAGGTGCGAGACGCCATCGTGCAGGCCATTTCCATCCCTTTTATCGACATCTTCAATGTCACTGCCGCAGCCATCCGTCGGCGAAGTCTCAGCAGGGTGGGAATCCTCGGAACCTATCCGGTGATGACGGAGCCCTTTTATCGGAACGCTTTCGGGGTCCACGGGATCGTTACCGCTTCACCCGAAGAACCGGACATGCGAGAAATCGACCGCGTCATATTTGATGAGATGTGCCGGCATCGATTATTGCCCGAATCCAGGCAGTTTTTCATCGATGTGGTCAAAAAGTTTAAAGAGCAAGGGGCCGAAGGGGTGGTGTTGGGATGCACCGAAATCAAAATGCTCATCAACCAGGATGATTTCCCGGAATTTCCGGTTTTTGACACGACCGCATTACACTGCGAGAAAGCCGTTAAATTGTGCCTCGGTCTGGAGGCAGCCTGATGGATGGTAATCATCTGCCGATCACTTGAGGCAGTCGAACGATCACGTGTGTCCCTTCTGTTTCCGAAGTGGTGAAAGCAATGTCCCCCCCGTGCGTACAGACAATCAGTCGAGCGCTGTGAGTGCCGAGTCCGGTTCCGCCCTCTTTGCCGCAGGTCACATAAGGCTCGAAAAATCTGTTCCGGATTTCAGCCGGAATCATTCCCCGGTTGTGAACATCGATGATGTGATGATCGGTATCGGTTTGCAATTTGATTCTTACTTCGGCGTTCTCGGGCGATGCTTCGATTGCGTTCTTGACAAGGTTCTCCATTGCGACTTCCAGCAAGCTCTCCTCTCCGGACACAACGTATTCCATGGCTGACATTTTCTCGGGATCTATGGGCTGATCGGATTGGAAGAAAGAAAGTCTGATCGATCTTTTGCGGGCGAGGACTTCCGCCACCAGCCGCAACCGCTCGAAGACCCTAAACAGATTGACCGCAGCGGGCTTCAGGGTGTAGGTACCTTGCTCCATCTTGAACAAACTCATCTCGCGGCTGATGGAGCAATACATCTGTTCGCCCAGCTGGTGGATCATCTGTATGGATTTGCGCTGTTTTTCGTCCAAATTGGCGGACTTGAGCAACAACCCCGCAACACCTGTGATTCCGACAAGCGGAGATTTAAGATCGTGTCTAACGATCCGTTCCGCATCTTCGTGCAGGCGCTCTAGGCGCTTCCGTTCGGTTATGTCCCTGATTATGGCCCCAAAAAACCTGCCACGGTAGCTCTCCCAGGTGGATAGAGAAAGCTCGATGGGGAAAATATCCCCGCTTTTGTTCAGGCCTTGTAACTCGACCCTTATATCGATTATTCTTTTTTCACCGGTTTTGAGGAATCGTTCGAACCCCTCGGCGTGCGAAACCCTCAATCGTTCTGGTATGATTGCGCTGACCGGCTGGCCGATGATTTCGGACCCATAACCGAAAATCTGTGAAGCCCCCTTGTTCCAGGTCAAGATCTTACCCGAGGCATCAGCGGTTATGATGGCGTCGATGGAGGTCTCGGTGACCGAGCGGTATTGTTCTTCGCTTTCCTCAAGCTTCTGCTCGATTTGAAGCGCGGCTTTATGCAGCTTTTCCAATTCCGCATTGGTCTCGCGCAACTCTGCCAGTTCCTCGGCCATTTGCTTCAAGGTGCCGTAGCTTTCTTTTTCCACCATCACACCCCACCACAGTAGCTTTGCAAGTCCTTGAAACACCCCAGGCCCGGGTCGGGCCGGGTGCTGCAGGCGGTCCACTAAAGCGGGCTCTGTCGATCTCCTTATTTCTCAACGCCTGTTCTGAATCATTTCTTACAATATTTCAGTGGCTTATGTCAAACACTTGACGCAAGTCCAACTAACGACTAAACATTACAGGCTCCACCGCATAATAAAACAATATCATATCTGGGAAGAACATGATGAGAAACCTGTTTCAAGATTATCTCGATTTCGCCGTCGAAACGGCCTACCAGGCAGGGCGGCTCACTCTGGGTTACTTTCGCAACGAAGTCCGGGTCGACTTCAAAGAAGATGACACCCCGGTCACGTTGGCCGACCGCAAGGCGGAAGAGCTCATTCGCTGGAGGATCGAATCGAAATTCCCGCAACATGCCGTTGTGGGAGAAGAATATGGCGACACTGGTTGGCAGCAGGCAACCCACCGCTGGTTCGTCGATCCCATTGATGGAACTAAGTCTTTCGTTCGAGGTGTCCCTCTCTACGGTGTGCTGATGGGTCTCGAAGTGGAGGGAAAAATTGAAGTCGGGATTGCCTATTTTCCCGCCCTCGATGAGATGGTCTACGCCGCAACGGGGTTCGGCTGTTACTGCAACGGACGCCGGGTAAAGGTTGCTCAAACGGAGCGGCTAAGCAAGAGCTTTGTATCTTTTACCGATGCGGGCAGTTTTGAAAAGTGCGGCCGAAGCGCAGCCTGGGACCGGATTAAAGCGGCGACCTACTGTCGGGTCGGCTGGTCGGATGCCTACGGACATGCCCTGGTCGCGACGGGGCGAGTGGAACTGATGCTCGATCCGGAAATGAATGCATGGGACTGTGCTCCTTTTCCGGTCATCCTGCGGGAAGCCGGCGGCTACTTCGGCACCTGGTCGGGAGAAGAAACCATCTATGGCGGCGAAGCCATAAGTACCACCCGCAATCTGTTGCCCGAAGTCCTGCGGCTCATTTCGGGTGAAGGGACTTGAAGAACATCGTGTAAACTGGCTTCCGGCAGCCTTTGCCCGAGGGACCTCCTGTCATACCCGCGGAGGCGGTATCCAGGCGGCTTTTTCTGTATTCCCGCCAAAAGCATGCGGGAATGACACAACAACCAGCTCAGCCATTCAGTCAGGGCCGGTGCCAATCAAGAGGGAGAGGAATTTCTCGTCATCGGCCAGGCACTCATCAGCCGGCAGGCAGAAACGTCCCCCCATCTCCGTATCCCCGTGTCTCCTGATCTCCGCGTCTCCCCTCCCATCTCCCTATTGCCCGTTGCCGTTCCGCTTCTTTCCAGTGTAGCGCTGTTGGGCGGACAGGGTGGTTTTGCGCAACCGGATCGACTTCGGCGTGACCTCGACCATCTCATCCTCTCGAATAAAGTGGATGGCGCGCTCCAGGGTCATGGGAGTGACCGGGGTGAGGATAACGTTCTCGTCTTTTCCGGCGGCACGCATATTACTGAGCTTTTTCTCCTTGCACGGATTCACGTTGAGGTCCGTATCCCGGTTGTGCTCGCCTATGACCATGCCTTCGTAAACCGGATCGTTGGGCACGACGAAAAGCTGGCCTCTGGGCTCCAAATTAAACAGAGCGTACGCCACGGCGCCTCCCTGCCGGTCGGAAACCAGAGACCCGGTGAAGCGGGTGGGAAAATCACCCCGATATTCTTCATAGCCGGCAAAGTAGGAGTTCAAGATTCCGGTTCCTTTGGTATCGGTGAGAAACTCGTCGCGGTAGCCGATCAATCCGCGGGACGGCACACTGAATTCGATCCGCACCCGTCCGGTCCCTTTATTGACCAGGTCGGTCATTTTGCCCCTGCGGATGGAAAGCTTTTCCGTAACGATGCCGAGAAAATTCTCGTGGCAATCCACAAACAGCTGTTCGATCGGCTCCAGCTTCTTGCCGTCGGTGAATTTGTAGATCACCTCGGGGCGCCCCGCACACAGCTCGAATCCTTCGCGCCGCATGGTTTCGATGAGGATCGCCATCTGGAATTCACCGCGGCCTTTAACGATAAAGCTCTCTTTGTCCTCTGCCTCCTCCACCCGGATGGCCACATTGCGCAGCGTTTCCTTGAGCAGGCGCTCGCGGATCTTGCTCGATTGCACAAAGCGGCCTTCCTTGCCCGAAAAGGGCGAATTATTGATGGTGAACTTCATGGAGACCGTAGGCTCGTCCACCCGGATGCGCTTGAGCGCTTTGGGCGAGTCCTTGGTGCAGATGGTGTCGCCGATCTTAACTTCCTCGATGCCCGACAGCACAATGATGTCGCCCGGTTCCGCCTGGCTCACCTCTTTAAAAATCATCCCTTCGTAAATCTGCAATCTGGAAATCTTGAGGGGAATCTGCTCGTTTTGTTCGTTGATGCAGACCAGGCCGTCGTTGCATTTCACCGTACCGTTGAACACCTTGCCGATGGCGAGGCGGCCGAGATAGTCGGAGTAGCCCAGATCGGCAACCAGCATCTGAAACGGTTCTCTGATGTCGTAGGCGGGCGGCGGAATTTGCTCCAAGATGGTGTCAAACAGGACGTGCAGATTTTCCCCTTTTTCTTCCAACGTCTGCTGGGCGACGCCGTCACGGCCGATGGCGTAGATGATGGGGAATTCGAGCTGATCGTCGTTGGCGTCCAAATCTATGAAAAGGTCGTAGATTTCGTCCAGAACCTCGGCGGGCCTTGCGTCTTTGCGGTCGATCTTATTGATCACCACGATGATCTTGAGCCCGGCTTCGAGTGTCTTCTTCAGCACAAAGCGTGTTTGCGGCAGCGGCCCTTCGGAGGCATCCACCAGCAGCAGCGCTCCGTCAGCCATGGCCAGCGCGCGCTCCACTTCACCGCCGAAATCGGCGTGACCGGGGGTGTCGATGATATTGATCTTGGTTTCCTTCCACACCACCGAACAGTTCTTGGCGGCAATGGTGATGCCCCGTTCGCGCTCGAGCTCCATGCTGTCCATGAGTCGATCGTCGACTTCCTTGCCTTCGCGGAACAATCCGCTTTGCTTGAACATGGCATCCACCAGGGTGGTCTTGCCGTGATCGACGTGGGCGATGATGGCGATATTTCTTAAGGCTCTGTTTTCCAAAGTGTTCCTCATTAACGATGTTTCCTTCCTGAATCCGACTCTGCTGCAAAAAATACGGCGAGGAATACAGCAAAGGCATTCCTCGCGGCAACGTCTTTTTGGTTGTTGCAAGTTTAACCAATTCTAGAATTTTGAAACCCCTTTTTTCCTGGCTGAAATTCTTGCCATTTCGGCGACAAATCGATTGACACACTTCGAAACTTTCCAGTATTGAATTCACTATGCTTTGCTTGCAGCTGACCCACAAGGCTCTGGCCGTTCCTCGTGGACTGTTCACATAGTGCATTATGTGGTATTTTCAACGTACTCGGCACACCTGACTTCTATTCCATCGAGCGAGGCTTTACAGATGACACAAAAGTCTTTGCAGTTGCGATTGCCTTACCCTTCCCGCAACTCCAAACTATCAAAGAGAACAGACAAGAACGATGAAACCATCCGGCAGAACAACAAATTGGACCCACGAGACAGGGCATTTCACGACTGGTACCGGTTTGTCCTTTCATTCCCTCCCCACCTGGTGCGTAAATACATCCAAGAATTTGAGTTGGACAAACGCCACATTCTCCTGGACCCGTTCTGTGGTACAGGTACCACTCTGGTTGAAGCAAAATTGCATATGATCGGCGCAATCGGCCTTGAAGCCAATCCTTTCGCCCATTTTGCGGCGTCGGTAAAAACGGATTGGGAAATCGAGTCCAACACTTTTAGATCGCGATCAGACGAGGTAGCAAAGCAGGTTCGTGAGGTGCTTCGACTAGAGGGCATTGACGATAACCAGTCACATGCTGAGGATACCAAGGAACTGGTATTGAAGAAGCTCAACCCTGACGCGGCAAAGCTGTTGATAAGGGACTCGATCAGTCCATTGCCTTTGCATAAGGTGCTGGTTCTTCTGGAGTGCCTTGGAGAGCACAGAGGCGAGCCATGCCACAGACACGCATTACTTGGTTTGGCCAACGCCCTGCTATTTTCAATCAGCAATCTTCGCTTTGGTCCGGAAGTGGGAATCGGAAAGCCTAAGGATGATGTTCCAATTATTCCGCCTTGGCTCCATGAAGTGAACAAGATGGCGGCTGATCTTTCTTATGTTGCCGGGAGGCCCTATCCCGAGACGCTGGTTCATTTGGCTGATGCTCGCGAAATCTGCGATGTGGTTAAGCCGAATTCGATTGATGCAGTGATCACATCGCCTCCGTATCCCAATGAGAAGGACTACACGAGAACAACCCGACTCGAGTCGGTTGTTCTCGGATTCATTACCAACAAGGAAGAATTGAGAAGCCTTAAGAGACAGCTCATACGCTCCAACACTCGGGGAGTCTACAGTACTGACAATGACGATCAATGGATAGCAGACCATAAGGACATCCAGAAAATTGCCGACGCAATCGAGAAACGCAGGTTGGAGCTCGGGAAGACTTCAGGTTTCGAGAAGCTTTATGAGAAGGTAACGCGGTTATACTTTGGAGGGATGGCGCGTCATTTGTCGGAGCTCCGACCGCTGCTCCGGCCGGGTGCCCGCTTGGCATATGTCGTCGGAGATCAAGCCTCTTATCTGCGGGTGATGATACGTACAGGTCAGCTCCTGGCTGACATAGCTCAGCGGTTGGGGTATGAGCTGGTCAGAATAGATTTGTTCCGCACCCGGTTTGCCACAGCGACCAGGGAAGAGTTGCGGGAAGAGGTTGTTGTCCTGCGTTGGCCAGGCCAAAAGGTATAAGAGTATGGCGAGCAAAGCCAATCGGTATCTCCAGATAATTGAATCGATCTTCTTCAAGCACTACAGGGAGGGTGCAACGGAAGTACCTTTTGAAAGATCGGACCTGATCGACAGTGCCGGAAAGCTGGATATCAAGCTTCCGAAGAATCTGGGGGATGTCATCTATTCCTTCAGGTACCGAACCGGTCTACCGAAGAGTATAACTCAGAAAGCTCCAGAGGGACGGCAATGGATAATTCGACCCGCCGGTCGAGCACTGTACAAGTTCGTCCTCACCACTCAAGCGAACCTCACTCCGTCAAAAATGCTGGTTCAGACAAAGATACTGGATTCCACGCCAGGTGTGATTGAAAAGTATGCATTGAATGACGAACAGGCGCTCCTGGCAAAACTCAGATACAATAGATTGATTGACATTTTTATTGGCATAACCTGTTACTCCCTTCAAAATCATCTACGGACGACGGTCTCTGGTATTGGTCAAGTTGAGATTGATGAGGTCTACATCGGCATCGACAAGAGAGGAGCACTTTACGTCCTGCCGGTTCAGGCAAAGGGAGGCTCAGATAAAATAGGGGTTGTTCAAATCGAGCAGGATTTTGCCGCCTGTGCCACAAAATTCCCCGCCCTAATTTGCCGTTCAATCGCTGCCCAGTTCATGGACAAAAGAACAATTGCCTTATTCGAGCTCGAACAAACAGATCGTGGCATCGGCATCGCGGCTGAAAAACATTACACACTGGTTAATGCCGATGAATTGTCGACAGAAGAGCTGGAAAGTTACCGAAAACGCACTGTTTGACTCACACAAATGAAATCCCAACCTATACGAATAGACCGCACCAGCATGCAATTCCGGCTCTGCAAAGGGGTCAACGCTGCTGTTGGCTTTTCTGATGCCAGCATTAAATCATGGAGCTTTTTCTCTAGGCGTTTTACTCGAAAACCCCAAAAGTAAGGTCAAAAGCACATTTGACCCCCTTTATACTTAGTCTGAGAGCTGTGCACTGCGTGCCGTTGAATGTAAAAAGGTTGACTCGCAACCTGGATGATCCGCAGCTCGGAACGTGTTCAGCAAACCGGCAGGGGTCGCGTCTACACATTTGACAAACTGCTCTAATACAGAGGGCATCAATATTTATTTCGAATGCTTTCTAACATCAGGAATGCGGGGTCGGATCTTGACATTGGACATCTGTATTCCTCGTGTCCAATGTCAAGATCAGACCCCTTTCGCACTTTCGCAGATGGAACTGGGTTTGTCAAATGTGTAGACCTGACCCCCAGCTGTTGTGAGTATCGGAGAAATCGAAGAAAGTGTGAAAATCGCTCGGAAGGTGAACAAGGGCGCCGGCATGGCTATAAAGATCCAGATCGATCAATTGCCGGGAAAGGCGCCGCAAGATCAGCTTGTGTGCGGAAACGGGAAGGTGGCGGTGGACTGTGGCTGCCTCTGCCGGTTTCGGTGGTGGAAGGGTTTGAATGTCCGCAATGACGGCAGAAGACAGACGTCTTGAGTTACTGCGCGAAGATGTGCGGTTGCGAACAGTGGAACCGCACATCTATTCGGTGA